>Ga0316204_10012298_pt1 | contig 10480 bp, 2 predicted proteins | sample 6monrhotite_MG_2_FD_205661 | JGI IMG/M metagenome (GOLD analysis project Ga0316204, IMG submission 205661) | Microbial mat bacterial communities from mineral coupon in-situ incubated in ocean water Damariscotta River, Maine, United States -... | ecosystem: Environmental > Aquatic > Marine >... | reverse complement strand
AAGGGCTTTACTACACTAGATGTATTAACTTTCGGTATTGTTGTTGTCATTATATTCGAGGTTATACTTGGTGGATTACGTACCTATTTGTTCTCACACACAACCAATAGAATTGATGTGGCGCTGGGTGCTAAATTATTTAAACATCTCATGTCCTTGCCCTTAAGTTATTTTGAATCACGCAGGGTAGGTGACAGTGTTGCACGTGTTCGTGAGCTAGAAAATATACGCAATTTTATAACAGGTTCGGCACTCACCTTAGTTATTGATGTTTCATTTAGTTTTATTTTTATTGCGGTCATGTATTACTACAGCCCAACGTTAACTTATATTGTTTTAGGCGCAGTACCTTGTTATATCCTGTTATCTATATGGGTTACCCCTATATTGCGTAGTCGTTTAAATGATAAATTTGCTCGAGGAGCAGAAAATCAGGCTTTCCTGGTCGAATCAATTAGTGGAATGGAAACCATTAAGTCTCAGGCAGTAGAACCGCAAATGCAACGTAACTGGGATAAACAATTAGCCGGTTATGTAGGCTCATCTTTTAAATCGACTAATCTAAGTAATATATCATCTCAAATAGCCAGTTTAATCAGCAAAATAGTCACAGTATTAATTATATGGAAAGGTGCGCACCTTGTTATAGGCGGTGAATTAACCGTTGGGCAATTGGTCGCTTTCAATATGTTGGCAGGTCGTGTTAGCGGGCCCGTTTTAAAAATTGTTCAGTTATGGCAAGACTTTCAACAAACGGGTATTTCAATAGAGCGGCTGGGTGATATTTTAAATACTAAAGGTGAACCTGGTTATAACCCCAACCGAAGTACATTGCCAGATTTACAGGGTAATGTGTCTTTTGAAAATGTTTCTTTCCGTTACCAGGCCGATAACCCTCAAGTCTTAAACAATATTAATTTGCAGGTTCCCGCGGGTGAGGTTATCGGTATCGTTGGTCGTTCGGGTTCAGGTAAAAGTACACTTACAAAATTGTTACAACGTTTATATGTGCCAGGCACGGGTCGAGTACTAGTTGATGGTGTTGATTTAGGCATGGTTGATACCAGTTGGTTAAGACAAAACGTAGGTGTAGTACTGCAGGAAAACTTTTTATTTAATCGTAGCGTAAGAGATAACATAGCCCTCGCTAATCCGGGTTTGCCAATGGAGTCAATTATACAAGCTGCAAAATATGCAGGTGCCCATGAATTTATCCTGCAGCTTAATGAAGGTTACGATACAAAAATAGAAGAACAGGGTTCTAATTTATCTGGTGGGCAGAAACAACGTTTGGCTATTGCCAGGGCTTTAGTGACAAACCCCAAAATACTTATTTTTGATGAAGCCACCAGCGCTTTAGATTATGAATCGGAGCATATTATTCAACAAAATATGCAGAGCATATGTAAGGGGCGTACCGTATTTATAATCGCGCATAGATTAACAGCTGTGCAAAATGCCAATCGCATTATTGTTATGGATAAAGGTGAAATAGTAGAGCAGGGCAAACATAACGACTTAATAAAACTAGAAAAAGGTCATTATGCCGCCTTATATCAATATCAACAGGGTGTAAAACAGACTGCTAATTCAACAAAGTCTCCATCAGGAGTTAGTCTTAGTTGGAATCAATGATTAGATAATAAAGGCGAGCAATTCCAGCATGTATCATGTGGGGGAAAGGGATTTAGTTTTATATAATAAAAAGTGTAATCGTCAACCTGTTTAAGTAAGGGACATTGCAAAAAATAAATGCAAATATAAAATATGAAGAAATTAATAAATATTTTTAAAGGAATTAAAGAGTCTTTACCTGGCTCATCTAATAAATTAGATGAGTTAGAGTTTCTGCCTGCCGTATTAGAAATACAGGAAACACCCCCCTCACCAACAGGACGCATAATAACCTGGTTAATTGCCCTGTTTTTCACCATTACATTAATATGGGCGATAACAGGTGAAATAGATATTGTCGCAACAGCGCAGGGAAAAATAATACCGTCAAGTCATAGTAAAATCATTCAGCCAGTTGAAATTTCTATTGTTACCGCCATTCACGTAAGAGAAGGTCAGAGTGTAAAGGCAGGTGAGGTAATAATAGAGTTAGATGCCACTGAAACCACGGCCAACCAGATAAGTAGTCAACAACAGTTAAACTCACTAACACAAACACATAGCAGATTAAGTTTCTTACTCGATATTGTAAAAAATACAGCAGAAGAAAATAAGGTCACTTTTCAATTAGCAAAAGATCAGCTGGAATTATCGCAATATAGCTTATTACAGAATCAATATGATGAGTATAGGTCTCAAACACAGTCGCTTAATACAAGCCTGAGAGAAAAGCAGTCAGAATTAAATGCAATAAATGCGAAAGTTGAACAACTCAATCAAACTCTGCCTATTATTCAAAAACGCTATTCATCGGTAGAAGGCTTGTTCAAGCAAAAATTAATATCAGAAGATCAATACCTGGAGCTTAAACAACAATGGATAGAACAAAAACAAACACTAGAAGTACAGCAGCATTATTCAAAACAGGCAGACGCTGAAATTGATCAATTAAAAACCCAGCGACAACGTTATCAATTTGAGTATCAACGTGATCAATTACAATTACTGGTTGATACCAATCATCAAATAAAAACCATTCAACAAGAGTTAGTTAAAACAAAACAACGCAGTCAGCAACAGATTTTAAAGTCACCCATTGATGGCGTCGTGCAGCAGTTAGCAGTGCATACCATTGGTGGTGTTGTATCACCCGCTGAAACGTTAATGGTGATAGTGCCAGAGAATGATACTTTGGAAGTTGAGACCTTTTTAGAAAACAAAGACATAGGTTTTGTAGAAGAAAATCAGATAGCAGAAATAAAAATTGATGCTTTCCCATTTACAAAATACGGCGTTATTGATGGACAAGTGATATCCATTACAAATGACGCAATACAGCATGAGCAATTAGGCCTGGTTTTTTCAATGAGAACTAGCATGAAAAAGTCAGATATTAATATCAATGGAAAAATGGTTAATTTATCACCGGGTATGAGTGTGATGGTTGAGGTGAAGACAGGTAAGCGAAAAATCATTGAGTATTTGGCAAGGCCGGTTGAGGTTATGACGGCTAGTGCGTTGCGGGAGAGATGATATGAAGGATTTAGAACTCGTACTTTAAATAATGTTTATAGACAAAGATATAAAAAGGCTAATGCGAAAACAAACTACAGATGATTGCAATTAAGTTGTGCGTAATAACCGGGTTTATGTTTTTTATTCACTACAAGATTTAGTAAATATGGGATTTTATATAAATGATTAACCACTTAGTAAAAACAATTAGTTTAAAAGTTAGGTATTTATTCTCTTTTGTTTATCTGTTTGTATCAATGTTTGGTTTAATGGCATGTTCTGAAACAGTTGAATATGAATTGAAAGATTCGGGTATGAATGCTGAGGGTAGTTCAATCAATTGGTTGGATGATGAGCGTTTAATATTTATGCACTCTAAAAACAATATTGGCATGATGTCTATATGGAATACATTAACTGGTGGAATTGAATTGTATGCTCATGAAGCATTGGGTGGTGTTTGTTTCTCTGATAATTACATAACATACGGTATAAAAAATGTTGATAGAACCACTTACCTAAAATCAGGACTAATTGGGTCAGAAAAACTCATTGTTTTTGATTGGGATGATGAGGAGAAAGCAAAATATGAAAATAATAAATATTCATGTAAGCGATTCATTAGACCGGTTGAGCATAATCAAGAATATATACATTATTTAAAAAAAGAACACGGTTACTTACATATTGGACCAAGTATAGGTAAAGGGTTTGATTACCCAGTTTATGTTAAAAATGATGGTGAAAAAATACAAATGCCCTTCTTACGAACTTATTATAGGAAGCCTATAGGATATTTTCCATTCAATAAAGCTTATTTTTTATGGGCTGTAACTGGGCCGGATGAAAGATGGAAACAGAAATGTAGGAATGCCTGGTGGTTATATCCAGATGGACAAACCGAATCTATTTGTGTTCCCTTGTTAGAAGGTATTAATGGTGGGTCTGTATTGTTTTACCCAGTAGTAAATGGCTATTTATTTATTTCACACGAAACGGGGCGAGGTAAAGATCCGGGTAGTTCAGGCATTTACTTTTTAGATAAGAATTTGAATTTAAAAAACAAACTGGTTTCAGGTATTGCAAATGGTATTAGTATTTCACCTGATGGTTGCAAAGTGGCTTTTGCACTTAACCCAGAGGTTAAAAAAAGTGTATCGTTAAAAATGATTAATATATGTGATCCAATTCAGGGAGAAAAATTATGGCATTAGTAAGAAATGAGCATTCGTATGATATGTTTAACGCCGCTGACTTAAGTTATCAAAATGGTGATTTATACCCAATATCATCATTGGCATCTAGTGGTTACACGCTTGATAATAGTTTTAATGCAGGTAGTGCAATTTATACTGATTCTACAACAGGTTTTTCTGTAACCGCCTTAGAAAACATTACAACTGGTGATCGAGTTCTTGCATTTGCGGGAACAGAAGGAGCTCAGGATGCATGGACTGATGTAAGTTTGGGATGGGAGCAATGGTCTGGAAATCAGGGGGCAAATCGACAGGTGGTTATGAATTATCTTCAAGGTTTGCCATCAGGCTCTGAAGTTCATTTTACTGGTCATAGCTTAGGCGGTGCTTTAGCGCAGTATGCCGCTTATGATTATGTAGATGATTCTGTAAATGTACGAAACTTAGCAGCACCAAGTATTACACTTACCACTTTTAATGGCTTAGGTGGAAAGGATGGTTTAGAGCAAAACTTCCATCTAGACCATCCACGTTCTTACGATGAAAGTTTATTGAGTCGTATTCCTGATTTTGATACCAGTATCCGACATTATCGATCACCAGGTGACATAGTCTCACGATTAGGTGATGGACATCTTGGAGGGAATGTTTATCTTCTTGGCAGTGAGCATCAAGGTTTTATAAATGCACACTTAATGACAACTCTACGAAGTACAATTGATACACAAACTTTTAATATCTACGATGATGTTCAATCAACGACTCCATATATTGAAATTTCTGATGCTCAGCAGGTTATCTTAGGTGAAGGTAGTTTACGTTTGCCTATTTCTGGTGATGGTAGTGAGTATGGGGCTGTTGAAGGCGTCGAAAGATTAATAACAGGATTACTTGTTGGTTTGTCATACGCACCTGTAGAGAATGTTAATGATCTAATTCAGGCACTAGGTGAAAATTTACTTAATGCCGGTTTAATAGTTGATCAGGAAGCCTTCGATGTTTTTATGAATCCTCGTTGGGGACAATTATTTCAAACTCAAGGCGGTAATATTGTTCGTGCGGCTAATAGCGCAGAGGTGTTAATGCCACTTCTGGAAACGGCATTCCAGATGACGGGTTATGAAGAAGAGCTTTCTGCTTGGATAACGACAGGTATTTTAGACTTAAGTTATATAATTGGTACAACTAACGGTGTTTCATGGCTCGAATTTAGTACCTCTGTTGCAGATTTTTATATTAATAATAACGGTGATTTATATGAAGTCGCCAGAAGCATGGTTGGTATATTGCCCAGAATCGATATTACTGCCACTACTTTAAACGAAGGCAGTTCAAGTTCGGTAGATATTTTTGCATCAGATGGTTTAGCTGCTAATTATGATCGGAACTTTCAGATCACTGTAAGTGAACCTAAACGTATTACATTGACTGGTATTAATGTCACCACTGTTGATAGTGAGAGGGGGATTTATACCGTCACTATTCTAGCTGGGTTAACTAGTGCAAACATTAGTGTCACAGCACCAGCCGAAACTGACCCTAACGACCATGCAGATAATAATGTAACGCTAGATGTTGAATATCTACCATATGGCGATCTTGCAACTGCCTATCAAAATGATACACACTTAAATACAGGTACCATCAGAGTAAATGACACAACAAGTCATCCTACGTATCAAAATGATTTAGCAGGTCAGGGTATTGAAATTAGTCCAGGTGTCTATACTCAAGGATTGATAGGGTATACAGGACAGTATTTTTCTGAGTATCTAGCAACTGGTGGGAGCACTATTTATCAAGGTGGGCTTTATACTGGTGATGAGATTATCGTTACTAACACATCTAATAGTGATTTCTCATATCTTGAGCCCGCATTTTATGATGAGTTTTACTTATTACCAATCGGTTGGGATGGTGCAGTAAGAGGTTTTACTGATGGTCGATATATTCGTGAAGAAAGTCCCCAGGATCGTTATGTACGAATTTCTGATGTTGAAATGTACTTTTTGTTGGATCCAAATGATCCATTATATTTGCCTCCTCCGACACCTCAAAATAGAACACCGACAGTAGATGGTATTAATGGATATGGTATTTCAGAGCCTGTATATGGAAATGCAACTGTTTACAGTAATAATGGTGTTAATGTTGTAGCGATGTTGTTTGGTGATGACACAGTGCATGGCGGAAGCAATACCGATTTAATATCTGGCGGTATGGGTAACGACACTATTTTCGGTAATCTGGGAAATGACTTTTTAGCGGGTGGCCATGGTAATGATTTTATTGATGGAGATTTTGGTGATGATGTTATTGATGGTGGGTATGGTGACGACATAATTTATGGTGGTGATGGTAACGATTTCCTGGATGGTGAAGAACTAAATTATGCTATTAACCGTGATGGAGCAAGCCCTACTGCTTCATCTGAAACTGTGTTTGCAAATAATAATTATTCATTCAATTTAACGGAAGAACAAATTCCATTACAGGCCATTGCAACACAGGGTTTAACCATTAACGTACCTGTCGACTTTACTGTCACAAATATTAATTTATATGCGCAACCTGAATTTTCATTTTTCCCAATGGATATAGATACCGTTGCTTATTATCTGGGTAACGATTATATAGATGGTGGTGCGGGAAATGATTTTATTCGTGGATGGGGTGGTAACGATACCTTAATTGGTGGTGCGGATAATGACCATATTAATGGTGGCACTGGGGATGATTTATTAGAAGGCGGTACCGGGCATGATTTATTAATAGGCTGGCGTGGTACAGATACTATTTATGGAGATGATGGCCACGATTCTATTACAGGAAATCATGGTGATGATTATCTATATGGAGGAGCGGGCCACGACATTATTTTTGGTGATGGAACAATAGAAGATCCTGCGGGATCAGGTTTATTTATTGATGACCCGGAACAGAATGGAAATGATTATTTACATGGTGGGAGTGGTGATGATGATCTATGGGGTGGTTTAGGTAACGACACGTTAGATGGTGGTGCAGATAACGATAATTTGCGGGGCGAAGCCGGTATTGATGTTCTATTAGGTGGACTGGGTGATGATAAGTTATATGGTGGCGATAATACTGATTATTTATATGGCGGTGCAGACAGTGATACATTGTTTGCAGGTGAAGGTGATGACTGGCTTTATGGTGAAGCAGGAAATGATGAGCTTCAGGGTGGAAATGGTAATGACGTTCTAGATGGCGGTAGCGGAATTAATACACTCTATGGGGATGGTGGAGATGACAAACTCTATGGTGGTGCATCACAGGACACAATGTATGGAGATGCGGATAACGATCAGTTATTTGGTAATGGCGGATCTGATAGTTTATATGGTGGGAATGGAAATGATACTTTATATGGTGGTGCAGGAGCTGATTTCTTAAATGGCGGTTTAAATAACGATATCTTATTTGGGGGAGAAGGTAATGATACGCTTAGGGGGGACGGTGGCACTGATACCTTAATTGGTGGTCAAGGTAATGACGTGTTATATGGGGCAAATGGAAATGATACATTAAGTGGTGGTGATGGATACGACAGGTTGTATGGTTATGAAGGAAACAATATTCTAAATGGCGGCGGCGGCGGTGATAGGGTTTATGGTGGAAGAATAAATGATGTAATAAATGGTGGCACTGGTAATGATGAATTATATGGACATGGCGGTGTAGATACATATATTTTTGATGATAATTTTGGTAGAGATATAATTAGTGCGATTAATAGTAGTGGCTCAAGTATTGTGCAATTTTCATCAACAAATATTACTCACTCTAATGTAGATTTATACAAACAGGATTATGATTTATATATTGTTTATAATGTGAATGACAGTAGTGGTGGAAGCCAGTGGATTAGAGTTCAAAATTATTATAATGATATAAATAGCCATATTACAAATGATCCTGAAATTAGCCAAATTGAGTTTGCTAATGGAGTTATCTGGGATAATACTTATATCCAGAATAATGTGATTTATGGTACAGCAAATGACATGGTTGCTAGTGGAGTGCAAAATGAAATATTTGTAGTTGACCATGTTAATGACACAGTAACCGTGAACAGTAATACGGGTGTTGAAACAATTGAAAGTTCAGTTGATTTTGTTCTGCCTGATAATATTGAAAATTTAACATTGACTGGTTCTTTGAGCATTGATGCCACTGGTAATAATCTTGATAATATTCTGACAGGCAATTCAGCTGATAATACTTTTATAAATAGCGGTGGTAACGACACGCTTATCGGTGGTGCAGGTGATGATAGATATTACCTGTCTGCTGGTAATACGATTGTAGAACTTGTTGACGAAGGCAATGATACGCTTTATTCAAATTCTAGTGTAAGTGTATTACCTGATAACGTCGAAAATATTAGAACATTTTCTCAGCTTAATTATAGAAGTAGTGGAATATATGTAGGCAATGATTTAGATAATGTAATTGATTTACGTGCTGGTGTTGCCGGCAATTTAGAAATAATAGATGGTGGTGCTGGTGCAGATACAATGTATGCAAATAGCGCTAGTAATATATTTTATGTAGATAATATTAATGACGTCATTATTGGTTATGGAGGTATTACATATACTAGTGTCAATAATTATCAAATGGAAGGCACTTTTCAAGAGTTAATTTTAGATGGTAATGCCTTAATTAATGGTTTGGGTAATGATCTTGATAATAACTTGAATAGCTTAGAAAATACGGCTTCAAATGTTCTAACAGGCGGCGCTGGAGATGATGTTTATATTATTGGTGATAACGATACTGTAGTTGAGTTATATAATGAAGGTACTGATTTAATTGAATTAAGAAACCGAGGGACTTCTACCTTTTTAATGAGTGACTATAGTTTTTCTAATGTAGAAGGAATAAAATTTGGCGAAGGTACCAGTGGTAATTTAGTTGGCAATGATTTTGATAACTGGTTGTATACTGATGGCCAGGCAAATGTTTTAACCGGTGGGCTAGGTAATGACTATTTAGCTGGTTCAGATGGTGATGATACATATATATTTAATCTTGATGATGGCCAGGATGTAATTTATGACGTTCTCGGTAATGACACGATACGTTTTGGTTCAGGTATAACTGTAAATCAATTAAGTTTTTCTTTGCTTAATAATGATTTAACCATTTCAATTAACGGAACAAATGATTCTATTATGGTTGATGATTGGTTGAATTATCGACCTGTAGAAAACTTTCAATTTTCAGATAATTCAATTGTAGATACTTCTAGCTTGGTAAATACTTTTCATGTGGTTGAGGGTACAGCTTACTATGACAATCTTTCTCACAATAATGACAGTGTAAGTCATCACTTTTATGGTTTTGCAGGTGATGATTCTCTAAGTGGTGCATCATCCACTGGAGCTGATCTTTTATTTGGTGGTATTGGTAATGATAGATACTCAATTAATCCTAATGATACCGTTGTAGAAAATTTAAACGAAGGCATTGATGAAATTAAGCTTTCTGGATTTGTGGATATTGATTTTAGTCTTGAGACTATTTCCAATGTTGAAAATTTAACACTTGATAATAGTCAGGATGGTATTTTAACGGGTAATGAGCTTGATAATATTATTACTGCAAGAGGAGGTGATAATACTTTAGTTGGCTTGCAAGGTAATGATTATCTAGATGGTGGATATGGAGATGATACTTATATTTTCAATCTTGGAGATGGTCAGGATATTATTAGTGATAGTGGGTCCAATGTTGGTGTAGGCGATAAAATTCTGTTTGGAGAGGGCATTTTAATTGATGACTTATCTTTCATCGGCATAGATGGTAATTTAGTTATTTCTATAAATAATACGTCTGATCAGATTACAGTTAATAGATGGTTTGATAGTCGTTTTTCGGCTGATTTTTTTATCGAGCAATTACACTTCTTCAACGGTGAAATAATCGATCTTTCTGGATATTCATTTGAAAATTATAACTTAATTACGGGTACTGATGCTTACAATTACTTGCCAGGTAGTTTTACAAACGATCTTATTTATGGGTTAGCGGATGATGATCTCTTAAGAGGTTATCAAGGCAATGATATTCTTGATGGTGGTTTAGGTGCAGATCAAATGGAAGGGGGTATAGGTAATGATACC
>Ga0316204_10012297_pt1 | contig 10480 bp, 9 predicted proteins | sample 6monrhotite_MG_2_FD_205661 | JGI IMG/M metagenome (GOLD analysis project Ga0316204, IMG submission 205661) | Microbial mat bacterial communities from mineral coupon in-situ incubated in ocean water Damariscotta River, Maine, United States -... | ecosystem: Environmental > Aquatic > Marine >... | reverse complement strand
CGAGATGATGAGTTCCCAATGCTCGGCTGCTCGATTCTTGATGACCAGCCAGCGTGTGATTTCGGATTCAATGCTCCGAATTAGCGCGATAGAAAAATGAATCGGTTTGCTCACGTATGCACGTCATCCAGGGTGGTTCGTAGCGGATTAGCTTATTGGATCACAATCTTCTAATGAACACCGCAACTCTGACGCTTTTTCAACGATCGAATGACGAATGAGCAGGTGCGTCGTTGATTTTTCACGTTGATCGGACATCCACCGCTTCAAGCCCCGTTATCCATCAGCATCTAAATATCAGGGAAAATCTCTTGCGCCAGCCCCTGACGTTTGATCAAGCTTCTCATTCGACTGATAAAATCGAACTTGAAATTGGCAACTTGCTGCTCAGTAATTTTTAATGCTTCTGAGGTTCGCTTGTTGGACCAACCTCGGACCACTAATAACTCAATGCACTTCAGCTTTGCCCAGTCGCCGCGTTCCTGCCACCGAATGACTTGATCCTCGAGCGCTTCTTTTAAAGCAACCTCTTCAAGGTTTTTTCGTTCCCCACTCCGAGCGATTGAGCTGGCGGCACGGCCTGGTCCGGTGATTTGCCACTCACCGGAAGAATCTTTTGAGCCGGACGAAAATGGAACAGAAGGGCGTCGCCCTTCACGCCGCAGGTGGTCGGTCAACTTATGAGCACAAATCGAAAACAGATAGCTTTCTAACGATCGCTTCCCATCAAAATTGGGGAGGCTGTTAAGAAACCCGATGAACGCTTCTTGCACAATGTCGCGACTGGCCGAACGGTTTGATAGTCGGCTCTCGACAAACGCCAGCAGCCGTCCTTCAAACTGATTGATCAATTCTTTCCAGGCATCTTCGTCTCGATTTCGGATTTTTTTGATCAGCAGTTGGTCAGCTTCCGCCTTGGTCGTCATGTGAAATACTCTTAAATCCAGTCAAGCTGCAACCCGAAATAGGTCGCTGCACAGATGATTCCCAGTATCACGATCCCACCCAAGAACTGCAACCGACCTTGATAAAAGCCACTGGTTGCAGAATTAAGTTTCAAGGTGCCAAAAAGAAATCCAATCACCAGTAGTAAGCCAGCTGAAACCAATCCGATTTGCATCAGTCGGCTGGCTTGTCGTTGTTCGATCCAAGTTTGTTCGGCTTTTTTTCGAAAGCCAGAGTCGAATTTCAACGTTGCATAGTACATCTCAGCGGGTGCTTGCTTGCCGGAAACAGGGTCTATTCCAGTCACGATTGCTTCGTGCGTGATGACACCCATTTTTTGAAGCTCATCGACGCTGAAGCGTACATATTGACTGGCACCTTCACCTAATTTTAGACCAACATAATCGGTAACTTTTTCCAAAATCAAATCTCGCGATTCATTTCGTAATTTAATGCCATAGCCCGCTTCAGAAATAGAAATCGTATCCTCGCCGTTCTTTGAGGTGATCTCGGATTCCGCATCGGCAGGAAACCATGCTGGTGCATCGAAAGAGGTCGTTGATGGCCCCACGTTGGTGGTGGGGTTGGCAGTTGTTTTGCTCGAAGTGCCTGTCGGAGCGTTGGACGCGTTGGTTGTAGCGGTTTCGTTTTCGGGAAGGGCAGGGGAGTCTAGCGACTCCGATTTGCTAGAGGCTAGAGTCGATGTTGAGTCTCCCGCGGCTTTCGCACCTTCTTGTGCAAAGATGCCGGTTACGCCAAACGCAAACACGCAATAGCAAATGACTGCCATTAATGACGAATCTGAATTTTTTTGCCACATATCTATTTTCCTTGTAATTTCGTTGGCGACCCGGGTGGTGCAAACGATTTGAAATTGAATCGTTTCGATTCGACGCAAAAGCGGCGCGTATGTTTATATCTTGGATTGCATAACTTCAAACTGAAGCTTTTCACGCTCTTTGGAATTGATCCAAGTGGTCGACATTTGGAGTGAGATCGAAATAGTTCCGCCGATCATGACTGCCCAAAGCAGTGGGAAGCCAGTTACGCATCCGACACCTACCGCGATCACCGCGTGAAGGATCAGGCTTACGATGCTGAATTGCGATTTGCGAAGCGGATCGCCAACCTTCCACCAACGAATAACTGCAAAGTAGACGGCGAAAAACAAGATAAACTTCATCGGCGTTGTGGCGTAATCTGTATTGATTAGCGAGTTTTGCATTTGTGATAAATCACGTGGCATAGGAATCGACTCGATTAGAAACGCTTGGTAAGCAAAGTAGGAAATAACTCCGATAACCACTCCCGCCGTCATTTGGAAAAAACGACGTTTCCATTGGTTGTCGTCTTTGGATTCGAATAATTTTGAAAATACGACGCCAACTGTTGTTCCGATCAACGATGTCGAGACGATCCAGGTAAACAATGAAATCGTTGCGACTGACCCGTCCAGTTCATACCCACTGAATCCTAGCCCGATCAATGCGGAAACAGCGATGACCGCAGCGGCAACCAAAATCGATCCGAGAGACTCCGCAAGTTTTTCGGTAAACGGAACATCAAATCGTCGTTCACGCAGCCTTTGTTCAACCAGCTTTGCACATTCCCGCCTGGAAAAGGGTCGAATGACCGTTGCACTTGCTCGATTTACAGATTCGGCATCGCGCTGAAATGCTGCACGCACAAAATAGTACAACATGTAAATACAACCCAGACCAACGCTCAATGGAATCAACCACTCCGCATTGACCAATACCAAAATCGCAGCGACGGCTGCCAATGCAATCTTGAACGGTGTGCCGCCAATTCCGTTCCACCAGCTTGCGACTCGTTGGAATCCGCCGTTGACAGCTTTTGCGATCGGTTCGTTTTGAGCAAACGTCTTGGTGGAAATCACCGAGATGCCATCCTGTCCGGTGTGCCCATCATTGACCACCCTTGAATCGTAACGGGCCTGCCGATGGCCGCCCGGATGATTACCGCTGGGAGCGTTATGATTTGAAACAACCGGTTTGACCGCAGGAACAGGGCGAACATCTGGTTTGGGCCGTGATCCAGCGTGCGAACGGTCCTTTAGGTCACCCAGTTGAATTTCATCGTCCGAAATGAACATCGGCTCATCGTCACGAATGAACATCGGCTCAATGCGAGCATGCGGAGGCTTGGGGGCCGATGCATTCGCTGCAACAGGCGGTTGTATTTGTTTTAGGGGCTCATCGGCAAAATGAGTTTTGTTTCCATCCCAATCCAACGCGACTTCAAGATCTTGAACATTTGAAAAGCGAAGTTCTGGGTCCTTTGCTAACGTTTTTGCGATCACGCTGCGGAATCTCTGCGGAACAAATTCAAGATCAGGACTAGCGGTCAAGTGCTTCATGATAATCTCTTGCCCGCTTTCGCCGTCAAACGGAACCTGTCCGGCAAGGATTTCGCAGAGAATGATTCCCAGCGAATAGATGTCGATCTCTTTTCCGTAGCTTCCTTTCCCGATTTCCGGGGCCATGTAATGGAACGTTCCGACTGATTCCGTCTGTCCATCCCGTTTACTGGTTGAGATGAATTTCGATAGGCCGTAGTCACCGATCTTTACAACTTGTTCATCTTGATCATAGAAAATATTTCCAGGCTTCAAATCGCGATGAACAATTCCGTGATCGTGAAGGTAGTTAACACCTGCCAAGATTTCCGAAAACCACTTCTTGGCTTGCTCGAGTGGAATTCCGTTTGGATTTCGTTCCAATACATCACGAAGGCTTTCTCCGGGAACGTACTCCATCACGACCCAGCTCTCGCCCTCCGCATCCTGGCGAATATCCCACAGGGAGATCAAGTTGATGTGTTTGAGATTGAGGCATTGAGATACGCCGCGGATTTCGACATCCAGATTGCGTTGAATCCGTTTGAGTGCAACCTCTTTGCCCGCATCACTGATTGCAAAATAGACTTCGCCAAAGCCACCGATTCCGATGCCCCGCTTGATCGTGTAACCATCAAGTGCAGTTGATCCACTCTGGTAAGTGAATCGGCGTGGTTTAGGTTGTGAGTTCTTTTCCACTTGCTGCTCGCCAATAAAGGCATTGGTATCTTCTTCAATGGAGAATCCATTGGAGTCAACCGGCTCGTTTAATCCGTCATTGTTCAAAATGTTACCGTCAAAAGCGTTGTTGTCTGTCTGGTCAATCACTTCGGCCTCAATTCTTATTATGACGTTAACGGCTCAAGTGTCATGGAAAAATCTTCACCTTCGATGTGTGAATTGTTGCGAACTTCGGTTTTCCCTGAAATCGGACGCCCGTCGACCGAAATCGCACCCAGAGATTTGCAAAATAACTGCTTATTCTTTCGGAAAAACACGATGTCCTCCGACCAATTTCTGCAAACCACATGATTCCGTAGATTTGGACCCAAAACACATGACTCGGCCATCAGTAGGACCGCATCGGACCAGGGCTGCGTTCGGTGTGTGCTTTGGAAATCAAGTCGAGCTGTCGCGCTCAATGGATGTGCTTTGGAAAAACGAATTTCGATTCCGCCGGTCAGGTTGATCATGTCACCGTCTCGCAGAAGTGTTTTTTCAGTAATCACAAGTCCGTTCACGGTTACATAACCGAATGGTTCTAAAAGGTAACCCGACGAAGTGCGATTAAGTTTCAAATGCTTTCTCGCAAGGTCTCCTAGAATCGGAATGTCAACATGACTCTCGGGAACCGCTTGTCCCAGAACGACTTCATCAGAAGTGCAAACCAAGTAACCACCGACGGCATCAACCCAAAGTAAGAATCGTGACTCGTCTGTTTTCGTGATCATGTCAGACATAGGTCTTTGAGAATCGCGTTGGCTGTGAGGTGCATCACCAAAATCTTCGTTTCGGCCAGTCGACGATTGGCGATTAGGCTTTTGATTTGGGTTTGCGGCAGAAATTTTATTCTTCAAACGATCGTTCGTTTTTGGCGAACGCCAATATCCGGTATCGTCCATTTGAGAAAAAGAAATTGCAACCATTTTGCACTTCGAGGAGTGAACATAAAAAGGCGAAACTCTTGACGCTGGCGGGATCGTATCACCGTCCTTTGGAATTGGATTTCGCGTTTCAAGAATCCCAAACCCGGTAACATCTCATGCTCCGACCGGATCATGAGGTGACTGCCGTTGCAAAGTTTCCAAATTTGGAGCATGTCAATCTGCTGCAAATTTGGCGACTTGGCCGAGAAGACAAGTCGGCGATGTCAAAAACTGGGGCGTCGGTGCCTAAAAAAAGGGGTTCAGATCAAAAAAGCGATCCGAACCCCTGACGGCCTGTTTCAAGAGTTACTTCTGAACGACACCAGTGTCATTGCCGATCAAAGCATCAACTTGTGCGGTGATGTTCCCCAAGTCTTCCGTTTCGATTGACTCGGTTGGGATGCTGTCCGCAGACTGCATCTGATTGACCAAGTTTCCTTCGACACGAATCTCAGTTCGAAGTTTCTTTACAGCTTCTTTTGCATTCGCAATTCGGCTGTTGTCCATGTTGAAGTCGCTCGTAACCTTTGCAACTTCATTCATTGCGTGCTCAGCTTCCAACGCTTCAACTTCGCTCATTAACTCAGACTTGATGCGTTTGGTTTTTTCAAGCTGTTCTTTGGCACTCGTCAAAATGGCAACCCGAGTCTCAAGCTGTTTTTCAAGAGCAGTCAACATCATCGACTGAGACTTGTAACGCTTAACGCTGGTCGACAAATCACGCTTGATCTGATTCGGCGTGTACTCCTTATCGTTTGTTGCAGTGTACAACTGAGAAGGAGATGTCTTTAAATGGTTGTTCAAGACTTGCATGTGCGAAGTCAGAGTGGACAATGCTTCTCGCTTTGTCGAAACTTCATTCTCAAGATCTTCACATCGAACTTCTTCTTTTGCGATATCGTGATAAAGGCCCTTAATGTCTTTATCGAGTGCTTTGATATCTTTTTTGGCGTGACTGATTTTTGCTTCAGTCGAAACCATGCTGTCCCCGAAATTCCGGGCACCTGAAACAAAATCTCGGGCCATATGAATCGCGGATGATCCGAACATCAAACCACCGACGATTGCGACGCCCACAACTACAAAGAGTGCTTTTTTGAGCATTTTTTTCCCTCCTGGGCTTTCCCAGAAAAATTGTTTATGTGTTTCCCGTCAACGTTTTTATCGAAGGGATGTCGATTTCCGACCAATGTTCAGGGGTTATTTCGCTGAACAATTCAAAATCTTATTGGAATTTAATTTTTTTTTCTCGAAAACCCAAAAAAACAGTCAAATTCCAAAATTTGAACCACTCGGCTGAGCAGAACTTGAACCCTTTCCGTCGGTTGGTTGTCATTTTTTCATACGTGTCGTCAAAACGATACGAAATGAAAGAGGGCTGAACACGCCTGTTATTATTCCTAAACCCTTATTTCGACAGTGGTTACAGAATATTTAGTGAAAAAACTTCGATTTGGTCCCAACCTTGCACCTCTTTCCTACGAATAATTGAAATAGAAAGCTGAGGAGCATACCCATGAATAAGAAAAAACATCAGAAACTTGGGTCGGATGCCAACGGAATCGCTAATTTCGAAAGCAAATGCCAACCCGATCCTGAATCGGTAAAGCCGCTCTATCTCGTTGATTTCGAAGCATGGCTTGACGCCGAATTGGAAAGGCTCGAAGTTCGGTTTGCCGATTGGACGACCGCCAATTCTCGAAAACATAATCTGGGGCGATGACATTGATTCGGCCAAATGACTCGACGCGTCGATTTGGTATTAGGCCTTGGTGAAAATGACGATCGTGTTTTTAGAATTTGGTCATGAAAGAACCTGCAGACCAAGACAATCGCAAACGGATTCTCACGATCATCAAGCTGGTACCGACCGGTCGAGTTGCAACCTATGGGCAAATAGCTCACTTGGCCGGCTTGCCCAACAATGCGCGGCAGGTCGGCAGTCTTTTGAAGTCCATCTCAAGCCCTGATATTCCGTGGTTCCGCATCGTCAACTCAAAAGGCGAAATTAGCGAAAGGCGGAATGAAGCAAGTCAGTCAATGCAGCGGGATGCCCTCGAGGGCGAAGGCGTGCAGTTCACCGAAAACAACCGCGTCGATCTATCAAAATATCTTTGGAAACCAAGTTGAGGCCGCCACATCCAGCTAGGAGAACTTCCTCAGGGCACGAGTGATGGTTCGGTCCAACTGATTGGCAAACGTTTGAATGTCTTTTTGGGAAAGTGGTTTCGGGCCGCCTGTTGTCATTCCTGCCGAACGAAGTTGATCCATCAGGTTTCGCGCGGCGAGACGACTGTGGACCGTTTTGTCATCCAGCAACTCGCCCCGTGATCCGATCGCGACGCCTCCTTGCTCGACGACCCGCGCCGCGAGTGGAATGTCGGAAGTGATCACAACGTCACCTTCGTTCATCATGTCGACAATTTTATGGTCTGCCAAATCGGCGCCATGCGGAACGACGATTGATACAACAAGTTTCGACTCCGGGATGTTGACCGATTGGTTAGCAATAAAAATCAATTGCAAGTTCAATCGATTGATCGTGCGGAAGAGGATCTCCCTGATGGCAACAGGACACGCATCAGCATCGACCCAAATTTTCGGTCGCTGAGAAGATCGATCGGCGGAACCGTCAGAATTAAGATTGGAGTCTAGGGACAAATGAATATCTTACGGCGGGAGTTTAGGTAAGTGTTCGGTGTATTTGGTTCGAGGTGCGTTCCGTTTTTTCCAACGACGAAATTTAAAATCGTATTCAACAGGCTTATTGTTTGAGCTTTTTGAGGATGACGTTGGCAACTTGTTTGCCCAAGTCCTCCGAACCTTTTTTCGTGAAATGGACGTTCACAGGAATTTGGATCTCCTTCATTTTCGGTTCGGCAAAAGCAAATAAGTCATTGACTTCGATACCATTCTTTTCCATGATTTTTTTTGCGATCGCGTTGTATCGTTCTGGGTCGTTGACGTCTCGGTACGGTTTGACTCCGCCGGCGGGAACGGGCGTCGTTGTCGCGAAAATGAGCGTCGCTTTCGTCGCCAAGAGCTTGGTTACGATTTGAGATAACTGCTTTTCATAGAGTTCCGGATTCGATTGATGTGGGTCGTTGGGGTTGTTGGAATTTTTTTTGGTTTTTGCGTCAACCCGTTTCAAATCATGCAGTCCAAAATTGAAATGGATGACGCTCCATTTGCCGCCTTCTGCCGCAAGCCAGCGATCGATTTGTCTGATCCCGTTAACTGTTCCAGCACAGTTCTCAGGTTTCCCTTTCGCGTTGGTCGGCCGAAAAACATTCGCTTTGCCTTTGAGAAGTCGCTTCACGTGAGGTGTGTATCCAATCGAAATGGAATCGCCCAAGATCAGCACCTTGGGCAGTTCGTTTTCCGTTTTTTTGTTGGCCTCTCTCGGTTTCGCGTCATCCTGGGCCACAGCGTTGCTTCCGATTGCCAAAAGGATAGTAGCAAAACAAATGAGAAAACGACTTTTGTTGGATCGATCTAATTTCACGGAAACACTTAAAAAAAAGAACAAATGGACATAAATTGGCTACAAACACATTCAGCGGGTTCTCCGCCAAACCAAAGGTTTCAGACATATCAGACATAAGTGTTAGCCAAAACCAAAACTCTTCTCAAACTCGGGAAAAAGCCGCGAATTTAAAGGCGCGAATTTGTAGAAGGGTAGTTTAATTGTTAGTGGCCAAGTCTTGTTTCAAGAGTTGAATAACACTTGAATACTCACCCGATTGGTTAGCTGGTCATGGTGTTACTGCTGCGATAGCAATTGGATGGAGTGAATCGACAGGCTGGTTGGCCAAATGAACATCTGCTGCGTAGTTGTCGTTGTGACCGTCTGACGCAACAATGTCTGACACCAAAATAACCGAATTTGCATCGTATTTCTATCTTTATAAAAGGGTAATCAATGAACTGCACAAAGGGATTTCAAATCAAGGGATTTAAAATCGCGTGTGCGATGATCGGGGCATTTAGCCTGGCCTTGATGGTCACCACGTCCGTCGCAACGGCAATCCAATCCCCCACACTCGATTTGTCGCGAGCGGCAACAGTCAAACGCATTGGCGATGAGGTCAAGTTTCTGGCATCCGACGAGTTGGAGGGGCGTGGCGTTAACACAAAAGGAATTGAGATCACCGCAAATTACATCCGAGACGAGTTTAAAAAATTTGGACTGAAAAGTGGCGTGGATGATGGGTCGTATTTTCAACCCTTTGAGATTACCCTGCGAAACATTATCGAAGCCAAAAACGCAACGTTTACGATTAAGAACGCTGATGTGGAAACGAAGTTGAAATTGGCAACAGATTTTCAGCCACAAAGTTGCGGTGGCGACGCCAAAGTCTCGGGCGACTTGGTTTTCGTTGGCTACGGAATTGATTCTGCCGATCTCGGCTATCAAGAGTACGAAGGCGTTAACGTTGAAGGCAAGATCGTTGTCGTCATTCGTCGGGAGCCACAACAACAGGACCGTGAAAGTAAATTTGATGGAACGAATCCTTCGTCACATGCACTGATTCAAACCAAGATAAGAGTGGCCAAAGAAAAAGGCGCTGTAGGAATTCTTTTTGTCAACGATTCTGTCTCTTCTGCGACTGAGGATCGCTTGAAAGCGCCGCATGTCTTTTCGAAAACATCCGATGTCTTGCCGATGGCTTTTGTGAAGCGGAAATTCGTCAATGACATTCTCGCCAAGTCACCTTTGAAGTCTGGAGATCAAACTTTTAAGTCACTGAAGGAATTCGAAGAAGCTGTCGACAAGTCTTTGAAACCTGCGTCCCAGCCGCTGACTGGCTACACCGCTGCCTACGAAGCTAGTTTTAGCATTCCAACCGTTACCACTTCAAACGTTGTGGGTGTCATCGAAGGTGAAGGGCCGAATGCCGATGAAACGATTGTCATCGGTGGGCATTATGACCACCTTGGGTTTGGTTACTACGGCTCACGTGCACCGGCAAACCAACAAGGTGAAATTCACAATGGGGCAGATGACAATGCAACCGGAACGATCGCGATTGTTGAACTTGCGCGTCGATACGCGTTGTATAAAGAGAAGCCGAAACGCCGTTTGGTCTTCATTGCATTCAGCGGTGAAGAACGTGGTTTGCTGGGAAGTTATTACTATTGTCGCAAACCGCTTTTTCCTCTCGAAAAAACGGTAGCCATGGTCAATTACGATATGATTGGCCAGATGAAAAACAACAACCTGACTATCTTTGGCGGCAATTCGGGCGTTGGAATGCCGGACTTATTGCGGCAGTCGAAAGCGGGTTCTGAGTTAACCCTGAATATCGTTCCAGGTGGATTTGCAGGTAGTGATCACCTTCCGTTCAACCAGAAAAAAATCCCAAATATGTTTTTGCATACCGGTACGGGGAGCGGATTTTATCACACGCCAGACGATGATTTTGAGACGATTAATGTCGAAGGCATGGCTGACGTGATCGACTACAGTGAGAAAATGATTATCGCTTTAGCCAATACTGAAGAGCCAATGGCTTACAATAGTGGCGGA
>Ga0316204_10012296_pt1 | contig 10480 bp, 12 predicted proteins | sample 6monrhotite_MG_2_FD_205661 | JGI IMG/M metagenome (GOLD analysis project Ga0316204, IMG submission 205661) | Microbial mat bacterial communities from mineral coupon in-situ incubated in ocean water Damariscotta River, Maine, United States -... | ecosystem: Environmental > Aquatic > Marine >... | reverse complement strand
GCATGCCAACACAAATGCCGAGAAAGGGCCGTGCCTTTTCGCGGACGGCTTCTTCCAGCGCGTCGGTGAGACCCGGCACAGCATCAAGCCCGCGCCTGCAATCTCCAAACGCGCCAACGCCGGGCAAAACAATGCGATCAGCGGCACGGACTGCGTCGGCGTCGCCGGTCACCTCAATGTCCATGGAAAGCCCGAGTTCATGGACCGACCGCTCAAACGCTTTTTCAGCGGAGCGGAGATTGCCGGAGCCATAATCGATGATGACTGTTTTCATGGAATGGGCTTCCTGGAGTGGGACTCTAGTTTTCTAGTTCAAGGACGGGGGTTTGGGGAAGAGACCGAGGACCTCGTCTGCAGGTGCTACAGGATGTGGCGCTTCATCGGTCCGCGCAGAAGGCTTTGGCCATACCGGGCCTTTGGGTTTCGTGTAGGTCGCTGCCGCGCCAAGGCCAATGGCTGAACCGCTTCTGTCCATGACCGCGCTGGTGACCGGGTTGTCGGAGCCTTGTGGTAGAGCATGGCTCCAGTTGGCGAAAAAACGCGCTTCGGCTTCTTCTTCGTCAGCACCATGGGTAATCGCAATCGTCTGATAGCCTTTTCTGGCAAGTGCCAGACGCCGGAGATCGTTTGCTTCCAGGGCCGCAATGAGCTGGACCCCGAGACCCAAAAGAACGGTGAGGTCCTCGTTGAGCCCTGCAGCTCCGCCTGCCAGCGCGATCAAAATCGACAAGCCGAAATAGGCAGCGCCCTCCCACCACATGCGGTGATAGAGAAACCAGATCAAGGGCGACACGATCGCCCAGCGCGCCATGCCCTCTTTCACAAAGCGCACGTGATCTTCTGCTCGCGGGAGCGACGCATTGGCATGAACCGTAAAGGTGCGCATCGAAAGCGTCCGTTGGCTTAGGTGACCGACTTCAGGCCGACAGAAAGGAGGGACCCAGAGAGGAGCCTTCCTTTATGTGGGGTTCTTTAGTGGGTTTCCAGGGCAAGTGAAAGCACTTATCGGCAAAAGCCAGCCTATTCGCAATCGAGGCCGATCAGCTGCCAATAACGCCTTTGGTTGACGGCACCACATCAGCAGTACGCGGGTCAATCTCCACAGCGGCGCGCAAGGCCCTGGCAAGCGCCTTAAAACAGCTCTCCACAATGTGGTGAGTGTTCTCCCCATAGATGTTTTCCATGTGGAGGGTGATGCCTGCGGCCTGAGCAAAGGCCTGAAACCATTCTTTGAAGAGTTCAGTATCCATTTCACCCAATTTTGGACGCGACAGTTCCACCCGCCAGATGAGATAGGGGCGGCCGGAGACGTCGATCGCGCAGCGGGTCAGCGTCTCATCCATGGGGATGAGCGCGTTGGAATAACGCTTAATGCCTTTGAAGTCGCCCAAAGCCTGTTTGACCGCCTCACCGACAACAATGCCGCTGTCTTCGGTGGTGTGGTGCATATCAATGTGCAGATCACCGTCGACGCGAACCTTGAGGTCAATCAGAGAGTGGCGGGACAGCTGCTCGAGCATGTGGTCGAGAAAGCCAATACCGGTATCAATGTCGTAAATGCCGTTGCCATCCAGATCGAGCGACACAAAGACTTCGGTTTCCTTGGTCTTGCGCTCAACGGTGGCGACGCGGCCTTGGCCGGTCTGAGCCTCAACAGACATAGCGTTCACCAGTCATGGGGATCTTCCTCAATAGGGGCGGCGAAACTGCCGCATTCGCGGGCGTTCTAACAGGTTCAGCGAATGCCCGCCAGCCGCGTCTCACGCTTCAACTAGGCGAACAGTAGAAAACTTATGCTTAACAAGGGCTTAACGTGCGTTAACCGGTTTTGATCACAAACACCCGTCCTACCCGTTAACCCTGCCACTTTGTTAATGTGGCATGTCAGCTACCTTGTCCAAGTCACTATTGTTAACCAATTGTGAATCCGCATATCAGATCAAAATTCGCTATGGACTCATGAGGTTAGGACATGTTCTTCAGACATAGACGTTAAGGATTGAATCTTTCGTTCGTTTTCGTTCTGGGCTGATCAGGCAGCCAGCGCCTTTTTGCAGGCGTTGCGAGCTTTCAGGCGGCTCAAATAGGCTGCCGTTTTGGGATAGGACTCTTCCAGCGCATAGAGGTGGCTGAGCAGATCAAGGGAATATCCCGTCATGATGTCGGCGGCGGTGAATCCGGAGGCCAATAAATAGTCGCGATCAGCGAGTCTCTGCTCCACCGCCTCAAGCGCCGAACGGGCCTTCGTCTCGCCGTCAGCGGCAATCGCGCCCGCCTCTGCCTTTCCCTGTTTAATGGCGTTCGCCAGTTTCATGGCGCGCATAAAGCCCAGCGGTCGGGATAGGGTGGCTTCGGCAAACCAGGACCATTGAAGATATTCAGCGCTCTCGTCCGTGCCTTTTTCGGGACGCAACCTGCCCTCGCCATAGCGATCCAGAATGACCTCCACCATGGCGCCGGACTCAAACATGGCGATATCGCCATCGGTGAGCGCCGGAACTTTCCCCACTGGGCTAATAGAGCGCCACTCCAAAGAGTCTCGGTAAGCTGATGAGAAGTCGATGGGCACGATCTCAAATTCCAGGTCCAGTTCGTAGGCGAGCCAAATTGGCCGGACCGACCGCGTCCCAGGAACGTGGAAAATTTTGAGCATTTGCGTTGCCTCTGCTTGGGTTTCCTGGCCTGTCGCTCTCTTCCTGTTTTCGCCTACTTCTTTCTGGGCCAGTCAGCGAGCAATCGCTCGGCGGCGTCTTTCGCGTCCAGCGCAGGTTTTGACGCGCCCTGAATTTGCGCCAGGGTGATCGCGCCCTCTTTGAGGAGCGTGATCTCGCGGGCAAGGAGCCGCGGCTTTTTAAAGCGCTCCAGTTCTGCGGCGGCGGCGACCATCTCAACGAATGCCTGTTTGGCACCAGCTGCTGCCAGATGGACGGGATCTGTGGGATGGGGAAATTCACCCGAGGCGCGCACGAAGAGACACCCAGAAAACGTGCCCAAAGGCGAACGGTCCTCAAACCAGGCTTCCAGCGCATCAAAAACCGCAAGAAGCCGCCCTTTTCCCTTAAGATTTGGATCGGCGAGCACTTCTCGGAACCAGCCATTCACCGCTTTTTCGCGGGCCTCCAGCACACCCAGAATAAGCGCATTCTTGGAGGGGAAATGCCGGTAGAGGGTCATTTTCGCAAGATTGCCCTCGCTCAGGATCCGTTCGATCCCAACAGCGTGAAACCCTTCCGCATTAAAAAGCGTCTGGGCAGTGTCAATCAGGTCGTTGCGGCGCGAAGGACGTGGCATGGGGAAACTCCTCGGTGGCGGGCAAACGGCTCAAACTGCCATAGACAGTCTAGCCCGAAAACATTAAATGATACCAAACGGTATTGTATGCTGAGCGCGAGTCTCCATATGTTGGGAAATTCGCACTGGACTCATTCCCTGAAGAAGCTCGTCATGACAGATCGCCTCACTTCTCTTTTTACCACCCTTTATGTCCGGCCCGATATGCGCCAGATCATGAGTGCCGGGCTTGGCGGCGCGCTGGCCATAGGATTGCTGGGTCTCTTGGCGCAGCTTTCTGGAAGCGCCCTCCTTATGGCCCCGCTTGGCGCAACCGCTGTGCTGGTTTTTGGCCTCCCCGACAGCCCCCTCTCCGCACCCCGTCACGTCATGGGAGGTCATGCTCTCTCCATGTTTATCGGACTTTTATGTCTCTTTATTGTCAGTTTGGCGGCACCAGGGCCCGCCACCCTATCCCTCACCCTGGCCGCTGGCGCCGGCACAGGCCTTGCCATTGCTGCAATGCTGGCCACCCGGACGGTGCATCCGCCGGCTGGCGCCAATCCGGTGCTTCTTATGTTCTCCGGCGCTGGTTTTTGGGATGCCGCGCTTTTGATCGCCTTGCCCGGTGTCGCAGGCGCATTCCTGCTCTATCTTATCGCGGCGTTTCTGCGCCGCGCTGCTGCTCCCTCCAACCGCTGAAAAGAAGAGATCCCACATGGAACCTCGCGGAACCCCTCGCCTGACACAGGACCTGGCCCAATTTATCGCTGAGCGCGATCACTTTTATTTCGCGTCGGCATCAGCTAAAGGCGCGCCCTACCTGCAACATCGGGGTGGTCCGCGCGGCTTTTTGAAGGTGCTTAGCGACACCGAACTCGGCTACGCGGATTTTGGCGGCAACCAGCAATATGTGACGCTGGGGAACTTGAAAGAAAACCCAGCCGCCTTCATCTTTCTGATCGATTATGTGAACCGGCGACGGATCAAGCTCTGGGGCGAGGCGCGTGCCGTGGAGACCGACCCTGCCCTCACCCGCTCCCTCGCTCATCCCGGATACCGGGCGCGGATTGAGCGCGCAATCCTCTTCAAGGTGACCCGCTGGGACGAGAATTGTTCTGCACATATTACGCCGCGGTATTCGCCGGACGTTCTGGAACCGGCCTTTGACCGGCTGCAGAACCGCATCAAGGCGCTGGAGGCCCAGGTCCAGGATCTAGGTGGCGACCCGGGCGAATTTGACCATGTTGGGGACTAAGGCGTTCGGCGAATCCTGTCTCCCTTTCCAAGCCCCTGCACGCTTGACGGCGGCAGCGATCCAGCCCACATGTAACTCTCATTCAACCGAGATTTTGAGGACCCGACCCGCATGAGCACCCCTCCCGTTTGGCACGGCACGACCATTCTTTCAGTCCGCAAAGGCGGCAAGGTTGTGGTCGCAGGCGATGGCCAGGTTTCCATGGGCGATACGGTCATCAAAAACAGCGCACGCAAAGTGCGCCAGCTTGCTGGTGGTACTGTAATTGGCGGCTTTGCCGGCGCCACTGCGGATGCCTTCACTCTGTTTGAACGGCTTGAAGCCAAGCTTGAGCAATATCCAAATCAGTTGCTTCGTGCCTGCGTTGAGCTCGCCAAAGACTGGCGAACTGACCGCTATTTGCGGAAACTTGAGGCCATGATGATTGTGGCTGACAAGGAAACCACTCTGGTCCTCACCGGCACAGGTGATGTGCTAGAGCCGGAACATGGGGTGACCGGCATCGGGTCCGGCGGCAATTACGCACTCTCTGCAGCGCGCGCGCTCGTCGACATGGATATGAACGCAGAAGACATTGCGCGCAAAGCCATGGGAATTGCAGCTGACATTTGCGTCTACACCAACACTTCCCTCACCGTTGAAACACTCGATGCGGATGGCTAACGGGTCAAACGACACGCCCTATCGGTTTATCCCTCTCGGTTATCACCATCTGCCTTTATTGCGGCGTTGGTTTGACGAACCCCATGTGCGGAAATGGTATAGCGATCCCTCCGGGCTTCAGGACATTGCCGATCATATCGAGGAGGGCGATGTGCACCCCTATCTGGTGATGCACGGTCACATGCCGATTGCCTATCTTCAGTCATATGAGGTGGGTGGCTCCCACCCTTATGCAGTGGCGGCGCGTGGCGCCATCGGCATTGATCAGTTTATCGGGCCTGCTGCCTTTCTTGGACGCGGCCATGGAAGCGCCTTCATTCGTGCTTATCTTAAAGCATGCGAAGCCGAAGGCGTCGGCCATGTGATTGTTGATCCAAAGCCAAATAACCACCGTGCGATAGCCGCCTATCGGAAAGCCGGTTTCGAGGACTTATGCTATGACCGCAGTCCGGAAGAGGGCGCGGTATTGCTTTTGAGTGCTCGCCTCCCCAAAGATTAGTGAAAGAAGACCTGCCCATGACTGCCTTTACACCCCGCGAAATTGTGTCCGAGCTCGACCGCTATATTGTCGGCCAGGCAGACGCCAAACGGGCTGTTGCCATTGCGCTCCGCAACCGGTGGCGGCGGCAGCAGTTGGGGGATGATCTGCGTGAAGAAGTGCTGCCGAAAAATATTCTCATGATCGGCCCAACCGGCGTTGGCAAAACCGAAATCTCGCGCCGTCTGGCAAAACTGGCGCAAGCGCCCTTTATCAAAGTGGAAGCCACGAAGTTTACTGAAGTGGGCTATGTGGGTCGCGATGTGGAGCAGATCGTGCGCGATTTGGTGGAAGCCGCCATTGGGCTTGTCCGCGAATCCAAACGCAAGGAAGTCGAAGCGAAGGCCTATAGCGCGGCAGAAGAGCGGGTGCTCGATGCGCTTGTGGGAACGGAAGCCAGTGCGTCCACCCGGGAGTCCTTTCGCAAGAAGCTCCGCACGGGCGAGATGGATGACAAGGAAATTGAGATCCAGGTTGCTGACTCAGGTGGCGGCATGCCGAGTTTTGATATTCCGGGCATGCCTGGGTCCCAGGTCGGCATGATCAATCTGAATGACATTATGGGCAAAGCGTTTGGCGACCGCACCAAGCCGCGCCGGATGAATGTGAAAGAAAGCTATGATCTTTTGATCGCTGAAGAATCCGACAAGCTGCTGGATGATGATCAGGTGAATGCAGACGCCATTCACAAGGTGGAAAACAGCGGCATCGTCTTTCTGGATGAGGTGGACAAGATCTGCGCGCGCTCAGACCGGCAGGGCGGAGATGTGAGCCGGGAAGGGGTGCAGCGGGACCTGTTGCCACTTATCGAAGGCACGACGGTGGCCACGAAACACGGGCCAGTAAAGACCGATCATATCCTTTTCATTGCGTCGGGTGCCTTTCATCTCTCCAAGCCATCGGACCTCCTTCCGGAGCTGCAGGGGCGTTTGCCGATCCGGGTGGAGCTGAAAGCGCTTACGCGGGATGATTTCCGCCGCATTCTGACGGAGCCAGAAGCCAGCCTCATCAAGCAATATAAGGGGCTGATGGCCACTGAAGAGGTGACGTTAGAGATCACCGAAGACGGGATTGATGCGCTTGCAGACATTGCAGCAGATGTGAACGCAACGGTTGAGAATATCGGGGCCCGGCGCCTTCATACGATTATGGAGCGGGTTTTGGATGAGATTAGCTTTTCCGCCACTGACCGGGCAGGGGAAACTGTTACCGTCGACGCTGATTATGTGAAAAATGAGCTGACGGACCTCGCCAGCAATACGGATCTCTCCAAGTTCATTCTGTGACCAGACACCCAGTTATGGTTTCCAAAACCTTAACGAAACTGAGCGCTGTTGCGCACCCGTGACGATAATTCGCGATCCGCGAGTCTTCGACTGACGCATTGTTTGCGGGGGACTCATATTGATGACCCAAAAGTAGCGCGCTGTCTCATCCTGGGACAAAGCTGATTCCGGCTTCAATTGTCAAAAGGCGGATATTTGGCGTCAATATGGGGTGTTTAGGCGAAGGCGGATGCGATTTGGGTGAAATTTGCGACAGCTGAGGATGGGGTTCGCTGAAAGCGATTCGAAACCGAAACGATTATCTCGCGCTGGACTCATCTTTTAAGAGAGCCAAGAGACGGTCCAGGGCATCGCCGTCAAGATTGCGGATATCCCGCGCCAATCTATTGGCAGCTTCGGTAGCCCGTGGATCCAGACCACCGGTTTCGACTGTCACTTTGGGATGAGAAAGCCGGGCAAGTTCGACCAACTCCTCCGCATCGTCCCAAATGAGCCCCAAATGGCCGATAATTTTCTGAACCAGATGAAATCCGGGTCGGCCGCGACGGCCATGTTCCAGTGCAGAGAGATAAGCAGCACTCACACCCACTGCCTCGGCGAGTTTTGACAGGCTTTCGCCTTTTTCCTCGCGCAGTTCGCGGAGCCGGATACCAAAAGGGGTCATCGGTGGCGCCTCAGCCAAAGATAAAGCGCACCGCCCCCGCCATGTTTCGGGTGAGCCGGCTGAAAGCCGGCCACATGGGTGCGGAATTGGGGTTCATTCAGCCATCGGGGCACCATGTCTCTCAGGACGGAGCGACGATCGGGATCAGCATGGAAGTCTCGGCCATGAAGCATGTGCCCCTGCGCTCCCTTTCCGGTGATCACCAGAACAAGCCGTTTTCCCTGAGCCCGCGCGTCAATTACAAAGCGCAAAAGGGTCGGTTCGGCGGAGTGCCGGGTAGCCCCGTGCAAATCGAGGCGGGCATCGGGTGTTAACTGACCTCGAACCAGCCGTTTGGCAGTGCGATTGTCGAGCGCGTTAAGGGGCGGGGCGGTCGGGCCTCGTTTCAGGGGCGGCGCCTGGTGCGCCCTGTCCCTGTTAGGCAGCTTCGTTTGTTTCGAAAATGGAACGTTTTTTTTGGGCGGTTCAACGGCGGTGTCCGGGAGATCAGCCGTTTCCTGCTTTCGGCCGGGACGTGGGGTGGTGTCTTCGGTCACTTTGCGCCACAGCGCCGCTTCGTCCCGGCTTAAGGTTCTCTGGCGGTTCTTGGGCCTGTTGCGGTCATACCCGGTAGGGGTGGAGAAATCGGTCGGTTTTCGCGCCACCGGCCCTACCTCTGTTTGGCGGCCAAAGCCGTTTGTCTCGCGGCTAAAGCCGTTGGCAAGAGCACCCAGAAGCGACCATCCGCTTTCATCTCACCGGCCCTGGCGCCGGCGGCTGCGCCGGAGCCCCAGAAATAGTCACCGCGCACAGCGCCGCGAATGGCCGAGCCAGTGTCCTGAGCCACCATCAATTTCAGTGTCGGATCGCTGTCTCCCGGCAAAACTGCCTCAAACCAGATGGGGGCACCGAGCGCATGGGTCCGGCGATCGACCGCCAGGCTCCGTCCCGGCGAGAGGGCGACACCACCTGCACCGACAGGCCCAAGGCCTGGATCGCTGACATCCCTAAGGTTGAAAAAGACATAAGACTGGTTCGCTTCCAGGACCGACTGCATCTCGGCGGGGTTCGCTGCCAGCCAATCGCGGATGCTCGCCATAGAGACCGTTTCGCGGGAAAGCACGCCCCGCTCAATCAGAACCTTGCCGATGGCGGTGTAGGGACGGCCGTTTTTTTCGGCAAAGCCGACCCGCGTAACAGAGCCATCCGGCAGCTTAAGCCGCGCTGAGCCTTGGATATGGGTGAAAAAAGCATCGACCGGGTCTTTCACCCAGGCGACCGCCAGGACGGCAGGATCAAGGCTGCCAGCATTGATGGCCGCTCTATCGGGATAGGGGACAAAGCGTCCGCCTTCCAAACGGCCCCGAATGGTCTCCCCTTTGAGGGTTGGATCGAATTCGCCGAGATCGAGTCTTTGCAGGTCGCCCGGTTTCGCCAGGAGCGGTGTCTGGTAAGGGCCTTCTTGGACCAGGCTCGCCTCAATTTCGGGTTCATAATAGCCCGTCATGAGACCGTTCGGTCCGTTTTCGGCTGTGACCGCAAAGGCCTGAAACCGGTTTTCGAAAAACCCGCGCGGGTCAGCGGCGGCAGCTGTAGAAAGCGCGTCCCGGCAGACCGGCTGCCAGTCGCCGACAGTGCCATAGTTGATGGCGTCGCCGGTTTTGGCATCAAGAGCCCTTGTGGGGTTTGCTGCAAGGAGGCGGTCGCAGGACCTGCGGAATGCGTCCAGCGCAGCGCCATGGTCATCGCTTGCCCAGCCAGGTAGGGCCTCAATGCCTGTCGCCGACAGAGTAGGGCCTGACGCCTCGCTCACTGGCTCCTCCCCTGGGGCATCCGGGGGTGCATCCGGGTCCGTGCAGGCTGCAAGCCCCAGAAACAGGCCGAATATGAGCGTTGAAAACAGGTATTTCGCGGTAGGGCCAACTGTGGATTTGGTGGATTTAAGCGACGCAGGCCACGCTTTTGTCGGGGCTGGGGAGAGCAGATCATTCAAGGTCACGAAATCCGCAACCAATCACGCGCCGCCCGTGGCGACCAGGTGCCAGTTCGGATCGCGGCTGGTGATGTCGCGCTCGAAGGTCCAAATATCGACAACTTCACGTACGGTGACAGGATCTCCCTCTATCACCACACCTTCCTGGTTCTTTGTCGATGAGGTTTGCTCGCTCACAAATTTCACCGTGATGAGGGACTGATTGCCGTTCACGAGAGCTTTCACGAAATTCGCTGATTTAAGGCCAATAAAGCTCATCTCAATGGTTTCGCCGCGTTTTTCGCGGGCATCGATGGCGCCATTGAAGCTTTCAAAAACTTCCGCAGCAAGAAGCGGCTGCAACGTCGTGCGATCACCTGCGGCGAAGGCTGTGACAATCATCTCATAAGCGAGCTTAGCACCGCCGAGGAATTCATCCCCGTCAAAGCGCCGGTCGGCCAAGGTGAGTTCCGTTAATTGCTGTGCAATCTCAGAGCCTGGCTCGACACCGCGGATTTGCGGCGCGGGCGCCTCTGCCGACGCGTCTTGCGGCGCATCCGGCGTGCGGGAGCCTGGCAGGTTGATCACATTGTCTTTGTCATTGTCTTGCGACTGCTCATGAGCGGCGTAGGGGTCAAACGGCGGTCGCTCTTCGCCCGTACGGCGGCCGAGCACACTGCGCAGTTTCAGGAAGACCACAACAGCGACCACCAGAAGGATCAAATTGATAATGCTAAAGTCGCTGCCCATAAAACGATTGCTACCTGTCATTGAGGTCAACTGCCGACGGTCGATTGTCGGCGGACCCGCAAGGGGAGGGCGCACCCTCTTTGCATCAAGCCTGTTTGAA
>Ga0316204_10012294_pt1 | contig 10481 bp, 8 predicted proteins | sample 6monrhotite_MG_2_FD_205661 | JGI IMG/M metagenome (GOLD analysis project Ga0316204, IMG submission 205661) | Microbial mat bacterial communities from mineral coupon in-situ incubated in ocean water Damariscotta River, Maine, United States -... | ecosystem: Environmental > Aquatic > Marine >... | reverse complement strand
GATTCAAGTGCAGTTGTTAGCATGATGAATAAGCATAGTAATAATCAAATAAACACATATGCCATCGGTTTTGAAGGTGATAAAGCTAGTTCTTATTATAATGAATTACCTTACGCTCGTATGGTGTCAAAACAATTTAATACGAACCATCATGAGATATTGGTAAATCCAGATATTGTTGGTCTGCTGCCGAAACTTTTATGGCACATGGATGAGCCAATCTCAGATTCAGCATTTGTGACGACATATCTTGTGTCTGAATTTGCGAAAAAGGACGTAACTGTTATTTTATCGGGTGTTGGAGGGGATGAATTGTTTGGTGGCTATCGTCGTTATCTGGGAGAGTATTATTCAGCAATTTACAATAAAATTCCCAAACCATTAAAAGGTGTTATTAAGAATGTAGTAAGCTTGTTGCCACGAGACAGGCATTCTAATTTATTGAATTTATTCAGATACGCAAATGCCTTTGTGCATTCGGCAGACCTTGATTTTTCTGATAAGTATCGATCCTACATGCAGTTATATGAAAAGAATGAGCTGAATTTACTAACAAAGGAATATAATGATGTCGATGATTTTGATGCGGTAATTGACGCACTAAAGTCAGAGACCAGCTCCGATTCTCTTCATTTATTATTCGCTACAGATCTAAACACCCAGTTGCCAGATGATCTATTATTTCTTACTGACAAGATGTCAATGGCGACATCCTTAGAATGCAGGGTGCCATTGCTGGATAAAGAATTAGTTGAAATGGCAGCAAAAATGCCTGGGAATTTCAAAATTAAAGGGCGAGAGCTGAAGTATATTCTAAAGAAAGCACTTGAAAAAGATTTACCAAAAGAAATACTTTACCGCAAAAAAAGAGGCTTTGGCGCTCCGATGGGGGCGTGGATTAAAGACGAGTTAGTTGGTCTTACAAATGAATTGTTGTCTAGAGAACAGATTGAATCTCGTGGTATTTTAGAGTTTTCCACGGTAGAAAAAATTCTTTATGAGCATAAGAATAATATCAATGATTATACTGACATAATACTGGCTATGGTGAATTTTGAAATATGGGCACGAATTTACCTTGATGGAAAATCACATGATGATCTAAGTCAAATGCTTACAGAAAGGGTCTTACATTGAAGATTTTATATGTTTGTCACCGTTTCCCATATCCTCCAAAAAGAGGCGGTAAGATAAGGCCGTTTAATATGATTCAGCACTTATCAAAGAATCATGATGTTACTGTTATATCAATTGTTCGATCAAAAGAAGAAGCGCTTGAGGGCGCGGGTATAAAAGATTATTGTGCTAAATACATCATGGTTAATTTTAATAATGCTATCTCCTGGCTTCGTACCATTCTAAATTTATTGACATTCAAGCCTTCGTCGTTTGGATATTTTTATTCGAGAACTATGAAGAGAGCAGTAAAACGTGAAGTTGTCAGTGATAAGTACGACTTGATCTTTGTTCATTGTTCATCGGTCGCCTCGTATGTTGAAGATGTTGAGGGGATTCCTAAAATTATGGATTTCGGTGATATGGACTCGCAAAAATGGATGGATTATTCAAAATTTAAACCCTTCCCATTTTCATTAGGCTATAAATTGGAAGGTATGAAACTTGAGGCAGAGGAGAAACGTCTGGCTCGACGTTTTACTTATTCTTCTTGCACAACAAGGGCTGAGTTAGAAACATTAAATTCGTATGGTGCTACTCATAATACTTTCTGGTTTCCTAACGGGGTGGATTATAATTTTTTCCATCCGGCAACTACAAAATACATAAAAAACAGCATCTGTTTTATTGGTCGTATGGACTATTATCCTAATCAGGAATGCATGATTGATTTTTGTAAAAATGTCTTCCCAAAGATTAAAGAAAATGTCCGTGACGCGAAACTTACCATTGTTGGAGCAAACCCTTCAAATCAAATATTAGCTCTCTCTGAGTTACCGGGAGTAGAAGTTACCGGTTCAGTTGATGATGTCAGGTCCTATGTGCTTTCCTCAGCTGTGAATGTTGCGCCTCTTAATATCGCACGTGGTACACAAAATAAGATTCTCGAATCAATGTCTATGGGAGTACCTGTTATTTCTAGCAGACTGGCAGCGATGGGTATTGATGCAATACCTGGTGAGCACCTGTTAGTAGCTGATACACCGGATGACTATGTCACTACAATTCTGCATCTGTTTAACCACCCTGATGAACGAGATCGGCTTTCCAGAGATGGTCGAGCCAGAATGCTATCACACCATGATTGGAAAAATTCTATGGAAAAGCTGGATGTGCTGATCGAAAAGTGTATATCGGTGTATAATAGAGAAAATAAGAAATAAGGATAAATTCATGAAAATCAGTATCTTAGGTCTTGGTTATGTGGGCGCAGTGTCATTGGGGTGCTTGGTTAGGGACGGGCATGAGGTTGTAGGCGCAGATATTGATGAGAATAAACTCAAGCTGATACAGGACGGTAAAACTCCGATTATTGAAGAGGGCATGGAAGAGCTCATGTCGTCTGTTGCCAGCTCAGGCAGAGTCTCAGTGACTACAGATGCTGTAGAGGCTGTATTATCAACAGATATATCGTTCATCTGTGTAGGAACACCTTCAGCGGCGAACGGGGGACATGACCTTACCGCGATTAAACGCCTGTCTGAACAAATGGCTGATGCGCTGAAGAAAAAGTCTGATTATCACGTCTTTATCATTCGTTCTACAGTTGCTCCAGGTACTGTAGAAAGTATTATTGGCCCTATCATTGAAAGTCGTTCGGGAAAAAAAATAGGTGATGGTTTTGGTCTCGGGTTCCAGCCTGAATTTTTGCGCGAGGGCTCATCTATACGGGATTATGATAACCCACCATATACGGTCATTGGCGCAGATTCAGATCGGTCCATCAATGTTGTTAAAGAAGTTTTTCAGCATCTTCCTTGCCAGTTTATTTCGTGTTCAATTAAAACGGCTGAAATGTTGAAATTTTGTTGTAATGTATTTCATGCACTAAAAGCTACATTTGCAAATGAAATTGGAAGGGTCTCACAAGCTTTGGGTGTGGATTCGCATGAAGTGATGCAATTAGTTTGCGAAGATAAGAGCCTGAACATCTCAACAGCATATATGAAACCAGGCTTTGCATTTGGAGGGTCATGTTTGCCGAAGGATCTGAGGGCGCTCGTAAAATTAGCTAAAGATAATGATATAAACATCCCAATGCTTGAAAATGTTTTACCAAGCAATAGTAATCATATACAACATGCTACAGCCTTAATTAAAAATACTGGTAAAAAATCTATTGGATTAATTGGTTTAAGTTTTAAGAGTGGTACTGATGATCTTCGAGAGAGCCCATTAGTAGATCTGGTAGAGTATTTAATTGGTAAAGGCTACGACCTAAGGATTTTTGATCCTGAAGTTAATATAGCGCGCTTGATTGGAGCAAATAAACGCTATATTGAAGAAAGCATCCCTCATATATCATCATTAATGAAGTCGACATGTAAAGAAGTTATTGAGGCTTCTGATGTGATCGTTGTAGGCCTAAATAATAAAGAGTTGATCGAAGAGGTCAATCAAAGTCTTTCTTCAAAGCATCATATAATCGACCTTGTTAATTTGCCAGAGAAAGATCGGCTTAAAGGGACCTATCAAGGCATTTGCTGGTGAGTATATATCGATGCGGATATTGCATATTTTTGACCACTCACTTCCATTGCATAGTGGATACACATTTCGATCGTATGAGATAATTAAGCACCAGAGATCTATAGGCTGGGAGACAATACATCTTACAGGTACAAAGCATTATAACCAATCATCTGAGAAAGAAGAGATTGATGGTTTGATGTTTTATCGAACCTATCCAAAATATCCGTTGTTAAATAATATTCCAATTATTAATCAATATCGCGTAGTAAAAGATCTAGAGTTGCGGATTTCCGAGATCTGTGAGCTGGAAAAACCAGATATTATCCATGCACATTCACCATGTTTGAACGGTATGGCTGCTATTAAATCAGGAGCTAGACATTCAATACCTGTTGTATATGAAATGAGGGCGTCGTGGGAGGATGCGGCAGTTAGCCATGGAACTACGAGCGAAAATAGTCTGCGCTATAAACTCTCACGCTACCTGGAAACTTATACATTAAATAATGCTGATGCCGTTACAACTATTTGCGAAGGGCTTAAGAATGACATTATCAAGCGAGGTATAAGACGAGAAAAAATTACGGTGATACCTAATGCAGTTGATATCAAAGGAGAATTTAATAATAGCCCAGGAAAAATTAAAGCGTTAAGAGAAAAATATCATTTGTCTGGAAATTATGTTTTAGGGTTTATTGGTTCATTTTATCATTATGAAGGGCTGGATGTATTGCTTAGGGCAATGCCAAACATCTTAACGAAATTTCCTGATACAGTAGTTTTATTAGTAGGTGGTGGAATTGCAGAAAATGATCTAAAAAAGCAATGCAAAGATCTTAATATAAATGATAATGTTATTTTTGTTGGTAGAGTTCCCCACGCTGACATAAGTGAGTATTATGAAATTATTGATTTGTTGGTTTATCCAAGATTGTCAATCCGACTAACGGAAATAGTTACTCCGCTTAAGCCATTAGAGGCGATGGCAGAAAAACGATTATTTGTAGCCTCTGATATAGGCGGTCATAGAGAAATGATTGTGGACAAAAAAACAGGGATTTTGTTTGAAGCAGGTAATCATAATAAATTATCTAGTACCGTATGCGGTTTGATTGACTCCACACAGGAATACGAATATTTGCTTAAAAATGCTTATGAGTATGTAAAAGAATTTAGAAATTGGGGGACTGTTGTTAACAATTACAGAAATGTCTATGAATCACTTGCGTCAAATAGTAATGCAACATGAAGGTAATTTTATTCACAAGCTTATATCCTGGGTTAGATGATCCAAGGAGAGGGGTTTTTGTTGAGAAACGATTGCAGCATCTTTTGGAGCGTTCAAAGGAAATAGAGGTTACTGTAGTGGCCCCCATTCCAGTTCGACTAAATATGAAGCAGTTGCTGCCTTTTAAACAATCAGATTATTCAAAGAAAGAAACCTATAATTCTGTTGTGGTTCACCGACCTAAGTTCATATCAATTCCTGTTTTGGGGAAATATATTAATCCCGTAATTATGTTTTTAGCATGTTATAATACTGTGAGGCAGTTGTTGTCTGAGAATGCTGTAGAATTAATTGATGCGCATTATTTTTATCCTGATGGTGTTGCTGCAGCATTGTTTGGAAAATTATTTGATTTGCCTGTTGTTATTACTGCAAGAGGTACAGATATTAACCTTTTTCCTAATTATTTTATATCAAGAAAGTATATACAGTGGGCTGCTAGTTATGCTTCGGCAATAATCACTGTATCAGAAGCGCTAAAAAGAAAACTGATTAACCTAAAGGTGAATGGAAGTAAAATTACCACACTGGTAAATGGTGTGGATTCAAAAATCTTCTACCCAGTAAATAAAGATGAGGCCCAGAAAAAAATAAATACAAATATTCCTTATATTTTTTCAGTAGGGAATCTGGTTGTTGAAAAGGGACACGGGCATGTTATAAAGGCACTAAAAAATATGCCTGATTTGAATTATATAATCGCTGGAACGGGTCCTTTAAAAGGCGAACTTGTTAGGTACTCTAAAATCTTAGGCGTGCAGGATCGGGTTAAATTTGTTGGTGGAGTTCAACAGTCCGATCTTAAATATTATTATAGTGCTGCAGAAGCTCTAGTTCACCCATCTTCGCGTGAAGGATTGCCAAATGTTGTTCTTGAGAGCCTTGCTTGTGGTACACCGGTAGTCGCAACAGAGGTTGGCGGCTTGCCTGAAATTATTGCTGATAAAAGTGTGGGTCTTCTAGTGAATATTCGTGACGTGGATGATATTCATGTAGCAATTAAAAAAGTGATTGAGATGAATTTAGATAGAAACATAATTAAGTGTTTTTCTGAAAAATTTAGCTGGAATGATACATCTGCTGGACAACTCTCTATATTCAGGAGTGTTGCAAATAAACCAGGTGAAGTACAAAAATGAATTTGTTTGTTGAAAACATGTTGAGAGTAACAAGAAATCTTGTGTTGCCTTTTGGCTGTAAAGATAAGGTAGTGATATTGGCTTTTCACCGGGTGTTGAAAGAGACTGATTCAATGATTAGCGGTGTTATTAATGAGGTGGACTTTGATAAACAAATGGAAGTGCTTCATAAGCTATTCAATGTAATTAAACTTTCTGATTTAATAAATAAAAAAAATAAGGGCACTATTCCAGATTACGCTGTTTGCATTACATTTGATGATGGGTATGCGGACAATTATGAAATAGCTTTGCCCATATTAAAAAAATGGGACTTGCCAGCGACATTTTTCATCTCCACAGGGTTTCTAGATGGAGGTATAATGTGGAATGACTCTATTTTAGAGTCAGTCAGGACAACAAATCATGAAACCCTAGATCTACGGCATATTGGCCTGGGGATACATCAATTAACTGATGCTACAAGATATAGTGTTGCGCGAAAAATTATACTTGAATCAAAACATTTACCTATGGCTATGCGTAATAGTGTTGTATCAGAATTACGTAATATATCAGGAACCAAACTGCGGTCAGATTATATGATGAGCACTGAGCAAGTAAGATATTTGGCTCGCGAAGGCATGGATATCGGAGCACACACAGTGAATCACCCTATACTCTCAAAACTATCGGTTGATGAAGCGATGCAAGAAATTATAGATAGTAAGAATCAATTAACTGAGTTAACGAATACCAATATTGAATTGTTTGCTTATCCCAATGGAAAGCCGGGGGAGGACTATACAGCTGAACATGCAGATATTGTTAAAGAAGCAGGATTTAGCGCGGCTGTTTCGACAGAATGGGGGTATGTGAATTCTGACTCTAGATTCTATGAGTTGCCACGAATGGGTTTTTCAGATTCAAATCAGTTTAAGTTTTTCTATCATATGGTTCGCGGATATTTTAATTAGCGATTATATTATTAAAGTAAAATAATAAATAAGAGGTATTAGTTATGTCCGGTATTTGTGGATGGTTTGGTGACAGTATGTCGTCAAATGAAGACGTAGCTACAATTAATAACATGATTAATCAATTATCAGAGTTTGATGATTGTGAAAGATCTTATGTGGTAGGAGACGTATGTGCGCTAGGAGTTTCTGACTATAATAATATTCAGGAGAAAATATACGAGGAGAATGGTAATTATGCGCACATCGTCGGCAACCCTACTATTGATAATAGCAATATAGGTCTGGATTGTAAAAAATATGGACTTGCAAAAGGATTGATGTATGCATATAAAAATCGTGGAGTTGATTTTTTAAATAATTTATCAGGCATATTTTCGTTAGCGATCTATCTGCGAGAGGAAAATAAATACATTATCGCCAACGATAGATTGGGGCTTAGTCCTGTGTATTATACGATAGAAAATAATTCTATTTTATATTCTTCTAGTCTTAGAACGTTTTCATCAAATGATAAGCTTAAGAATGCAATTAGTAATCAGGCGATTTACGATTATCTCTATTTTCATGTGATCCCAAGTCCTAACACAATATATACGAATATTTTTTCATTTGAACCAGGTTATTATATTGAAAAAAATAATCAGACCATAAAGAAAGAGCGATACTGGTCTATTCGATATGAGAATGAAGATGGAAAAGGTCAGTCAAACGAGAAGTATGATGATTTAAAATTAATTTTATTAGATTGTATTAAGAATGAAGTGAAGGGGCGAGATGATGTAGGTTGTTTTTTAAGTGGAGGACTAGATAGCTCCACGGTGGCAGGATTTCTTGGGAAGGCAGCCAACAGCCCAGCAAAAACTTTTTCAATAGGGTTTTCTGAAAAAGGATTTGATGAGACGGCTTATGCGAAAATAACTTCAGATTACTATAAAACTATTCACCATACATATTATGTTACACCAGAAGATGTCATTAATATTGTAGATAAAATTCCTCAAATTTATGGGCAGCCTTTTGGTAATTCTTCAGCTGTACCCACTTATTATTGTGCAAAACTAGCAAATGATAATGGTGTCAATAAACTACTGGGTGGCGATGGCGGAGACGAGATTTTTGGTGGGAATGAACGATATGCAGTGCAGAAACTTTTTTCTGTTTATGGAAAGTTCCCGGATAGTATAAAAAGAATCATTGAGCCAGTTATTTATAAGTTTCCAGGTTCTGAAAATATTTATCCACTTCGGAAAATAAAGCGATATATTGATCAAGCTAGAGTGCCGATGCCAGAAAGAATGTTTAGCTATAACATGCTTACAATGATGGGGGTAGAGAACATATTCGATGACGATTTCTTTAAAGATATTTCAACATTGCATGCAACGAGATCTATGATAGAACTATATGATGGAATTAAATCAGAAAATTTTATTAATAATATGTTAGGTATGGATCTAAAAATCACCTTAGCAGATAACGATATTCCAAAAGTCTCAGGGATGTGTGAGTTTGCGGGAATAGAGGTGGGTTATCCTTTCTTGAACGACAAGCTAATAAGATTTTCCAGTACTTTACCAGTAAATCAAAAAGTACATGGCATGAAACTCAGATATTATTTCAAAAAAGCTTTAGGAGACTTTTTACCTCCAGAAGTTATCACTAAAAAGAAGCATGGGTTTGGTTTGCCGTTTGGTAACTGGATGGTTTCAGATTCAGCATTGCACCAAAAGTCGTGTGATGCCTTAAATGACCTTAAAAAAAGAAATATTATTAAAAGTCAATTTATCGACACTCTGATTAATCAGAAGTTACATGAGCATAGTACTTACTATGGTGAGATGGTCTGGCTTCTAATGAATTTAGAGTACTGGTTTAAAGGTTTAAATAAATAACTTACAATAGATATTATATGTATTCACACAACACAAAATTTTTATTATTTTTACTGTTTTGTTTTTTACAAAACAATGTCACGTACGCATACCAAGGTTGCGATACAACAAATTTTACAAATGCATATGGTCCGTTTGATTACACAAATAAGCCCGAATATATAAAAAATGTTCGAATAGTTGAGGCATATCATTTTTCAGAGGACTATGAAAGAATTATTATCAATAATAATGGAAATGATTTATTACCCAGAAATATAATGAAAGATTTGGATTATACTTTGAGGGCTTGTCCTAATCATCATAGGGCTCTTTATGCGGTTGCATCATACATGACCTTTTTAAAGAAAAGGAAAACAGATAAATATAATTGGCTATTAAAGAAATACAGGACCCCAGAATGTTATTTTGAAAGAGCTGCAGCATATAGTAAAAAAGATTACAAACCATATTTAATTTATGGTATGCACCTTTATAAGAAGGGTGAAATTAAAGAGTCAATTAAAATGTTGAATAAATCACTATCCAGAACTAAAGAAGAGCACACCAATTATAGTGAGCTATATTATACTTTGGGATTAGTATATTTAAAAGATAAAAAATATGATGACTCATTAAAATATGCCAAGAAAGCATATGCATTAGGATACCCATTCCCATTTTTGAAAAAAAAGCTGACCGAAATGGGAAAATGGAAAAATTAATTAAATATATTTATAGGAGAGAATATAGTGTTGGAACAAATAATCAATATTTTATCTGATTGTTTGGGGCTTGGCAGTCGAAGTAGCGAGTTTACTGCTGATACTCAGCTCATAAACAGCATACCGGAATTTGATTCTATGGCAGTAGTTTCTGTAATCACTATGATTGAGGAGCAATTTGGAATCTATATTGAAGATGATGATATAAGTGCTGATACATTTGAGACGATCGGCAGTCTATCTGAATTTGTTGAAAGAAAAATTAATGAAATATAAGTATGAATAAAGCATATATGCATAAATGCTTTTATCTGCCAGCTAGCAAAGGAGACTTGTTTGTTAGTTTATATTTGCCTAATACAACCGATACAAATGAAGTAATAATGTTTATTCATCCTTTTGGTGATGAATTAAATAAATCAAGGAGAATGCTTTCTCTTCAAGCAAAAAAATTTACAGAAAAAGGGATAGCTGTATTTTTTATGGATTTGTATGGCTGCGGAGATAGCTCGGGAGAGTTAAGAGACGTAGATTGGGATTTATGGCTTGATGATATTTTTGTTTGTTATAAATGGGTTCGGAATAATGTGTGCAAAAATATTGGATTATGGGGATTTCGTCTTGGCGCTCTATTGGCATTGGACTTTTCACAGAACACAAACGAAAATATATCTAGAATACTTTTATGGAAACCAGTGATCAGCGCGGAGCAGTTTTTAAATGAGTTTTTACGAATTTCATTGGCTGGAGATATGCTGACAAATTCTGGGAAAAATAAAAATAAAAATGATATCTTGCAAGAGTCTGTTGACGGGAATTTAGTGGAATTATCAGGTTATGAGTTAAATTCT
>Ga0316204_10012293_pt1 | contig 10481 bp, 5 predicted proteins | sample 6monrhotite_MG_2_FD_205661 | JGI IMG/M metagenome (GOLD analysis project Ga0316204, IMG submission 205661) | Microbial mat bacterial communities from mineral coupon in-situ incubated in ocean water Damariscotta River, Maine, United States -... | ecosystem: Environmental > Aquatic > Marine >... | reverse complement strand
AGGCTTTCTTCTTTTGATTAAGCCAGGCAATAGACGTTGTTGCGGCAACGGCTACAGCGATTAATAAGAGCCCGAGCCCGATGGCTTGTTCGCTTTCGCCAGACTCAACGGCAAAGAAGATAGCGATGGGGGTTGTTTGTGTTAGGCCGGGGATATTTCCTGCGACCATCAGTGTTGCTCCGAATTCGCCTAAGGCACGAGTAAAGGCAAGGATCGTACCGATAAGGATTCCGGGCCAGGCCAGGGGTACGAGGACATGCCAAAGAATGTGCCATTCGGAAAACCCAAAAATGCGTGCAACGTCCACGAGCTCACTATCAACTTGTTGAAAGGAAGCGCGGGTTACTTGGTACATGAGCGGAAAGGCTACGACGGTTGCCACAACAACATTACCAGCCCAAGTGAATACGACTGATAGTCCAGCATCCGCTAAAAGCTCGCCAAAAGGAGCTGTTCTTCCGAGGAAAGAAATTAGTATGAGCCCGAGCACCGTTGAGGGGAGTGCTGCCGGGAGCAAAATTAGCATATCGATCAGGTCAAAGACATGATGATTGCGCGACCACCGAAGTCTAGCTGCAAGGATTCCCAGAACAAAGGCAATGGCCGTTGCAGTAAAAGCGGTTTTGATTGAGATCCAAACAGGGAGGAAATCCATAAACGGGGAAGTGCGAAAACTCACGCTAGCACTTCAGTTCATTCCCGACAAGCCCCAAAAAAGATGAAAGCTCTGCAACACTCCACTTTTGGCGCAGGGAGCGGGCGCTGTTCGGTCACCTATTAATTCATAGGCTCCCTCTCAACACCCGCTTCCTTCATCCAAAACCGCTTCGCTTTGGAGTTTTGCAGAGCTTTCTATATATAAATCTCCACTTTCTCAGGGGCCGAATAGCCTATTTACTTCCAGGCTTTACTGCGGGGGTATTCTTTAGGTGCTCTGGAAGGTTATCCGGTTCGTAGGTCGGGAATGCAAAGGCTGCCAAAGAGGTACAAGGGACTTCGAATCGTGCCTTGCCCTCGCTTCTGTCTGCCATGACTCCTACGGCAACAGGGGTGCCTTTATTTTCTAAAATAATATCGAGCGCCTCACGCACACGGCCTCCACGTGTGATAACATCTTCTACCACAAGGATTTTTTCCCCAGGAGTCATTGTGAAACCACGCCTTAGGACAAGTTTTCCGTCTTCTTTTTCAGCAAAAATGAAACGCTTTCCGGTTTGTCTGGCGACTTCTTGTCCAAATACGAGCCCTCCCATTGCAGGAGCGAGGACGGTATCAAACTCGAGGGGGCCTATCTTTTCGATAAGTAGTTCGGCAAGTCGAGATATCTTGTCCATGCATTGACCCACCTGGGCACACTGGAAAAACCACTCGCTATGCAATCCGGACCGGAGCACAAAGTGTCCTTCAAGTAGGGCATCACAGCTTTTAAATATATCTAAAATTTCGTCTTCTTGGGTTAGGGTCGTCATGGGGCTCCATCGTAGGGCAAAATTCTAGTCGGTCGAGTTTTTTTGAGGATTTGTTCTTACAATCGGCCTGTATCCTTCTGAAAAAAGGGGTTGTGGTTTTGGCTGAGATCGCGATGATGTGTTCTCAACGTGAATCTTCTCCACCGGTACATATTTAGAAGTGTTTTAATTGCAGCGCTCCTGTCAGTAGGGCTTTTTGTATTCGTTTTGGTGGCCGGTAATGCCATGCGCGATGTTGTAGGGCTACTTGCTGGAGGGCGTTTGTCTATAGGGCTATTTCTTAAGTTACTAGCTCTGCTTATTCCCTATGTCGTTGCCTATGCGCTCCCTCTGGGGATGCTCACGGCGGTGCTCATGGTTTTTGGGCGTCTTTCCGCTCAGCGGGAGATTACTGCCATGAAGTCCGCAGGCCTCAGTTTGTATCGTATAGCAGCCCCTGTCTTCCTTGTAGCATTTATGGGGACTGTTTTGTGCGTAGCCATCAACTTTTATTACGCGCCCATGGCTAAGCATACCTACCGGGCTAGCATCAAGAATCTCCTCCGTGAGAATCCACTTCAGTTCATTCAGCAGCGCACCTTTATTAAGGATTTCCCGGGCTACGTCTTATACGTCGGTGAACGCAACGGCCGTACAATGAGTGACTTCTGGATTTGGGAGCTAGATGAAGAGGACAGGGTCAGCATTTTCCTTAAAGCCAATAGGGGTGAGTTCACCTACGACGATCAAGCCGACGCAATCGTTCTTACCCTATTTCAGGGCAGTGGTGAAAAGCGCGAACACGTAGCTTTGGACAATTTGGACAATCCAGCAAGCCTGCCTACGCTGATGTTCGATGAGCTTTCTATTCGCCTTCCCCTGAGTGAGTTTTTTGGCAATTCATCCATGCATAAGAGCCTTTCAATGAGTACCTTGGGAGAGCTTATCACGCTTCGCAATGAGGCTTATGCCCGCGAACAAGCAGGAGACGCTGGCGCCTTCAAGGAGCGCATCAAAATCCAAACCCAGATTCAAAAGGGTTTTGCGATGGCGTTTTCCATTTTTGCCTTGGCAGCGATTGCTATCCCCTTGGGGATCAAGGCGAACCGTTCCGAAACCTATGCCAATCTTGCCTTGGCAGTGGCGCTTGCACTTTCTTACTACTTTTTTGTTATCTTGGCCACCTGGCTGCAGGGAGCACCCCGCTTGAGACCCGATTTACTCGTTTGGGTCCCAAACTTAGCCTTCCAATCGCTGGGTTTTTACCTATTGTATCGTACCAACAAACATTGAGGGTATGCATTTAAAAGAGATTGTTGTTAATGGATTTAAGAGTTTCGCCGACCGCACACGTATTCGTTTGCAGCCCGGCGTAACGTGCATCGTTGGCCCCAACGGATGCGGAAAAAGTAACATTGTTGACGCTGTTCGCTGGGTACTTGGCGAGCAGAGTGCAAAAGCCCTTCGTGGCGGGAAAATGCAAGACGTCATTTTCCAGGGGACGGACAAGCGCAAACCGCATTCGCTTTGTGAGGTGTCGCTTATCTTTACCGATTGCGAAAAGCAATTAGGCACCGCATTTAACGAAGTTGCGATCACGCGCCGCGTAACACGTGACGGTGGCAGTGATTATTTTTTAAATGGCAAAGCTTGCCGCCTAAAAGATATTCAGCAGCTCTTCATGGACACAGGAGTCGGGCAGGTTTCCTACTCGTTCATGGTTCAGGGCCAGATAGACCAAATCCTTTCTTCAAACCCTGCAGAGCGTCGCACTATTTTTGAAGAAGCAGCAGGGATCACCAAGTACAAGACTCAGCGTAAAGAGGCGCTTAACAAGCTTGCCTTGGTAGACCAAAATCTTTCGCGCGTTACGGATGTTACTGAGGAGATCGGTCGCCAAATTACGACACTCAAGCGTCAAGCAAGTAAGGCGCTTCGTTACAAGCGGGTAAAGCACCGCCTCACTCACCTTGATCTTGCGCACAACGCTTTCACATTCCACAAGCGCCACGCCGAAATACGCAATCTTTCTGTTCAGTCCACACGTTTAAAAGAATCCGTAGGCACATCAAGTTCTGCGCTTTCAGGTCGTGAGGGAGTTCTCGAGACAAAGCGCACAGAGCGTAACACTTTTCAGGAGTCGCTTCGTGAAGTTCAGCAGTCAGTGTTTGATCTTCGCAGCGAAAAAGAGCAATCCGAGAACCAGGCAGACTTGTGCAAGGTGCGCGCTCAAGACGTAGCCGAACGGATTGAGTCTTTAAAGCGCGAGTGCGAACTCATGCGCGCAGAGCACGAGACACTCTCCGGGAAGCTTCAGGAGGATGTGGCAACGCGCCAAATGCATCTCGATTTAGTGGGAGCTTCTGACAGTTCTTTTAAGGAGCGTAGCGATGCACTCGAAGTTGCCCAAAAAGCATTATCCGAAGCAGAGAGAGAGCTTTCCCAAAAACGTCAAGCGGTCGAGGTCACATCACGTTCGATGGATCAGCTCCGCGAAAAGTGTACTCGCTGCGAGGTTGATTTAAAAACCAGTGAGGCCCAATCTTCTGACTTGGAGGCATCCCTTAAAGCCAACGAGGAAGAGCACACAAAAGCTGAGGCAGCCCTCAAGGAAATCGTGGGCAAGGTTGAGTCTCTTGAGGCCGGGAAAGTGCGCGCAGCTGAGGCTGTTGAAAAAGCCCGGACAGAAGTCACGGCTACACGAGAAGCATTCAAAGAGCACCAGCTCACCCTCCAAAACGCAGACCGCGCTATGGCTCGCCAATCTGCTCAGCTTCAAGTTCTCGAGGACTTACAATCGAAGCTCGAAGGCTTTAGTGAAGGTGCCAAGGCGATTCTCAAAGGTAAGCTTACTGACATTGTAGCACCTGATGCTGTTACGCTTCTCTCAAAGCATTTTACTGTTGATGATGCCGATGCGCCTGCACTCGAAATCCTTCTGGGGACGGCCGTTGAGGCATTAGCCCTCGATAGCACTGATCAGGCCGCAAGTGCCATGGCTGCATTACGCGACAAACAGTTGGGGCGTGCTTGTGTTCAGGTGCCTATGCGCCGCACGTTTGAATCAAGCAAGGCTTTGCCAGAGTTCCTGAAACCCGTGAGTGATTTTGTTCGCGTGGACAAGGACGACTTTTCCAGCCGCGTTTCAGATCTTTTTACTGGTTGTTTTCTGGCAGACTCGCTTGACGAATTTCTAGCCTTCTGGCAGGACACGCCTGATTTCGATTTCCTCTTTGTTGCAACCCGCGCCGGTGATCTTGTCGATTGCCGTGGCCTCGTTTACGGGGGTGGGGGCGCCAAGAAAAAAGGCCTCATTAAGCGCGAGACAGAGATTCGCACGCTCAAGAAGTCCATTAAAGAGGCAGAGGAAACCTTTAAGGGCCTTCAATCCAAAGCACAGACCTTGCAGCAAGCTTGTGATACTGCGGAAACAAGCCGCGAGTCCACGCAAAAAGCATTTCAAGAGGCCTCTCATGGAGTTTCTTCTATTCAAGCTGAAGTGCGCGCCGCAGAGAATGCGGTTCAGCGTCTTGAGCAAGCACTCGCTCGCACCCGTTCCCAGGTGGAGTCATTATCTTCCCGCAAGAAACAGGCTTCCGAGCGGCTAGAGAGCGCCCAAGCAGAGCTTTCTGAAAGTGGCGGTCGTCTTGACGAAGTCCGCGGCTCGATTGAATCACTGGACTCTTCCGTGGCTCGCCTACGCGAAGTGGCAGAAGCCAAGCGTGAGTCTTTATCCGATGTGCGCGTTGAGTTAACCGAAAAACGCCAACGCCTTGAAGCTCTCAGTAGCGGTGTTTCGCAGCTCGAGGGCCAAAAACAAAATTTAGCCCAGCGTCTTTCTCAGCGCGAGTCCGAGATTAATTCTCTCGGGGGCCAGGTGGGAGAGTTTGGTAATGATGCAGTTAAGTACAAGGAGCAATCCGAGTTTCTGGCTAAGCAGCTTGCCGAGAAAATGGAGCTCCTCGAAAAAACACGCTCTCAAGTCGTCCAGGTTGAAGAAGCTATTTCTGGAATTGAGGCAGGCTTAAGCGATGAGCGCAAAAAGGTCCACGAAGAGGAGGTTCAGCTAGGCGCTCTCGAGGTAAAGCTTGCTGAGCAGCGTTCGCAGTCCCGCTTTATCGAGGAGAAGGTTCAGTCCGAGTACGAAGAAGACGTCACCCAAATCGACTGGAAGTGGGAGCTTTGGCAGGCCGATGAGCCTTTTGAAACAAAGGTCAATCTTGATGATATTGCCGAAGAGCAGGATGCTTCCATTCCAAAGGCTGAAAAGCGTGGAGATCCAACAGAGGAGGATTACGCAGCCCTTGAAGTCAATACGGATTGGCCTGAAGTTGAGGCCGAGGTAAAGACGCTTCGCTCGAAGATCGGATCTATGGGCGCGGTTAATCTCGTTGCCATTGAGGAGTACGTAGAGCTGCGCGAGCGCTTTGGCTTCCTTACGGACCAAGTGGGCGACTTGACTTCCTCTAAGAACGAACTTCTGAGCGCCATTGACGACATCAATCACAAGTCCCAAGCACTCTTTGTGGATACCTTCGAGAAGGTTCGTGACAACTTTAAGTTTACTTTTGATTCACTCTTTGGTGGGGGCGTTGCAGACCTGCAGCTTTCTAACCGGGAAGATGTGCTTGAGAGTGGTATCGATATTACAGCTCGTCCTCCAGGCACCCGTCTTAAGAGTTTGTCTCTACTGAGTGGTGGACAAAAAACAATGACAGCTGTTGCGCTCTTATTTGCGATTTACAAGGTAAAGCCTAGCCCGTTCTGTGTGCTCGATGAGCTGGATGCTCCTCTTGATGACGCGAACATTGGCCGTTTTACGGACATGCTCAAGACGTTTACTGCCTACTCGCAGTTCCTTGTCATTTCTCACAACAAGCGCACCATCGCAGCAGCCAACGTTCTTTACGGGGTTACTATGCAAGAGCGCGGCGTGACAGAGCTCGTGTCCCTGCGCTTCAATGACCAGTCAGGCAAAGAGGTCAAGATCGGGGCAGAGGAGGAGACAAAGAGTCTCACTGATGCCAAGGATGAGGATACTGCGGAGTCGCCAAGCTCGGCACCCGAAGTCTCTACTTCTACGGACGACACTCCCAAAGAAGACGCTTCCTCAGAAGAAGCCGTCTTGACTGAGCATTAAGAAAGCTCTGTTTGTTCCCGGACGCGTTTCCTTTTGAGGTACAAGGCGATCGCGAGAGCAGTGCCGCCAAAGATAAGCGCATAGGTACTCGGTTCAGGAATGAGTGATACCGTTCCCCAAAAATTATTCGTCCTTGAGCCTACTATAGCTTCTGAGGTCAATCCCGCATAGCCACCTCCACCGCCGTCGTTAAAGAAGTAATAACGAACTTCTAGAGGCGTTGAATTGGTTATAGTTGTGTTGCCTAAAGTGGTGGATCCAGATTCCCAGAGACCACTACCATCTCCAGATGGCCACGAGTTGCCATTTCTGACGTTAATGAAACCAGAACTAAAGTCACCTGTTGTGCTCGCTCTTATTGAGAAATTTTGAGCTCCGCTAACATTTTCCCTTTTGAGGGCAAACTCACCGCCTCCTCCCCCGAAATCAATTTGATAACCCGGATCTGGAGTAATCGTGAATGTATAATAGAAATTGCTTGGGTTAATCGTCACACTGGAATTCCAGCCATCACGTGCATAGACATCAACGAGCGAATTGGCTGTACCAAGTCCAACGGTTGTCAAATTAGATACAGATACATTTGCAGCCACGGTAGATGGGGCCAGAGGATCAGCAGAGTCTACAGTAGCTCCACCCATATCAAAATCAACAATGGTAACGCCTGATGCTTGGGGCATGAATAATACGGGTAATAGAACAAAGCTCAAAAATCCAACAATCCAACTGGGCGTTTTTTTTATGGTATATAGAGTATGTACCCTGTTTTCTTGTTTTTCAAATAATCCACAAAAGGCACGGGGTTGTTTTTTGTGTAACATACTTGAAGTTGGGTGGTTGTGGTTTTTTTGGGGCCACAAAAAAACCTCCCACATATGTGAGAGGTTTTTTTATATCGTAGTAAATGAAGGTTAAGCTTGGTCCACCCAGCGTACGATGGATTTTATGGCCCATTCTTCTTCAACGTTGTCGATCTTGGTGGTTACGCTTTCTCCTGCTCCCTTACCTAAGAGGCTTTGGCCCAGGGGTGTTTTGTAGGAGAGGATACTGCGCTCAGGGTTACTATCCCATGCACCGAGGATGGCGTAGCGGTGTTTCTCACCGGTGGATCCTTCCACAAGTTCAACAACGGAACCTACGCTAACGATGTCTGTAGCAGCATCTTTAAAGTCGCTGATGGTAGCACGTGAGAGATCGGCTTCGATCTGTGCCTTACGTGCGAGCAGGATGTCTTGGTCCTGGCGAGCCATCTTGTACTCGGAGTTTTCCTTAAGGTCACCGTGTTCACGAGCGATTGAGATAGCTTCCTTGTTTTCAGGAATCTTAACGCCGATGAGTTCTTCGTATTCATGCTTATGCATGTCGAAGCTCTCCTGTGAGACAATGAGGCTTTCCTCTTCTTTGTTCTTTTGGTTGTTGCCTTCGAGGAGCGTTTGGATGTCAGGGAAACACTTGATGAAGCGGGCCATGAGAGACTTTTTAGTCAACTCTTCAAACCCTTGGTTAAGCATCAATGTTTGAGCCAAATCTTTGGCTGTTTCTGCCTTGGCTTCCTTGAGGAGCTCTGCGATGAGGCCGGAGTCGTCACTCAATAAGTCTGCGAGAGGGATGCGGCGGCTGCTTGTCATGTGCAGTGCCTCATAGTCGATCGCGTAAAGAGTAGCGCTGAGTAGGCGAGGCTGCATGAGTTCTTCAAGCAGTTCGCTGTACTTACGTGAAGCTCTGTTCTTAAGGATCCAGTGGATGATTGGTCCCTTAAGCGCTTGCTCACCAAGCCATTGCGTGAGAATACGCTTTAGCAGGTCTGAGCACTCGCGGTCCACGAGGAAGGCAATCGTTTCGTTGGTGAATTTACCTGAGCTATTTTTGAGCAGGTCAATCGCAACGGTTTGCCAGTCTTCTGGGTAAGTGCGGGTGATGAGATCTAAGAAGCGCTTATGGTAGGTTGATGGAAGCTCTTTAGAAAGAAGGGAAAGGTTTTCAGCAGCCTCGATAATTGAACGTGAGGTTGGCTGAAGTGTTTCCACATCTTCGTGGAGATAGCGTCCTAAGTCATTACGTACCCATACGCCGTGCAATTGGTCTGCTTGGCTGAGTCGATGCGCACCTTGGATTGCCTCTGTGAGAATTTCGAGAATGCGAGGAAGTTCGCCTTTGATCTCATCTACGTTACCGGAGAGGAGATAGAGCTTTTCTGCCAAAAGGATCTTTTTCTTGGAATTCTTAGTTTCAAAGAATTCTTCAAGGATTTCCTCTTCGGGCTTAAGTGGTTCGTCGCGAAGAATATAGGGCTCCGTTTTCTTGGAAGGAGTCGCGATACGCGGGTCCTTTGCGAGGAGCTTCTTCGTTGCAGTCCACCACTTCTTGTATTTAAGGGGTCCCATGAGCTTTGCGAGTGCACGCTCAATCTCAGGGCCAGTGGCCGCGAGATCAGACTTGTCATTGAGGATTACAATAACGAGGTCTACAGGTTTGCTCTTGATGAGCTCCTTGATGTGGTCTGCGTTTGTAAATTGTTGAACGAGAATGTTGTTTTCGCTCAATACATCGAGCTTATCGATGCAGAAGGCTGGGTCCATAGCGTGGCCCTTGCGATCTTCTTCGTCGAAATCGATAACGAGTCTGTTATCATCTTCGCGGTAATCCTTAATTTGTCCAAAACCCCAGCTACGGTGGATACAGTAAGAGCCTGGCTGCATTGCTTCCAGCTTATGGCGTGCTCCACGGAGTCGGGGGTTTTTTTCTAGAATCTTGTCAATTGCCTCCTTGTTCATACTAGGAAACATTCTTGGAGTATTTTATCTACAAAAGCAAGGGTGAACCTTATATCTTATTGCAAAGTCCCCTATAAATCTCTCAATAGAGGCCCGATTTTCAAAGAGCAAAGAGCTATTCATGAGCTATCTTGCTGTAAGTCAATCGCTTAGTTGAATATCTTCATATCGCTAAATATTTCTAATTAAATCTCACTTTGTGACAAATAGGCATTTTTTTTAGCCTTTTATTGATAACTACTTTATTGAAATGCAAAGAAAGTACGCCGGGTTTTTAAGTCTTTTACCAAGGAAAGACGGAGGGCTTTTACCGCGTAACGCTACACGGAAAATTGAACAAAAAGAAGCCCCACTGAGCGTAGGGCTTCTTTGGTCTGTGAAAACAATTACTAGTTAATATAAACAGGCATGCTCTCAGGGTTGCCGTCTCTATCTTTGAGTGTTATGTATAAAATCATTTCGGGTTTGGAGGGACGGTAAGTATAGCCTGAGCTCCATGAGCGACCTGGGGGATAGTTTTCAAGGTCTATGTCCTGGTCGTCATCATTTAGGCAGGAATCACAGTGATGGAAAACACCGCTTTTGAAGCAATCGTCAATACAGTCTGAGCAGGAGGGCCACCATGGGTTGTAGGTTTCATGGTCTCTGGTTTTGATTTTAGGCTCCGATAAGATTCCTCCTGTGCGCCCCTTTGGGTAATAAAATCCGTCTCGGTCACACTCTAGGGAAGTAAAAGGGGCTGTACCTTCTTCAGCAGGAGCCCCAAGAATTTGGCGGAGTTTCAGCTCCCGATAGCGGCCCCAATCTAGGTCATCGATTCCAATATTCAAGTGGATCTTCTTCTCTAGCTGCTGGAGTTCATCGAGATACGTTTCCTGGCGATAGCTGAGAGATCTAAGCTCTAGCTCCTCAAGTACTAGCTGGTCTATTTCGTCTTCATTGATTGCAAAGCTTGCAGCGAGTTCTTCACGTTCATCGGGCGTTAATTCCCACGGAGTTTCGCTGGCAACTTCAATCGGCTCATCCTCGGCTTCTCTTGTGGAATGGGCGAATGCGCTGGATAGACTAAACCCCAGTAGAAGGGCGCACTGTGTAATTTTTTTGATGCTCATTTGCATA
>Ga0316204_10012292_pt1 | contig 10482 bp, 6 predicted proteins | sample 6monrhotite_MG_2_FD_205661 | JGI IMG/M metagenome (GOLD analysis project Ga0316204, IMG submission 205661) | Microbial mat bacterial communities from mineral coupon in-situ incubated in ocean water Damariscotta River, Maine, United States -... | ecosystem: Environmental > Aquatic > Marine >... | reverse complement strand
AACTTATTTTTCTAATAAGAGATTAAAAAACGAAGAGAGATATAAAAATGGTTTATTAAATGGATACGTAAAAAAATACAATAAAACAGGAAAATTAGAAAGTGCAATTCTTTATATAGATGGAAAAGAACAGAATAAAGAAGATAATATAGCAGATTTTAATATTAGAAATACTTATTATAAAGACGGTACACTAAAAACAACATCTACTTTTAATCTAGCAGATAAAAAAGATGGTGTTTCTAATTCATATAATGAAAAAGGAGAAGTTATTTCAACAGAAATATATAGAAATGGATATTTACTGAAAAAAGGATTAATAGATAAAAAAGGAGTTTATCAAGGATTATGGGAAAGCTATTATCTCAATGGAAAAATTAAAACAAAAGGGCAATATAAGGAAGGAAAAAAATATGGAAAATGGGAATACTTTTTTGAAAAAGGAAAGTTAGAACAAGAAGGATATTTTGATAGTAAAGGAAAATATACAAAAGAGTGGAAATGGTATTATGAAAATGGAAATTTATTAAGAAAAGAAGAGTTCAGGGGAGGAAAAGAAGATGGTATTTTAGAAGAGTATGATAAAGATGGTAAGTTAATTACAAAGGGAGAATATATAGAAGGAGAAAAGGATGGAGAATGGTTTTATGAATTAAATGATCATAAAGAAAGGGGGAAATATAGGTATGGAGAAAGAAATGGATTTTGGGAGTTTACAAATTTTGATGGGAAAAAATCTTTTGAAGGAAATTATAATGAAGGAAGTCCAGAAGGAAAACATAAATATTATAATAAAGAAGGAGACCTAATAAGAGAAGAAAATTATAGATATGGAAAAAAACATGGAAAATGGAAATGGTATGATAATTTTGGTGTTGAAATATTAAGTATTTCTTATGAAGATGGAGAAGAAAAGAAAATAAATGGACAAAAAGTAAAATTTATAGAAAAATAACTAAAACGTTGAATTGTTGTATATTTACTCTGTGCATACAATGGTTCAAAGAATAAAAAAGCAATTTTCTTCCACTTTAAATTTAGTACGAACAGAACTTTTTTTTGGAGCATGTTTTGGACAATTTTACTCTCTCTTTTTCTTAGCATTAACCGATATAGAATATAGCCAAAGCATTGTTAATTTATATTCTTTTTTATTTTTAATTGTTCTCCTTTTTTCTTTTATAAAACCAGATAATTTAAAGGCTTATAGAATAGTATCAAATACGCTTTATTTATTAGCAAGCATATATATATTATTTGTTGCCTTTATAAACGACTATGATAGATCGGCTTTTTTCTTAGTTATTTTTAATTATAGTGTTGTTTCCTTTTCTATGCCTAATTTAAAAATATTAGGAGTAGTTAGCGCATTCTTTTATTGGACATTTATAATGTCATATTTTTTATTAGATTTTGATGCAGAAACTCCTTTTTTTGTTGCTTTATTATCTCTTTTATTTATTAGTGCTTCTTCCTTTTTTATAGTTTTTGCCCGAAATGTTTACAAAAACAGAATAAAAGAAAGAGAACTTTTGTTAAGTCATGTGTTTAATACCACCACAGATGGTCTTTTATTGGTTAACCAGAAAAATTACAAAATAGAAGATTGTAATATTAGTATTGAGAAAATGTTTAAAATTTCAAAGAAAGATATTATTGGAAAGGACATTCTTAATATGGAAATAAAAAATAAAAAACCTTTTGAACATGTAAATGTTTTTAGCAAAGAAACAATAGAATTAGAGTCAAAAGAAGTAATTCATTATCAAAAAAAGGAAATGAATTATATGAACTATTCATATTTACTAATTCAAGTAAAAAAGTTTAAAAACAAAATTGACATGAATAGTATTTTTAGATTATCCAAAAGGTAAAGAGACCCTATGAATAGCTAAATTTGCAGAATGTCCATTTCATTTTTTAAGGTTAATAGATTTTTTAAAATAAAAGAAAATCTAATACGCTTAGAAATACTATTTGCTCTTTTATTTGGTCAACTTTTTGCCTTTTTATTTGATACTATCGTTGAGGTAACTTTTAGCTATTTAGCCATTAACCTTTATTGTTTTTTTCTTTTTATAATTTTTTTAGCTTCTTTTTATTTTATTAGAATTAAAAAAAATTTAAGAAAAATTTCTAATGGTGTGTATATATATAGTTTTTTGTTTGTTTTATTTATTGCTTACCAAAACAACTTCAACACTGCTTCTTTCTTTGCTATTATACTGATTTATAGCTTTTTTAATTTTATGTTTTCTTCTGTTCGCATTTATTTCGTGTTGAACAGTATTGCTATAACATCATTATTGTTTTTTCTTTTTCTTCTAAATTTTTCTACAGAAACACCACTTGGGTTTATATTTTCAGCAATAGGGTTACTCAGTTTAGCGGGCTATAGTATTACTTCAGCAAGAGCATATTATAGAAGAAAGATAAAGGAGAAAGAAAAAATGCTCCGCTTTATTTTTAATGAAACACCAAGAGGCCTGTTATTGATTAAGCAAAAAAATAATTGTGTTTTTGAAATAAATGAAAAGGCAATAAAAATATTAGGATACCAAACAAAAGAAGAATTAATAGGAAAAAACGTTTTTGAAATAAAGTTAGATGGGAAAGCTATTGTTGAAAGTTCTGATATTGATCAAAAGAGAAATATAGAATTAAAAGATGAAAGAATAATAATTATAGAAACTAAGAAAGCAAATTACAAAACAGACAAGTACTTTCTAGTTTATATAAAAGAGTATGAAAATAAAAAGAAATTAAATAGTTCTACAGAGGTTAATGTATTTAAAATATATTCAGAAGAAAATTATGAGAGCTTATTTGAATACAGCTCAAACATGATGTGTATTATAGATAAACAAGGAAAAATAATTGATGTAAATAAAGGGGTTTCAAAATTAACAGAATATAAAAAAGAAGAAATAATAGGATTAAAACACAATAAATTAGATGCTTTTAATTATGACATAGAAAGAGAAAAAATAAATAAAAAGGCTTGGAAAGGAGAAATACAAGAGTTTGAAAAAAGCATTTTTTCCAAAAAAGGGAAAACAATAGAGATTGAAGTTATACTACAAAAAGGGAAATATTTTGGAAAGGAAGTATTGATAAGCAACTTCAAAGACATAACAGAAAGAAAAAGGTTGGAAGAAAAAGTGTTACACAACGTTAAAAGATATAATACGCTTTTTAATCAATCACCAATAGGTATTGTTGTTTCAGATTTAGAAGGAAATATACTTGATGTAAACCATGGGTTTGAAAGGTTAATCGGCTATAAAAAAGAAGAAATTTTAAAATTAAATGTTGCTGATATTTCTGACGAAAAAGGAATGAAAACAAACCTTAAGTTAAGAGAAAAGCTGTTAAGAGGAGATATAAATGAGGTTGAGATGGGGAAGGTTTATATAACAAAAAAGGGAGAGAGAGTTTTTTGTCTATTGAAGATAATAGTACAAAATAACAAAGGAAAACCTCAAACTCTGTTAGGGCAGGTTGTTGATATAACAGAAATAGAGAAGACAGAAAGAAAACTGAAAGAATCAGAAAAGTCATACAGAGATATATTTAATAATACTTATGAACTTCTTTACATACTAGATAGAGATAATAAGTTTATTGATGTAAATAAAACAGTGATAGATAAATATGGGTATAAAAAAGAAGAGATAATAGGAAAAGGTCCTGATCTTTTTAGCGCAGACGGGAAGAATGATTTAGTGGAAGTTGAAAGAAAAATAAGAAAGGTCTGGAAAGGGGAAGAACAAAGTTTTTTTTGGTGGAGCAAAACAAAGGAAGGGTCTATTTTTCCAAAAACCCTTCAATTACGAAAGGGGGTGTATTTTGGGAAAGAAGTTATAATAGCTAGTGGGAGAGATATTTCTGAACAACGGTCATATGAGGGCAAAATAGAAAAAAGCAGGAAAAAATATAAAGAGCTAATTGACTCCTCAATTGTGGGAGTAATTATTTTTAAAGGGGAAGAAATTGTTTTTGCTAATAAAAAGGTAGCTGAAATACTAAAAGAGAAAAATGAAAGCGTATTAATAGGTAGAAAGAGAATTGAGTTTATTCAAGAACAGGACAAAGAAGTTTATAAAGAAAGAATAAAAAGATTATACGCAGGAGAAGAGGTTGAGATGAAAGAATTCACAATTTTAGATGTAAACAATAAAAAAGTAGAAGTAGAAATAAAACCTAAACTAATCGAATTTGAAGGAGAAACATGCGTTATGTTATCGGCTTTAGATGTAAGTGATAAAGTGAAAGCGAAAGAAGCGAAGAAGAAGATAGAAAAAGCCAAAACGACAAATATTAATTTAAAATATCAACTAGAGCAAAACAGGCTAATTCAAAAAGAGTTATTAAACTCAAAAGCATACACAGAAGGAATTATAGAAAGTTCCCTAGATATGATTTTCACCACAAATAAAAATGGAAAAATCATTAGACTAAATCCTGCGGCAGAAAAAGAACTTCAACTGACCAATAGAGAAGAATACTTTGAAAAAACATTTGAATTGTTTTTTCAAAACAAAAAACTCGCAAAAACTATTTTAGAAAAACTATCTAGAAATATCCCCTATTCTGGCGAAGTGAACCTTTTAAGGAAAGATGGCTCAACATTTCCTTCTTTTTTATCTATAAATAACCTCATAAGCACAGGCAACCAGTTTGTAGGTATTATGGGAATTAGTAGAGACATTTCGGATATTAAGGCAAAAGAAAATGAGATTAAAAAACAGGCGTCTAAATTGAACGCTATTATTGAAAGCAGCTCACACTTCTTTTTTACTGTAGATAAGCAAAGAAAAATAACATCATTTAACGAACTTTTTAAAAACGATGTAGAGGAAAAATACAAACACACAATAGAAGTTGGAGATTTGTTTTACTCAATTTTTGCAATTAAACAGCGAGAAATTGATAGAGAAGAGATGAAGCTTTTTTGGGAAAAAAAGTTTCAAAGCGTCTTTAAAGGGGAAAAAGAAAGGTTTGAAAATAAAAGATATGATTCTGAAGGAAAAGTGTTTTACAGAGAAATATATTTAAACCCTATTTATAATAAGTCAAGGGAGATAAAAGAAGTTTCTTGTATAGGGCACGATACGACAAAACAACGGATTGCGGAAAAAGAGTTGCAAAACTCTCTTGAAGAGAAGAACGTGCTGCTACAGGAAGTGCATCACAGGGTAAAAAATAACATGCAAGTAATATCTAGTATTTTAAGCCTACAAAGCACTTACGTTAAAGACGAAGAGACAGTAAACATTCTAAGGGAAAGTCAAAGCAGGATAAGAGCAATGGCTGCTATTCACGAAAGATTGTATAGAACGAAGAACTTTTCTGACATTAAGTTTTCTTCATATGTAAAAAATTTAGCAGAAAATATCATTGAAACCTATGAATTATCTAATAAAACAGTAGAGTTAAGTTGTAAGTTAGATGAAGTGTTTTTAACTTTGGATTTGGCGATTCCATGTGGTTTAATCATTAATGAGTTAATTTCTAATTCATTAAAGTATGCTTTCAAAAATAAAGAAAGGGGAAAAATCTCCGTAATCTTAATAAATGAAAAAAGAAAGATCACATTGAAGTTAGCAGATGATGGTATTGGCTTTCCCAAGGAGGTTGATTATAAGAAAACAGAATCGCTTGGACTTCAGTTAGTAAGCACACTAGTTGAACAAATAGAAGGGACAATTAAGTTGGAAAACCAAAAAGGAACAAGCTTTATTATTGAGTTTTCTCCAAACTAAGAAATATGAAAAAGAAAATACTTATTGTTGAAGATGAAGCAATTGTTGCAAAAGATATATCTGTTTGCTTGGAGAAAATAGGCTATGAGGTTTTGGGGACTTTTTCTAAAGGGGAAAAAGCTCTTGATTTCATGGGAAGTAATTCTCCAGACCTTGTGCTTATGGACATAATGTTATCTGGAGATATGTCTGGGATAGATACATCTGCCAAAGTCAAAGAAAAATACAATATCCCAGTTGTGTTTTTAACAGCTTATGCAGACGAAAAGACAATTTCTAAAGCCAAGGTTACAGAGCCATATGGGTATGTGATTAAACCTTTCAAAGAAATAGATTTGAGAACGTCAATTGAAATGGCGCTTTATAAGTTTAAAAAAGAGAAGGAAAAACTAGCAGGAATAGAAACCTCCTCCTTTAACTCAAATGTGTCTGCAATTTCTTCTGAATACATTTATGTTAAATCTAATTCTAAGCTTGTAAAGGTTCAAAATTCAAACATTCTTTTTGTTGAAGCACTTAAAGATTATGTCATTATCCACACTCAAACAGAACGTTATACTATCCACTCAACTATGAAAGACATAGAGAAAAAACTCCCTAGGGATTCTTTTATGAGGGTGCACAGGTCTTATATATTAAATCTAAAAAAGATAAAATCGATAGATAGTTCAATTGTTATAATAGAAGAAAGTGACAAAAGGGTTCCCATTGGAGGGTCATATAAAGAAGAATTGTTCAAGCATTTAAACTTGGCTTAAATCGATCTATTGTAGCTTCTTTGTGTAGCTCTTTTTCTTCTTCAACAAACTGCAAAAGCTCTTGAGTTAATAAAGGAGCCATAAGGCACCCTTTAGAACCCATTCCATTAAAAATATAGTAATTTCTATATTCCGTGTGCCTTCCCATTAAAGGCCTTCTGTCCCTACTTGCTGGCCTTATTCCACACACTTCGTCTATCACTGTATAGTCGGAAGTTGTTATTTCTTCAACCTGCTGTTTTAAAAGGTCTGTTTTTTCCTGTTCTATATAATTGTTTTCCCAACTCCATGCGAAAGTAGCGCCTGCTTTAAAAAGGTTGTTACCAACAGGTAGCAAAAAAGCTTTCTTTTTAAGAATAGATGAGCTTTCTAGTTCATCACACTTTATTGTAATAAGTTGGCCTTTATTTAAGGCAAAAGGTAAATGTTTAAAATAAGGGTTGTTTATTGCATTTGAGCCTTCACAAAAAACAACCTGTTTAAATTCTATACCCATATATGCATTTTGAGAAAGGGCGCTATAATCAAAAGAGCTTTCAAGGATTTGATTTGTGTCTTTAAGATATTTTCTAAAATCTTCGAGAACAGCACTAATATTTAACCAAGACGTTTGTTTTACCTTTCCTCGTTTAAAGTTGGAGGTATAATGGCTTGGGTTGTTACCTTCTTCAAGAAACTCTTCTATATATTTTTCTAGAGCAAAATTGTCGAAACGATATCGCCAAAAAACCTCTTCTTCTTCTGAAGAGATTAGTTTGTCCATCGGAATAGAAAAGAGATAAGATTTTTTAAAGAACCCTTCAAGCTGAGAATAAAAGTTGGGGTTGTAAGAAAGAAACTCCTCAACACGCCATGTTTTTGTAAGCCGCTTTAAAACGATAGGATTAATAATTCCTGCTGCAATATATGAAGAGGAGAAATTAAGCCCTTGATCAACAACTAGAAAAGACTTTTGTTGTTGTAATAATTGAAACGCTAAAAAAGAACCAGACAACCCTTGTCCAACAATTAAATAATCAACCTTTTTTTTCACAAATCAAAGGTATTTAAAGTGATGCGAACAGGGTGTTTTTACCTACTATTAAAATAGCTAACTTTGGATCAAATTAGTAGGATGGAAACATATACAATTGAAGCAGGAATGATAGGAGCACCACAAATTATCTTAATTGTGGTACTATTGATATTATTATTTGGAGCTAAGAAAATACCAGAATTGATGAAAGGTGTAGGGAAAGGTATAAAGGAGTTTAAAAGCGCTACAAATGAGGATGATGAGCCCAAAGAAAAGGAAGATTCAAAATAAAAAAGGATTCTTTTGAATAAATACACCTCCCTCAAAGAAGTTAAAAAAGAGCTTCAGGAATCAAAAATTTCATGTGTTGGACTAGTAGAGTACTTTTTAGAAAGAATTTACTCAAGCAAGTCTATAAATGCATTTATAGAAGTATATGATGAAGCAGCGAAACACCAAGCGCTAGAGGTTGATAAAAAAATAAAAACAAAAACGGAAGGAAAATTAGCAGGCTTAGTTGTCTCAATAAAAGATAACATTTGCTACGAAGGTCACCATGTATCTGCATCTTCGAAAATGTTAGAAGGTTTTGAATCACTCTATTCGGCAACTGTTGTAGAACGCCTATTAGAGGAAGACGCAATTATTATAGGAAGAACAAACTGTGATGAGTTTGCTATGGGGTCTTCTAACGAAACATCATATTATGGGCCTGTAGTAAACCCACATGATGAAACAAAAGTTGCTGGAGGGTCTAGTGGGGGAGCAGCAGCATCCGTGGCAGCGGGTATGTGTATGGCTGCCTTAGGGTCAGACACAGGGGGATCAATTCGCCAACCTGCATCTTTCACTGGAACAGTTGGCTTTAAGCCAACATATGGGAGAGTATCGCGACACGGATTAATTGCTTTTGGTTCATCTTTTGATCAAATAGGAACCTTTACTACTAACGTAGAAGACGCTGCATTAATATTAGAGGTTATTTCTGGGAAGGATAAGTTCGATAGTACTTTAAGCAAAAAAAGCGTGCCTAGTTATATAGAACAGTTTGGAAAGCAAGAGAAAAAAAACAAAAAAATTGCATATTTAGATTGTTATGTAGACCATGAAGGAATTGACCCAGAAGTAAAGTCAAAAACACTTAAAGTAATCGAAGAATTAAAAGAAGAAGGGCACCAAGTGGATAAAATTTCTTTCGATTACCTTCATGAGATGGTTCCAACTTATTATGTTCTTACAACTGCAGAGGCATCATCTAACTTAGCACGATATGACGGGATACATTTTGGATATAGAAGTGAATCTGCACATGATTTAGAGTCCACTTATGTAAAATCTAGATCAGAAGGGTTTGGTAAAGAAGTAAAGAGAAGAATTATGTTAGGCACATATGTTCTGAGTGCTGGCTATTATGACGCATACTATACTAAAGCACAAAAAGTTAGAAGGTTGGTAAAAGAAAAAACGAATGAAATATTAGAAACGTATGATTTCATCATATCACCAACATCACCTCACACAGCATTTGAATTGAATGCACAAACAAATGATCAGATAAAAATGTATTTAGAAGATATTTTTACTGTGCAAGCCAACCTAGCAGGAATACCAGCAATTTCATTACCTATAGGAGAAAAAGAGAAAATGCCTTTTGGAATTCAGCTAATGGGGGGAGCATTTAAAGAAGCAGACCTACTTGCTTTTTCAAAAGAGCTAATGAACAAATTTCAGTTGATAAAAGCATAGAATTAAGCAATTAGAGTATTTTTTATTGCTGAATTTAGTTTTTAGACAACACACAGTATCATCATCCCGTTTAGTATTTATAGAATAACTCTTTTATGAAAAAAACTGTAGCAATATTATTCTTGTTTTTTATTACATATACAACATTTAGTAATGTAGAAGAAGTTAAACAAGATTCAATAAAATATACTATTTCTAAAGATGATTGTGTTTTAGCAATGATAGATAGTGTTTTAGCAGATAAGTATTACAATGCCTTTGGTTTTTGTATGGATACGGCCGGTGTTTTAGCATTTGACAGCATCCCTCCTCAAGTTGATTCTATAATTGAACAACGCTTAAAAACACTAAATGAAGAAACGCCTTTTGATTTAAAGTATAATCAATATACAAAAGCATTTATAAACCTATATGTTAAGAAAAAAAGAAAGCTAAGTAGCTCTGTTTTGGGTTTAGCACCCATATATTTTCCAATGATCGAAGAGGTTTTGGACCGATTTAACATGCCCTTAGAGTTAAAGTATTTGGCAGTTGTTGAGTCTGCATTAAACCCAGCGGCAAGATCAAGAGTAGGAGCCCAAGGGCTTTGGCAGTTTATGTATGGAACAGGAAAAATGTATGGCTTAAAGGTAACCTCTTATTATGATGATAGGATGGACCCATATAAGGCAACTGTTGCAGCGTGCAGATATATGAGCGATTTATACAAAAGATACGGAGATTGGAATTTGGTTTTAGCAGCTTATAATAGTGGCCCTGGAAATGTTAATAAAGCGATTCGCCGTTCAGGAGGTCATAAAGATTACTGGAAAATTAGAGCGTGGTTACCAAGAGAAACAAGGGGTTATGTGCCCGCATTTATAGCTGTTAACTATATGATGAATTATGCTGCAGAACATAATATATATGCAGAAAACAACCAACTATATTCACATAGAATAGATACAGTACAAGTTAGCGGTTCATTATCGTTTAGTCAGTTAGAAAAGTATTTAGACATTTCCAAAGAACAAATAAAATTTTATAACCCTATGTATAAACTCCAGTTTATACCGGATAAAAAAACAGCACAAACCCTTGTTTTACCTTTGGATAAGGTTGGGCTTTATTTAACAAATGAGAGAAATATTTATGCAGATATAAGAAGGCAAGAAATCAAGGATAGTATAGCTGGCAAGAAAAAAGAAGACATAATGCC
>Ga0316204_10012291_pt1 | contig 10484 bp, 10 predicted proteins | sample 6monrhotite_MG_2_FD_205661 | JGI IMG/M metagenome (GOLD analysis project Ga0316204, IMG submission 205661) | Microbial mat bacterial communities from mineral coupon in-situ incubated in ocean water Damariscotta River, Maine, United States -... | ecosystem: Environmental > Aquatic > Marine >... | reverse complement strand
ACCCGCCGGCGGAATACAGCAACGGATCGCGTGCCTCGTCCGCCTCGACTTCGGCGCGGGGCAGATAGGATGTCACCACATCCGGCCCGGCATGGCCATAGAGCCGCACAGTGCGCAGATGCAGGAACGCGGGTTTGCGATGCTTTCGCACCCAGTCGGCCGCCGCCCGCGCGGCACGTAAGGCCGCGAACATGTCCAATCCGTCCGCTTCAAAATATTTCAGACCGGGGCGGTGTTCTACTGAGGCTTTCACCCATCCCGATGGTGTCTTGGTCGAAATGCCAATGCCATTGTCCTCGCACACGAACAAAAGCGGCAGCGGAATGCCCTGAACAGATGTCCACCCGGCAGCATTGAGGGCGGTCTGCGCCGTGGCGTGGTTCAACGAGGCGTCGCCAAACGAACACATCGCAATGCCGTCGCGGGGCAGGATCGCATGCTGCGGGCGGCTGCGCCGCGCCAGACACAGGGCATGTGCCGCGCCAACGGCTTTGGGCAGGTGACTTGCAATGGTGGAGGTTTGCGGCGGGATCATCAGGGCGCGCGACCCCAGTACCTTGTGACGTCCGCCGCTTGTAGGATCCTCAGCCGCGCAGGCAAAGCTGAGCAACATGTCACGCATCATGCCGGCCTGCCCGGCCTTTTCGGCGCGCGCAATCTGAAACGCGGCATCGCGGTAGTGCAGGAACGCAATGTCATCCACGCGCAGCGCATGTCCCAATGCCGCCATTCCCTCATGACCCGACGATCCAATCGTATAAAACCCCTGGCCCGCTTTCTGCATGATCCGGCTTTGCAGATCGAGCGCCCGGCTGAGCACCTGTGACTTGAACAGCGAAAGCGCCTCTTCGCCGGTCAACTCATCGCCCCCGGAAAGTCCAACAGGAAAGTCCTGCGCGGCCACGCGACGCAGGAAGTTTTCGTGCACAATATTGACGCGGTCCATGTCTGCCGTGGCTCCAAAAGAAAAAATGCCTTCGGCAAAGGTATGATGGCCAAAAAGAGAGGAGCAACCACTTATCCCCTTCGGGCCACAATTATCTGGAAGGCGTGTGGGGGAGGGAATCCCCTCCCCTCGTGCCTCAGAAAAATGCCTGAAGGCCGGTCTGCGCCCGCCCCAGAATGAGCGCATGCACATCATGCGTCCCCTCGTAGGTATTCACCGTTTCAAGGTTCATCATGTGGCGGATCACCTGAAATTCGCCGGAAATTCCGTTGCCGCCGTGCATGTCACGGGCATTGCGCGCCACATCCAGGGCCTTGCCACAATTGTTGCGCTTCACGATCGAGATCATTTCAGGTGCGGCATTTGCCGCATCCATCAGGCGGCCCACTTGCAACGACCCCTGAAGACCGAGCGAAATTTCAGTCATCATGTCGGCCAGTTTCTTCTGGAAAAGCTGTGTCTGGGCAAGTGGTTTATCAAATTGCCTGCGGTCCAGCCCGTATTGCCGCGCTGCATGCCAGCAGAATTCCGCAGCCCCCATCGCGCCCCAGCTGATTCCATACCGCGCCCGGTTCAAACAGCCAAACGGACCTTTGAGGCCCGAGACATGCGGCAGCAGCGCGTCTTCGCCCACCTCCACGCCATCCATGACAATTTCGCCTGTAATCGACGCCCGCAAGGACAGTTTGTTGCCGACCTTTGGGGCGCTCAGGCCCGTCATGCCTTTCTCCAGCACAAAACCCCGGATCTTGCCGCCGTGGTCATCGGATTTGGCCCAGACCACAAAAACATCGGCAATCGGCGCGTTGGAAATCCACATCTTGGACCCGGTCAGCTTGTAACCCGTTGCGGTTTTCACCGCGCGGGTCTTCATGCCCGCAGGATCAGACCCCGCATCAGGTTCAGTCAGCCCAAAACAGCCGATCCAGTCACCGGAGGCGAGCTTCGGCAGGAATTTCTGCCGCTGCGCTTCCGAGCCATAGGCATAGATCGGGTACATCACCAGACTGGCCTGAACCGACATCATCGACCGATAGCCGGAATCCACACGTTCAACCTCGCGCGCAACCAGACCATAGGAGACATAATTGCCGCCCAAGCCGCCGTATTCCTCTGGCACAGTGATCCCCAGCAAACCCATGTCGCCCATTTCCTTGAAGATCGACGGATCGGTCACTTCGTTTGCAAAGGCGTCGATGACACGTGGTTGCAGCTTTTCCTGTGCATAGGACCGCGCACTGTCGCGGATCATGCGTTCGTCTTCTGTCAGCTGACCATCAAGGCGGAAGGGGTCGGACCAGTCGAATGTGCCCAGATCAGGGGCATCCTTGGCGCGGAGGATCGGAGCGTCGGCGTTCATCGCGTTTTCCTTTTCGAACGTTCGGGAATTGCGGTCTTATTGCAAATCCGGGCGCAAAAGACTATCGCTGCTTTCTTCTGGATACATGAGAAAAAGTCATATGATCGCCCCGCGCCGTTTCCTGCCGTCCATCTCTGCCCTGCTTGCATTCGAAGCTGTTGCCCGATTGGGCAGCGCAACGGGAGCCGCGCGCGAATTGTCCTTGACCCAAAGTGCGATCAGCCGCCAGCTCAAGACGTTGGAAGAGCAACTCGATGTGGCCCTGATTACGCGGCAGGGGCGCCGGCTGACACTGACCGATGCCGGTCAGTCCTATGTCGATCAGGTCCGGGGTATCCTGCACCGCCTGGCGCAGGCTTCGGTTTCGGTGCGCACCAATCCGGCGGGCGGCACGCTGAACCTCGCTATTCTGCCCGCGTTCGGGATGCATTGGCTTGCGCCACGGCTGCGGGATTTTGCCCAAACCCACCCGGAAGTCACTGTCAACCTCAGCACCCGGTTGCGCCCCTTTGCCTTTCACGACAGCCCTTTTGACGCTGCCATCCATTTTGGCCGGGAGGACTGGCCGGATGTGGAATACCTGCCGCTGATGCCGGAAACCGTCGTCCCGGTTTGCGCGCCCGATCTGCTTGCCTCGCGGCTCAGGGAGCCAAACGACATTCTTGACCAGTCCCTGTTGCATCTGGAAACCCGGCCCAAGGGATGGGCGCGCTGGCTGTCGGCGCTGGGGGTCGATGCGACGCCACCCAACGGCATGGTATTCGACCAGTTTTCGACCATGGCGCAGGCGGCAATTCATGGATTGGGCGTCGCGCTCCTGCCGACCTTTTTTGCCCAGCCCTACCTGAAAAGCGGCCAATTGGTGCTGGCCTCGGAACACACCACTCAGAGCATCGGCAGCTATTACCTGGTCTGGCCCAGACAACCCGTCGACAGCGCGGCGCTGGTTTCCTTCCGAAAGTGGCTGACCCGGCAGGCGCAAGAGATCTGAAACAGCGACCCTGCGCCCAAATTCCGCCATAATTCTTGGTTAAACACGCGCATAAGTAACCGGGTGGGGCCGTTACGAAGGAGCACACAATGCTTATTTCCTTGCGCAAAGGCGTCTATACGCTTGCTGCTTTTGCATGGCTTGCCGGGTCCGCCGTGGCCGAAGTGCACGAAGTTCTGATCGTGGAAGGGGCCTACTTTCCACCGTTGGTCCATGCACAAATTGGCGACAGTGTGCTGTTCATCAACGAAACGGGTGGTGTGCATGTTGTCCAGGCAACTGATGAAAGCTGGACCTCTGGTCCGATCTCGGTGGACGGCACATTTTCACTGTTGCTGATGCAAGAAACCCAATTGGCCTACAACGCATCGGTCGAAACCGAAGGGGACGGGGACGGCCATGGCGACGAGACGCTGGAACAAAACGGCGAGATTTCCTACGATCCGCCGCCCGTTGACGAAATCGACGACGCCGACGACAGCTAAGCGGCCGGCGCGCCGGTGGTGGCTGTTACGGCTGATGCGGCGCGGGTCTAGCCGTCTTCCCACGGTTCAATCAATTCAGGGCCAGCCGCGCGGTTTGAATTTACCGCGCGGCTGACCCTGTGCCAGATCAACGCATCCTCGGCTGCAGGCTGCATCAGCGCCGCCGCCCCCTTGCCCGCCTCACCCAGCCATAGCGGCCAATCCTGCGGTGCCACGATCACCGGCATCCGGTGGTGAATGGCTCTCATCGGTTTGTTCGCAGGACAGGTCACGATGGCACATGTTGATGTCTTGGCACCTTCCGTGTCGCGCCAATCCTGCCAGATCGCCGCAAAGGCCATCGGTGTGGCATCTGTCCTGGCAATATACCACGGGTCGCGCCCGCCTTCTTCGTCCTTGGTCCATTCGTAAAACCCGCTGGCAACAACCAGACCCCGCCGCGCACGCGCCGCCGCGCGAAAGGCGGGTTTGTCCGCAATGGTTTCCGCCCGCGCGTTGATCAACAGCGGGCCGTCATTGGGTTTCTTGTACCACGTCGGAACAAACCCCCAACGCATCGCACCAAGCCGGCGTGCGCCGTCCCCATCGCCGGTGACGATATGGACGTTGTTGGTGGGGCAGACATTGTAATTGGGAACCTGCGGCAGGTCGTTGGCTGGCGCCGCAGCAAACAACTGCGCCATCGCATCGGGAGGGAGCGTTACCGCCATGCGTCCGCACATGGTTTGACCTTTCATCCTGCAATCGTGTCGATCCTACCGCACTTCCGGCTGGACCTGAACGGTTTTGCACCGGCACAACCAACCATGCCGATGTCACTGGGTGATTTTGAGGATGTCACGGGTTGGCACCGTCGGTCCACCCTGCGCCAACCCGCCAAAACCGGCCGACATGTCCACCTGTGTAACATAACCGGCCTGCCCCGGTTGCCTTTGCGGACAGGCATCGAAAAAGGCGCGGCCAGATTGGCAGCGCCTGATCCCTACTCCATGACTGGCGTTTACTTCACCGTAATCCGGCCATCGGTATAGGGTTTGTAAGGCGCATGTTTCGCCAGATATTCCGCTGTCACCTCAGCCAGATCAGGCCCGAAGTCATAGGCATTTGCCGCATCGCGGAACATCTTGTAGCCATCCCCGCCGCCGCGCAGGTAATTGTTGGACACCACGCCATAAACTCTGGCCATATCTATCGGGGTGCCGCCGACCATCACGTCGCTGACCCGGCTGCCGGCAGGCTGACTGCCATCAAAGGCAAAGGTCATGCCCGCCACCTGCGGGAAGCGGCCCGCGCCCTCCTCAACCTGGCTGACACCGTTCTCAAGAGCTGCGACCAGCGTTTCGCCGGTCACCTGGAAGGTCGACAGCGTGTTTTGGAACGGCAGCACGGTCAGCACTTCGCCCATCGTCACGTCGCCTGCGTCGATCGAGGCGCGAATGCCGCCACCGTTCTGGATCGCAACCTCGATGCCCTGTCCGGCCACGCGCGCCAGCATCGCATCGGCAATCAGATTGCCCATGGTGCATTCCTTGGCCCGGCAGACGGCGCGGTCGCCGCCAATGGCCTCGTTTGTCTGGGCTACGACCTTGTTGCGGATCCCCTCGAGCGGGACTGCGGCCTCGGATACGCGATCAACGGTGTCCTGATCTTCGGCAACCGCCGCGTCCATCACCAACGGCTCGCCCACCGCTTCGGTCACGTTCCCGGCGTCGTCAAATGTCACATCCAACTTCCCCAGGAACTTGCCATAGGCATAAGCCTGCACGATTGCTGTGCTGCCAACCATGGTCGGATATGGCCCCTCGGCCTGCTCATTGGTGTTGCTGAGCAAGGTGTTTGAGTGGCCGCCAACGATCACGTCTACACCGGTTGTGCCCGCGGCCACCTGCTGATCGACGCCGTAGCCGGAGTGGCTCAGAACGATGATCTTGTTCACGCCAGCGGCGGTCAGCTTGTCCACCTCCCCTTGCACTGCCGAAACCGGGTTGGTGAAAATCACATTTGGCCCCGGTGACGCCAATTCATCGGTGTCCTGAGGCGTCAGTCCAATCAGGCCCAGTTTTTCGCCGCCCCGTTCGATCACGGTGGATTTTGCAAGCCTGCCCGCCAGCAAAGGTTCACCGGAGACATCGGCGTTGGACATCAGCACCGGGAAATTTACCGCATCCATGAACCCCTTGAGCACTTCGGGGCCGTCGTCGAACTCGTGGTTGCCCACGGTCATCGCGTCATAGCCCATCTGGTTCATCATCTCCGCAGCCAGTTTGCCCTTGTAAAAGGTATAGAACAACGTGCCTTGAAACTGGTCACCGCCATCAACAAGAATGGCGTTGTTCGTCCGCCCCCGCGCTTCGTTGACCGCGGAGACTAGCCGGCCAGAGCCGCCAAAACACTTGCCCTCCTCGTTGTCCCCCGACGAGCAGGGGCCGTCGTATTTGCTGATTGGCTCAAATCGGGCGTGGAAATCATTGGTGTGCAGAATGGTCAGATCATAATCCGCCATCGCCATGCCCGTGGTCAGGCCAAGTGCCGCAAGGCTTGTCAGAATGCGCTTCAACGGGCCTCTCCCAAATGGAACCTATGCGCAATGGTGGCGCGAAGTTTGCGGGGTGTCAAAGGCGGATTGGTGATGCCCTTGCGCAAGACCGCGCCGCCGGTGTCTTTGGCTGGTTTTGGGGATTTGAGTTTTTTTTGAAAGATGAAGAGGATCGGTCGTGCCAATGCCCGTGCCCTTGACCCTGACCGATGGCGCGGGCATCACGTTGCCCATGTTGATATTCAAAATATTCCGGTCCGATGAGTGGACCCAGTTGCGCCGCGAAGGCAGTACCACAGGTGCGCCCATTGATGTGGCAGATGGTTACGTCCATTTTTCGACCGCTGCACAGGCGGCGGAAACGGCGGCCAGACATTTTGCCGGGGCCGAGGGATTGTTCCTGATTGCGGTGGACGCGGAGGCGGCGGGAGAAGCGTTGAAATGGGAAGTGTCACGCAATGACGCCCTGTTTCCGCATCTTTATCGGGAGATGACGCTGGAGGATGTGGTCTGGGCGCAGCCGCTGCCGTTGGAAAACGGAGTGCATCAGTTCCCTGCCGGGCTGGCGGAGGCCGCGACATGAGCCGCTTTATTGACCCCGACCGCATGCAATTCGAGGCGTTCAAGGGGCTCGATCGGGAGACCGAGTTGAACATGCTCAATTTGGTCCGGTTCAATGATCTGGCGAATTATCCCGGTGATCACATTCTGGCCCGTGACGGATGGACCGGCGCGCAGGCCTATGCCGCATATGGGCGCGACACTGCGCCGATATTGGCGAGGGTGGGCGGCGACATTGTCTGGCGTGGGACGTTCGAATCGACCTTGATCGGCCCCGGTGACGAGACCTGGGATGTGATGTTCATTGCACGCTATCCCAACGCCCATGCCTTTCTTGCGATGGTGTCCGACCCCGCGTATCAAAAGGCCGTGGTGCATCGGCAGGCAGCGGTGAAAACGTCGCGTCTGATCCGCACGCAGCCGCGGCCTCTGACGGATCAATTCGCGTGACTGCATTGATCGAGCGACTTGGTCTGACCGCGCTGCGCCAACTTGATCCTGAGGCCGCGCATGGGCTGGCGATCCGCGCCTTGCAGGCGCGCCTGACCCCGGCACCGGGACCGATCACGACGCCCGCGCTGGCGTGTGATCTGGCGGGGATCGCGTTGCTCAATCCAATTGGCCTTGCCGCCGGGTTTGACAAGAACGCCACCGCGGTTGCGCCCTTGTCGCGTGCAGGTTTCGGGTTTCTTGAAGTGGGGGCCGCAACCCCGTTGCCCCAACCCGGCAACCCGCGACCGCGGCTGTTCCGGTTAAGCGAGGACGGCGCGGCCATCAACCGATTTGGGTTCAACAACGACGGGGCCGAGGCGATCTGTGCACGGCTGGCGGCACGGGGCAGCGGCATTCCGGTTGGTCTGAACCTTGGCGCCAACAAGACCAGTACCGACCGCGCCGCCGACTTCGCCAAGGTCATGTTGGCCGCGCGCGATCATGTGGATTTTGCCACCGTCAACGTCTCCTCACCCAACACAGAAAAGCTGCGCGATCTGCAGGGCAAGGCGGCGCTTGCGGGATTGTTGGAAGGGGTCATGGAGGTGCGCGGCACCACCCCTGTTTTCCTGAAGATCGCGCCGGACCTTACCGACGGAGAAATTGCAGATGTGGCCGAGGTGGCGGAGACTGCCAGCGTTGCCGCCCTTGTTGCCACCAATACGACACTTGCCCGCGATGGCCTCAGAAGCCGACATTCGGCTGAGGCAGGCGGCCTGTCCGGGCAGCCGCTGTTTGACAGATCCACCCGCGTTCTGGCGCGCCTTTCGACGCTCACGGACATCCCGTTGGTGGGCGTGGGCGGTGTGGGATCGGCGCAGCAGGCCTATGACAAGATTTGCGCAGGCGCATCAGCCGTCCAGCTGTATACGGCGCTGGTGTTTGGAGGGCTGTCGCTGGTTTCGGATATCGCCACGGGTCTGGACAGGTTGCTGGCGCAGGATGGTTTTGCCACCGTAGGCGAGGCCATCGGCAGCAAACGCAAGGACTGGATATGATAACTCTTTGGCACAACCCGCGCTGTTCGAAATCGCGCCAGACGCTGGCATTGATCCAGAACGCCGGGGGGCCGGTCACGATCCGTAAATATCTCGAGGATGCGCCCAGTGCGGCCGAGATCAACGATGCCCTGCGCGCCCTTGGCGGGATTGGCGCAATCGACATGATGCGGACAGGTGAAAAGATGTTCAGGGAACTGGGACTGAGCAGATCAGACTCCCCTGAAATACTGATCGCAGCCATGGCGGCGCATCCGATCCTGATCGAACGCCCGATTGCCTTTGGCCGGGGCCGCGCGGTGATCGGCCGCCCGCCTGAAAACGTGAAAGACCTGGTGTGAGCGACACCGCCGATGTCACTGCCAGAAATCGCGCGGCATGGGATGCATCAGCCAGACACCATGGCAGCGGCGCCTATTGGGATGAACTGGTGGCCGGTTTCAGCACCCCCGGCTATTCGCGTTTTGACGATACATTTACCGATGCGTTGATCGGGGCGGGCATCAAGGGGGCCCGAGCCGTTCAGATCGGGTGCAACAATGGCCGCGAGGTGCTGTCTGCCTGCGCCATCGGGGCCAGAACATGTTGGGGCATTGATCAATCCGAAGCCTTCCTGGAACAGGCCAGAACCCTGGCCGGGATTTCCGGCCACGATGCGCATTTTCTGGGCGCTGACATCTATGCCCTGCCAGCGGACGCGCCGGGCGATTTTGACCTGGTTTTCATCACCATCGGCGTGCTGAACTGGATGCCGGATCTGCCCCGGTTTTTTGACGTGGCCGCTGGCCTGCTGCGGCCCGGCGGACAGTTGGTGATTTACGAAACGCACCCCATGCTGGAAATGTTCGACCCTCGGGGCGATGACCCGTTTCGCCCGGTAAGCAGCTATTTCCGCAAAGTCCCTTTTATCGAGACCGCCGCGATCACCTATGACGGCTCCAGGCCGGGGGATATTTCAGAAAGCTATTGGTTCATTCACACCCTGTCCGACGTCGTGCAGGGCGTGGTGGATGCCGGGCTGACCCTTGGTGCCCTGCGCGAATATCCGCATTCCATCCGCGAAGTGGACTATGATATTTACGTGGGGCAGGACGCACAGGTTCCGATGAGTTACCTGCTGCACGCCAGCAAGGTCTAGATCACCGCCCGTTCCAACGCCGGATAGCGCAGCCCCAGGGTGACACCGCGCACCACAAAGGAAATCAGCAACGCCAGCCAAAGCCCATGATTGCCCAGCCATGGCACCAGCATCACCACCGCTATCACATAGATCACAAACGATACCGCCATCATGTTGCGCATATCGCGGGATCGGGTGGCCCCGATGAATATCCCATCCAGCATGAAAGCGGCGCAGCCCGTGATCGGGGCCAGCACGACATAGGGCAAATAGACGCGCGCGACCCTTTGTACATCTTCTGCCTTGGCCATCAGCTCAATGATGGCGGGACCGCTCGCCGCAAAGACCACTGTCAGCGCCAGCGAGACGATCATCGCCCAGAATGAGGTCAGCAAGGCACCCCGGCGCAGAACCTCGCGCTGTTTTGCGCCCATCGCCTGCCCCACCAGCGCCTCGGCGGCAAAGGCAAATCCATCAAGCCCAAAGGCCGTTATCATCAGGAATTGCATCAGCACCTGATTGGCGGCAAGGGTGGCGTCCCCCTGATCGGCCCCCAGAAACATGAAGGTCACGAATATCGCCTGCAACAGCAGCGACCGGATCAGGATGTCGGAATTCACCTGCATCATGCGGACCCAGCGCAGACGGTCAAACACCTGAGCCCAGTTACGCCAGTGCTGTCCGGCAAAGATTGCGCGGCAAAACCACAGGCCGAGCGCCGCGCCGCTCCATTCCGCAAGCACGGTGGCAAAGGCCACACCCTCCACACCCCAGGTCAGCCCAAGCACAAACCACAGATCCAGAACAATGTTCAGCCCGTTCATCCAGACCTGCAACACCAAGACCGCGCGGGTGCGTTCCTGTGCGATCAGCCAGCCGGTGATGGCATAAAGCGAAATCGCTGCCGGAGCCGACCAGATGCGGATTGCCATGTAGGTCTGGGCCAGACCCTCGACGTCCTCCGATCCCGGTGACAGGGCAAGCGCGCCCCAGAA
>Ga0316204_10012290_pt1 | contig 10485 bp, 12 predicted proteins | sample 6monrhotite_MG_2_FD_205661 | JGI IMG/M metagenome (GOLD analysis project Ga0316204, IMG submission 205661) | Microbial mat bacterial communities from mineral coupon in-situ incubated in ocean water Damariscotta River, Maine, United States -... | ecosystem: Environmental > Aquatic > Marine >... | reverse complement strand
CAGAAAACCGGCAGTTATGTGGTTGATGGTGGCGAAGTGTTGCAATGGTCATTTCAGGCAGAGTTGCGTGTGCCTATTGATTATTCAAGATATCCGTTGGAGGTTGAACACCTGAACATGCAGCTGTTACCTCTGGCGACAGATCAGAATATCGTCCTGGTGCCCGATCTTGACGCCTATAAACTGACTACGGCAACGCTATTGCCTGGCCTGGATAAGGAAGTGTTTCTGCCTGGCTGGAAAATAAATGAGACCAATTTTGTATTGCGGACAACGCAGAAAAATACCGATTATGGCATCAGGAAAAATTTTGATCAGCAAACCTTACCGACGCTCTATTATGAAATAGGTGTTAAACGGGTGTTTGTTGATGCCTTTATCTCTAATCTTACGCCCTTGATTATTGTGTCTATCGTGCTGTTTGCCGTGGTGTTGTTGTCCAAAGATGTCGAGGTAGGCAGGCTCATGAGTATCTGTGTCGCGGTATTTTTTGTGGTGGTATTTTCTCACCTTGATATTCGCAAGAGCATATCCGCGGGTGAAATTTTCTATCTTGAATATTTCTTTTTTGTGGTTTATTTCACCATCATTTTGGTGCCGATGGATGCCTTCAGACTCACCTTGGGTATGCGTTCAAGATTCTTCGAATATAAAAATGGCTTATTGGCAAAAGCGTTGTACTGGCCGAGCATTTTAGGTGTGTTTTTTATTATTACAGTGATGAAGTTTTATTGATTTTTTCACAAACAGGTAAGGGATTATCAGTAAATGGGTGTTTTTGAGAATAAGGGCAAGTCTGTCCTGGTTGTATGGGCAGTGGGACTGACTGTTTTTTATCTTGTTGCAGCCTATCTGGCAGGCACCAAGGTCTATGAAGATAGAGTTTCCTCTGAGATACGTCAGCAGCAACGTCTGGATCCCACCACCACTGAAAAGGGCAAGACCCAGGTGGATTTTTCTGAACTAAAGTCCGCTGAGACTGGTGATTATGAAGAAGTTCGGGTGGGTATCTATGTTGATCGGATCATGGAAATATCGACTAAGGCGACAGCTTGGACAGTTGATTTTTATATCTGGTTTAACTGGCAGAGTGATGATATTAAACCAGGTGAAACCTTTCAGATAATAGATGGCGAGATTCAGTCTAGAACGAAGGTCGAGGAGGTGATCGATAAAGGCAAACATTACGCCTTGTACCGGGTTAGAGCCCGGATCACCAAGTTCTTCAATGTAGTTCGTTATCCGCTTGATAATCACCTGTTAACGATACGAATAGAAGATAGAGATCAGCAGTGGAATGAGTTGCGCTATGTGCCTGATGTGCGTGGTGCAGAGTACAGTTCCAGGGTAAGAGTGCCTAGTTACCGACTTAAAGAGGCTGAGATTATCAACAAGCCTCATGCCTATAAAACCAGTCGTGGTGATCCTAGGTTGCCAGCCGATCACAAGGCAACCTATTCTCAGATTACCTATGGCATCAAAATTGATCGCCCCGACTGGGGGCTTTATTTCAAGATGTTTCAGGGACTGTTTGCTTCAGTTGCGATTGCCTTCCTGGCCTTTATCCTGGGTTCAACCTCAGGTCAACGCTTCGGCTTGGGTGTGGGTGCCTTCTTTGCCTCGGTGGGCAGTAGTTATGTCAACCTAAGCGAACTGCCTGGTGTTGGCATGGTTACCTTGATTGATATGGCAAACGGCTTGGCCATGGTGACCATTTTTCTGACCCTGCTAGGCTCGACTTTATCATCACGGATTGCCAGGGGTGAGTCACAGCTTGACGTCGCGCAAGCCTTTGACCGGATAAGTCTGGCCTTGTTTGTGATTGGTTTTGTTTCGGTAAATGTGGTCATGGCCTTGCTTGCATCAGGATAAACAATCGTAGAAATGACCACTGTCATTTATTGACAGTGGCTATCTTTCAGAAGAGGTGCTATATGACTTAACGGTAAGGCTTGATCATAACAGCGAGTTAGCGCTTGTTTCGCTTTTATAGATTGTCTGTTGTGAATTTATGTTTTTGGAGGAGTCAGCCTAAATCAGCACCGGAACTACCATCCGCTTCGATAACCTTGGGGAGCCAAACATGGAACTTGGTGCCTTTTCCTGGTTCACTCTCGACAGATATTTTTCCTTTATGCTTCTGGATAATATTATACGAGAGTGACAAACCAAGCCCTGTGCCTGTCCCCACCGGTTTAGTGGTAAAGAAAGGCTCAAAGATTCGGCTAATTTTATCTTTTGAAATGCCTGAACCGGTATCTTCAACTTCAATCCAAACACCACCATCCTCTGTCCCCGTTGTAATTGTAATGGTGCCATGCTCCGCAATTGCATGCGCGGCATTGACAAACAGGTTCATAAATACCTGATTTATTTGTGATGAGAGGCATCTAACTTCTGGAATGTTGCCAAAATTCTTCACCACATCGGCCTTGTACTTGATCTCATTGTTGACCACATTCAAGGTGCTATCGATCCCCTTGTGAAGATCAACATATTGCCATTCAGCCTCATCCACATGAGAAAAATCCTTGAGGTCTTGTACGATCTTTTTGACCCTATCCAGACCTTCTTTCGACTCAGACAAAAGATCAACAAGATCCTCTTTGAGATAAGCGATATCAACCTTTTCTTTTGTCTGCATCAGCGCACCAACCAACGCATTATCACTATCAAGTAATGGCTCACACACCTCATACGCCGCTAACATATTGAGTAATTCATCGATATAACCTGTTAGCGCAGAAAGATTTGAATTGACATAGCCAACAGGGTTGTTGATCTCATGGGCCACCCCAGCTGCAAGTTGTCCAACTGCGGCCATCTTTTCAGATTGCAGCAATTGATTCTGAGCCTCTTCAAGCTTCGTGTTCAGCTCCGAAAGCTTGTTGCGTTGTTTTATCAGTGAGCCTGAGGTCCGTAACAATTTTTTTTGATATGCCGCAGTATTGGTGGAGTCAAATACAGACAGGCAGACATGCGTGACATTGCCGGAGTCATCAATCATCGGTGAGAAGGTACAATCCTGCTGCATCCATTTATCCCCGCCAATCACTGAATGGGTATTGGGAAATTTGAACAGAAAAGGACGGTACTCCCATGAAGTGAAAGCAAGATTTTTTAGTAGAAATACACTATCAATCTTTTTCTTGATACCACTACCCTTTAGGTCAGGAAACATCTCGAACAGATTTTTTCCTTTAATATCTGTCTCAGGGATATTGCTGTGAATCTGCATGAAACGATTCCAGAAAACAATGTTGTATTCAGTATCCAGAATTACCATGCCAGCATTGATTTGGCTGGCAGCCATATTCACCAAACGTGAGGTTTCTTCATTCATGCTGATTATAACTCTTCGAGCAACTGGTCCAGCTTTTGAACCAGGGGTTGAAAACTGTCTTCCGATAGAAAGATCAACATATCGCTGGTGAAATCATATTTTTCAAGTGTTAGCCGTATTTCCATAATCATTGCATAGCGCCATTTGACTGTTCCCGGTTTGAAAAATGTTTCAATGGAGGTGTTTGTTGAGACGATGCTTGGTGCAGTATAACTAACAGCCATCTCAATCTGGGATGCAATGCCATTTAGACTTGCCCCCATCAAGATACTGCAAACATCCATTAACATCTCTTTCTCATTACTGCTTGTCATCTCACCTTCATAGCCCATTAGGCCACCCAGTTCTTTTACGCCACTATTGTTGAACAAGGCAACGCCTTCACCTCTTAGTTGCCCTGAAAATGGTTGACGTAGGACTGTCATTTTCTCATCACAGGGAAAGTTTTCAGTAAGCGCCTGATTTAATTCAGAGACATCGCACAAATGAAATTTGGGAATAGACAGTTCAACAAACGTGTCAAACAGTTTTGATAATGAGCTGCCTGCCTGTCCCATAGCAATATTGACGACTTCTTGCAGGGCGTCCCGGCGATCCTCATCAAATAGTTCTTTTATTTGATTCATAGCAGTTTCAGCTCCTGGACAACCTTTTTAACATCCCCGTGATCCATTGGTTTCTGTATGAAAGCGCGGGCCCCGAGGCCGATTGCCCGTTCGTAGGCCTCTGTCTGAACATCGGCACTGATCACAATGACCGGTACCTTATTTTCCTCTTGCTGAAGTGCAGCTAGTACACCAAAGCCGTCGAGTTCGGGCATGGTCAGGTCCAGAAAAATGACATCAGGGTTTTTTTCGTGAAAAATCTCAAGTGCCTCAATGCCATTGGCAGCCTGAAAAATAGGAACATCCCATTCTTCCGGTAAGGACCTGATTACAAGTTTTCGTGACATCTTAGAGTCATCAACTACAAGTATAGAATTGATCATTATTTTCACCGTTCTTATGCAGTTAAGTCGGACTTCAAAATCCATTTTTTACTAGATAGCTATACCAACCATGAAAATTCAGTCGTTATAGTTAACAAGCATGCCCTTGCTAGTATTGAATCAAAAAATCTTACTCATCTGCTTTTTTCAATGTTATGTAATTAGGTCTATCGGCAAGTATTTGAAGAACTCTAGATATGAATCGTACAGAAAATTCTAATGCTTATTTTGTGTTTATATTGGGTGTAAAAGTTGATGCTTCTTGTGTGCATAGCGGGATGTTTTTGTCCCCAGCACAGATATGGCTATAAAACCGGCAGATGAAAATAAAAGCTAGAACCTTGCCCCTCTTTAGATTCGAATCCAATGGTTCCATTCATTTGCTCGATGATGGTCCGGCTGATGGAGAGGCCGAGCCCTGTTCCTCCCTGGGAGCGAGTATCTGATGCGTCAACCTGGGTGAACTTCTCAAACAGAATAGTTTTGAAGTCCTCGGGTATGCCGGGGCCATGGTCCGAAACACTGACACGATAGTCTTTATGGGCCTTTTCAAGTTTGACGCTAATCACATCGCCATTGGGTGAGAATTTTGAGGCATTAGAAAGCAGATTAGCCATTACCTGGGAAAAACGATCGGGATCAACACTCACCCTGGCTGTAGCTAATTCGGTTTTGAATTCAATCCTCACATTCAGCTGGTTTGCATAGGCCTGATTAACCTCTATAGAATTCTTCAGCAAGGCTAGGAGGTCAACCTCTTGCATGTTAAAGGGCATCTTGCCTGCTTCCAGTTTTTCAATATCAAGTATGTCGTTGATGAGTTGTAATAAACGGTCACTATTACGTTGACTGATCGTCAAAAGCTCTTGGGCTTGCTCAGGTAGTTCACCGGCCATACCACCGAGAATTAATCCCAGTGAGCCATTAATTGCGGTCAATGGAGTGCGTAGCTCATGACTCACGGTTGAGACAAATTCATTTTTTAAGGCGTCCACTTTTTTACGCTCAGAAATATCACGCACTGTTGCCAAAATGACGTCGCCATTGAGCAAACTTATGCGTTCAGCGTGGACCTCGGTATCAAAATATTGATTCTGGTGAGGCCGTCGTGCACGCCATTCAAAAAACATGCTTTTACCATCACTGACTTTGCACAAGATTTAAGCGAAGTTTTGTTCTTGCTTGCCTGGTTCAGAGAAATCATCGGTAATAGTCATGTTGACAGCCTCATCTTTTGTCACAGCAAACATTTCCAGCATGCGTTTATTCACATCTATAATTGAGCCATTCAGATTAAGGATGAATATGGCGTCATAGACACTATCAAAAACTCGGCGTAAGGCATCTTCGGATGCGCTGAGCGCTTGTTCTGCGCGTTTACGTTCTGATAGCTCATGCTTGAGCTCCTGGGTGCGTTGGCGTACCTGGCGTTTTAGGGCAATGTTCCAGGATAAAATGGCGCCAATGATAATTAAAACGATGAGTATGCCAATAATGATCAAGAAACGTCGGTCAGGCACCCAAGCAGCTACAGGCTCAAACCCCACCCAGCGTTTGATAATTGCCTTGTCTTGATCTGGAGTAATGGTATCGAGTGCTTTCTGTAAAATAACCGCCAACTCAGGCCAGTCTGAACGAATGGCAAACGCATAACGGCCAAAATAACCGCTTTCACCCGCCACTCTAAGATTGGTAATGCCTTCCTTCTCCATGGTGTATGTTGCCGTCGCCAGGTTGGCAACCATAGCGTCGACCATGCCAAATGAAACTTTTTGCAGACCAGTTTTCATATCGGCGACCAGATCCAGCTCAAGTCCAGGGTGATCATTGCTGAGGTGATCCTGCCAGATGTAACCTGATATCACGGCAACACGTAGGCCTTTCAGTTTTTCTAAATCCAGTGTCGCATCAACGTCTTTGCGGACAATAATGACTCCGGGTAACTCTATGTGTGGCGTAGTGAAGTTCATATATTCACGACGCTGTGGGCTCTCGGAGGCTGCGCCAAACATATCGACACTGCGTGCTTGAGCAGCGTCAAGCACATCGTTCCAGGTATCCAGTTTTTTAATCTGGATGGTGATCCCCAGAATTTCTTCCATCAATCGTGTGTAATCAGCTGCAATGCCCTGATAATTACCGTTGTCATCCAAGTATTCGATAGGTGGGAAGTCGGGGTCAGGTGCAAGTTTTATTACGGGGTGAGTCTCAAGCCAGTTTCGTTCTTTCGGCGTTAAAATATCGTGCTTTTGCCCATCGAGCGCGTGGGCCAAACCTGAAGACAATAGAAATATAATTAATAACGAATATGTGATTGTAGCCTGCCAGACTGGAAAGCTGAAATGAACGTTTTTTTTCTTGTTGAAGCCAGTCAACACAGTATTTTTGAAAAACCCTCTGGATGATGCGTAAATCTATTTTGATAGATTTGTCCATACCTATCTCTCGGCACAGATATGCTGAGCTAAAGCCTCAAGATCGAACTATAAATATAGTGTAATGGAAAAACTACAATCGGTCCTAGGTTTACTAGGATGGAACGGGGGGCGCAGATTGACCATAAAGGAATAAGTGCTATTTGGAGTTTTGTTGCAGCGCATGTTGACCTATCGGTAGATAGGATTGTCATGGGTTTTGTGATTGTTTATGCCTTGCTGTCATCGGCTTAATCAATTTCTAGAAACACCTTTTAATTATCTTGAGTGTTTTCTTTTTTGGATCTGTAATCGTTATAACTTTCATCTACACGCTCCATACATTCATCGTATTCAGATGCCGGCCCCTTCAGGCATTGTTGTCTTTGGTTTGCCTTTAATCCGTCATACCAAAACTGGCTTGTGCAGCCTTGTATAAAACAAGAGATAACAATAAATAGCATTAAAGTGTATTTTTTGTAGATCATAAAAGCTCTTTTGGAAAACTTAATGTCGTAAATAGTATGTCTGGTATTCGGTTGGTGGCCTTAAAAAATCAATATACCTAGATAGTTAGAAATAGGTAGTAGCCAACTCCTGCCATGATTATCAAGAGTATCAGCTTGGTGATGATAAGCCTTTTGATGAAGGCTTTGCCTTCGGTCTTTTTTATATCATCTTTGGTAGCATCTTGTTGATCATCATTCATAGCATAGCTCCTGAGAATTCATTCCTGAACGACTCATATGTATGAGATGTAATTTAGCATAAGGTAACGAGAATTTATCTAGGATAGTCCAGAGATGGAAAAACTCTGATATAACATGAAAGTATAGTGTTATAGAGAGTCGCATGATGACGTCTAGCGAAAGTTCTACTCCAAGTTCATATCAAAACTCAAAAGCCTATATCGTTGGTGGCGGGATTGCGGCACTGGCGACGGCTGTTTACCTCATTAAAGAGGGCGGTTTATCCGGCAAAGGAGTCTATATTTTCGAGCAGGATGCCGTGCCTGGTGGCTGTCTTGATGGTGCAGGCTCGTCTGATGAGGGTTATTTAATTCGTGGCGGCAGAATGTTTGAAGAGCATTTTGTTTGCACCTGGGACCTTTTCTCTAAGATCCCTTCATTGAGAGATCCAGATAAAACCATTAAGGATGATTTTATTGAGTTCAATAAAACCTTCACCAGCGAATCCCACTGTCGTCTGCTAAGAAACGGAAAAAAGCTCGATGTCTCATCTTATGGGCTAAGCAACAAAGACAACATCGATATGTTAAAGCTGCTGTTCAGCTCGGAAGAGTCACTTGGCGACAAACGTATTATCGACTGTTTTTCGACCAGCTTCTTTGAAACTAATTACTGGTATCTGTGGCAGACAACCTTTGCATTCCAGAAATGGAGCAGTGCAGCAGAGATGCGCCGTTATTCCATCCGCTTTATTCATCTGTTGCCAGGCTTTAACCAGCTTAAGGGCATACTGCGCACTGAATATAACCAGTATGACTCGGTTGTTCGTCCGACTGTAAAGTGGTTGCGCGAGCAAGGTGTTAACTTTGTGTTGAATAGTCAGGTCATCGATGTCGATTTTGATATGCAAGCCGATAGCAAGACCGCTACAGCTCTGTATTACCTGAAAGACAATCAAGAAACGCGTATAGATCTAACACTCCATGACTATCTCTTTATCAGCAACGGCTCGATGGTCGATGCGGCAACGGTTGGTTCTATGACATCTGTACCGGAACTTAAGGGCAAGCAAGACGCCGCCTCATGGCTACTATGGCAGAAGCTGGCCAGAAAATCACCGGCATTCGGTAATCCAGCGGTATTTTGTGATCATGTCGATTTATCAAAGTGGCAGTCATTCACGGTAACACTAAAGAACCCACGCTTTTTCAATTTTATGCAGCAGTTTACCGGCAACACTGCCGGCACAGGAGGCTTGCTTACCTTTACCGATTCAAGCTGGCTGATGTCCGTGGTGCTGGCGCAACAGCCCCATTTTATTGATCAGCCTGATGATGTTTGGGTCTTTTGGGGCTATGGCCTGTACCCGGACAATGAAGGTGATTATGTCAACAAAAAGATGTCTGACTGTACCGGCGCAGAAATAATCACCGAGCTTTGTCATCATCTAAAGATCTCGGATAAACAACATGACTACTTTGATACGGCAAATTGTATCCCTTGCATAATGCCCTATATCGATAGCCAGTTCATGCCAAGAAAGCCAGGTGATAGGCCGCAGATAGTAGCCGAAGGTTCAACAAACTTTGCCTTCATTGGTCAGTTTTCAGAACAGCCAAATGACTGTGTCTTTACGGTTGAATATTCGGTCAGGTCAGCACAAACGGCCGTCTATTCATTGCTTAATCTCGAAAAACAAGCCTGCCCGATATATGAAGGCCATCACGATATTCGGGTGCTCATCAATTCTCTGAACGCCACTCGTAGATAATAAATGGCCCAAGCTAACTATGCCTGTATCACGGCTCTTTTTCACGGGCCCGCATTTTCATCATTTCTTTTCTTTCAGCGGTATAGGCCCACCATTTTTTAGGTGCTGCACCCTTCATGTAAGCGACGGCAGCGATGAAAACATCAATGATGCAGTGGTCAACGCGTTTGCCGCTGATATGGCATAGCTCGTGGTACATCTGGTAAGGGTCTTTGCCGACCAGGTCGTCTGGGTGTTGAATGCCGATCTGATGAAGACTGCGGCTGATGGCCTTGCCGATGTTGGGAATGTCGGTGAGGTTTTGGATGTTAGTTCTACGCATAGTCGTGTAACTATTCTTTTCTGGAGACACCAGTCATAGCCTTATTCACTATGCAATTCAATAATTATTTGAGCTAGCTTAGGGTGTGTAGTCTTACCGCACTCGGGCTAAAGCCCGAATGCGGTAACAGCCTATTCAAATTTATTGCTTAATCATCATCTTTCAAACAGATAGTGCCAGAGAACTTCATGTCGATAGAGGATAGGCAGTTAATCGTGCCATTGATATGAATCTCACCGCGCTCCACATCTGCGAATACACCACGGCCAGTGCCTGGGATAGGAACAGATGTTTCTTGAAAGGTGCCAACGGCCGAACCTGGGGGGAAACCCTCTGGGCAAGCTTGAAAGTTGGCGAAGCCGGTGGTGTTCAGGGTGATCTGTGAGTGAATGATATCGCCGGTTGGCGGGAAGATAACTTTGTCATTACAGACAAGGGTGTGAACGAAATTAATCGAGCCGTCATTGCCCACCGCACCTTGGCCCATTATTCCGCACTTCATTCTATCTTCACCAAGTCTGACATGGGCTGTTCCCAAGGTCGTGCCGGGTTGTACTGCATTATTGAATATCTTGCCTCTGACTGGGGTCAATTCTTCGCCTTCGTTGCAGCTGACGGCTTGCGCCACTAAAGGTTGTAGTGAAAAGGCACAAACTATCCCCATTGCAAATAGAGTTTTACGATTGTTATTCATTATTATTAATTTCCTAATTGTGATTGAGCGCAATTAGTGTACATAAGTGGATTTTATAACGCTAACAATCGTTGTTGGCCAAAGCTGTATATCGGTAAACATTGCTGGGTTAGGTGGGCTGGATAAGTGGGTGATGATAATGGCTAATTATTATATTAGGTACTCACCCCGGTATATCAGGTAATAAATGCCCCATATGCCAAAAACTATATATGACGATATAAAAATCCAATAATCGACACCGGGCACAAAACTGTAACCCGG
>Ga0316204_10012289_pt1 | contig 10486 bp, 2 predicted proteins | sample 6monrhotite_MG_2_FD_205661 | JGI IMG/M metagenome (GOLD analysis project Ga0316204, IMG submission 205661) | Microbial mat bacterial communities from mineral coupon in-situ incubated in ocean water Damariscotta River, Maine, United States -... | ecosystem: Environmental > Aquatic > Marine >... | reverse complement strand
TACGTCACCCGGCTGTTACCCAGGTGATCGTGCACGTAGTAAATTACGCTGTCCAAGGCTAAGTTATTAAAATAAGTCCAATCTACCGCAGTTACTGTGTTGCCACTGGTGTCGTTGGTATCGATGGGCGAATTGATATACCCCGGCAAGTAGTTTTGCGGGTTGCCCTGGCTAATGATTTCCACGGTAGAAATGGTGATGGGATTGCCCGTGCTGTCGTTGAAGCCTAATCCCGATAGTGGGTCGGCCAAAGTGATGGTTTGAGCCACTTCGTATACGAGGTCGCGGTTGGCGTTGGTGGTATCGGTCAGTTGCTGGCCGGTCATCAAATGCCAGTTTTGCGCATCAAATCGAATTTCGAATAATTCCAACGGATATACGGTTGGGTCGTTGGCCCCCGCTGCGGTCAAAAAGTTGGTCAGTTGATTGATCACCGTCACGTTGCTCATGCTGTTGGAGTTGCCCCAATCACCGGTGAAGAATTCGGGTTGCTGGTCCGAGTCAGGGTGAATGCGGGCAAATCGTTCACGGCCAAAGCCGTACCATTCCCAAGAGCCGGTGTTGGGGTCGAGTATACCCAAGGAATTGCCCCCAGCATCGCGCAGGTAGTAGTTGCGGGTACTCTGCGGCTGCACATACACGGCCGTATCGTACAAAGCCACTTGCTTCCACACCCGAGCATCTGTTGCACTATACAAGTAGTTGACCCTTTTGTTGTTGTCTTTTTGCAATTCAAAAGGCAGGTTGGCCCGGCCGTAGTCAATGTAGTTGATTTGGCGGGCCGTATCCTGCTCCAGGTTGCCAGCCGCATCGTATTGAAATTCCCGGTCGCTGGTAGCCGCATTGGTACCCTGCAAAAGGCCGAGTTGGTTGGTGCCCGGCTGGTAGGTATAGTTCCACGACTGCATCCAGGCAGCACTGCCACCAGGCATGATTTCTCGGCTCAGGGTTTGGATGTTGCCAATTTTGTCATAGGTGTAGTTTCCCGTCACATCGTAGGTGTCCACAATTCCTGCCGCTTTGGTCAGTCTGTTGAGTGCATCGTAGTCGTAGGCCATGTGGGTAGGAGGAACAAACGTGCTGCCGGGGTCGTTGGTGGCACTGCCCAGGGTGTAGGTATGCGAAGTGGCATTGATGTTACCATTGTAGTTGAGGTCTCCCAAACTGGCCACAGCCGTGGAAGGAGAAGCGTTGCCATCGTAAAACAACTGCTCCTGGTAAAACCGGGAGTCGAGGTTGGTGAGGCGATTGCGCACATCGTAGGCATAAGTGATGGTATCAACAGGCAGGTTGATGCTGTCGCCCCCACAATTTTTGTTGTACACGGTTTTGGTTATCAGGCCATACGCATCGTTGTAGCTGTAAGCAGCCAGCTTGTTGCCAGCGCCCTGTTCGTTGCTAAAGTTGGCAAACACGGTTTGAATCCGGTTGCGGGCATCGTAGTCAAAATGGTACTGCAAATCAAGCTGAGCATCGCTGTTGATGTCGATGTTTTGCGTCAGCAAGCTGCCCCGCGTGTTGTAATAAGGATAGTCGATGCGGCTCAAAATTCCTTTGGTAGAGTCGGCTATTCCATAAGGGTTAAACTGTTTCAACTGCCATTTCAGTTCTCCATCTTCGTTGTAGGAGCGGTAATCGATTTCAATCGGGTTGTGGCTCGTTGGAGCGGTGTAATCATAATGGTCGTAGCTGATGCTGTGGCTGAGCCGCCCGCGCAAGTGCGTACGATCGTTTTGCAACCACCACAAACCATTGGTGTGTAAGGCACTGGCGGTAATGCCAGAAGTATAGGCATGTGGGTTGTAGACCCATTCTTTTTCCAATTGTTCGTTGGAGAGTTGGTTCATAGCTTGGTTGTAGGTTTGGTTGCCCAAACTAAAGTAGTTGGCTTGCCAGGCAAGGGTGCTTTTGTTGGTGAAATCGTGTTCCCACAAATTAGTGCTGTTGCTGGAGTACAACATTGGCTGCATGTCGGTGCCATTTTTCTCTTTGCCCAAAACCATTTCCTGCTTGACCAGGCGACCAAAAGTATCGTAGGTATATTTTCTAACATACTCGCGCAGTTGGGTTTCGTACAAATCGGCCACTACTCCGGCAGCTCCGTTGGCATCCTGTTCTAAAGCAACCTGTCCGCTGCGGTTGTACATGTATTTGGTGGTACCACCATCCACCGTTGTTTTTTGGTAGAGCCAACCCAAAAAGTTGTACAGGTAATCGCTTTCCTGATCTTCCGGGTTGATGACTTTGGTCAACTGGCCCTGGCGGTCGTAGATGAACAGGGTGACGACATCAGCCCCTGTGAGTGAGGCTACCTTTTGCCCCAGGGCATTGGTAAATTCTACGGCATGTTTGCCGTCTTCATCAGTGATTTCTACCCGTTCAAACACGTAGTCGCTTTGGGCCACCGGTCCACCCATGGAAGTGGTCGGCATTACCAGGGCAATTTCATAATCGCTGAGGCCCAATTCGCACAGCATGCAGAGGTAGTTGACAAACTGGTAATCGTAGTCCACCGTGTAGCCCGTTACAATATCTTCTCCAAATTTAGCTTGTGTCAACGGACGGCTGCGTTGGTCGTTTTCGTAGTCGTTTTCTGCATACACATCCGGGTAATCCACCGTGTTGGTGCTGTGCAACAGTGGTGAGAAGGTGCCGCCCACAAAAGGTTTGTATTGCCGCTTGGTGCGGTTTCGGTCATCGTACACCGTTTCGCCCGTGTGAACGATGGAACCACCTGGGGTGGCGTTGAGTCCGTTGTTGTCCGTTCCCGAAGCGGTGTTATAGGCACGGCCCAGTGGATCAAGCCAGGCCCGGCTAAATTCCGCTTCAGCAGTGCTGTCGTTATTAAATACCACCGATTGTACCCAATTCTCGGCTGCGCGGGCGTTGAAATCCTGGCTGTGGTTGTTGCCCCATTGCTGGTAGGCGTTGCGGCTCATCAATTGCCCGTTGCGCCAGGTGGTATCGAGGCGGCCGTAATCATCGTAGCTGTAGTGCATGATTAAGCCATTGGGGTCAATGATGGTGTCCACGCTGTAGTCAGGGTTGTAATCATATACCGTGAGCAATGAATCGGGGTGTCCATCTCCAACCACCACTTTGAGGGGGACACCAATGTTGGTGTACACAATGGCCACGTAGGAGTTGGCATGGCAGTTGTCATCTTTGATGTAGCGCTGAGTAGGGCCAGCGTAGTAATACCGCGTTTTTAGTTCCTTTTCGTCCTGTTCCAATGCGATTTGGCCAAAGCCATTGCGCTCCAGCACTTTGTAGAGCATCAGGGTGTCGTAGGGGTACACCGGTTGCGTAATGGTGTCAACACCGATGTTAGTTTTCTCAAATTCCAGTAGTTGGTAATCGTCCTGCGGGAATTTGGTGTAGGTGGTATAATTATTCTTTAGTAAGGTATCGGTATTGATAACCGTCTCCCGGTGCATCAGTTTGGTGCCCACCGCAGCAGCATAGGGATTGCCAGGAATGCCTGTGGTTACTTGTTCGTTTCCAGTGGCTAAAGCTACAGAATCTTCCTGGTAAAAGAAAACAATGTCAATGCTGTCGTTCTGGTCAATGGAGTTGTAAGGGCACATATAGAAGGCTGGAATGCCAACGGGATAGATGACCCGATAAACCGCCCAACCAACCGGAACGTTGGGATAGTAACCATATCCGAAATATTTGTAACCCACACAGCCCGAGTCTAAAAATGGATCGGTCGGAGTTGTTCCAGGGCCAACTGTCGGGCAAGGGTTTTGTCCGGTGATGCTGGCCACTTCATAATTCCATTCGGTGCCAGTCGCCCAATAAGGGTCGTAAATGTAATAAGCATTGGTTACCAGTGCTTCTTGCTGGCCAGCTTTCTCGCGGCTGCTACGCTGCTGAAAGGCAATGTCGCGCAGGTTGTTTTTTTGGCTGAGTGTCATGGCAATCGGCTCATGAAAAACAGCGGTGCTGTTATCTTCTTCGTAGGTGAAGGCTCCGGGTGCTTCGGTGATGTTGGAGTCGGCTGGTAAGTTTTCGGTCAACCGGTCGTAGCGGTTCACCAAATCGTAGTAGTAAAAATACTCTTCCTGGCTTCGGGAGCCTGGTACTTGTGGTGAATAAGAGGTGGTGCGAAACAATTGCCAGGAGGGTTCGTGTTTTAAGTCGAAAGGCGCATAACCGATGCCCAACAATCGCTGAAATCCTTCGGAATCGGTGTTGCCGTCTTTGTCCGCTTCAAAGTATTCAAACTCCGAAATGGTTTGCATGCCCAGGCCGCCACCTGTTACGGGGTTCACGCAGTAAACGGATAAGGAAGTGTCGGTGCCGTCCCATTTACGGTCCATTCCATAGTTGAGGATTTCTTCGTCCCCTTGCGACAGGGCCGGGTTCATGGAGGAAATAGCATTGTTGACTCCCGCAGACAGTTGTTGAGGGCTGTCGAGAAAAACTTTTACCATAGCTTCATCGCTCATGGTGCGTCTGGTTATCATGTTCGTCAACACATTGTCAGAGGGATAGGTCGGTTGCTTGCGCAACAAGTTGCTCATGGCCGTGTTGGAGAGGCTGCTGCTACGTGCCAGCAAGGCATTCATCACGGCATCGCCCAAAGCGGTTTGCTTTAAAAGAATACTTTCCAGTTTACTAGTGGAAATCGAATAACTTTCATTGGCAAAAGGCAGCAACACGGCATCGCTCAATTGTGGTTGGCCGCCCAACACGGTATATAAATTACCCGAAGAAGGAATAGGTTCCAATCCGGTAAAGGCCGTTAATACAGCATCTGACAGAAAGTGCCCTGCACTGCCCATGACCGTTTTTATGGAGTTGTGGGAAATACCGCTACGGTTGATGTAAGCCGTCAATACCGCATCACTCAGGTCTGGTTCACCGGTTAAAATGGTTTCCAAAACGGTTTCTGACACTAGCGGAGAACGATTGATGAGGTGCAACAGGACGGTATCGGCCAGAGGCGTGTAAGTGGTCAATAAATCGGCTATGCCTTGCTCATCGCCTTCGTCTATGCTGGCGATCAGCGCTGCCACATTGCTGTTGGTCGCCTGGTTGCTGTAGGAGCTTCCCTGACCGCCAGCGGAGGTTCCCTGGGTGTATTGGGCATAGGTGAGCTTGCCCACCTGAGCATTTTGCACCTCAGCCAGGTTGCCGGCCGAAAAAGCCGGACTGCGCAAAGTCATGGAGGTGTCTACCGTGTCGCTGATGGCCCAGGGGCTGGCAATAAGCATGTATTTTAATGGCCCGGCAGCAATTGGGCTGGTGCGGTATAGGGCACTCAGTAGCACGGCATCGGATGGAAAAGGGGTAATGCCTGTCAACACATCACGCACCGTGGTGTCGCTCACCGAAGGACGCTCCACAAAAGCAATCAGTACCGCATCCGATAAGTTTTGTCGGTTGGTCAGCACGTTTTGTACCACCAATTCGCCAATGGCCGATTCGTTGATAAGAGCAGTTAACACAGCATCCGACAGGTAACTCTGTAACAATAAAACGTCTTCTACCGCGAAGTAGCTTTCGGTGGAAGGGCGTTCGATGAGCTCCATCAAAATGGCATCGGTGAGTTGCGTTGGAATGTTGGTCAAAACATCCCGCACAGCAGCCTCCGACACTACCGGGCTGCGTAGCAACAAGTCGTTTAATACCGTGTCGCTTAGGTTGGGTTGTGCCTGAAATACTGTTTTGATAAGGCTGTTGGACAACGCTGTTTCCGTGTTTAGCATGGCTAGCAAGTTAATGTCGCTGAGTGGGGAATTCAGCAACAGGGTATCCTGCAATCCGCCAATGTTGTTGTTGATGTAGGTGCCCATCACTGGGTCGTGCGGGCTGGAATTGATGGGGCTGGTATAGGCAGTTGCCGGGTCATAAGCATCTTTGGAGCAGGCATTCGGATCGTAGCGGGTATCAATTTGTTTGATTTTTTTGATAAAGAAACTGTTGTTGTACGCGGTGTTACTGGAGCCTAGATTGGCAGCCGTTTCGTAAAAAGAGAATCCTTCTACGTTCCAGAATTCATGAGGAGTGACTTCCATCGGTATGACCGGGTTTGAGCCAGCGTGGTAATCCTCGTAATCGTATTCGTGTTCAAATCGTTCATAGCTAGGCCTAAACGCACCGTTTTCAAATGCGGTAGACACTTCGTAGAGCGATTCACTTTCCGCTAACTTTTGGTTGTTGTGGTTGTATTGCTGCACTTTGTGGAGCTTGCCAAAAAGCAACTCAGTAGTATAAAAAGTGTAATTACTGTAGGGGCGTTGACCATCAATAGCAGGCTCTTTTACGGTGACATTGGCAAATCCCGCTTCGGTCAGGAAGTTGCGTTGCGAAAAGTTGTTGGTGTTGAGCGTGGCTACTTTTGTGGTTTTGATGTTTCGGTTCGAATAGGTGTAGTCGCGTTGTTGCCATTGGTTGATGCTGTCTTTTACCTTGATGGTTTTGACCGGGCTGTAGATTTGCACGGCAATGGATTTGCCTTTGAATGCAGGTGGCCTGGCAATGCCGCCTCCGTAGGAGTTGATGTGGTTAAAACGGGGAATAATACTGGTTTCATCAGCACCAAGGCCGTAGTATTCGATTTCGGTTTCTCCACCCAATTGATTGGTGAATCCGCTGAGGACCAGTCCCGCAGTATTGGTTTGTTCTTCTCCAACAAGAATGGAGTCGTTGTACAGTGTATCGTAGTTAAAATGCACGGTTGGCACCAGTGCCAATTGGCCAGAAGTCAGAGTGGGCGGATTGTTTTCGCTACCATTCACCGGCAGGGTTTTCGCTGTTTTTAGCAGGAAGATATTGCGCACCAGGCCTTTGTATTCTGGAGTGTCGTTGATGGTGTAGTTGAGGTTGTCCATAATGCCCGCTACGGTGACCTCGTAGGCGAGTTGCACTTTGTTGACCAACACCAAACCTGAGTTGGTCAGGCCATCCATTTCACCGTTCACTTTGAACGATTCCACGCTGGTGAGCATCCAGGGATTTTTGCTGTAGCGGACTAATTCAACCGCCATCAGGTAGTCCGTTGCTCCTGCTCGTGTTGGGACATTGGAAAAATTAGGAGTTGCAGGGAAAGTTTGGGAATCACTCCACCAAAAATCATAAACCGGATTACTGGGACCAACCGGGGCAAAAGGCATTAATTGGGAATAGATTTGGCGCATTTGATACCAGGGCAACCCCAATCCGAAACTGTTGGGAGCATTCTGGTAAGGCCGCAGTTGATTAATAGCTTCGTTGTCAAAGACCATACCTCCAGGGTTGGATAAATGGTGACTGTAAGCATAATAGGCATTTGGGGTGGAACCGATGTTATTGGATTCTAGCGGATCAAACGCTGCGGCTTGTTCCCTTAAATTGGTTTGCATATCGGCATTGGCCGGTCCTACCTGAATGTGAAAACCTTCATAAGCATCGGGCAAGTTGGGCATGGAGAAAAAATTGGAGGTGATGACCTTGTTTCCGGTCAAACTCATGCCTTGAGGGTTCCATTTGATGGCGTTGTTGCGCGTGGAGAAAACGGATTCTTCTATGGTGTGCTTTCGCGCATCCTGACTGACCCGAAAAACCGAAGTTCCTGATGGAACATAGGTGCTGTTTTGGCCTGTAGCCAAGTGAATGTCGTAATTACAGAATTGCCCGCTAAGGACTGTTCTTACTTCGTAAATGTCTCCGGGTACCAATGAAAATTCATTGTTGTTACCAATACGCGGAGATTCCAGGTAACCATGGTCAAAAGCCAACTTGTCTCCACTGGCTTGATGGTAAAAATTACGCACACCGAGGTTGTCTCCTTGGTAAGGGGCTAACGGATTATTCAAGGTTGTGCCAGAGTAGGAGTTATTTACATCGTCATGTTTGGCATGTAAAAAACGTTTCCAATTGGTAAAGTCACTGCTACTGGTTGCATCGGGAGTGTAAAATTGACTGGACGTTCCGCCTCCTGTGGCATATTGCTCGCTGCTGCTGGCGGTATAGTCGCCTTCGTAGTAAACCGATTTGTAGTTGTAGAGCGAATCTTTTCGCATGACACCACTTTGACCAATGGTCAACATGTTGTTCATGCCTGATGGATTGGTGGTTTCGTAATTCATCACCAATTGGTCAATAATGGTGTTGTCATCCACTGAGTTTATTTTGTTGAGCAGTATGTCGCTGTAGGTGGTTAAGTCGTCAAGTACTGAATGTTGTGGCCCTTCATATTTTATCCAACCATAGTAGCGCAAGGATTCAGCAAGCTTATCCATGTAATCACTGGAATATTCCCGGAAGTAATTGAACTCCCCAAATTTGTGGTAATCAAACAAGATGGCTTGGTTGCCCGGTAAATTTTTATTTGCTATTCGAGTAACGTACCAGGAGACGACCTCTCCCTTGGGGTAGAGTATCTGTCCCATTTTTCGCTTATTGGCATCAGAAAGACTATCTCCTTCAATGCCTGTGTCTCCATAATCAAAAACTCTGCGGTTGGAAGCTGCGCGGTAACTGATTTGGGGCAATCCAAATTCGTAGTGGGTTCCGTCTGGCAGCAGCACACTCCAATACCCATGCTCATGGCGCACTTCGATGTATTGTTCAAATCCATTGAGGGCAAATACGGCTGTTTGTGCGTCATCGTCAAAGTACTTGAATACTGCCCTTCCACTGGCTACCCCAGGAATGTTGATGGTGGGAGAGTACCAGTACAAGTCTCCGTCAACAGCACTGTATGCCAGCAATTCTGACATTTCTGCCCCTGAATACGTGGGCAGTTTTGCATGATAGTTTCCGTATTCTATTTCCGTGTAAGCACGGTATGCCTCGGTGCTCACCGAAATGGTGGGGATGTTGGGTGACCAACCTTCTCCGTAAGGTATGCCGGAAGCTACCGGCACGTTGGTGCCGCCCGTATAGCTGGATGAATAATTGAGGTTGAGCGCAAAACTCAGTCCGGCTGGGGTGCTTACACTGCCCAATGGTACGCTGGTGGTGTAGGTGCCATTAAAAAGGTTCACATCACCACTGATGCCTCCACCTAGCGAGGCGGCTTTTACGGTGGAAGGCAGTTGTTGACCTGCTTCTCTGCCGCCTATGCGTTGGGCTTGAACAGAGAAAGAGAACAAGGTGAGTAAAATGAGAATTAGCGCTGGCTGGAAGGTGTTTTTAAGTGCGTTCATGTTGAGACAGTTAACGGTTTGAAAGCGTTGATTCAATCAGGTTTTTGGCATCAAATTTTGGACATACCTATCCCGTTAAGACCGAAGGTGCTTTTTGTTTTTCGGCCTGTTTCAATCGACTTGCAAGGGGGGCTATGATTCCAGTTTTTCTTAAACCCGAATCACTTTGAGGCAAGGTGAAATTGTGAGACAGCTATTTTATTACCAACACAAAGTTCGGACATCAAATCTTCCAGCCAAGCGTAGATTTACGCAATTTTGGAAGGTTTGGGGGTCAATTTTGCACAAATTGGACCGAATGAAGGGTGTTCGCTTATTTTTCATTGTTGCTATATTTTGGTTGTAAATACAGGTAGATATAAGTGACTTTTCCGGTGCTTTGAATGATTCCGGGTTTTACTCCTGTTTCTGATTTTACTTTTTCAACGGCTTTTAGTGCTTGTTCTATCTGCTTTTTATCCAGTTGTATAGAATACAAAGGAACCTCGGTGCCTATTCGGTAGCGGAGCATATTCAGGTCAATAGGGGTGGCTGTGCCTATTCGCCATAAATGCTTTACCCAAGGATGGTGACCCAGCATTATTTTGGTTAGTTGATTGCTCAACTCCTTGACGCTATCTGGTTTATTCGACATATCTATTTAAAGTAGGGCAGGGACAAGCAACCATAGGTATACCTCCCGGTTGAATTCACTCCAACTCATCCCTACCCAAAGGGGGCTATTTATCGGTGCTACCGGTGGTTTTGGCTGCCGCAAAAATCCAAATTGTCTTTCCAGGCTTCTTAGCCAGGTGGGGCCACTTTAGAATAGGAATGGTTTGAACCAATCCACTGGCCAGCATCCCGGCCCATGCCTTGTGCGATACGCTGACACTCAACCAGGGAATCGTGCTGGAATCGCTCAGATGCTCTTCTCTTAACTGTTTGAGAATGGAACCTTGCAGGTAATACCAGTTGTATCCTTCGGGAAGCTGGTTGTGGTGTCTGCTGATGAAACCCAATACCTTCCCCAACATTTCTCCAATTCTCATTTTGTCAAATTTCAAGCCATCGGGACCGATTGACGGTTTCCTTTTTTCTAATTTTAAGTGGCTATTACCAGGGAACTTGCCCGGACTTTCTTTGTGTAGTTTTAATGCCATGTTTTTTTCATCTAAACGTTTGCGTTGGTTCTTCATACAACAACCCGTTGTTAACTGCATGTGCCACCATGCCCGCGACACCTCGCACACCCAATTTTGATTGAATTTTGGCTTTTTTGCCTTCGATACTTCTTGGGCTGTAGGGCAGGTGTTGGGCTATCTCAGCTGCGGTATAATCCAGGCATACCAGGCGAAGAATTTCCA
>Ga0316204_10012288_pt1 | contig 10487 bp, 10 predicted proteins | sample 6monrhotite_MG_2_FD_205661 | JGI IMG/M metagenome (GOLD analysis project Ga0316204, IMG submission 205661) | Microbial mat bacterial communities from mineral coupon in-situ incubated in ocean water Damariscotta River, Maine, United States -... | ecosystem: Environmental > Aquatic > Marine >... | reverse complement strand
TCTGCGGGGTCCCCTGCATATGCATGATGACTGCCTTTGCCTTGTAGCTTCCTACCAGGCGGCAGACCTCATCATCTGCCAAACCCGTTATATCATTGATAATATGAAAACCTCTCTCAAGTGCATAGGAGACAGAAGAAGCGGAGTAAGAGTCAAGACTAAGTTGGACCTTCTCATAAAGCCTTTGTGCATACAGTGTGTCTATTATTGGTCGTAGACGGACAAGTTCTTCCTCTGCTGATACACTGGCGGATCCAGGCCTTGATGAGACAGCACCGATATCGATGATATCGGCACCCTCTTCTATCATCTTTTCTATTTTTACAATAGCATCATTTTCGCTGAACCGGCTCCCGGAGTAAAAGCTGTCATCATTTGCATTGATCACACCCATGATCTGATACCTATTCGCTTTTTCCTGTTTAAGAAACTTTTTCAGCTCCTGTGCCAAGGTCTTGAGACCAAATGGCTGCGCCAACTCTTTTCGCGAAAGTATCTGCATGTGTTTTCGTGTTCCCATAAGAATACAGTCAACCCTGGGTGATTCACAGATAATAGTGCTTTTGGGCACAGCAAGATCAGCTCCGATAGAGAGTGCATCCTGCTTTAAGATATTGGCAGCACCCACATGCAGGTCCTGTATGTAATACAGCTGCAGTTCCATCTTCTCCGAAAGGATCCGTCGACCGCCGCCTTCCACGTTAAGCTTGGAGATCCATGATGCCGCATCGATCTCGTTTGAAAGTTTGCGTATGTACACCTTATCGCCTTATAAACTTCATCAGCAGCATACTTAAAACAGAGTTCATGCGGGCATTCAGACCTATCAGCTTATAGGCCGTCTCAAAACTCTCCAGCTGCTTGCCATCTAGCATGATCTGCTCATCCATAGCCTTTCGATACAAGGCCTCTATAAGCTCTTTTGCCTCATGTTTAGGGGTGCGTTCATATACCTTTACAAAATCAAACAGAGCATTCAGGTCGAGTTTTTTCAACGAGATATCCAGTTCCACAGCTTCTTTCTGGCTCTTTTTGGAAATAAGCGGCATACGCGAACGAACCGTAGGAAGAAGCGCGGCTTTTGACTCGGTGATGATGATAAACTCTATATTTCGCGGGGGTTCTTCAAGAAGTTTTAACAGGGAGTTTTGTGAGGCTTCATTGAAAAGCTTGGCAGCGAGGATGATAAACTTAACCTTCTCTTCTGCGATATAGGCTTCGCGGATCACCTCTTTAGCATCATCGATTAAAAAATCATCCTTATAAAAAGAAACAATACGCGAAGGATAAAGTCTCTGCTTAATGGCATCTATCTCTTCTTCGACCTGGTCAGTGATGATGATATGAGATGATGTAAGCTCTGTCATTCTATGATATCGACTTCACCAAACATAACGGCATTGAGCGTCTTGTCAAAGATACGATAGAGATGAAGAAGCTTGATATCAAGAAGCTTGTCGTACGAGCGTAGAGGAAAGGCGTTTTGAAAGTCTTCATCCATGATCCACAGAAAACTGCTGTCCTCGCGTTTAGCGATATCCGCACGTCTGCTATCGCCCTTACCTATGTACCAGAAGAAATACTCTTCTCCGTATGACATAGCAAGCATATCCGTCAGCATATCGATCTTTTCACCGCCAATGATCTCATCATAATAGGGATAGATCTGATCCAGACAGACAATAGGCAAGATAGGACGATCCAAAGACGGATTATTCAAAGTCGTAGTGATGTAATGTGAAAACCATTTTCGATCATGATCGGTCACCAAAATAACCGTTCGGCCTTCGACGAGCTGTTTGATCGCCTGAGCTGCAGCAGCCGTCCACTCGAAACGCTGTTCTTCCAGCCAGCTCATCATCGCTTCATCCGAGCGGATGGTCTCAAGTGTCCATTTTAATAGTTGCTGCAAATTTCGCTGCCTTTTATTTGTCTAAATCGAATGCAGCGTGCAAGGCACGTACTGCAAGCTCACTATACTTCTCTTCTATGACCATAGAGACCTTGATCTCAGACGTCGAGATCATTCGGATATTGATATTCTCCGCTGCCATAGTCGAAAATGCTTTTGCCGCAACACCCGCATGTGATTTCATACCGACACCGACGATAGACACCTTGGCGATAGTCTCGTTGAAGTCTGTACTTTTAATTTCATCTTTTTCGACAAAGGTCTTCACTATAGCACGTGCATTTTCTAATTCATTTGTCGGGATAGTGAAGTCGATGTTCGTCGTACCGTCATGTGCAACCGTCTGAAGTATGACATCTACATTGATTTCTTCATCAGCAAGAGCATTGAAGATCTCTGCTGCAACACCCGGACGGTCTACTACGCCGATCAAACTTACACGTGCCTGGTTTCTGTCCAGTGCGACACCGCTTACTAATGGTTGTTCCATGATATTTTCTTCCTTCGTGATTAATGTTCCTTCTGCATCTGAAAAGCTAGAACGGGTAACAAGATTTACATTAAGTTTTTTTGCCATCTCTACTGAACGGTTTTGAAGGACCTTCGCTCCCAAGGAAGCCAACTCAAGCATCTCTTCATACGAGATCTTATCCAGTTTTTTAGCCTTTGGCTCTATGCGTGGATCCGTCGTATAGATACCGTCGACATCCGTATATATCTCGCACAAGTCGGCATTGAGTGCGCCGGCTATAGCAACTGCGGAGAGGTCTGAACCGCCGCGTCCGAGTGTCGTGACAACGCCCTCTTCAGTAACACCTTGGAAACCTGCAACAACGACGATCTTGCCTTCATTTAATGCATTTCTCATATTAATAGGATCAATGTTCTCTATCCTGGCTTTGGTATGGCGTGATGTCGTTACAATACCGGCTTGGCGCCCTGTCATTGAGACTGTCGGATGACCCATCTGGTTAAGTGCTATAGAGAGCAAAGACGCTGTTACCCGTTCACCCGAACTTAAAAGCATATCCACATCTGCCACGGACGGTGTAGAACTGAAATGTTCTGCATATCCGATAAGCTTATTTGTCTCTCCGCTCATCGCAGACACTACAACAACAACCGTATGGCCTTGATTGACCGTATTTTGCACACGGTTAGCCACATTTTGGATACGGTCCAGATCACCGACACTGGTTCCTCCAAATTTTTGAACAATTAGCATTTTAGAAAAACCCTTCTTCTTTAAAATAACTCAAGACCTTCTCGTATACAGGGCGCTTAAAATGCGCTATATACTCCGAAAGGTCTGAAAAATCGACGAACTTATGATCGGAAAATTCCGGTATCTCAGTCTCAAGATTGATCTTCGCACCTTCATTAAGCTGCACCAGGTAATATCGCTGTGTCTGTCCCGCATACGGTTTCATCTTTTTAGCAACATGCAGAGGAAAATCGTAAGAGATCCACTCAGGATATTCCGAGATGATCGTGACATCACAGGTCCCGATCTCTTCTTCGAGCTCTCTGAAAAGTGCCTCTTCAGCACTTTCACCCTCATCAATACCGCCCTGAGGAAACTGCCAACTGTTGTTTATATCAGTGCGCTCGGCAATGAAAACATCCTTTTTATTCGGATACTCTGCACTGAGGACAATAATAGCAACATTCGGCCTATATATTTTTTCCATTATTTCCCGTTTGTACCCTCTGCACATTCAAAAGAGGTTTATTATAAAGAACCATCAGCTTACACTGACCAATTTCAGCTTGTTTTACTAAAGAAACATCGGTTGATACCGACCGCCTTCAGCTTGTTTTGATAGAATTCTACAAAATTACGCATTAATAGCAATTGAAATTTACCCTTAAAGGAAGTCATATTTTACTTTATATCCATATTCCTTTTTGCGATAGCAAATGCCACTACTGCAGTTTCAATTCCTACGTTGACAAGTTTGATCAGATCAAAGCCTATATGGATGCTTTATATCTTCAACTTGGGCATGAGCTCAAACGTTTTAGTCCTCACCCCAGATCTATCACCTCCGTCTTTATCGGAGGGGGTACACCTTCGACTGTAGAGCCTGAACTTTATCAAAAAATATTTTCACTTATACGGCCTTACCTCGCAGATGATGTAGAGATCACTACCGAAGCCAATCCAAACTCTGCTACCCAGAACTGGCTTGAGGGAATGAAAAAGCTCGGATGCACCCGTGTTAGTTTCGGCGTACAGAGTTTTAATGATGCCAAGCTCAAATTCTTGGGGCGCGAACATAAGTCTTCTGATGCACTTGAAGCCGTTAAACGGGCAAAAAGTATAGGGTTTGATCATATCTCCCTTGATCTTATCTACGCAACTAAGATGGACACCAAAGAACTATTACAACGTGATATAGATACAGCCTTTTCACTGCCTATCGATCACATCAGCGCTTATGCGCTTACTATTGAAGAGAACACGATTTTTGAGACTTATCCCCAGGCGGCAAAAGAGAGACTTGAACTCACCGAGTTCTTTATCCAGACCATCAAAGCAAAAGGATTCGAACAGTATGAGATATCCAACTTCGGAAAATACCGCTGCTCACACAATATAGGATATTGGCAACTGCAGAACTATATCGGGGCAGGAAGCGGGGCTGTAGGGATGTTAAATGATAAACGCTTTTATCCGGATACTAACATCGATGCCTATATCAAAGACCCATTAAATATCCAAGTTGAAGAATTAAGCGAAGAAGACATCAAAACAGAGAAGCTGCTCTTGGGACTGCGTTCATGTGTAGGTATAAATGTAGATAAACTTTCATCAGCCGAGCAAAAACAGCTGGAGCTTCTTTTAAGCGAAGACAAACTCCTTCGGATCAAAGACAAAGTCTATAACCCGAACTTTCTGATCAGCGATGAGATCGCATTGTTTATGCAAGCTTAGCCTACAAAGCTTGCTTGGCTTAGAACTGTCAAGGCTGAAGCGACAGAGACCGCAACCGCAAAGACAAAGACGCCGACTTTAACTTGAGAAACCATGGCTTTACTCCTTCTGTTTTTAAAACAGTATCATTCAGACCGGGTCTATTTAAACCCAACATATTCTCGAACACAGAGTAAGCGGAGCAAAGAGTATTCCTTATTCCCTTCAGTCAAGAACTTTTAAACTGCATTTGGCTAAAATCTCGACACATAAAATGAGGGAACTGTTTGCTTGCAATGTTTCTTTAAAAAAACAGAGGAAGTTGTCGTCCGCGATATCTCCTTTAAAAATAATTTTTACTTCTAGGAAGACAAATATGTTTGGTATGGGCTTTATGGAAATCATGATCATTGCTGTTGTTGCCGTGATCTTTTTAGGACCGGATAAGCTCCCTGAGACAATGGTCAATATCGCTAAATTCTTTAGATCGATGAAATCAACTGTTGCCAATGCAAAAGAATCTCTCGAGCAAGAGATGAATATCTCTGAACTTAAAAAAGAAGCACTCAGCTACAAAGAAGACCTGATGTCTGCAGGCGACGAGCTTAGCCGTGTGACCTCGATGGCAAATCTTGATGAAGACTATGATCTCATCCATGACACTCAGCCTAAAGAGAAAGCTTCTCAAGCAGACAACGGGGTCTCAAAAGCAGTCGCTTCAAAGCCAGACGCAGAACAGAGCGTTACCTTTGAAAAGAAAAAGAAGAAAAAAGAAAAGAAGAATGAAGAAGAGGATAACGCCTAATGTTTGATGATTTACGTCCCCACCTGGTTGAACTGCGCAAACGACTGATGATTATCGTCGGTACCTTGATCCTTTTCTTTTTTGTCTGCTTTTATTTCCATGAGGTCATCATGCACTGGATGGATCAACCTCTGCGTGATGTCCTTGCCTCTGTCGTCAATGTGGATGGCAGCCACGCTGTAGGTAACCAGCTGGTCACCTCACAGGTTGGAGGAACCTTCTTTGTCGCCTTAAAAGTCTCTTTTTTCGCTGCTCTATTCTTCTCCATTCCCGTACTTCTATGGCAGATCTGGATGTTCGTGGCTCCGGGTTTGTATTCTAATGAAAAAAAGATGCTCTTGCCTTTCATCTTTGGCGGTACGACCATGTTTACTGTGGGTGTCTTATTCGCTTACTATATCGTTGTGCCTTTTGGATTTGAATTTCTCATCACCTTCGGTTACACAAGCAATTATGCTGCACTGATCACTATCGAGGACTATGTCGGCTTCTTCACAAAGATCATGTTCGGTTTTGGGCTTGCGTTTGAGCTTCCTGTGTTTTCATATTTCTTGGCTCTTTTAGGTCTGATCGACGACCGTATGATGAGAAACTTCTTCAAATACGCTGTCTTGATCATCTTTATTGTCGCTGCAATGCTCACACCACCGGATGTATTGACACAGCTTCTTATGGCAGGTCCTCTTATCCTTCTGTATGGCTTGTCCATACTCATTGTTAAGATCGTCAATCCTGCTCCGCCTCTTGATGATGAGGAGGATGAAAACACGTCTGAGACAGTCGATGTTTCAGGCGAAGCCGCATCTAAATAAGAAGCCTATATGGATCCGCTCAAGACTGACAGTTATGATTATACGCTCCCCCCGGAGTTGATCGCAACAGAGCCGGCTTCTCCCAGAGACTCCTGTAAACTACTCGTTTATGACCGTAAAGACCAAAGCATCACCCACACTGTTTTTTCCAAGATCAATGAATTTCTTCCCCAAGATTGTGCTGTACTCTGCAATGACACCAAAGTGATCAAAGCCCGTATTTTCGGAACAAAGGCATCCGGCGGAAAAGTAGAGCTTCTCATCAACAAACCTCTTGATTCAAAACGCATCTCCTGTCTGATACGCGGAAAAGTAAAAAAAGGAACAAAACTTTACTTTGACGAAGAGCTGGTTGCAGAAGTCATTGAATGCATGGAAGACGGTTCACGTATAGTCCATTTCTTCAAAAAAGAAGAAAGTCTTATTTTTGAAGAGCTTATACTTGTCTTGGATAGAATCGGGCATATTCCTCTGCCCCCCTATATGCAACGCGAAGACAAGAGCAGTGACGAAGAAGAATATCAAACCGTCTTTTCCCAAAATGCAGGCGCGGTTGCTGCTCCGACTGCTTCACTTCATTTTACACCTGAACTATTTGAAACACTAAGACAAACTCACCCCCTGGAGTTTTTAACCCTGCATGTAGGAGCCGGAACCTTCAAACCGGTCGAAGCAGAGACGATCACCGAACACCCCATGCACTCAGAATATTATCACATCCCCCTTGCCGCACTTGAACTCATACGTTCGGACAGAGCACTTTTGGCGATAGGGACAACGGTAACCCGTACGGTAGAGTATTTCATGCGAACAGAAAAAAGTGAGGGAGAGGCAAACCTCTTTTTACACCCGAACAATCCTCCCCTTCGAGTAAACCATCTGCTCACTAATTTTCACCTGCCTAAATCCACACTGCTTATGCTTGTCGCTTCTTTTGTAGGGCTGGAGCAGACACAGGCCATCTATGCGGAAGCCATACGGGAAAAATACAGGTTTTTTTCCTATGGTGATGCCATGCTCATCCTCTGACCTTCTCGTCAAAACCTACATTATAATTTTCTTTAAGCTGTAACCCGATATTATCTAACATAAATACAATCGAAAGTGTTCTATGTCAAAAAGTCTTTATTTTGCCCGCCAACCTATCCTTGATGTACATGGAAATACTTATGCCTACGAACTTCTCTACCGCTCTTCCTTTGAACAATCCTTTCACCCCATCTCGGATGACCGTGAAGCCACAGCGCAGGTATTGGTCAATACACTGAACCTAACCGGTCTAAATAATATCCTTGGAGGTGCTTTTGCCTTTATTAATATAGACAAAGAACTCCTGATGGACGAGATGGTCTTTTCTATACCGACAGACAAGTTTGTTCTGGAGGTACTTGAGACCGTCAAAATCACAGAGCCGTTGATAGAGCGTATCAAAGAACTTAAGAGTAAAGGCTACCGTTTTGCCCTCGATGACGTTGACTGTTCAAAAGAGTATATCTTGAACTTCCAGCCTATCTTTGAGTATATCGATGTCTTAAAGCTTGATATCACTATCTTGGATGAAGAAAAACTTCCCCAGTTTCTCAGTCTATTTAAAAAATTCAACCTTAAAATACTGGCAGAAAAAGTAGAGACACAAGAACAATATGAAAAGTACAAGGCCTACGGATGTGACTACTTTCAAGGTTACTATTTTGCGCGGCCCGACATCATAGAGAACAAACGTTTGGACCCGGAACATGTCATCATACTTGATATGATCCGTCAGATACAGATAGATTACTCTATAGATGACATCTCGCGTACCTTTGGGCAAAATGTCGCCCTTACCCTTCAGCTTTTGCGTTTCATCAACTCGGCAGCCTTTAGCTTCCGTTCTTCTATCAAATCTATACGTCAGGCTATCGTACTTTTGGGACCAAATCAACTTAAGAGCTGGCTTCTGCTCATCTCTTACGCCAAGCCTACCAGCGGCGCACAGGGACTTCAAAATCCGCTTTTAAAACTTGCACAGACTCGAGCAAATATGATGCAGACGCTCTGTAAGGCGATCTTTAAACAAAAATGTGACAGTGCCTTGCTGGAAAAAAGTGCTTTTATCGGGCTGCTATCTCTTGTCGAGGCACTTTTTCAATCACCGATCCAGTCCATATTAAAAGAGCTGAATATCGATGATGAGATCGTTCAGACACTTATTCTACACAAGGGAGATCTTGGTATTGTCTACCAACTGGTATGTGCCGTTGAACTCTTCGACACAGACAATGTGGAAATGATCTTAAATGACCTAACTCTCAGTAGAAACGAATTTTCTAATGCCATACAGGATGCCTACGCGATCACAGAAAAGTTTATCTCAGATCTTTCCCTAGCGGTCTAGTTGCATCCTTAGACAAGATAAACCTTCCCCCCTAAAATCTGTATCTTACCAGAGAGTTCATATTCAAACAATTTTTGTCCGTCAAAATAGAGGGCCTCATCGTAAGTAGGTGTTTTCGAGCAAAAAAGCAAAAAAGGGTCACTCACTTGACTATACTCTCCAAACATATCTGCAAAAATGTCGATATCTGTTATAAGTTCTGCCTGTCCCTTTTCCAGAAGCTTCATCGTCCCTTTACTTTCGCCCAAACGGTGAGGTAGGACATATATCTTTTTTCCCGTTTGCAAAGCGAACTCTGCACTTCGCATACTTCCGCTGTCAAGATCAGCCTGAGCGATAACCAATACTTCACCCAGTGCGACCACAATACGGTTTCGCTCGACAAAGGTATAGGATCTAGCCTCTTCCCCGTCGTGATATTCACTTAGCAGAAGCGACTCTGAAGCTATCTTTTCCAAAAGCTTTTTATTTACCTTGGGATAGATGATATCCAAACCGTTTGCCAGTACAGCGATCGTATTGGGAAAAGCGCCTTCATGCGCTATAGCATCCACACCCATAGCACCGCCACTGACGACACAGACATTCCGCTTACTCAAAGCAAGGGCCAGATTATGCGTCATCATACGGGTATAGGGGTAAGCTTTTCGTGCTCCGACAATGGAGACTTTTGAGACAGACAGAAGGGAGGTATCTCCTCTGTAATAGAGCGTATTGACAGGTAATTCAAGATCATGGAGTTCGCAAGGCAGAGGAGAGAGGCTTTGCGAAAGCTCCATCTAGATCACCTTGTTCACATACACGAGCTCTACACTCTTCAAAACTGCTTTTGAATTTTTGAGCGCTTGAAGCGTCTCTTTTCGAGGATGACCTATCGCGATGGCCGAACCGTGTTTCTTCGCTTTGGCAATCGCTTTTTTGATCTGCTTTTCTATATAGGGAACATCCGACTCATGATCCAAGAAGACATCTCTTGCAATATAGGGCTTACCCAAAGACGCCATGACATCAGGTACCTTTGTCTGCGCTGTTGTACGGCTGTCAAGAAATCCGATACCTTCTTGATTCAAGGCCACGATAAGGTCTTCTATAGCACGACGGTCTGAGGTGAACCGGCTGCCCGTATGGTTGTTCACATAATACGCACGGGGAAAGAGTTTCTTCACCTGTGCAACCCGCTGTTTGATCATCTCTTTACTGTCACTCACGCGCAGTGTTATCGGCTCTTCCGCCGAAAAGTGCATGGCTTCAAGAGGCAGATGCACCATGTACATCTTCTCTTCTGCTGCTAAGAGTGCCGAATCCGGATGGGCAGGACTCGGAGGTAAAAAAGACATCGTCAAAGGCATATGCAACGCTTTGATAGAGGCGACATCATGGGCAAAAGAGACATCATCGATGATGATCGCCAGTTTCGGTTTTTTGAACTTGCTGTAGACTGCCGGTTTTTGAACAACCCGATTCGGTCCTTTAGGAGGTCGGCCAAGAGCGTTTTCGTCGAACTCGTGCTTGGTATCTATCTCTTTTTTCAAGTTCTCTTTGCTCAACACATCCTGAAGTCTGCCTACAAGATCTTTTTTCGGTGCAGCGATATCAGTGATCTTTGCCAGGATCTTCTTTTGTTTGTCCTGAGCCAGCTTGTATTTTGACTCGACGTGTGCCTG
>Ga0316204_10012287_pt1 | contig 10488 bp, 9 predicted proteins | sample 6monrhotite_MG_2_FD_205661 | JGI IMG/M metagenome (GOLD analysis project Ga0316204, IMG submission 205661) | Microbial mat bacterial communities from mineral coupon in-situ incubated in ocean water Damariscotta River, Maine, United States -... | ecosystem: Environmental > Aquatic > Marine >... | reverse complement strand
CCGGAAAGGGCCGGTGAGGTCAGCGGCCCCGTCGCAATGATGACACTCTCCCAGTCCTCTGGTGGCAAACCCGCAACTTCTGCGCGCTCAATCGTCACCAGTGGGTGCTCATTCAGACGCTGGCTAACGTCTTCGCTAAAACCGTCACGGTCTACCGCAAGCGCCGATCCGGCGGGCACTTTGTGTTTGTCTGCGGCGCTCAGGATGAGTGAGTTGCACCGCCGCATTTCCTCATGTAGCAGTCCGACCGCATTATATTCGTGATCATCCGACCGCAATGAGTTCGAGCATACCAGTTCGGCGAGGTTATCCGTGTGATGCGCATCGGTTTTCCGAACCGGTCGCATTTCATGCAATATGACCGGCACGCCCCGGTTCACGAGCTGCCACGTCGCTTCCGAGCCCGCGAGGCCACCGCCAATAACGTGAACCGGCTTTTGTGTAGTCATTCTGGTAATCCTAAAAAAAATGCGTGCGCGCCGGAACATAGTGACGACGGTTACATACCGCAATGCAAAACAGCGGCTAAAAGATAACGATTGTGTGGCATAGCCATATTACCTATTTTTTTCAGCAGGATAAATTATCGAGCCAATGTTTGACATGGATAAACCCAAACTTCCTCCCGAAGCCTGGACCAAAATATCCCAGCAAGAGCTGGATCAGATTCTCGATACGCATGTGGCCTTCGTCAGTAACGAACGAGGTGGCGAACGGGCGAAGCTTGGGATGTATGATTTGTCCTATCTGGATATGTCAGGTCGCGAGTTATCCAGTGTCGATATGGTGGGTTCGCTCTTGTGTTATTGTGACTTTCGCAATGCAAATATGGCTGACGCGAACTTGTTTGCCGCGGACCTCAGATACGCGTCATTGCAAGGTGCCAACCTGGATCGAGCGGACTTGCGTGGGTCTTGCATGGCTGGTGCCAACCTCAGCGATGTTTCGATGATTGATGGTGATTTACGGGACGGTGTTCTGCTCAAAACGGGCTCTGTCGGAGGCGATATTCTGCCGGTCAATCATGATGATGCCAGTGCCGGGCTGGAAAAGGCTGTTATCAAGCGAGCCAACATGACCAACGTCAAAGTCGCCGATTCCGTTATTGTGCAAACAGACATGACAGATTGCATCTTGCGCAATGCCAAGTTTAATCGGGCAAACCTGTCGCTCTCGAATCTGACAGGTTGCAATCTCGAGGGCGCAGACTTTACCGATGCCGTGTTAAGCGGCGCCATTTTTCATGGTGCGGTGTTCACAAACACCATTCTCGATAATGCCGATTTGTCTGGTGCGGACTTGATCGGCGCGATGTTTGATAACGTTGATCTAACCAAAGCAAAATTGGGGGATGCCAAGCTCCCCAAGGCCATGGATCAGTTGGATCATTCACTGCAAGAAACCCTGATACTGCATCGTGACTGGGTTAAGAGTAATGGCAAAAATGGCGTGCGTGCCGTCCTTTCATCCATGGATCTCGCTCATGTTGATTTAACCGGCGCGAACCTGTCAGCCGCGGATCTCTCGTATTGCATTCTAAAAGGCGCGAAAATGCAGAAAACGGAATTTCTAATGGCCGATTTGTCCTTTGCTGATTTGCGCGGTGCCGTGCTGGCGCGCGCTGACTTGCGTGGTGTTAAGTTGAAACGTGCCAACCTGACAAACGCCAATCTGGTAGGGGCGGTGTTCAGTGAAGTTAATGTCTCCAACCGGGCCGGTGGCGGTGAATGGCGAGCCAGCCTTGATCGGGCGATCCTGAAAGGAGCACTTCTCAACGGTGCCGTCTTGAAGAATGCCGATCTTGAGCGTGTGGATTTCACAAAAGCAGATCTCCGGGACGTCGATTTTTATGGTTCTGTGCTCAGGGATTCAGACTTCACCGGTGCCGATACCCGTGGTGCCAAATTTGAAAATACAGATACCCGTGGCTGCACGGGATTAATTACCGATGATAACTAACCCGAAACCCTGGCATTTTAACCGGACAAATTGATCAAATTATGTCTAAAATTCGATCCGTAGAGGAACTCGCCGAGCTTATTCCAGATGGTGCACACGTCGCAATACCGCCGGAGTATAGCTTCGTGCCGATGGAACTGGTCCACCAACTCATACGTCGTAAGGCGCGCGATCTGCGGTTACTTTGTGTTCCGTTGGGAGGAATGGCGGTTGATTTGCTAATTGGTGCGGGTTGCGTTGCTGAAATCGAGGCCGCGGCAGTTAGTCTTGCGGAAAACGGACCGGCACCGCGTTTTACCGACGCGGCCATAACTCGAAAAATCAAAATCATCGATTCAACCTGCCCAGCCGTGCATACGGCGCTGCAAGCGGCGGAGAAGGGGGTTCCCTTCATGCCGTTGGGCGGCATCATCGGCTCAGACATTGAAGCGCACAGGAGCGACTGGCGCACTGTTGATGACCCTTTGGGTCAGGGGAACGGTCCCATAATACTGATTCCGGCCATTCAGCCGGAGTTTGCAATCATTCATAGCCCATTGGCCGACCAATTCGGCAACGTATGGATCGGGCGTCGGCGTGAACTTGTCACAATGGCGCACGCGGCAAAACGAACATTGGTTACCGCCGAACAAATTATCGAAGGCGACTTACTGGACGACGAAAAAACCGCTGCCGGCAGCTTGCCAGCCCTTTATGTGTCAGCCCTGGCAAAAGCAAAATATGGCGCCAAGCCATTGGCGTTGACGGATTGCTATGAGCGTGACGGGGCGGCAATTGCAGACTATGCCCGTCAGGCTAAAACCGATGCTGGTTTCGACGATTATTTAATGCAGCATGTCTACTCGGGTCGGGCCAGTGCTGCCGAATGACCTGCAAACCTGAAGAATTCCTCATATCAACCATTTCCGGGCTGCTGAACCAACCCCATATCCGGCATGTGGCGGTTGGTGCGGCTTCACCTATACCCGGCGCAGCGGCTTTGTTGGCACAAAAGATCGGAGGCCAACAACTGGATGTGACGATCATTCATGGCAATGCCAACAACGCCTTTACGGATGGTGGTCGAGAACTTTTCGATTGCGCCGGGCAGGGGCGTATTGATGCTTTTTTCCTGGGCGGTGTGCAAATTGATGGTCAGGCCAATATCAACCTGGTGGGAACCGGCGACTACCCCAATCTCGAACGCCGGTTCGCCGGTTCATTTGGTTCGGCTTATATGTATTTCACCGTCCCCAATGTCATTTTATTTCGTCCTGAGCATTCCCGCCGGGTGTTCGTTGAGAAAGTCGACTTCATTAGCGCGCCTGGGCTTAGCGCTCCTGACGTTCAGCGGAGAGGGGGCCCGAAAGCGCTCGTCACTGAACTCTGCCTGATGTCATTTGATTCCGCCATTGGTCGTTTCCGTTTGGAAAGCGTCCACCCCGGTCACACCGTTGAAGAAGTTCTCGATCAAACTGGATTTGAGATCATCGTTCCCGATCAGGTATCCGAAACAGCCACACCGTCTGAAGATTTGCTGGTACAATTGCGTAACGAGATCGGACCCGAAATTGCCAAAACCTATCCTGGCTTTGCAAAATCCGTGTTTGATATCCAGTCAGTTGCTACGTAAGACTAGTTTTTCTCAGCCTGATACTTTCGCATATCTTCCGGCCACGAACTTTTTACGTAGGACAACACAGCCCATATATCGTGATTATTAAGCACATCACCAAATCCGGGCATCCCACTTATGTCACCGTCAGACATATGCACCTGGCCACCACCATGTGTGTAAATAAATAGCTCCTGGTCGCTTCGTTGCCACGCCAATCCACTGGCGTCAAGCGGCGAAGGGGGCCGGACACCCATAGGATTTGGAGTTTTCCAATTGGCTTGGCCGCGTAAGTCAGCACCATGGCATTCGGCGCATTGGGCATTGTAAACCTGAGACCCGTACTCCACCAGATTTGGGTTCGACGGGTCAGCAGAATCTATATATCCAGGTCCGCTGATCGCGCCTTTGATAAGCCGGCCGATCTTTTCATAAAAGCTGTTTTTTTCATAGACGTAAGTGGGGTCCGTGGCTTGTCGCACCACATTACCACCGCCAAACGCCATCAAACAAAGCGCTGTAAATCCCAGAAAAGCAGGTAATTTTTTCTTCACCCGGACTTCGCGCTATTTACCGCGCGCCTTACTAAAGACGAAAAAGATAAGCCAAATTGGTACGACAACAACGGCACCAATCAGAATGTACTGGACGGCCCACTCGACCGCCCCCGCAACCAACTCAAAAATACTCTGAACCGTTTCACCAAAGTTCTCCAAGAGCGCCTGCGGGGTAATTTCAAAAAAACTGATTAACACACCAATAACAAAGGAAAAGAGAAGTACCTTGATGAGCGTGTTTTTAATATGAGCTGGCATAGATCCCCCGATGAACCCGTGATATTTGGGGAACCCTACACGACTGGAACAGATAATGAAAAGCCGATTAAGCGCTTTATTTCGGCCACAACACCATCTGCGTACAGCGAAATAACGCGATTGTTCGACCTGACTCTTGTGAACTGACCACGGCATCCCAAACTTGGGTTGTGCGGCCCGTATGGGCGGCAGTGGCAACACACAGGAGTGTTCCTTCCGTCGCCGTGCCCAGATGATTGCTTTTCAGCTCGATGGTCGTAAAGTTTTCTGCACCTTCTGGCATATGTGCGATGGTTGCCCCACCGCAACTGGAGTCCGCCAAGGCAATGACAGCAGCCGCGTGCAGAAACCCGTTCGGCGCCAGATGATCCGCTTTGATATCCATATGCGTGTGAACCGTACCCGGCTCGATCCGATCGAAGGTTACGCCCATCATCGCAATGAATGACCCCAGTGCGCGTTCGTTCATATATTGGGGTGTGATGTCACTTCGCAAGACAGGACTTGGCATGGATTAGCTCGCTTTTTTGGTCGCCTGTTGTGCGGATTTCAAATAGGGCCCCAGGTAATGTCCCGTATAACTTTTTTCTACACCCGCAACGTCCTCCGGAGTGCCTTCCGCAACAATGTTGCCGCCTTTATGGCCTCCCTCCGGACCAATATCAATGATCCAGTCCGCTGTCTTGATGACTTCCAGATTATGCTCAATAACAATCACCGTATTGCCCTGATCTACAAGTGTATGCAGCACTTCCAGAAGCTTTTTGACGTCTTCAAAATGAAGGCCGGTTGTTGGCTCGTCGAGAATGTAGACGGTCTTTCCCGTGGCACGGCGAGATAACTCCTTGGCAAGTTTGACCCGCTGCGCTTCACCACCAGACAAGGTCGTCGCTTGCTGCCCCAAATGGATGTAGCTCAAGCCCACACGCTTTAACGTTTCCATTTTGTCGCGGATGGTCGGAACGGCTTTGAAAAACTCCGCACCTTCTTCCACTGTCATATCAAGAACTTCAGCTATCGATTTGTTTCTAAAACGTATTTCCAACGTTTCGCGGTTATATCGCTTGCCATGGCAGACGTCACACTGGACATAAACATCTGGCAAAAAGTGCATCTCGATCTTGATCAGGCCATCGCCCTGGCAGGCCTCACAGCGGCCCCCCTTAACGTTAAAAGAGAAACGACCAGCCTTGTAGCCACGGGTTTTGGCGTCAGGAAGGTTTGCGAACCAGTCACGGATTGGCGTGAAGGCGCCTGTATAGGTTGCCGGGTTTGAGCGGGGTGTCCGCCCGATTGGAGATTGGTCAATCTCGACGATTTTATCGATCCGCTCAATTCCCTCAATGGCATCATGATCACCCGGATGAACCCGCGCTTTATTGAGCTTCTTGCTGAGGCCCTTGTAGAGCGTTTCAATGACCAGGCTCGATTTACCACCCCCTGATACACCGGTAATGCAGGTCAGGGTGCCCAAAGGAAACTTAACACTGACGTCTTTCAGATTATGCGAACGCGCGCCCTTTACGGTCAGGTGGTGTCCGCGTTTAACCTTGCGGCGCGTCTTTGGAACATCGATCTGGCGTATCCCCGTCAAATATTGCCCGGTAATACTGTTCGGTGATGCCATGACCTCTTCGGGCGTCCCTTCAGCAACTACGTTGCCGCCATGAATTCCCGCACCTGGGCCGATATCGATCAAGTAATCTGCTGTTCGGATGGCGTCTTCATCATGCTCAACCACCACCACCGTATTGCCGATGTCACGCAGGCGTTTCAACATTTCCAACAGACGCGCGTTGTCGCGCTGGTGCAGACCAATCGAGGGTTCATCCAACACATAAAGCACACCTGTCAAACCCGAGCCAATTTGAGATGCCAATCGAATGCGTTGGCTTTCGCCCCCCGATAGCGTGCCGGAAGACCGGCTCAGGGTCAGGTATTCAAGCCCGACGTTTTTCAAAAACCCGAGGCGTTCATTAATTTCGCGTAAGATGCGCCGGGCTATTTCAGATTGCTGAGCGGTCAACTTTTCATCCAGGCCCGAAAACCAGTCATGCGCCTCATCAATACCAAACGCAGCCACATCGCCAATGTGCAATCCGTCAATTTTAACGGCCAGGGCCTCTGGTTTCAGGCGGTTTCCCTTGCACTCGGAGCAGGTGGCAATGGTTTGGTAGCGTGACAGTTCATCGCGAACCCAGTTGGAATCCGTTTCCCGCCAACGGCGCTCCATGTTGGGGATAACCCCTTCGTAGGGTTTGGTGATTTCATAAGATTTCGAGCCATCATGATAACGCATGGTGACTTCATCTTTGCCCGAGCCATAGAGAATGATTCCACAAACCTTCTCCGGCAGGTCGGACCACTTATCAAGGGGGCTGAATTTGAAGTGCTCAGCCAGACAATCGAGCGTCTGGGCGTAGTATTTGGATGTGGAATTAGCCCAAGGAGCAACCGCGCCTTGTTGCAGTGAAAGTGCTTCATCGGGGACAATCAGCTCTGGATCGAAGTACATTTCCGTGCCCAGACCATCACAGGCGGGGCAGGCACCGAACGGATTGTTAAAAGAAAACAAGCGCGGCTCAACCTCATCGATTGTGAAACCAGATATCGGACAGGCAAACTTGGCCGAAAACACCGTTCTTCCATCCGGAATATGGGTGTTTATACCTGTCTTCTTTTTGGCTTTTTTGGGCGGGTCTTTCACCTCAGCATTGTCGATATAAGCGAGGCCATCCGCCAGTTCGAGAGCGGTCTCAAAGCTATCCGCAAGCCGCGCTTCGATGCCTTCACGAACGACCACACGATCAACAACGATTTCTATGTCGTGTTTATACTTTTTATCCAGCGCCGGTGCATCCTCGATGTCATAAAGTTCACCATCAATGCGTACACGCTGAAAACCGCGCTGCGCCAACTGTTGCAGCTCCTTGCGGTATTCGCCTTTCCGACCACGAACAATGGGTGCCAGTAAATAAAGCCGGGCGCCGTCTTCCATGGCCATCACACGATCAACCATCTGGCTGACGGTCTGCGCTTCAATGGGCAATCCGGTCGCTGGCGAGTAGGGGATGCCGACCCGCGCAAACATCAGGCGCATATAATCGTAAATCTCGGTGACAGTGCCGACGGTGGAGCGTGGATTGCGTGACGTGGTTTTTTGCTCGATGGAAATCGCCGGCGACAAACCTTCAATGCTATCAACATCCGGTTTTTGCATCAGTTCGAGAAACTGTCGCGCGTAAGCCGACAGGCTTTCCACATAACGGCGCTGCCCTTCGGCGTAGATGGTATCGAATGCCAGTGACGACTTTCCAGATCCACTCAAGCCGGTAATGACCGTCAGTTTATCGCGCGGAATCTCGACATCAACATCTCTCAAATTGTGCTCACGCGCACCACGGACAATGATTTTATCTAGCGACAACAACCGGCTCCCAAGAACAGAAAACGCAGATTAGAAAGGACTTCGTAAAGGCCAGATTTACAGGGCTTTCGGGACGGCGTAAAGGGCAACCGCTAAACGATTGACAAACTGGAACAAATTAAGAACAAATGATCTTTGATTGGTCGAAAAATTGAAGAATCGAAAGAATAGCTGTTGGCGGAAATTGTGCGACCCGTGTAATCTTGGATCGGAAGACAGAGGACTGGAATAAGATGTTACAAAGTGTGTTGGGTATCGTTGTGTTTGTTGGTTTGGCCTGGGTGCTGAGTGAACAACGCGGACGCGTATCATGGAAAATTGTCGGGATCGGACTTGCGCTGCAACTCGCACTGGCATTTTTGATTCTAAAAATCCCGACCATTCAGGCTCTTTTTCTGCATCTGAACGGTGTTGTTCTGGCGCTTCAGGAGGCCACCAAAGCCGGTACATCATTTGTTTTTGGTTATATCGGTGGCGGACCTTTACCATTTAGCGAGAGTTTCCCGGGTGCCAGCTTCACCCTGGCATTTCAAGCACTTCCGCTCATCCTCGTGGTCAGTGCGCTGTCCGCCGTGCTGTTTCATTGGCGTGTCTTGCCGGTAATCGTCAGGGGCTTTGCCTGGGCGCTGCATAAGACATTGGGCGTTAGCGGTGCCAGTGGCTTTTCAGTGGCAGCCAATATCTTCGTCGGTATGGTAGAAGCCCCGCTGCTGGTGCGCCCCTATATTTCAAAACTGTCGCGCGCTGATTTGTTTATGGTGATGACCGCTGGCATGGCAACCATCGCCGGAACGATGATTGTTTTATACGCCAGTGTGCTGGGTGGCGCCGTCGACAACGCGCTCGGTCATCTCTTGACCGCTTCGCTGATCAGCGCGCCAGCAGCAATCATGGTCTCGCGACTGATGGTGCCCGCAACTGACGAAGCATCTGCGTCGCCGGAAAGCTTTGAAATTTCAAACCCTTACGCAAGTACCATGGACGCCATCACCAAAGGAACCACCGATGGCGTTGCGTTGCTCCTAAATGTCATTGCCATGCTTATCGTGATGGTCGCGCTGGTTAGCCTGGTGAACATCATGCTCGGGTATTTGCCAGATATTGCGGGGCAAGGTTTATCACTGGAGAGGGGGCTGGGTTGGCTTATGACCCCCTTTGCCTGGTTGCTGGGCATCCCTTGGGAGCAGGCGCAACAAGCGGGCCAATTGCTTGGTATGAAGGTTATCCTCAACGAATTTATCGCCTACCTCGAGCTGATCAAAATGAGCGAAGAGCAAATTGATCCACGCTCCCGAATGATCCTGGTCTACACCCTGTGCGGATTTGCCAATCTCGGTAGCCTGGGCATCATGATTGGTGGTTTGTTATCGATTGCGCCTGAGCGGCGAAGCGATATCCTTAATCTGGGGCCCAAATCGATTGTATCGGGCTTGATCGCTACCAGTCTGACCGGGGCGGTGATTGGAATATTGTATTGAACGCATCGGGTTCGCCTGCATGGCCAGTGATGTCGTCTCAGGTCTGCTGCTTTGACTGATTTCGGTGTCTATGCAGGGCTGTTTCTTGTTTCCTTTCTGGCGGCGACGATCCTTCCTGCACAATCAGAACTGGGCTTGGCGGGGCTTATATTATCGGAGTCTTACTCAATTGGGGTTCTGATCTTGGTCGCCAGTCTGGGCAATACGCTGGGCGCTTTGATAAACTGGTTTTTGGGTCGCGGAATTCATCGGTTCCATGACCGCAAATGGTTTCCCATCAAACCAAAGCAACTCGAAAAGGCAACGCACTGGTACCGGCGTTATGGCCGATGGAGCCTGTTGTTAAGCTGGATGCCAATCATCGGCGACCCATTAACTTTGGCAGCAGGTGTTCTGCGCGAACCGGTGGTCAGTTTCCTGCTGCTGGTCGCTCTCGCCAAGACCGCACGCTACGTCACCGTGGCAGCCATCGCGCTGCATTGGGTTTACGTTTAAAATAATCAACAATCCTTTGGTTTTGTTGCTAAAAAAACCCGTATTTTGGCTTGCTAATTAACAACCGTTGACCGTTAATAACTGCTATGAAACCGACTTTAGTTATTCTCGTCGTCGGGCTGTCGCCGTCACTCGTCGGGGCCCACACGCCACATTTGAAGCGCCTGTCCGAACGCGGTGGCACACGCCCCCTTACTGCGGTATTACCCGCCGTTACCTGCACGGCACAATCGACATTGGTCACAGGCTTGATGCCGTCTGAACATGGTGCTGTTGCCAATGGCTGGTATTTTCGCGATCTGGCAGAGGTCCTGTTGTGGCGCCAGCCCAATCAGCTGGTTCATGGTGAGAAGATCTGGGATGCCGGCAAGCGCCGCAACCCCAACTTTACCTGCGCCAAAATGTTCTGGTGGTACAACATGTATGCGACTGCAGACTGGAGCGCCACACCTCGGCCTATGTATCCGGCTGACGGCCGTAAAATCCCCGACCATTATACGTTCCCGCGTGAATTGCGTGATGAACTGGATGCCAAATTGGGCAAATTTCCACTGTTCAAATTCTGGGGACCGTTGGCCGACATTACGTCGAGCGATTGGATAGCGAAAGCCACCCAGCACATTATGGCGACGCGCAATCCGACTTTGACACTCAGTTATTTACCGCACCTTGACTACAATTTGCAGCGCCTGGGCCCTGATCTGGAGCACCCACGGATTC
>Ga0316204_10012286_pt1 | contig 10488 bp, 10 predicted proteins | sample 6monrhotite_MG_2_FD_205661 | JGI IMG/M metagenome (GOLD analysis project Ga0316204, IMG submission 205661) | Microbial mat bacterial communities from mineral coupon in-situ incubated in ocean water Damariscotta River, Maine, United States -... | ecosystem: Environmental > Aquatic > Marine >... | reverse complement strand
AGCGAACCCATCCGGTTCAGGGTAATGCGTTCGGGATCCCGAGCCCCCCCCTCGACAACTCCGGAGTCTTCCTTGACCTCCCCCTTCCTAATGCTGGCCCTCATGGCCTGTAGCGGCAAGATCGAGTCCGTGTCCGACGACACTGCCACGACCGACGCAGCGGATGACACGGGCCCCACGAGCGGCGCAGACGACACCGGCTCCGGATCCACCGATGACACGGGCACCGGCCCCACGGATGACACCGGCACCACGGACACCGACACGACCGGCGGCACCATCAACCCCGAGGACTACCTCACCTACGGCCCGGCGCTGCCGGACTGCACGGCCCAGAGCGGCGCCGGCGACCTGGTGGCGCTGTCGGGTGTGGCCCTGACCCCGGTCGGCCCCGAGGCCGGCTACGTCGTCTACAGCCAGAGCTCGGGTGAGATCACCTGCGTGGGCGCGGACTGCGACGTCAGCGCCGCCGACGTGGTCTGCACCGAGGGCGTCATCAGCCCCGGCATCATCAACGCCCACGACCACATGCAGTACAACGTGCTCTACCCCTGGCAGCACGAGGAGCTGTTCGACGACCGCTACGACTGGCAGGCCGCCGACGAGTACGACGACTACCGGGAGGCCTACCTCGACATCTACGACGACAACGTCTGCGAGATCATGAAGTGGGGCGAGCTTCGCAACGTGGTCGCGGGCTCCACCGCGCTGGTCGGCAGCTCCGGCACCGACAGCTGCATCGCGCCCATGCAGCGCAACCTCGACGAGGGCTTCTCCGCCCACGGCCTCGACGACTACGACATGTACTACGGCTCCGGCCGGCCCTCGAGCTTCGACGACGACGAGTGGTGGATGGAGGACGTGCCCGCGGGCGACGCCAACTGCGCCATCACCCACGTGGCTGAGGGTGTGCGCAACTCGGTCTCCTCCGAGATCGACCACATGTTCGACATCGGCGCCACCGGCGACGGCTTCGGCTACGTGCACGCCACCGACGCCAGCACCCTGCAGCTCGCCGTCATGGCCGAGACCGGCACCACCATCGTCTGGTCGCCCCGCTCCAACCTGGACCTGTACGCCCAGACCACCCCGGCAGCGCTCGCCATGACCCTCGGCGTGCCCGTCGTCGTCGCCCCGGACTGGACCTGGTCCGGCTCGACGGACCCGCGCAACGAGATGGCCTGCATGGACGAGTTCCTGTGGGCCACCGGCACCCCCATCTCCGACGCGAGTGTGTGGCGCATGACCACCTCGGACGCCGCGGCGCTGCTGCGGCTGGAGGGCACGCTGGGCTCGCTGGTCGCCGGCGCCAAGGCCGACATCGCGGTCTACGACTGGAGCGACACCCCATACCGGGCGGTCATCGACGCCGAGGTCACCGACACCCGGCTGGTGGTCATCGACGGCGGCGCGGTCTTCGGCTTGACCGACCTGACCGACCCCCTCGCGCCCTACCCGGAGTACTGCGAGATCGTGGACGCCTGCGGCGAGAGCCGCTCGATCTGCCTCCAGGACAGCAGCAGCGGCGACGGCGCCACGACCTACGCCGAGCTGGAGTTCGCCCTGTCCAACGCCCTGGGCGCGGTGAGCATGCCCGCGGACCTGGACTACGCCAACGACCTCTTCCCGGTGTTCGTCTGTGAGGACGTGCGTGACGCCTGTGACCCGACCTCGCCCGCGGACGGCGACGCGGACGGCGACGGTATCAGCGACGACGTGGACCTCTGTGACAGCGTCTACGACCCGCTCCAGTGGGACCACGACGGCGACGGCCGCGGCGACTTCTGCGACCCCTGCCCCCTGGCCCCGGACGTCACCGACTGCCCCTTCGACCCCGAAGACATTGACGGCGACGGCGTGCTCTCCGAGATCGACGACTGTCCGTACAACTACGATCCCGAGCAGCTCGACAGCGACGGCGACGGCGTGGGTGACGGCTGCGACGCCTGCCCCGAGGAGGCCAACCCGGGCGGCGGCGCCTGCGCCTTCAGCGTCGAGATCATCGCCGATGAGACCCACCCGGATCACCCCCCTGAGGGCACCGCGGTCACCGTGACCGGCGTGGTCGTCACCGGCATCTCCAGCACGGGCTACTTCGCCCAGGATCCCACCCTGACCGAGCACGCTGGCATCTGGGTCTACGACACCGGCGACGCTCTGGACGCCGGCGTGTCCGTCGGCGACGAGGTCACCGTCAGCGGCACCTACGTCGAGTACTACGACCTCGCCGAGATCGAGAACGCCGAGACCACCGTGACCGGCACCGGCAGCATCACCCCGCTGCTGGTCGAGCCCTGCGACGTGGGCACCGGCGGCGCCGACTCCGAGCGCTACGAGTCCATGCTCATCCGGGTGGAAGGCCTGAGCGTCACCGACGAGAACCCGGACTCCCCGGACGACTACGGCGCGTTCGTGGTCAATGACTGCCTCTGGGTCGACGACGTGCTGAGCGACGAGCACGACGATCACCCGTCCGTGGGCACGAGCTACAGCGCCATCACCGGCCCGCTGGACTGGCGCTTCAGCCAGAACCGCATCCAGCCCCGCTCGGCCGCTGACCTCGAGGAGTAGCGTCATGCTGTGGTTGCTGCTTGTGGCCTGCGCGCAGACCAGCCCCACCCCCGAGCCCTCTTCGGAGCCCGGGGCTGTCGACGCAGAGCACGTCAGCCCGGAGGTGGTCGCGGAGGCCTCACCCGCCGCGGACGTCGACGCCGAGCGCTACGCCTCGCGGCACATCTTGATCGCGCACACCGACTCGTCCAGGGACTCCAACCCCCGCTCACGGGAGGAGGCCCGCGCCCTGGCCGAGGAGCTGCGGCAGCGGCTCCTGGATGGGGCGAACATGTCCGCGCTCGCCAGCGAGTACTCGAACGATCAGGGCAGCGCCAGGCGCGGCGGCTTCCTCGGCAGCACCGAGCGCGGAGCCTTCGTGAGCGCCTATGAGGTCGCGGCGCTGAAGCTGCCCGACGGCGGCCTCTCCGAGGTGGTCGAGACGGAGTTCGGCTTCCACATCATCCGCCGGGAGTCCCTGGCGGAGATTCACCTGCGGCAGGTGATCGTGCAGTATGAGGGGAACATCGGCATCACCCCCGACGCCGCCCCGGCGAGCCGCGACCGCGAGGCCGCGCTGGCCCGCGCGAGAGAGGCCGAGGCGGCGCTGGCCGGCGGCGGGGACTTCACGGAGGTCTGCGCCGCGATGTCCGACGGACCCACCGCGAAGCGCGGCTGTGAGCTGGGCTGGTTCATGTCCGGAGAGCTCGGTCCGGCCTTCGATGAGGTCGCCTTCGCCCTGGAGCAGGGGGCTCACTCCGCGATCGTGGAGACGCCCTTCGGCTTCCACATCCTCCAGCGCACCGAGTAGCTCAGAAGCGCCACTCGGGCCCGGCGTTCTGCGGTCGCTCGGCGGGACCGGGCAGGATCTGCCGCAGGTAGTGGGCGACGCCGCGCTCCTGCTTCCAGTGCCGGGGGTACCCCAGGGCCACCTCCTCGAAGCGCACGCCGGACTTCCAGTCCGTGGCGCGCATGTGCAGGTGGCCGTTGATCACCACGGCGACGTTCCAGCGGGTGTGCCACTCGCGGGTGAGCTGGGTGCCGCACCAGGGCGAGTAGCGGGGCACCCGGGCCAGGCGCACCAGATCCCGACGCAGGGGCCAGTGGTTGATCAGCACCTTGGGCAGCGCCGGGGCGGCGGCGAGCCGCGCCTCGGTCCTGGCCACCCGATCCGCGCACCAGGCGTCCCGGCTCGGGAAGGGTTCGTGCAGCAGGAAGCGCTCGTCGTTGGCCAGGATGCCGTGCTCCCGAGCCCAGGCGATGACCCCCTCCCGGGGCACGTCCGGCGGGCGGAAGCTGTAGTCATACAGCGCAAAGCAGGGCGTGATCAGGTGCGCCTCTCCCGGCCCCTCCCACGCCACGTACGGGTCCTCGGGCGTGACCACCCCGCGCTCCCGACAGAACGCCACCAGCGCCTCGTAGCGGGCCTCTCCGCCGAGCTGAAGGCCCCGGCCGGGCCGGCACCACAGCTCGTGGTTGCCGGGCACCCAGAACAGCTTCGCGAACTTCTCCTGGAGGATGTCGAAGGCGATCCCCAGGGCCTCGGGGCCGTCGCCGATGTCCCCGCCGAGGATGAGCCAGTCGTCGCCGTAGTCCGGCAGCGCGGCGATCCCCTCCCGGTTCACCTCGTAGTTCAGGTGCAGATCGCTGATCGCCCACAGCCGTGGGCCGGGGTCGGGGGCCGTTTCGTTCAAGGGATCGCTCAGAGGTTGGCGTCGATGGCGGCGCGCAGCGCCGCGTCGGTGGTGGGGGTGATCTCCGCGTCGATGATCCGCATGTCACGGCCGATGAGCATCAGCCGGGGGAAGCCGCTGGTGGAGCCGGGCGTCACCACGTTGTAGGACCACTCCTCGTCGTCGGAGAGCACCGGCGCCGAGATCCCGAAGGCGTCCGCCCAGTACTCCAGCTCGTCCAGCGTGGGGGGATCGTTGGTGAGGTTCTCCGGGAGCAGCGTCATGTAGGTCACGCCGTCATCGGCGTAGGCCTCCTGGGTGTGCTCCACCTCCTCGGCGAGATCCTGACATGGACCACACCACAGCGCCGAGATGTCCACGATGATGAGGTGGCCATAGAACTGCCAGAGGGAGACCTCATCGCCCAGCTGGTCAATCATCCGGAAGTCCGGCGGCACGTCACCTTCGCGAAAACCCTGCTCGGACAGGGAGGACGGTGGAACCTCGCTGTACCAGGAGTTCTCGGGGGCGCTCCAGACGCCGTTGTCGGTGTCGTTGTCCTCCGGAGAGTAGAGCTTGGGCGTGCAGGCGAGCAGTAGGGCGAGTGCGTACATACAATCGAGTCTACCTTGAGTTGAGAAGGACTGGCGAGGGTTGTAGAGAGGATGATGCTTACACGCGATCGCTTGATTCAGAGGTTCCACAGCTACGGTACGCCCCGTGACCGCTGGCTCATCGGAGGCGAGTTTGAGCGGCTCGCGCTGCGGAGCGACGGCGGCCCGGTGCCCTACCACGGCGAGGGCGGGATCCGATGGATCCTGGAGACCCTGGCCGCGCGCCACGGCTGGGCGGTCGTTCGCGAGGGGGAGTACCCCATCGCCCTGCTGCGGGACGGCGCCTCGACCACGCTGGAGCCCGGCGGCCAGGTGGAGCTCTCCGGCGCCCCCCACGCCTCGCTGGCGGACGTGGCCGCCGAGGGCCTGCGCTCTCTGGCGGAGCTGCAGGCGCTGAGCGCCGAGGCCGATCTGCGCTGGACCGCGCTGGGGCTGACCCCCTACGCCGACATCGCCGACGTGAGCTGGGTCCCCAAGGGCCGCTACGAGGTGATGCGGAGCTACCTGCCCACCCGCGGCGACCGCGCCCTGTACATGATGAAGGGCACCACCTCCTTCCAGGCCAACTTCGACTTCGCCGACGAGGCTGACTGCGCGCTGAAGCTCGGCACTATGTCCCGCCTGGGCGCGCTGACCACGGCCATGTTCGCCAACTCCCCGCTGCTGGGCGGCGAGGAGACCGGCTTCATGAGCTACCGGGGCGAGATCTGGACCCGCACGGATCCCGACCGCACGGGCTTCCCCCTCGCCGAGGACTACACCCACGAGGGCTGGGTGGACTACCTGCTCGACGTGCCCATGATGTTCTTCAAGCAGGACGGTCGCTGGGCACACGCGGGAGGCCGCACGTTCCGGGAGTACATGAACACCGGGCTGGACGGCAGCCGCCCCACCTGGGACGACTGGGCGCTCCACGAGACCTCGGTGTTCCCCGAGGTGCGGGTCAAGCGCACCATCGAGGTCCGGGGCGCCGACGCGGTGCCCCTGCCGCTGGCCTTCGCCGGCATCGCCCTGTGGACGGGCGTCATGTACGGGGGGCTGGACGAGGCCGCCGCCCTCTCCAGGGACTTCGCCGCGACCGCTCCCACCGCCGATCGCTTCGCCGAGGCCTGCCGCGCCGGCCTGGAGGGCTCGCTGGGCGGTCGCTCCCTGGCCGCCTGGGCTGAGGACCTCATAGCCATCGGCCGGAAGGGGCTGGCGGATCGAGGCCCTGAAGAGCGCGCGCTGCTGGCCCCGCTGGAGGCGCAGGTCGCCAGCGGTGAGAGCCCGGCCGCCGCGGCGCTGCGGGCGTGGCGGGAGGACCCCAGCCCGGCGGTGTTTCTGCCGAAGGTGGGCTACTGATGTTGGCACCGACGCTGCTCGCGCTGCTCGCCCCCGCGCTGGCCGGAACCTACGCCACCACCGACGACGGGCGGCGGGTGCTGCTGAGCGACGACGGCACCTGGGTGGAGGCGACCTCGTCGACGGGCGCCGGCGACTGCGGGGCGCTCACGAAGCCCGACACCCACCCGGGCACGGGCCAGCCCACCCTCGCCATGACCGCCCCGGTGCGGCTGGCCGCGGACACCCTGACCGGGCTGGAGCTGACCGCCTTCGCCGATCCGGCCGCCGGTGTGCTCACCATCAACCTGCTGACCTACGGCCTGAAGTACGCCTGCGTGCCCGGCACCAGCGTCGCTGAGCTGACGCTGGCGGACGGACGCGAGCTCTCCATGAAGAACGGCATCCCCACCAACTGCGACGGGGCCTTCGCCGTGGCGTTGACCTACGGCCACGAGGTCCCAGCGGCGCTGGCCGCCCAGGACCTGCAGGCGCTGAAGCTGCCCACCCAGAAGACGACCATGGCCGTCAGCGCCAGGCCAGTCGAGGCCGAGGCCCTGCGCCAGACCTTCGCCTGCCTCGTCGGCGCTCAGCCCTGAGTGGCGATCTGGCGGGCGCGCTCGAACATGAGCACGCCGGCGGTCACGGACACATTGAGGCTCTCCAGATTCCCGGACAGGGGAACGGAGACCACCTGGTCACAGCGCTTGTGGATCGCTGACGAGAGGCCCTTGGACTCGCCGCCCATCACCAGGGCCAGGGGGCCGGTCAGATCCGCCGTGTAGTAGGGGGTGCCGCCCATGTCGGCGCCGATGATGCGCACGCCCGCCCGCTGGCAGATCTTGAGCGCGCTCTGGAGTCCCTCGCGGATGATGGGCACCTCCTCCGCCGCGCCCATGGCGACCCGGGCCACCACCGGGCTCATGCCCCGGGAGCGCCGGGTCGGGACCACCAGCGCGTCGGCGCCGGCGCCCAGCGCGCTCCGCAGCACCGCGCCGAGGTTGTGCTCATAGGAGAGCTCGTCGGCGAACACGAGGAAGGGGTGCCGCCCCTCCTCCAGCGCCTTCTTGATCACCTGGGCCACGCTCGTCGAGGGCAGCGGGCTGGCCTCGGCGATCACGCCGTTGTGGGCGCCCGTGACGCTGATGCGATCGAGGTCCTGTCGGGGGACCGGCTTCACCGGGACCCCCTGCTGCCGGGCCAGGTCGATGATGCGATCCAGGCGACGCTCGGGCTTGGCGCGCTGATCGACCCGGATGCGCAGCACCGGCCGCCGGCCGCGCTGCAGCGCCTCCAGCACCGGGTTGCGTCCCTCGAGCTGATCGAAGCTCTCTCGCCTGCTGTTTTGCTTGCTGTCTCTGTTGTCGTGTCGGGCCATGGGGCCAGCCTATAACAGCCCCGGGGCCCCCGGCCTGTCGCGGGCCTACAAGAGCTCGGCGGCCTGCTTGGCCAGCTCGGAGCGCTCGCCCTTGCGCAGGGTGATGTGCCCGGCGATGGGGGATCCCTTGAAGCGCTCCACCACGTAGGTCAGGCCGTTGGAGGTCGCGTCGACGTAGGGGTTGTCGATCTGGTTGGGATCGCCTGTCAGGATGATCTTGGTGCCCTCCCCCGCCCGGGTGATGACCGTCTTCACCTCGTGGGGGGTCAGGTTCTGGGCCTCATCCACGATGACGAACTGCTGCGGCAGCGAGCGGCCGCGGATGTAGGTCAGCGGCTCCACCTCCAGGATGCGCTGATCCAGCAGCGGCTGATAGCTGGGCGGCGCATCGGGCCGGGCCCGCTCGCCGTCCGGCGAGCTGAGCAGCACCTCGAGGTTGTCGAAGATGGGCTTCATCCAGGGGTTGAGCTTCTCGTTGACGTCGCCGGGCAGGAAGCCCAGGTCACGCCCCATGGGGAAGATGGGGCGGCTCACCAGGAGGCGGCGATAGCGCTTCTCGTCGGTGACCTTCATCAGGCCGCAGGCAATGGCGAGCAGCGTCTTGCCCGTCCCGGCGATGCCCGTGATGGTCACCAGGGAGAGGCTGTCGTCCAGCAGCAGCTCAAGGGCGAAGAGCTGCTCCTTGTTGCGGGCGCGGATGCCCCAGACCCCCTCCTTGTGGCGGCCCACCAGCTTCAGGCGGTCCTTGCGGGCGTCGTAGCGCACCATCGCCGTGGGGCGCTCCGCGGGGCCCAGGAGGGCGAACTGGTTGGGGTTCAGCGGGGTCTCGACGGCGGCGCGGGGCAGGAAGCCCTTCTCGTACAGCTCGTCGATCTTCGGCTGCGGCACCTCCTCCTCAGCCACCCCGGTGTAGTACTCGTCCACCGCGATGTGGGCGTGGCGGTAGTCCTCCGCCCGGATGCCCATGGCGTCGGCCTTGAGCCGCATGTTGGTGTCGCGGGTCACGAGGACGACGTGGCCGTCGTTCTCGTCGTTCAGCGCCTTGGTCGTCTGAAGGATGAGGTTGTCCCCGGTGTCGCCCTTCAAGCCCTTGGGCAGCGTCGCTGAGCGCCCCAGCTCGACCCGGAGCTTGCCGCCACCCTCGAGCTGTACGCCCTCGGACAGCGAGCCCTCGGTGCGCAGCTTGTCGAGGTAGCGGGACACCAGCCGGGCGTTGCGGCCCGTCTCGTTCAGATCCTTCTTGAAGCGGTCAACCTCCTCGATCACCGTGATCGGGATGATGACGTCGTGCTCGTTGAAGACGAACAGGGCCCGGGGGTCATAGAGGAGGACGTTGGTGTCGAGGATGAACGTACGGCGTACGCCGTCCGCTTCGACGAGGCTCTCAACCAATGAAAGCACCTTGGCTGGCGGATTTGGGGACGATGTCGGACCTCGACATAACCGAGAGGATCCCGCATCGGCCCTGCCGCATCCGCGCCTCAGTCGATCTTCAGCTCGAAGTCCTTCAGGTCCTCGCCGCTGTCGCTCGCCCGGCGGCTGTACTCCACCTGGGGCGTGTCCATGTTGAGCGTGCCGGACTGGTTGCTGGCGCGGCCGATATACACCTTGAGTACGCCGCCGTCGACCTCGCCGCCCTTGGAGATGAAGGAGACCTTGTTGCCGCCGCGGCGCAGGTAGGGACCGAGGTCGAGGATGACCTGGGCGCCGCCGGACTTGATGGTCTTGACCTTGGCGCCGTCGATGTAGACATCGATGCTGTGGCCCGAGGACTTGTTGTCCTCCGTCACGAGCCACCACACGCCCTTCTCGACGCCGCGCTCGCCGGAGTCCGCCTCGGCGTCCTCCTCACCGGAGCCGCCGACGACCTCGATGTTGTAGTGCGGCGCGATGATGCGCACATCACCGTTCTCGTCGATGGTGACGTCGACGCCCTTGAGCGCGGTGTTCCGAAGGGAGTCCGCGCGGACGTCGTTGATGTAGACCTTACCGGCCTCGGCGGGTGCGCCAGCCAGCAGGGAGAGCGTCAGCAGTGTCCACATGGTCAAACCTCCGGGGCGGGGAACCCACGAGGCGGACGCCTGCGTCCACCCGACGGGCTCAAGCGTCGTTAACACGCTCGTAGAGGGCCTTCCCCACCCGGAACACCGGGAGGACCTTGGGCTTCACCTCGATGGCGGCGTTGGTCTTGGGATTGCGCCCCGTGTAGCCCGGGTAGAACCGGGTCTGGAAGGTACCGAATCCCCGCAGCTCGATGCGCTCGCTGGCGCAGAGAGAGTCCCGCATGCTGTCAAAGATGAGGTTCACGACCTCTTCAGCGGTCTTTCGCGGCAGGTTTCGCTGTTCAGCGACCCGATCGATCAGCTCCGACTTCGTCATCTCTGTTTGGCTCCCATCCGAGCGGGTAACAGCGGCTGGTTGTAGTAAGTAGACAGTGTGACGATCCCGTTCCCCGGGCTCGCCGACAACATATACGGGCACTCCGTCCCGCGTGCAAGAGGGCTTGAGAGCAGATGTATCGTCCTCTTTCACACGGGACTCTTACACTTGCTCTGTCACCCCAGAGGTCTCAGACCTCAATCTTCGCGTTCTCCGCCTCGACAGCGTCGGGGGGCGGCGGCGGGGCCACGGAGACCATCAGCTTGTTCAGGTGCGGCTTGATGCGCGTCATCACCAGGATCATCGGCGTGGCGACGAAGACGGTGGAGTAGGTACCGACGAAGACACCGATCATGATGGCCAGCGCGAAGGTCTCGATGACCGGCCCGCCCAGCACCAGGAAGGCGGTCATCGCCAGCATGGTGGTCAGCGAGGTGTTGAGCGTCCGGTTCAGGGTCTCGTTGATGGACGCGTTGATCATGTCCGGCAGGTCATTGCGCCGGTACTTGTCCATGTTCTCGCGGATGCGGTCATAGATGACGATGGTGTCATTCAGCGAGTACCCGATGATGGT
>Ga0316204_10012285_pt1 | contig 10488 bp, 7 predicted proteins | sample 6monrhotite_MG_2_FD_205661 | JGI IMG/M metagenome (GOLD analysis project Ga0316204, IMG submission 205661) | Microbial mat bacterial communities from mineral coupon in-situ incubated in ocean water Damariscotta River, Maine, United States -... | ecosystem: Environmental > Aquatic > Marine >... | reverse complement strand
ACGCTTCGCGCAACCGCTTGGTGCTGACGTGCGTATAGATCTGCGTGGTGGTCAAGCTCTTGTGCCCCAGCAGTTCCTGGACGCTCCGCAGATCGGCGCCACCATCCAACAGATGTGTGGCGAAGCTATGCCGCAACGTGTGCGGGCTGGTGATGCGGTCCAGGCCGGCGGTCTTGAGGTGTTTGTCGAGCATGCGACCGATGCTTCGCGTGGTGAGCCGCCCGCCATTTTTGTTGAGAAACACGGCAAAGCGGGCAGCCGGTTTGATGTTTGGACGCGTCGCCCGGCATTCCAACCAGCGGATCAAGGCCTCGGCGGCATACGACCCAATCGGGGCATAGCGTTCTTTGCGTCCTTTTCCAATCACGCGGAGCACATCAGCGTCGCGGTCCCAGTCCTCGATGTCGACCGCCACCAATTCGGCGACCCGCAAGCCGGCGGAGTAGAGCGTTTCCAAAATCGCCCGGTCGCGTAATCCGTCCCAAGTGTTGGCCAACGGGGTTTCCAGCAGCGTCGCCAATTGCTCGGTCGACAGAAAATGAGGTAGACGTTTCCCCGCCCGCGGCGTGCGGAGCGCTTTGGCGGGATTGGACTCGACTAATTTTTCGCGCTGGCAGTAGCGGAAAAAACTCCGCAAACAGGCCAAGCGCCGAGCGATCGTTGTGCGGGCATATTCGCAATCGTGTAAATAGGCGATGTAAGCCCGCAGCGTACTGATATTGATTTGGTCGACGGCCTCAGGAACTCCGCCTAGTCGTTCGTCGAGCGCTTCAAGCAGACTATCGAGATCTTCCTTGTATGATTTGATCGTCAGCTCCGAAGCATTGCGCTCGATGCGGAGGTAACGCAGGAAGTCAGCGATGGCGGTGTGCATGGGGAGTGAGGCCGTAGGCTGTAGTCCTTAGACTGTAGGGTTGGTGGTTGTGTGCCATCCTTGCCGGGGAGCGCGTTGACTTATCCAAGCATTCAAGCTTCAAACACGCAAACCCTAAAGCCTACGGTCAAAAGCCTATCGCCTACGCTCAGCGGTCAAGTTCGCCCAATGCTCCGGCTTGTTCCTGGTTTTCACGGGCCAGGCGGCGGATTTTTTGACTGAGGACGGCGGCGTCGTACCAAGAGAAGCTCAACTCGCGGTCGCTGGCATATTTGCCCAACGTCCGCAATAACGTGGCGGCGCTTTCTTCATCGTACAGAAAGACGTACCGTTCGGAATCCTTCACCAACGCCAAGACATTCACGCCACGTTGCATCATTGCACCTTGTTTCTAGGCTGTCGTCCTTAGGCTGTAGACTGTAGGGCTGGCCGATTCAGTCCAATGGGCAGGTCACCACGTAAGTAACCGTCCCACATCTGACCAGCCTTCAATCTGGCCACTGGCCACTCACCACCGGCCACTCTCTGTTATCGGTATCTCAATGCGGGCTTATGGGTCTTTTCGGATCTTCAGCCAAACTTTCGTCGCCAAGCCGCCGCCGTGCACTGTCAACGTATCGATAATCATGATGTGACAGCAAAAAGTGATGTAATCATCGGTACGTTGCATATAGCCTTCCCAACCGCCACTGCGTTTGTCGCCGGTGATCTCTACGTAATCGCGTAATAGCGCCACAACGGCCTCATCCTTACCATCGAACATTCTGGTATAGGACATCACCGGTTTCGTGTGGTCCTGCTCCACTTCGACGAACATCCCGGGCGTCGGTAATAACTCCGGCGGCATGGGTACCGGCTCCAATAGGATTTCTTCGGTCGATGGGGGTGGAGCAGTCAGTCGCGGCAGACGCTGTTTTTCAGGCATGGGGGATGGCAGCGGAGGGGGCGGTGTCACAGCAAAATCGCCTTTCGCCTGGAGGACCGGCGTGGCAGCCAACGGCGCCTGATTGGCGAGCGCGACGACTTGTGGAGTCCGACGCACAATCGGCCCGTACTGTGCCGGGTCTTCTCCCAACGGTATTTGGGCGACCGGGTGGAGCAATTGAATGGGCGAGGAAGAAACCGGCGGCGCAGCTGAAAGCAGTTCTAAGTTCGGAGCAGGAAAACGACGTCTCGCGACCGCTGGTAGCTGGTCGATCTGTGCCGGTGTCGGTGACACCGTTAGGGGGTGATTGGCGCGAGATGTTCCCATCGCTGTCGCGGGATAATTTGTTTCATATCCAAACAACGGCACGGCATGGTTGCTGCTGGCAAGCACAGGCGCGGCGTTTTGGCCGCGGATAATACTGTTGTTGTCTTTAGTGCGAAGTTTCGGGAAATTGTAGTGGCAGGGGCAATCCCCATTCTCGTCTAGATCCTCATCCTCACACGGTCCGCACGGTTCCCCGTCGGGGAACATCGTCCAGTTTTTGGTTGAGTACCAATTCACCTTCAAGCCGATTTTGGGCGGGTACCAAGGGTCGAAAGCGGTGATTGTGCCAATGACGACCGCATCGACTTCCAGAAGCCGCGCCAGTTCCAAAACATCGTTTTCGTTACGGAATTGGAGGCGGTTTTCTAGAATTGCGGTTTCAACCGTTCCCAACGGCAGCACGTCATAGCCATGGATTTTTTGCAATTCCGATGCGTATGCCAGGCCGAACGTGCGTCCCAAATCGTTGATTTCCCCCGGCATTGCCGATTGATTGAAAAACGGCACCACGGCGATGGTATTCATGTTGGGAAAGGGGTTTTCGGCGCGCGGTTGCAGCACAATGCAGCCGGAAAACAGCAGGCAGACGGTCAGTGCCAGCAAACAACGCATGTTGTGAGATACCTGCTCAGAAACGGATGTGGAAACTCCCCAACCCCGTTATCGGCATTTCCGGCAGAATCACTTCAATCGTTTGGGTTTCACTAAGCTTCCAAATCAATGTGCGGAAGCGGACCGTGGGCAGTGGATCGCACGGGGAACCGACGCTTCAGAGTTTGCGTCATTACCAGCGGGGTCACGGGCGCCGCGTAGAGCAAAGTGCGACAGGCGAGTCTAATGATCGGAATCGTCGGAGGCGAAATCAATCCCATCCTCGCCCCGTTTCGGGCGAATCGCGGAGGGGATGCTGAATTCCGTAACGACGTCCGTCTCATCAGGGTTGCTCGGCTCTTCGACATCGGGGCCTAAAAAGACCACGAATTTTTCTTTGGCGAAGGCAAGTTCGTCCCCCGGAAGCAGTGCGCCGCGAGTAATACGTTGGCCATTTACCTTGGTGCCGTTGGTACTCCCCAGATCGCGGACAAATAACAAGCCGTCGGTTTTGACAATCACGCAGTGGAGTTTTGAGATGCTGCCGCTGTCGATCACGACATCGCAATACTCGCGGTGCCGCCCCACAAGCGTCAAGTCGTCGGCGATGATAATAGGATCCCCGCTCGGTTTAGGGATCAACTTAGCCTGCATGGTGAACTCGGTGCAGAAGGCGCAACTCAGGATAGGGACACAACCTACAATTGTCCTTCTCCCGTGGCCTGTGTCAAGCGGGGAATTCCCCAGTCGCCCTCGTCGGGTAGCAAATCGCCTGAGCGGACAACAATCGAGGGTGCGTCCGCTGTACGTCCGGCTGTCGCAGAGCATTTCGGCGGTGTGGAAGAGAGAAGAGGTGACGCCCAGCTAAGAATCGGTCAATTCTGTAGCCAGCGGAGGGCTATGATTATCCCCTCTTCGTCGGCCTATCGAGTTGACATCTCGCCAAGGACAATACAGACTGACAGACGGATTGACGCTCGACGGACTGGGTCGCGAATCCCCTCGATTTTCGTGTGAGGAACAAATTCTGCGCAGCCGATCAGCGAATTCCCCCACCAATGAGATCATCTGCTGGCGCATACTCCTGGCGCTGATTCGCCGGGTGTTGAAATGTCGCAGAAGATGAACACACCCAACCATTCCCCCAAGAGAGGACGGAAACATGTCGAACTTCTACAAACGGCTTTCGGTGATTGCATGCGCGGTAGCGGTCTGCTGTGTGGTGGCGGGAGCGGCGCATGCCGCTAAAGACAAAGACAAGCCTGTGAAATTGAAAGTCGGCGACAAAGCGCCTGAATTCACCAGTGTGGATGACGAAGGGAAAGAGTGGAAATCGACCGATCATGTTGGCAAAAAAATTCTGGTCGTCTATTTTTATCCAGCCGATCTCACCGGCGGTTGCACGAAACAAGCCTGTGGATTTCGCGACGACATGGAGAAGTTAAACAGTAAAGACGTTGAAGTTGTCGGTGTGAGCGGCGACTCTCCGGAGAACCACCAACTCTTCAAAAAAGTGCACAAGTTAAACTTCGCGCTTCTGGCCGATGAAAAAGGTGACGTGGCGAAGGCGTTCGGTGTCCCGCTCAGAAAAGGGGGCGACTTCAATTTTGAATTTGAAGGCAAAAAACAAGTCCTGACGCGCGGCGTGACTGCGAGTCGTTGGACGTTCGTGATCGATCAGGATGGAAAAATCGTGCACAAAGACACCTCCGTCAAAGCGCCCAAGGATAGTAAAACGGTCATGGAAGTGGTCGCGAAGCTGCAAAAACCGTAATCGGAACCTACCGTGCTTAAACCTTCGAAGAACCGCTGCGCTCGCATCCTGACCTGGATGGTATTGGTCGTGATTACGATCACTGTGGATGCAGCGTTGGCGGGAAAATTTAACAAGGTTCTCGACGTCGATGCCTCGGCACCCGATTTTTCGGATCTGCGGGGAACCGATGGCAAGCGGCACAAATTGGCGGACTACCAAGAGCACGATATTCTCGTGCTCTTTTTTACGGACAATCATTGCCCCGCGTCGCGACTCTACGCATCGCGACTGAGGGCGCTGCTGAAGGAATTCGCAGAAGAACCGGTTGCGCTGGTCGCCTTGAATGTCTCAGACGATTCGTTGGAGTCCATGCGCATGCATGCCGCAAAACACAAATGGTCGTTTGATTACCTCAGCGATCCGACTCAACAAGTTGGACGAAACTACGGAGCCGTGCGAACGCCGCAATTCTTCGTCCTCGATCGCAAACGCCAAGTCGCCTATATGGGGGCGTTGGACAATCACGACGATCCAGACAAGGTGACGAAACAGGCACTCCGCGATGCCCTCCGCGCACTGCTATCGGGAAAACGCCCCACGACCGGCGAGACGTTACAGCGCGGCTGCAAAATCGAATACTCTACAAAAACAAGCCCCTGAGCATCGCCGCGTGCCCCATACTGCTCCCCGGCGGGGGCCCTAAAACGACAGGCGTCCGCCTCGCTGTCAAGCCCCATTTGTGGGATTCGATTGATTCATTCGCTTTGGCCGATTTTCCTGCAAAAATCCCCTGTTGGTTCGCGGCAATCCGATTTATAATCGAACCATGATAACCAGTTGTGCAGCCTCGCTAGCAACAACACCCCGTGGCGTTTGTGATTTTCAGTGAAAGCGTGGAGCGATGGACGTTGATTTTGCTCGGCCCGATGTGGCACGGTTGGTGTTTCGGCTATTCAGCCGCGAACTCCATCCGGAGTTGATCAATGTCTACGCCTCGAACACGATCAAAAGCAACGACTACGAAGCGAAGTTGCAGATTTGCGACGCTGGCCACGTCATCACATTTTGCCGCAACGGGCAGACGCTTTGCGAGGTGATGACCGGTCGGGAACATCCGCTGCCCAAGCGGAGAAGGATTCTGTCGCATGGTCTTCAAGGGCATCGTTGCGAAAGCCTGCAACTCGCCGATGGCGTGAACTATCACGTCAGTTTCCAGTTGGAGAAATTGGAACCGGACGTCTTCCTGCATTTTCACGAGGAACTGCAAGCGGATTGTTCCAAGGCGGAATTGGCGCACCGTTTCGACGAGACCGGTCGCTTAGCGCCGACGCCGTTGAGTTTTATGGAAACCGAAGCGACCACCGACCATTTGATCGTCCACGCTTTCCACACCTTTCCCGACAATTACGGCGTTGTCAAAACGCAATCGCTTTTCGAATTGCGTTGAGCGCTCGCTGGCGAAAACTCTGCGAAAGCAAAATCTAACGGTTGTGTCGCCCCCATTTGTGGGAGCGGACCTCGATTTTGTGCTTCCGTGCATTTTGGGGAACTTTCGCCGCGCCGCCACCGTCTCAAGCAGTGTACTTGGGGCAAATTCGGCAATGCGATATGCTATCGCTGCACGCTCGCACACCCGTTCTCAATCGAAATCGACCTCCATCATACATATAGGGTTTATTCATGTGCCAGAAATTCTACGTGAAGTCGCTTATGATAGTCCTGGTCGGCGCCGCATGCGCGTATGCCGCACAGGCAACCGTGGTTCCCAAACAGAACGAGGTGCGAAAATTGTTCAACGAGGGGAATTACAAAGAGGCCTACGACGATTACCGGCGACGCGCCTTACACAAGGAAACGGACCCTCGGGAGGTTGGTACCGATCTTTCGATGGCCTTGAACTGTTTGCAACGATTAAATCGTACCAATGAGATCGATGCGTTTCGTGACGAGGTGATCGCCCAGCATTCCAAAAATTGGAGGTTGCTGAAGGCTGCGGCACAGTCGCTGCAAAACGGCCCGCACTATGGATTCATGATCGCTGGGGAATTCGAGCGTGGGCAACATCGCGGCGGCGGGCAACACGCCAGTTCCCAGCAGCGCGACCGCGTGCGGGCCTTGCAATTAATGCAGCAAGCCTTGCCGCTGTTGGACCAGGAAGAGTCAAAGGCCGAGGTCGCACAGTTTTATCGTGAATTCTCCGACATGTATCTCCAAAACCGCCGCGGAGGGCAGGCGTGGCGACTGCAGTATTTGACCGATTTGAAAACGCTACCTGATTACGAGATCGGTGGGAATCGTTATGGCTACGGAGGTCGTGGCGGAACGCAGGGGGCGGCGGTCGACGCCCAAGGCAAACCGGTGTTGTATCACATGCCGGAAAGCTACCAAGCTTCGCAATCCGACGGCGAACGTTGGCGGTGGTTGCTGTCTCAAGTCATCGAATATGCGCCGCAGCGTCGCGCGGAAATCGATACGTTTTTCGCGCAGTTCCTTCGTGAACAATTCGGCGTGACCACATTGGCCCGTTATTCTAGATTCTTCGGGCGAACCGACGACGAGGGGGATGAAAGCGGTACGTATGCGCTGCACACCCTCAAAGAAACGGAGACGATCGCCCGCCTGGCCACCGGCATCAAACGCTTTTCGCTCCCCGATGAATTCAATTTCATCAAAATCTACCAATCGGTCGCCGCCATGCCGGAGGATCATTACGCCGACCAGGCGCTCGTGACATTGGCGCAACTGTTCTCCGACCGTCGCCAGTATGACCGGTCCGCTGAGTATTGGCGGGAAAGCCTGGAACGCTTTCCGAATCGAAACGGTCCGCACAAAAAACAGCAACTGGCACAGATCGTTGACAACTGGGGGATGTTTGATGCCTCCGGCGTACAACCCGCACGAACCGGTGCGACGATCGACTACCGTTTTCGCAACGGCAAACGCTTGCAGCTGACCGCGTATGAACTCCGCATCCCCGAATTGTTGACCGATGTTAAAAAGTACATCTCCGAGAATCCACAACGACTCGATTACAAAATGATGAACATTGATAACATTGGTTATCGGATTGTTCAGCAAAACGAACGCAAATATCTGGGTAAGCAGGTCGCCGATTGGTCGCTTGATTTGGAGCCCCGCGAGAACCATTTCGACAAACGGATCACCATCACCACGCCGCTCCAAAATGCCGGCGCGTATTTACTGACGGCGAAACTGGAGGACGGCAACGTCAGCCGCATCATCGTTTGGCTGGACGATACGGTGATTGCCAAGAAGCAGTTGGATGGCCAGGTGATGTACTACGTCGCCGACGCCGTCACCGGCAAGCCGATTCCCAAAGCCAACTTAGAGTTTTTCGGCTTTCGTCAGGAACCGGTGAAGAATCGCCGCAACCAATTCCGCGTGCTCACCAAGAATTTCGCGGAGTTCACCGATAAAAATGGTATCGTCACGACCGACGCCAAACGTCAGCCGCGGGATTACAGTTGGCTAATCACCGCTCGTACCAAGGACGGACGCTTTGCGTATTACGGTTTCAATTCCGTGTGGTACGGTCAGTACTACGATCAACAATACAACCAGACGAAAGTCTTTACGATCACGGACCGCCCGGTCTATCGCCCCAATCAAAAGGTCGAGTTCAAGTTCTGGGTGCGGCACGCGCAGTATGACCAAGCGGACCGTTCGGACTTCGCGAATCAGGAATTCATGGTTCGAATCACCGATGGCCGGGGGCAAAAAGTCTTCGAAGAAAAACTGAAAAGCGATGATTACGGCGGGATCGTTGGGGAGTATTCACTGCCCAAAGATGCCACGCTTGGCGCTTATCAATTGCAGATCGTCGGGCACGGTGGCGGTTCGTTTCGCGTCGAAGAATATAAAAAGCCCGAATTCGAAGTCACCGTCGAAGCGCCCGAGGAACCGGTCATGCTGGGCGAAAAAATCACCGCCAAGATCGTTGCCAAATATTACTTCGGGGCACCAGTCACCAATGGAACGGTGAAATATAAGGTGCTGCGTTCGAAGTATTCCCAACAATGGTACCCACCTGGCATCTGGGATTGGTTCTACGGTCCGGGCTACTGGTGGTTTGGGTATGACTACACTTGGTTCCCCGGTTGGAACGACTGGGGTTGCCGGCGTCCGGTCGGCTGGTGGTGGCCCGCACGTCACGATCCGCCCGAGGTTGTGTTAGAGAACGAAGTCGAAATCGGCGAAGACGGCACGGTCGCCTTAGAAATCGATACGGCGCTGGCCCAAGAGATTCATGGTAATAGCGACCACCGTTACGAGATTACCGCTGAAGTCGTCGACGAGTCGCGGCGAACCATCGTCGGCAAAGGTAAAGTGCTTGTCGCCCGCAAACCGTTCAAGGTCTTCACCTGGCTCGACCGTGGGTATTACCGAGTGGGGGACGACATCAACGCCAGTTTCTCGGCCCACACCCTGGATAACAAACCGGTACAAGGGACTGGAAAGCTAACCTTGTATCGCGTCAGCTATAACGAAAAGAATGAACCGCTCGAAACAGTTGAAGAGACATGGGACGTCAATACAAATGACGAGGGCAAGGCGTCACAAAAAATCGCCGCCTCACGCACCGGGCAGTTTCGACTCTCCTATAAATTGACTGATGCTGCCGGACACGAGATCGAAGGCGCCTACGTCTTCATCGTCCGCGGCGATGGCTTTGACGGTAGGCAGTTCCGCTTTGACGATATCGAAATCATCACCGACAAACGGGAATATAAACCGGGTGAAACGGTGCGGATGGCAATTAATACCAACCGTAGCGATGCCACGATCTTGTTGTTTGTGCGACCCACCAACGGCGTGTATTTGCCGCCGCAAGTGATTCGCATGGACGGGAAGAGCACGGTTGTTGATGTGGCGGTCGTCCAAAAGGACATGCCCAACTTCTTCGTCGAAGCAATGACTATTTCCGACGCCAAAATTCATACCGGGATGCGCGAAGTCATCGTTCCGCCCGAAAAACGAGTGTTAAACGTCGACGTCACCCCCTCGGCCGAATCGTACAAACCGGGAGAGCCGGCCAAGGTCAGCATCAAATTGACCGACACCGATGGCGAACCGTTCATGGGATCGACGGTCCTCTCGATCTATGACAAGAGCGTGGAATACATTTCCGGCGGATCGAACGTGCCGGAGATCAAAGCCTTCTTCTGGAAATGGCGGCGGCGGCATACGCCGCGGACCGAATCGAATCTCACGCGGTATTTCGGCAATATGCTGAAACCCAAAGAGGTGGCCATGCAGTTTCTGGGCGCGTTCGGGGCGACCGTTGTTGATGAAATTGCCGACAATGTCATGATAAAAAAACGCGGCGGCTTCGGTGGTGCTGGCGGCATGTTCGGCCAAACGCGTGGCCGCGCACTTAGTAAATCCATGGCGGCGCCATCAGCTGCGCCTATGGAGTCGGCCGAGGGACTGGTCATGGCCGATGCGCGCGCCGACAATGTCGCCGACGACGGCGGCGGCGGAGGGGACGTTGTCGAACCGACGGTCCGCAGCAATTTTGCCGATACCGCACTGTGGGTCGGCACGCTGGAGACGGACAAGAACGGCATCGCGGAAGTCACCTTGGACATGCCGGAAAACCTCACCGCGTGGAAGATTCGTAGTTGGGCAATGGGACAAGGTACGAAAGTCGGGCAGGGTGAATCGGAAGTCGTGACCGCCAAGAATCTGCTCGTCCGCCTACAAGCTCCGCGGTTCTTCATGCAAAACGATGAAGTGGTCCTGTCGGCCAACGTGCATAACTATCTGGATCAAGAAAAATCGGTCCGCGTCGAACTCGAAATGGACGGTGACACGCTGCGAGCGCAATCCGGCACCACGCAAACCATCACCGTGCCGGCCGGTGGCGACGTCCGCGTTGATTGGCGGGTGAGCGTTATCAATCCCGGCGAAGCGACTGTTCGCGTCAAAGCACTGACCGATGAAGAATCGGACGCAATGCAGATGAAGTTCCCGGTGTACGTCCATGGCATGCTC
>Ga0316204_10012284_pt1 | contig 10489 bp, 9 predicted proteins | sample 6monrhotite_MG_2_FD_205661 | JGI IMG/M metagenome (GOLD analysis project Ga0316204, IMG submission 205661) | Microbial mat bacterial communities from mineral coupon in-situ incubated in ocean water Damariscotta River, Maine, United States -... | ecosystem: Environmental > Aquatic > Marine >... | reverse complement strand
GACCGCAGAGCTGATGGATGCCGAGGACATCGATGCCGCCCCCATTCTGGAAGCCGGTGAAATCTAAGCATGGCTCGGGTGGGTGCTGTCAGACTAAAGCGAACTGGTGGTGCTATCAGACCAAAGCGAACGGGCCTCAGCTTGTCAGGCTTTCGCCGGGTTCGGGCGGCAAGTTGTCGCCATTCGGCCAGCGCGATTTGCCCGTTCTCCTTGAACCAGTTTCGATCGTTGATGTGGCGTTCTAGATTGAAGTGAGTGTGGCCCGCACAGCCCGGAGCGGCAGAACGCAAGGACGACCCAAATCGCTTCATCGCCTAGCGCAGATACTTCAAATAAAGCAAAAACAGCAGCCGAGCTCAACGACCGCCGCCAAGCGCATCACTTCATGTGACATTCCAAAAAAAGGAGAAACGGATTCTTGTTCATGGTCGAGTTTGCCGGCAATCCCGACGGCAGGTGTTTTCCCTGCGAGTAACCGCGTGAGATTGAATCACTCATTGGCCTTGTGGAAACCAGAAATCCCGGCCACCTTATTCGGGGGGTAATCGTATGCCAGACAGTCTTTCTTTTGACCTTTTCCAGATGTCGATTTTTTTCTCGCTGACCTTCGCAATCGGGGCTCTCACCTGGTGGCGGGTTGCGGCGATGAAGAAGACTGTCACAGATGACGAAACCGATTATTTTCTGGCCGGACGAAGCCTTGGCTGGATACTGGTGGCCGGATCCATCACGCTAACCAATCTCTCTACCGATCAATTGGTGGGAATGAATGGCAATCAGATGGCATTGCTGGCCTGGTGGGAGCTCGCAGCCGTGGTTGGGCTCCTCATTCTGGCCTTCGTTTTCCTGCCGATCTATTACAAGAATAACTGCCGAACGACGACCGAATTGCTTGGCCAGCGTTATAATGACCTCAACATTCGCGCCCTAATTGCGGCTCTCTTCCTGCTCGGCAATATCATCGTTTTCCTACCTGTCATGCTCTATACAGGATCGCTCTTCCTCAAATCCATGTTCGGGCTGGATCTGCCCATCCTTGCTTTCGCCATTCCGTTGGCTCTCATCGGATCGGGCTATGCGATTTTTGGCGGGCTGAGAGCCGTCGCTGTTTCTGACGCCATCTCCGGGGTCGGTGTTCTGGGCCTGGCGGTTCTGGTGGTCATTCTGGCTCTGAAGGCCATCGATTTTGATCTCTCAGGCATACCCGCCGAACGCCTGACCATGATTGGCGATAGCGACTCGCCGATACCTTGGCACACGCTGCTAACCGGCATGATTTTTATCCAGATTTTCTATTGGAGCACCAATCAGACGATTACCCAGCGCGCAATGGCGGCCAAGAGCCTCAAAGAAGCTCAGAAAGGCGTAATCGCCGCTGCCGTCATTCGCCTGATGATCGTGCCTGCCATCGTGGTTATTCCCGGCATTGTCGCCTTCAAGCTGTTTGGCGATGTCGGCGATGCCGCCTATGGCCAGATTGTCAGCGCCGTTCTGCCGCCCTGGCTGTCCGGAGCTTTCGCGGCGATGATTGCCGCCGCCGTCCTGACCAGTTTCAACTCGGTTCTGAACTCTTCGACCACGCTTTATGTGCTCGACATCCACGAGACCTATTTCGATTCAACGCCGAATATTGGCCGCATGAATCTTGTTATCACGCTAATCTTCGTGGCCTTGGCGCTACTTCTGGTGCCGGTCTATCAAAATGCCGAAAGTATCATCAATCTGGTCCAGCAACTCTTTGGCCTGTTATCCATGCCGATCCTGTCAGCCTTCATTGTCGGACTTGCTTTTCGCAATGTCGGCGCGGGTGCGGCGATGACGGGCGTTCTATCCGGTACGCTGATTTATGCCGGATTCACCTTCCTCTGGACGCCATTTCACTACATTCATCTGATGCTGATCACGCTGATTGCCGCGATCTGCATTTCGCTCATCTATAACCGCCTCATCCTAGGCAATAAGGAAGAATTCGTCGGTCTCTCGGGCTAAGCCCGCCACGCAGCAACACCGGCTGACGGCAAATGGCGACCCCCAATAACAAACTCCGCATCCGCCGTTACAAAAGCATCGAGGGATTCCGGAGTGAGGCCATAATTAAAGGCAAATTGAAGCCCGCCAAGACGGCGCAGACGCAGGCTCAATCCGAGCGGCATCGCATCCAGAAGCACAGTGAAAACCCGGCTCATGGAAAACACATCAAGCCAACCTGCAAAATAATGCATGTTGTCCTGCTGTATCCAGAAGGGAGAACCGTCGTCAAAGCGGGCCGCAATCTGCCCGCTGGTTTCAACATTTTCCCGCCAATTGATCACCGATAAACGCTCACCGCGCCAAGCAATGGTCTCCGACACAGAAGGCCGCAAACTTTCCACACGCGTCACTTTGACCGGAAAGATTTTCTGCAAAGGTCCCGGTGGCAGATTTGCCGGGATATGGAAGTCGCCCGTCTTTGATCCCGTTCGCGGCAAGATGACGATGTCAGCCTTGCTCTTGCGGAGGCGGTCAACCAGATCATCGCTCACAACGGGCAACCCTGCGAGAACGACCATCCGATAACCGGACACATCAGCGGTTTGTGGCAAGATATCGATATTCACGCCGGCCTGACGCAGCGCCATATACGCCTCGAAGGATTGTCGCAGAAGGTCCATCCCCCGGCCTTGCGGCTGGATCTTATGTGCCCACTGGCCCTCATAATCGAAGATCAAGGCCACATCACCGCGTGACGTCTTTTCACTGGTCAGCTTCTGGACATCATCGGCAACGTTACTCACCTCGGCATAGGCCGGGGCCGGTTCACCATCAGGTCGCTGCAAACCCGCATGCATGTGCTCTTGCGCAAAGGGTAGCTGCCGCCAGCGAAACCAACTGACGAGATCGGCACCATGCGCAATGGCCTCCAGCGACCAGAGACGAACCATGCCCGGCAGCGGGGCTGGATTATAAGGTGCCCAGTTCACCGGGCCGGGCTGTTGCTCCATCACCCCCCATTTGCGCGAACATCCGCGATAGAGGTCGTGATGAAAAGCCTGAAAGTCCGGGTGGCCCTGCCTGAGCCAAACCTGTTTCACATCCTCTGGTGTCGGGCTGAGGTCCAGAAAGCCCAGCGGGTAGCTATCCCATGTCGCAATATCGAGATCTGCCCCCACCTTGTGATGGTCAAAGGCGGTGAACGCGCCCATGAAGTTATGGGTGATTTCCCGGCCCGGTGAATGACGCCGGATAATCTCGACCTGATCGCGATTAAAGCTGACGACCTGATCGGATGAAAATCGCTGGAAATCCAGCCGGTGTGACGGATTGGCTTCCGTCACCATTCCGGTCGGTAATTCAATCTCGTCAAAGCTGCGATAGGTCTGGCTCCAGAAAATCGTGCCCCAGGCGTCATTCAGATTATTGATCGAGCCATACCTGTTTTGTAGCCAGAGGCGAAAGGCAATGCGCGCATTTTCTGAATAGCTTTCAACCGTATCATGGCAGCCATATTCATTATCCGTCTGCCACATCACAATTCCCGGATGATCACCATATCGCTTGACCATTTCAGTGACGATGCGACGGCACTCGTGGCGGTAGGTTTCGCTGGAAAAGCAATAATGGCGGCGTGAGCCAAAGCCGCGCACACGGCCGTGCTCATCAACGGCCAGAATGTCCGGGTGTTGATCAATCAGCCATTTGGGCGGTGTTGCGGTTGGCGTGCCAAGAATGATCCCCAGACCCGCGCCATGAAGCGTTTGGATCGCACGGTCAAACCATTCCCAGTCATACTGGCCCGGCTCCGGCTCGAATTTCGCCCAGGCAAACTCACCAATCCGGACGCAAGACAGACCTATCGCCGCCATCTGGTGCGCGTCATCGGACCACTTTTGCTCAGGCCAGTGTTCCGGGTAATAACAAACGCCAAGCCTCATCCATCCAGCCTTTCAATGTCGATCAAACGTCCGCTTTGCGCCTTGCCCGGATCGAGTGCCAGGCCGGTTTTCATCAAGCCATCTCCGGAGAAGTTGCCGATTGGCCAGCGCACCGGCTCACCCGCGAGCACCAGTTCGGTCAGCTGATATCTTGCGGCAGGATCAAGCCCGGAAAGACGATAACGGGTCTGCAAAGGCCGTGCTGGCGTATCCACACGCAAAATGCGGATCAGTCCACGATCACCCGAATTCGAGATCATCAACTGGACATCTGGCTCCTGGCCGTCCGGGCAGAGCCGGCAGAGTCGAGCAGATCCCATCCAGTCACGGTTGGCCTTGTAGATTTCAATGCCGCGCCTCAGGATGGCTGCGTCCTGATCCGTCAGGTGCGCAGGATCAGCCTCTATCCCGAAATGCCCGAAAAAGGCCGTCAGCACACGAAACGTCATCGGAATGTGTCGACCGGTCATCGGATTGGGACTGGGGCCGACATGCGCGCCCAACATCTCCGGAGGGACAATCAGGCTCGCTGCTCGCTGGATACGAATGCGATCTACCGCATCCGTGGCATCACTTGTCCAGAACCGGGTGACATGGCGCGCAATGCCCGCATCTATCCGCCCGCCGCCACTGGCACAGCTTTCAATTTCGACCTCGGGATGAGCCGCGCTCACCTTGCCCAGTAACAAATATAGCGCTTCGGTCTGAAGAGCGGGGCGGGCAATGCCTTCCCGCGTCGCCGGATAGAGGTCGCGATTGCAATCCCATTTAAGGTAATCAATCGGATATTCTGTGAGCAGTTCGGATATCGAATCGAACAGATAATTCCGCACATCCGGCAGGCCCAGATCGAGCACCAGTTGATTGCGGCCTGTAGCTAGATCACAGTCCGGATATCCCAGAGCCCAGTCCGGGTGGGCACGATAAAGCGCGCTGTCCTGGCTGACCATTTCGGGCTCGAGCCAAAGACCGAAAGTCATGTTTTGCCGATGCGCCGCATCTATAACCGGGGCCAGACCGTTCGGGAATTGTCCGGCATCTACCGTCCAGTCTCCCAGGCTGGTTTGATCATTGCGGCGGCCAGTGAACCATCCATCATCAAGAATGAATCGCTCCGCCCCCAATTCGGCTGCCTTTTCAGCTAATGCAATGCACCCCGCCTCGTTGACATCAAAATACCTTGCCTCCCAGGTATTGAAATGCACTTTCCGGATAACCGGGCGTGACCGCTTTCGGAACCCGGCATGGAATATCTCCGATACACCGCCAAACCCGGCGTCCGAGTATGCGATCAAGGCCTCAGGAAGGTCGGCCTGCCCGCCGGGCTTTAACCGGATTTCACCCGGGAATAGCAGCTGTTCGGCCAGCACCTGGCCAGCACCATCGGTCGCGCGCTCGACTGCCAGTCGAAATGGCCCGCTCCATCCCAGATGCAGCGTTAGCGCGCGGCCTGTCGTCTCCGTTGTATCGGCCTCGCATAATGTCAGTGTCGGCCCACCATCAAACCCCGGGCGGCCACCACGGCCCGTTTGCTCAATCCGGCCAGACCGCCAGCCCCGTCGATTTATCATCCCTTCCCGGCCCCAGGCTCCCGCATGGGTCAGGACTTCTGACGCCCAATCAGGGGCCGGAATCAGGCAGGACGCAATACGCTGGACGTCGATCTCACCGTCACCTTCATTGGATATTCTGACCTGCGAAATCAGCTGATCTCCGGAAAAACGAAAACGCCCCTCGACCCTCAACCCTGTGACAGGATCGAGCGCAGTGAGACACGCTGTGTTGTCCGCAACCTCAAGAGTTGGAGGTTGCAGATGAACCCGCCGCCGGGATGCCGTTTGCAAGGCTTCAATCTGGGGAATGCCATGAAAGCCGCGTCCGTGTTCTGGCATCAATACCGGTCCGACGGGTTGATCCGGACTTGCCGGAAGGCGCTGGAAACGGGCCGGGACGGCCATCTCTTCCTGTGCCATCGGGCCCAGCCAAACAAGATGAGCTTGCCCATCCTCACCCTGCTCGATAATCATGGACAGGGTTTTGCCGACAATTTTCGCCCTCACAGACCCCAATCCTTTTGATGAAAGCGCCAGGCATCTGCGACGATGGTCTCGATGTCAGACCGCACCGGTGTAAATCCGAGAAGGTCCGTCGCTTTTGCCGTATCCGCGTAAAGCTCCGCTGCATCACCCGTACGCCGGGGATGAATATCAACCGGCACAGATTTTCCCGTTATGTTTTCGACAGCCTCAATGACCGCCTTCACGGATACACCTGTACCGGTGCCAAGATTGCAGGCGAAACTCTCTTTACCGGCGATCAGATGATCGACTGCCGCCAGATGCCCGGCAGCAAGGTCATCGACATGGATGAAGTCACGCACGCAACTACCATCCAGCGTCGGATAATCAGTTCCATAAAGCTGAAAACGTCCAGACACGCCCATAGCTGATTTCAGCGCATTCGGAATCAAATGCGTCTCGGGATCATGTTTCTCGCCGATTTCAGCATCCGGACTGGCCCCGGCCGCATTAAAGTAGCGCAAGGCGGCATAACGCAGGGCGCTCGCTGATGAAACGTCTTCCAATGCCCGCTCAACCCCCAATTTGGTACGACCATAAACATTTCCGGGCTTGCGAGATTCCAGTTCGGTGATGGGAAGAGCTTCCGGCGATCCGTAAACCGCACACGTTGATGAGAAAACGAAAGGTTCAACGCCTTCGCGCGCCATTGCTGCGAGTACATTGAGCGGCCCTGCTACATTATTCTGCCAGAAAGCCAGTGGTTCTCGCTCGCCAATCCCCACTTCAATTGAGGCCGCAAAATGCATGACCGCATCGGGCGTATATCGTCTGAACGCAGTGTCGAGGGTCATCGCGTTGCGAATATCGCCCTCAATCAATGGCCCCCATTTGACGAACTCACGATGACCGGTGGAGAAATTATCGAACACAATAGGCGTATCGCCGCGCGCCGCGATCGCCTTGCAGACATGCGATCCGATATAGCCAGCGCCCCCCATAACCAGAATTTTCACCTCGGCGTCTCCCCTTTGCCGTCGGTAGAATAGTCTGCCGCCCATCGGATGACCATTGAGGCCTCCAGACGCTCCCCGGGTGCCAACTCCGTCAAGCCGGAACCATCTGATTTGACCTCGGAATGAAACGGATCATTCGCATGGCTGACCGGCTCAAAGCAGAAACAGGGCGCATTCTCAGGGGTATAAACCACGGCGTGCCCCAGAGACGGACCCGCTTCAATGTCACAGCCATAGGTATCGTGAGAGACCCCACACCGCCCCTTCCAGCCGCCAAAACAATGATCGAGCCCGCGCTCGCCAACCAGCGCCGGGCGATCAAAACACCATTGATCGGGGATGACGACTTTCGCCTCGGGCAGGCCGGGATCTGAGGTCAGCCAGACATGGTCGGCTGAAAACTGAAGCCTTGTTCCCGGCGTTTTCGGAAACCAAGGATGCCAGCCCATTCCCGCCGGTGCAGGAATTGACCCTCGATTGATCATCGTCATTTTCATTTCAAGGCGGTCGCCAAACAATGAAATCAGCTGCCGCACCTCGAAGGCAGCGGGCCACGCACTATCCGAAACCGAGAGCCCGATGATCACGGAACTCGTCCCCGCTTCTACTACTGACCATGGCCGCACCCAGCCCAATCCGTGTAGCGCATGAGGCGTTCTGAAATCCGTCGCATCGAGAATGACGCGCTGACCATGCCATTTAAATTGACCCCCGCGAATGCGATTGGAATAGGGGAGCAACGCAAAACACCCGCCAATCGTTTCATACGGCCAGAGGCCGTCTTTCGCCGGATGAAAAATATCGCGCCCGGCAGATCGTAAAGACCGGATAAAGCCGCCCTTTTCCGGATCCAGTTCCAGCTCTGCATCGTCGGCTATCAACTTCATGGACTTGCGGCAATCCGGGCGACAAATCGGGCCCGCGGGTGACGCTTGGACAGTTGCGGCCACCAGTCTGGTGACGCGTCCTGTTCCAGCAAGGCGACGATGCACCCGCCAAATCCGGCCCCTGTCATCCTTGCCCCTTTTGCACCCAGTCTTAGGGCATCGGCCACAAGTGTGTCGACTTCCAGAGTAGAGACGCCAAAATCATCCCTGAGAGAGGCATGGCTGGCTGACATCAGAGAACCGAAGGTTTCGATGTCCTGTTTGCGCAGGGCCGACATGGAGGAAACGGTTCTGCACTCTTCACTCACCACATGGCGGACGAGCGGCAGAATATCGTCCGGCAAGCCGTCAATAGCCCTGGCGTCACATAGATATTCAACCCCCAGCTTATTGGCAGCAAGGAGGCACGAATCCCGGCGCTGTTTATATCTGCCCTCGGCGAGTTGGCGTTCGACGCCGGAATGGATGATAATAAATTGCCACCTTCCCGGCAGGGCCAGTCGCTCAAATTCAAGATTTCGGGTATTGAGGCCGAGCGCCTCACCCGGGCCAGCGTGGGCTACGGCCATCTGATCCATGATACCGCAAGGCATGCCGATGAAGTCATTCTCGACTTTCCGGGCCAACACCGCGATCCGTGTTGCATCGACCGCCTCACCCGCTGCAGCCCGCAAGACGCCGACCGTCACCGCTGCCGATGACGAGACACCTGCACCCGGGGGTATATCGCTGGACAGCCGGGCGGACCATCCGCCCTCGATCCAGCCTTCCTGACGCGCTGCCTGCAAGGCACCAAAAACATAATCCGCCCAACCGCCGGATTTGGGTGCGTCAAGGAGGGCGGACTGATATCCGCTGAACTGGACGGAACAGACATGGTCAACGCCATCATCTCGCGCCGAAAGAACGACGGTGACGCCTAAGGGCAGAGCCGCAGGCAGCACATGGCCGCCGTTAAAATCAATCCATTCACCGATCAGATTGACACGGCCCGGCGTCCAGCTTTTCCGGGTCATGCCAGATCTCTTAGCAATTTCGCCGACGCTACCGGATCCACGTCCACGGTAAAAATACCGGTGGCTTGCTCGACACTCGCCAGATATTTCAATCGTCCCGCCGAGCGCATGATCGGATAAAATTGAACGGTGAACTGGAACCGCCCACTTGTCTCCAGCGGCGCGGCCTGAAAGCTCATCATATAGGGCAGTTGCTCATCAAAAAGGCGATCATAGCGGGCGACGACATCACCCATCAGATGGGCCAAACCCTCAACTTCCTCGCCTGAAAAATCCCAGGGCCCGGCTTTGCGCGATCTGGCTGAAATCCAGACCTCATGGGGAAAGCGCGCAAAAGGCGGGCAATAAGCATGGAGCCCGCCAGCGGCGGCAACAACGAAGTCCTGCCCCCACGTCGCACGGCTGTCTTCAAGATCATACCCCTGCGCAAAAGCCGCCTCTGCCTTCGCTTGCGGTCCCGGCACAACAGGGAAGGCGTAAAGCTGCCCATGCGGATGATGAAGGGTCACGCCGACCGCCTCGCCGCGATTTTCAAAGGGCAGCACATAGGCTGAGCCCGCATCGAAATGATGCCGATAGCGATCAATCAAGGCTTCAATCAGCAGAACGCGCCGGGCCTGCCCGAGGGTCGCCAGATTGCCCTCGCTATCAGGCGAAAACACAATCACCTCGGCCGCGCCCTGCGCAGCTTGTCGTAGCCAAAGCGCATCGTCAGGGAGCGGGGCATCGGGGTGGAGGCTGGGAAAACGATTGCCAAAAACCGCCAGCTCAAAATCGGCAAACGGGATTTCTGTTATCGCGCCTCCGGGGACTGCAGGCGCGAGCGGATTATCCGACCTTGTGGGTTTGAAGGTCCGGTTTTGTCGGTGCGGCGAATAAATCGCCCATTCCTGCCGCAGCGGATGAAATCGCATTTCCGATCCAATGGAGATCGGGTCGTCAAATTCAGGACCCGCGTCGCCGACATGCTGGCGCAGCCCGTACAGGTGCAGCATCCGCCCATCAGCTTTGCGATGGTCACGCCGGAAGTAGGTCCGCGAACATCCTTGATATCGACTTTGCTGCACAATACTTCCCCTCTGGATGCAGGAAAGAATGAATCCATCGAGATCACAAGGCAATCCGGTGGTGTCATTAAAAAGCGACCGGGTGGTGCTGTCAGAGCAAAGCGAGCTGATCTCAGTTCAGCAGGCTTTCACTGGTTTAGGTGGCAAGTTGCCGCCATTCGGCCAGGGTGCTGTCAGACTAAAGCGAACTGGTCTCTGAAATCGACGCTTAACCCTGACTCAGGCGGCAAGTTGGCGCCATTCGGCCAGAGCGGCGGATCGGCTCTGCTTGAAGGTTTCTCTACGGTTTAGATGACGTTCGTGGCTGAAATGATTGTGGACGGATGACTGGGCGGAAACGAACTTCTGGAGCGTCTCGAAGCTGCGGAATTTACCCATTGCACGCTCCTTTCGCCTGAAGGGCAGGTGGGAATTTTCCGCCCGGTTGTTGAGCCAGCGCCCGGTCTCCTGGCGGCCGGCATTGCCGATCAACTTCATGGCGGCTTTATAGGACCCGAGCCGATCGGTCACGACGACATCCGGATTGCCATAGCGCTTCATGGCCTTGCGCAAAAACCTTAGTGCAGCATGACGA
>Ga0316204_10012283_pt1 | contig 10489 bp, 7 predicted proteins | sample 6monrhotite_MG_2_FD_205661 | JGI IMG/M metagenome (GOLD analysis project Ga0316204, IMG submission 205661) | Microbial mat bacterial communities from mineral coupon in-situ incubated in ocean water Damariscotta River, Maine, United States -... | ecosystem: Environmental > Aquatic > Marine >... | reverse complement strand
GATTGCCTTTGGGATATAGGAATTGAACCAAACTGGTTGAGCGTGTGTGTCTGGGATGGTAATCGCCAAACATGGCACATCCATTTAAAGTCAAAATTGCCAATAATAAAACCATTCTTGTTATCATAATTGCCTCTGTTATTTTAATAGTGGCTTAATAATGAACAAGAATGATTGTTATTGCTAACTTAGATTAACAATGTCGACAATAGGTAACTTTAAGTTTTAATTATTAATACTTTTCATCCAAATTCATGTCCTTTGATTTAATTTGATCAATTATGGGATTATTTAATGATTCATCTTGTATACCTATGTCTTCATCCAAAACTATTTCTGATGGGTCGGGGATATGAATGTTTTTAGGCTTTTTGAATCTATCCAAAATCACATACCAGACTGGAATCAATATCAAGGTTATGACAGTGGCGAATAAAATGCCGAAGGCCAATGATATGGCCATAGGAATAATGACCTGTGCTTGTAATGATTTTTCCAATAACATCGGTACCAATCCAAAGAACGTGGTTAACGATGTTAACAAAATGGCTCGAAATCTGCGTGTGCCCGCCGCTTTTGCGGCTTCAATTGTAGAGTGCCCTGCTGCTTTGAATTTATTGATAAAATCAACCATCACTAATGAATCATTGACCACAACACCACCCAATGCGATGACCCCAAATAATGATATCATGCTCATGGTGTAACCTGTTATCCAATGACCGACAATGGCTCCTGTAACACCAAATGGAATAACCATCATAATGATGAGAGGTTGTGTGTAAGATTTTAATGGAATCGCCATTAACATATAGATGAATAGCATGGCCACTAAAAACCCTTTACCCATAGCGATGCCTAATTCTGCCATCTCTTTGGCTATGCCATCTGATGCCGTATTAACTGACGGATATTTTTTGATTAAGTTTTCAACAAACCCGCCTTTTTGTTTGAGTTCAGACATAATCGCGTTGGGATCCGCAACTTTCAAATCAGCATCACCTGTTATGGTACTGGATCTTTTGCGGTCGATGCGAATCAAAACATCACTGGCTTTACCAATCGATACATTGGCGACACTGGTGATTGGAATCGCCGTGCCATCTTGCAATCGAATCCGCATATTGTCCAAAGTGGCCATGGTCTCACGTTCTGACAATGGGTATTTCAGCATGACTTTTACTTCATCAATTTCTCTTTGTAGGCGTTGAATTTCTTCACCATAAAACGCTTGTCGCACTTGTTTGGCTAAGTCTCTTTGTGACAAGCCAAGGTTGCGCCCACGCGGTTTCAAGCTTAATTGTACTTCATCTTTGCCTTCTTTCATGGAATTCCTGATGTCAGAAACACCATTGTACTCCTTGATTTTATCAGCCAATTCCGCCGATGCTAATTTCAATTCATCAACATTATCTGAGGTTAATTTGAATGCAATTTCTGGGCCATCTCCTGGACCAACCAATGAACCAAAAGCCAATACTTCGGTGCCTATAAGTTCGCCTGTTCTTTCTTTCCAGATTTTTAGGACTTCATCACCATTAAGAATCTTATCGTCATCTTTAACCAATTCTAAAGTGATACTGCCATCTAATTGATTTTGTTTTGATAACAGTAGGTGTTGCACCACTTGACCACTTTCAAATCCGCGTTTTTGTGAATATTCTTTATCTATTTCTATGATGGTTTTTTCAAGCTGTGCTAATGCCGCTTCTGTATCTGAATCAGATGTACCTTCTGTCATTTTTACTTGAGCGAATACAAAATCAGCCGTAAATGATGGATTCATCACAAAACGAACCACACCATTAGTTAGCATCGAAATCGACAATACAAAAATACAAACAAAAATTAATGTAGACAAATATGGGCGATTAACGGCCTTGTTTAACAAAGGCTGATAACGGTTTTTAATGAAGTGATCAAGGAAATAGTTTACTTTTCTTTGAATGCGTAAGAATAAGCCTGGTTTATCAGTGCCAACATCATTGAGTTTCATGTGTGCTAAATGAGCAGGCAATATTAGTTTTGATTCGACCAAAGAAAATAATAAATTAAGAATAACAACCCAACCAATGGCCTCAAAGAATGTGCCAAACATAGTACCTACAAACAGCAAAGGAACAAAAGCGGCTATGGTAGTTAACACACCAAATGTGGCAGGCAAGGCTACTTTTTGTGCTCCCTTAACGACATTTTCAATCGTATGACCATTGTGCTGGATTTCATTGTATGCACTCTCACCAATGACAATCGCATCATCCACAACAATTCCTAAGACCAAAATAAATCCAAACAGGCTCAACATATTAATGGTAACACCAACATATCCCATCACAAGAAATGTTCCTAAAAATGCCACTGGTAATCCAATCATCACCCAGAAAGCCACTTTTAAGCGCAAAAACAATGACAAAATTATCAACACTAACAATCCACCTAACATTAAGTTTTTGGTCATTAAATCTATGCGTCCATTAACATAATGGGAAATATCAGACCAATGAGCCATGTTAACATTATCAGGCAATTCAGCTTGTTTTGAAGCGACATAGGCTTTTATCTTTGTGGTCACATCAATAATATCATCATCACCTATGGCATTAACTTGAATGGATATGGCACGAGAACCATCAAATGTAGCAAAGCGCGAAGATTCAACAAAACCATCAGTAATGGTGGCAATGTCTCCAAGTGTTAAGTTACTGCCATCTGAATAACTGCGAATAATTATTTTTCTAAAATCTTCCTGGGTGTCAGCTTGGCCCAAGGCACGAACCAACACATCACCTTTCTTTGATTTAATTGAACCTGCTGGTAAATCCAAAGATGAAGAACGAATAGCCAATGCAATTTCATCAAAGGTTAATTGGTATTTTCGGAGTGTTTGTTCGCTAACTTCAATACGCACTTCTAGGTCATTAGCACCAACGACTGTTGCCGATGATATGCCAGGAATATCAATGATTTCATCGCGAACATCAAAGGCATATGAGCGCAATTGCTTCTCAGGAACACCACCATATAGTGAAACAAATATGGCCTGCATTTTGAACTCAATTTGACTAATTGTCGGTTTTTCCACCTGTTCAGGAAATGATATAATGCCATCGATTTTATTTTTCACATCATTGGTTACATCACCCAAATCAAAGGCATCATCCACCTCAATAATAGTTTGGCCTATATTCTCAGAGGCCGTACAGGTAACTTTATCAATGCCATTAATCCCTGTTAAGGCTTGTTCTACTTTTAAACAAACACCTTCTTCTACTTCAACAGGTGCTGCACCAGGAAATGCCACCGATACAGAAATCATGTTGATATCAGTCGAAGGAAACATCTCTTTACGTATGGACGATACAGAAAACAATCCAACTAAAACGATGAATGCCATTAATAAATTTGCAGCAACAGGATTAACTGCAAACCAATAAATTAGCCCTTTGCGCCAGTTTTTTATTTCATTCATGCTCTTAACCTTCTTTAGTATTGGTTAATATGGCCACATTTTTGTTTTCAAGTTTGAGTTGTGAACCCACTTTAATATTGGGCAGTTGCGTGGTGATTACCTTGTCGCTGGATTTCAATCCTTCTGAAATAAACAAACTTTCATCATTAGAGTAAACAACTTTTACTTCTTGAATATTCAACTTTAAATCTGAATCAAGCAATTTAATCCGATTGTTGAGCAACATGAATTCTCGGTTAATAGGAAAAACACCCACTAAATTTTTTCCTGCAAATTCAACTGTCACAAATGTATTAAACCTTAGTGCCATTTCTTGTTGTGTGAATGGTTGTTCTATTTCGATGATCACATAATTCATCAAGGTACGTGAGTCACGTTGGGCTTCAATTTGTTTAACTTTGCCTATCCATTGAATGTCTTTTAGTTCTTCACTACTGATACTAACTTGTGTATTTTGAATTGAATCACTCAAACCGCTTTGTATGAGTTGTTCATCTGATAATGACACACGAATCTCAGCCACTTCTGTGGATGCAATTGTTGCCAATGACATACCAGTATTAACAAATTGTCCAACATCAACACTTTTACTGAATATGACACCATCAAACGGCGCTATAACTTTTGTTTTATCTAAATTTCTTTGTGCCAGGTTTAAATCAGCCTTCGCGCCATCTAATGCAGCCTTAGCACTGGCTACTTGTGGCAAATTAAGATTTAATGCTGATGGCTCGCCCTGTTTACCATATTTTTTCCAATCATTTCGCGCTAAATCTGACTTTGCTTGCTCTAAATATAAACTGGCTTGAGCAGACGATACATTTGCTTTGGCTCTTGTGATGGACAACTCATAATCTTTGGGATCAACCTTAACCAACACATCGCCCTTTTTAAATTTTCCACCATTACTGAAGTTTTCCGAAACTGAAATAACTTTCCCTGCTATTTCTGATGCAAAACTAATACTGGTCTGTGGCATCACCATGCCTTCAGTTTTAATAGGAATATTATAATCAATGGGATCAATAGAAATAACCTCAACCACTGGAATGATAATTTCATCATCCTTTTCTTGTTCTACAGGCTTAAACTTGTTCATAAAAACAACTAGAATAAGCGTTACTCCAATAACAACAATAACAGGTAATATGAGTCTTCTTTTTTTATTTTCTTGAGCGCCCATTGGAGGCAAGGTGTGTGTTTGATTTGACATAGCAATATTTATCTATTTTGGGTGTGAAATTTTTTCGTCATTATAATATGTATATAACTTGTATTAAATAGACCAAAAGTCATTTATTTGATGATTCAGTGTATCACAGGCATCTTGGGCTGCTTTGACAAAGGTATCTTGCTTATCACCGGCATAAATAATGCCTCTGGAACTGGAGATTATTAGACCTGAACGATCATGGTTTTGATTCAATCCACTGGATAAAGTGGCTTCAACATCACCACCTTGGGCTCCTATTCCAGGGATAAGCAATGGCATCTCACCAACAATCGAACGAATTTCTGCCAATTCTTGCGGGTATGTTGCACCAACAACTAATAGAACATTTTCATTTTCATTCCAATGATCAGTGGCATTAAATGCCACTTGTTGAAACAGTGTGTTGCCATTTTTCAACTGAAGATTCTGAAATTCATTGGATCCTTTGTTGGATGTTTTACACAGCACTATCACTCCCTTATCTTTGTAGTCTAAAAAAGGTTGTAAAGTATCATGGCCCATATAAGGATTGATGGTCACTGCATCGGCCTGGTATTTTTCAAAAGCCTCTTTGGCATATTGTTCTGCAGTTGTTCCGATATCACCACGCTTGGCATCAAGAATTACAACAACATCGGGGTAATTTTTATGAATGTATGAAATTATCTGCATCAACTCTTCTTCCGCTGATAGTGCTGAAAAATAGGCAATTTGTGGTTTAAATGCACACACTTTATCTGCCACAGCATCTACAATGCTTTTTAACCAAGTTGACAAGTCTAAGCCAAGTGATTTGATATTATCCATATTAGGATCTAAACCCACACAAAGAAGAGACTTATTTTTTTGTTGGCAGGCATAGAGATTTTTAATAAATTTATTCATACTTGAAATTTAATCTTAAAGACTCTATTTTAACTGAACCCGAACGATTTTTATATGTCCATTATTGCTATGAAACAATTTATTTTAATATACTGCTTAATATTCTCTGCATTCTCGTTTGCAGGCCTACCAACAGAAGTCAATGGAGTTAAGGTCCCTTCACTGGCTCCTATTTTAGAAAATGTCACTCCCGCAGTGGTGAATATCCATTCAACAAGCCGACAAAGAGTCAATAACCGCAATCAATCATTTTACAATTGGTTTTATGGATTGCCGAATGTCCCTCAAGAGCGCGTAACCCAATCACTTGGGTCAGGTGTTATTGTCGATGCTAAAAATGGTTATATATTAACAAACAACCATGTTATTGAAGGATCAGATGACATTCAAGTGTCTTTACAAGATGGCCGTAGCCTATCTGCAAAACTTATTGGTACCGATGAAGGCACTGACATGGCGGTTATTCAAATTGATTCAACTGACCTATTTGAGCTAAATTTAGTGGATTCAACAAATATGCGTGTGGGTGATTTCGTTGTTGCTGTTGGCAACCCATTTGGGTTAGGCCAAACTGTTACATCGGGTATTATCAGCGCATTAGGGCGAACTAATTTACAAGGATTAGGATACCAAAATTTTATTCAAACAGATGCTTCAATCAATCCTGGTAATTCAGGAGGCGCTTTGATTAATTTAAAAGGCGAATTGGTTGGAATAAATACCGCCATATATTCTCCCAGTGGAGGAAATGTTGGCATCGGCTTTGCGATTCCATCCTCTTTGGCACAGCGGATTATGAATCAATTGGTACAATTTGGACAAGTCAGGCGCGGATCATTGGGACTCGAAGTACAAGACATTACAGCCAATTTAGCCCGTGCCTTTAATTTAGATCAAAACAGCGGCGTTATTATCACAGACATTGAACCCAACTCACCTGCTGAAACTGCTGGACTAAAAACTGGCGATATCATTTCACATTTAAACAATAGCCGAATAAAAAACCAACACGATTTTGATAACCAAGAAGGTTTATTCGAACTCAATACCCAAATTGATATTACCTATATACGTAATGATAATCAAAAGAGTACAAAGACTAGAATAAGTACATTTGATCGAAAAGAAATGCCAGGCAAAGAATTACACATCAAATTAACTGGATCTCATTTCATAAATTTACCTGTCAGACTAAAAGACAGTTATCGAGGTGTATTATTAGATGAAATCAAACGCGGCTCACAGGCATGGCAACAAGGTTTAAGAAGTGGGGATTTGATAACAGGCATCAATAAAAACAAAATATCTAACCTGAAACAATTTAAAATTTTGTTGGATAAATCAAACAGCAAACCAGTTTTAAACATCTATCGCAATTATAGAAATTATCTTTTAGTACTTGAATAGGCTTAATGTAATAGACATTGAGTTGATAAAAATTTATTATAGTAATGTTTTATCAACTCAATTTCATAAGTGTCAAATTCACAAGTAAACCACATATTTGAATGCTGTAAAAAAGGGCATACTCAACAATTGATCGATGCTCTTGAGAGTATAGACGATAACCATATTGTTGATGATCGGCAAAATTCTGTGTTAGTCACAGCATTGAAATATGGTCTCTGGGAAACAGCCCAATCCCTAATTGACAATAACTTCATCTACTCCCACCCCAATAAACCTGCATTAATTGCTGCCTGTCAGTGTAAAAAAGATGATCCCAAAGGCATTCAACTGGTGTTGAGTTTAAACACCAATATTGATTCTAATGACCAGCAAAACCGAACTGCTATTATGACAGTTAGCCTATTGGGCCATGTGAAAAAAGCCAAAGTATTAATCCAACAAAATGCCAATATTTCTTTACAAGATCTGCATGGCAATACCGCTTTAATGGATGCTGTTCAATCAAATAAAAAACGCATGGTTCAATTAATGCTTGAACAGAAACCAGATGTTGATCAAACCAACAATCAAGATGAGACGGCACTAATCATCGAACTCAAACAAAAGTCTCCCACAGAAGATATTGTGACACAACTATTAGAAGCCGGCAGTAATCCAGAATTGGTAGATAGTAATCAAAAGTCTGCTTGGTTGTTGGCAAAACAAAAACACCCTAAGATGGCTCGACTAATTGAGATTCATTTGAACAATGTTAACCAAATCGAACTCCCTCTTTTCTCAAACGACTATCAATCACCAGAAGAGAGCCAACCCATTAAAAACCATAAAAGCATCACAGATATTGATTTGAAAGTTCAAGAAGCACCAGAAGAACGCCAGCAAAATATGGCATCCGATAGAATTGAACCCAGTATAGATATTGAACCTAATATAGATTTAGAAAAAAATTCAGAGCAATCTGAGATTAAACAAAGGCCGATTGCTATACAAAAAAAAGACAGCCTTGAAGAACCAATTAAACCAAAAGAAAATAAATCTTTTTTATTTAATAAAAAAATAAAAAAATCCAATATGCAAGAATGGTTTCATGCAGCTAAAACAGGTAATCTAGGCGGACTTAATCGAATGATAATCGATGGCATTGATATTAATTCTACCGATGATAAGGGTTGTACTGCCTTGATTCGTGCATGTGGGCACTCGCGGCGCGCTGTTGTGTCCTTTTTATTACAACAAAATGCCAATATTGAAGCCCGTTCTAACAATGGAAGTACTGCGCTGTCATCAAGTATTATCGGAAATTGTCGCCGAGTAGCTGGCTTATTAATTGATAAAGGTGCTGACATAAATGCTTTAGGCCCATCTGATTATAGTTATGTAACCATAGCCGCTGCACAATGGAACGATGCCATGCTCAGCATACTCTATCGAAATGGTGCTGACATATTCGTCCTGAATAAGTCCAATCAAACTCTGTTACATATCATTGCATTGGCTGCTGAATACTACAACAATGTCAACAATGCCAAAACATCTATTCAATACCTGCTCGAACATGGCATGGATATTAATTCAACAGACATCAATGGAGACTCTGCATTAATGATCTTATGCGGCACCCATAAAAGTAATTATAAAGTTGATGACAGAAACATTGCATCCATTGCTCATAGCCTAATTAAAATGGGAGCAGCTGCTGCGATTACAAATAAAGCTGGTAAATCTGCATTAGATGCCTGTAAGTCACATAAGTTACAACAAACAAAAGGTGTTTTAATGAACGCGTTAGCATGGAATGATGGATAACTATGTCATTGACTGCTGCGCAAATAAATAAGATATTTATTCAACACCATGCATTAGTTATTAAAGCTGTGGGCGTATTAAGACCAGAAGTAAAAGGCGTCACTGCTGATGATGTAGAACAAGAAGTCAGTATTAGATTATTAAAACTAATAAAAAGTGACCGAGAAATTGAAAACATCTCGTCTTATATATACAGGATCACAGCGAATGTCATTATAGACTTGGCTCGTAAGAATCAAAGGCACTTAAATGAAACAACACTGCCTGATGAAAAAGATGAAGATGATTACGGTCCAGATTTAATTTCAGAATCTTTGATGCCAGAGGAACAATTGGCTAACGAAGAAATGATGCAACGTGTCATGGCTGTAATCGAAGATTTACCAGAAACCCGAAGAATTGCAGTAAAACTGAGGTTGCAAGGGTTCTCAATTAAGGAAATGAGTGAAATGACTGGTTGGTCTTTTTATAAGGCAGAAAATCTATCCAAAAGATCGATGTCTGCATTAAAAGAAAAATTAAAGACTTTAGGTATTGAATATGAAATTGACTGAACAACAACTAGCACAAATGTTTCAAAACAGTAAAAATACTGGTATTGAAGGTGAATCGAATGATTCTGATAGATTGTATGCTTCTGCTGATGCTTCAGCTAAACGCTTAGCTGCGGTTGAAGAAATTGCAAATAATTCAACACTAAGCGCCAGTTACCAAATCATGAATCAATTGCAAGATTGGACTCATGCCATTGGTACAGATATTGATTTAAGCCTCAAACCTAAGTTTTCAGCAACTTTTATGAGTTGGTTTAAACCATCATTGGTCACAGCAGCCATGGTTACTGCTGTTTATTTTGTGACACCAAATATGACTTCACAATTGGACAATCATAATAATATTCAGCAAAACCCTGATCAAATTATGTATTCTAGCAGTTTTGAAGAAAACCGCGATGTGATTAGATCTTTGTCATTTGATGAGAACAAAAATTCCGACTCATCTGATATCATATCTAAAAGTACATTTGGTTAATCTTTATAATAAAAAATTAAATAAAAGGCTGGAGATTCCAGCCTTTTTTTTTCAAAATGAAATCACATCAAAATATTAATAAAAAATACCAAAGCAAATTTCTAGAACAACGAGAAATTGATCTAATTCTTTGCCATGTGTTAAATGTCAACACAGCTGGACTATTTATTTATGACAAAGATATCACTCCGGATCAACACGAACAAATTATAAATATATGTAAACAACGAGAAGAAGGTATCCCGTTTGCTTATATAACTGGCCAAAAAGCTTTTTGGAAATTAGATTTAAAAGTTAACAAGCACACTTTAATTCCTCGTCCAGAAACAGAACTCTTAGTCGAAATGGTCTTGTCCAAAACCGATAAAATGTTTTCTGGAAATATTTTGGACCTAGGTACAGGCACAGGTGCGATTGCCTTAAGTATCGCTCAAGAACGTCCACATGCCAATATCACTGCAATTGATTTTTCATCTGAATGTATTAAAGTGGCTGAATTCAATAAAACACAAAACAAGGTTGCTAATGTCAATTTTATTCAAAGCCATTGGTTTGAAAAAATTGGACCCAACACATTTGACATCATAGTTTCAAACCCACCTTATATTGATGAAAATGACAGCCATTTAAAGTCACTCAAACACGAGCCAATTTCTGCACTTACTGCCAAGAAT
>Ga0316204_10012281_pt1 | contig 10490 bp, 9 predicted proteins | sample 6monrhotite_MG_2_FD_205661 | JGI IMG/M metagenome (GOLD analysis project Ga0316204, IMG submission 205661) | Microbial mat bacterial communities from mineral coupon in-situ incubated in ocean water Damariscotta River, Maine, United States -... | ecosystem: Environmental > Aquatic > Marine >... | reverse complement strand
ACTTTATGTCCATTAATTCGACACCACGCAGGTATATCATTTAATGCACCAGGATCAGTACATAGTACTTCTAAAACATCACCCTCGTTTAATGTTTTAATTTTATCTTGTGTCCGTATCACTGGCATAGGGCACAGTAAACGTTTTGCATCTAATGTATGTTTACTCATATTTATAAATACCATTCAAACTTATAGATACCACGATTTGGGGATTTCATCTGAAGTTAATGGTTTTACCTTATATATGGTGTTTTTTCCGTCAGGATAGTTAACTGACATTTCCACTTCGTCAGCTTCACGGCCTTGTCCATAACGTGCTGCAATGCGTGCCGCAAGTATGGCATCTTCTTCAGAAATATTTCCGTCTAATAACGCTAAAGGGCCATTATGACTGGTGCAATACATGTAAGGGTACATTTTACGATACCCTTCCATAAATTTATTTTCACCTTGCTCACGACCAATAACCATTTTGAAATTATCATTAGGACGAATGTGTCTGCCCACTTTTAGCATCATAATATCATCAAGCTCATAGTCTCGACTTGAACGATGCTGCCACATATCAACTAACTTATCGGAGTAACTTTTGTCGGTTAAAAAACAACAGCCACCCGCAGGTGAGGCATATTCTTTAAATTTAAATTGTGAAGCGAGTGCTATTTGTGGCTTACGTGTGCGACCACTGAAGTTGAGTAGTTTCTCTCGATCCACCCAACCTTCTCTTTCAGGTAGAGTTAGCGGTAAATTCTTTGCACATAGTGGACGTAGCAATAAATCACCCGCGCCTGATTCTTGTTGAACAATAGGCATGGTCTCTTTACGCTGAGACATAGGACGTTGGCCAATCACCTCGCCGGTAATAATAAAATCAAAGTCGTTTTCTTTGATCCACTCTAATGCTTTTTTAACCATAAACCCTTTACAGTCCAGACATGGATTCATGTTTTGTCCATAACCATGTTTAGGATTTAACAAAACGTCTTTGTACTCTTCAATCACATCAATTATATGTAATTTAATGCCCAGTTGTTCCGCTGACCATAATGCATTATTGCGTTTTGGTTTATCTTTATCTTGCTTTCTAATCGCGTGAGTATGGCCTTCAACACAAAAACCGGTGTAAAAGTTAATGCCCTCAACGTGAATGCCTTGTTCAAGCATGACTTTTGCTGCCAAAAGAGAATCCAATCCGCCAGAAATAAGGGCGACCGCTTTGCGTTGCTTTGTCATAGTAAAACCGTAAATAAAAAGAAGTTTGAATGGAAAAGGGAAAAATAAACCGAAACGTATAATAGCAAATTAATTCATTTTCCTCACCTGAATTTAGCCGCCTAACTCGGCAATACATCCTAATTGTGGTGAAGCTGTGCTTGTACCGCTATAATAGCCCGCTTAATTTATAAGAATTTTATTGGGAAGATCTTTTGACAAATTCTGCGACAAAACCAAATCCGGGCGATACTTTTCAAGGACTTATTTTGGCCTTACAGCAATACTGGGCTGAAAAAGGCTGTGTCATATTACAGCCTTATGACATGGAAATGGGGGCAGGCACCTTTCATCCAGCGACTTTTTTACGTGCAGTCGGCCCTGAGCCCTGGGCCACTGCATATGTGCAACCCTGCAGACGCCCGACAGATGGCCGATATGGTGAAAATCCCAATCGTTTACAACACTATTATCAATTCCAAGTCGCGATTAAGCCGTCTCCTTTAGATATTCAAGAACTCTATCTTGAATCATTAAAAATGCTCGGCATTGACCCTTTGGTTCATGATATTCGTTTTGTAGAAGACAACTGGGAATCGCCGACATTAGGCGCTTGGGGGCTTGGCTGGGAAGTGTGGCTCAACGGCATGGAAGTGACTCAATTTACCTACTTTCAGCAAGTGGGTGGACTCGAATGTAAACCCATTACCGGTGAAATTACCTACGGACTTGAGCGTATTGCCATGTACTTACAAGGGGTCAACAGTATTTATGACCTTGTCTGGACAGATGGGCCGCAAGGCACGGTCACTTATGGCGATGTCTTCCATCAAAACGAAGTAGAGCAATCAACCTATAACTTTGAACAAGCAAACGTTGAAGAGTTATTTAAACAATTTGATCTGTGCGAAAGTGAAAGTCAAAAACTCAATGAAGTTGGCTTACCTTTACCGGCGTATGAACAAATGTTGCAAGCCTCACATACCTTCAACTTACTCGACGCGCGTCGCGCGATTTCTGTGACTGAACGCCAACGTTACATTTTACGGGTACGTGCTTTATCGCGTGCTGTTGCTGAAGCTTATTATGAGAAACGAAAATCACTCGGATTTCCCTTAGTAAAACATGAAAAGGGAGATAAAGCATGAGTATAAATACAAAAGATCTTTTAATTGAAATTGGTACAGAAGAATTGCCACCAACGGCATTAAAAAAATTATCTAATGCTTTTTTAAATGGTGTAAAACAAGGCTTGGATAAAGCTGATTTAAATTATTCTGAAATTAAACCTTTTGCCTCACCACGTCGTTTAGCTTTATTAATTACTGATTTGGACGTAGCTCAAGAAGATAAAGAAGTCGAGCGCCGTGGTCCTGCTATTGCAGCATCTTTCGATGAAAATGGTTGTGCAAGTAAAGCTGCAGAAGGCTTTGCACGCTCTTGCGGTGTAGCGGTTGAAGAACTTGAAAAGCTCGAAACGGATAAAGGTGCATGGCTTAATTTTAAAACGCTACAAAAAGGTCAAGCAACAAACATACTGATACCGAATATTGTTCAATCATCTCTTGATAAATTGCCAATCCCTAAACGCATGCGTTGGGCAGATCTCGATGCGCAATTTGTGCGTCCCGTGCATTGGCTTATTTTACTCTTTGGTGATGAAGTTATTGATGCTGAAATTCTCAGCGTGAAAAGTGGTCGTGAAACACGAGGCCATCGTTTCCATCACCCAGAAAGTATTACTATTCCTTCACCAAAAGAATACGAAATGTTGTTAGAAACTCACGGTAAAGTTATTGCAGACTTTAATCGTCGTAAAGAAGCGGTACGTGGTCAAGTTGATGAAATTGCCTTAAGTAAAAAAGGCACCGCAATGATTGATGAAGACTTACTCGATGAAGTCTCTGCAATGGTGGAATGGCCAGTTGCAGTCATGGGTAATTTTGAAGAACGCTTTTTAGATGTACCGCAAGAAACACTTATTCTCACGATGAAAACCAATCAAAAGTACTTTTATGTTGTTGATAAAAAGGGCGCTTTATTACCGCACTTTATTACTGTTAGTAATATTGAAAGTAAAGATGTATCTAAAGTACAAGAAGGTAACGAACGTGTCATTCGCCCGCGCTTTGCTGATGCTGAATTTTTCTGGAAGCAAGATCGAAAATCTAAACTGATCGATCGTAGCAAACAACTCGGCACTGTGGTTTTCCAAAAACAACTCGGCACATTATTAGATAAGACCAATCGTGTGGCTAAAACTGCAACTGCCATAGCGGATCAACTTGCGGGGGATACTCAACTTGCATTACGCGCAGCAGAATTGTGTAAATGCGATTTAGTAACAGAAATGGTCGGCGAATTTCCAAGCTTACAGGGCGTAATGGGGCGTTATTATGCTGATCATGATGGTGAAAACAAAGAAGTGGCTAATGCGCTGGAAGAATACTATAAGCCAAAGTTTGCAGGTGATAGCTTGCCACAAAGCATTACTAGCCAATCCCTTGCAATTGCGGATCGTCTAGATACTCTGGTGGGTATATTTGCGATTGGCCAAACACCAACAGGCGATAAAGATCCTTTTGCTTTACGCCGTGCCTCATTGGGTGTGTTAAGGATATTAATTGAAAAGAATCTTGATTTAGATTTACAACATTTAATTAAAGTCGCCATAGAACAACATGATAAAAGCATAAAGGCGACTGAAGCAGAAATGCTTGTTTTAGACTTTATGCTAGATCGGTTAAATGCTTATTATCTCGACAAAAATATTCGCCCCGATGTTTTAGATGCGGTACTCAGCACTAAACCAACTAAACCACTTGATATCAATAACCGGTTACTTGCAGTGGATGCTTTCCGTCAACTAGCAGAATCAACAAGTCTTGCTGCAGCCAATAAACGTATTAGCAATATATTGAAAAAAATTAAAGATCAATTACCACAAGCGATTGATGAATCTCTATTAATAGAAACTGCCGAGAAAAACCTTAATAAAACATTAACGGCGATTGATGATAAAGTTCAATCACTGATTGATCAAACCAAGTATCAAGAGGCCTTAACGGAGCTTGCTACTCTAGGTAAAGATATTGACCAATTCTTTGATGATGTCATGGTCATGGCGGATGATGAAAAATTAAAAAATAATCGAATCGCATTATTAAATAAGTTACATAGCTTGTTTATGCAGATTGCGGATATTTCTAAGCTACAAAGTTAATGAATAAAGATTCTTACAAAGATATGTTAGTAAAGGTACAAGCCTTTCATGACAAACATGATTTTAAAAACACTGGCGGTGAAGATTTAACTTATCGCATTGCCTTAATGGCAGAAGAGTTAGGTGAAATATCTTCGTGTGTCACAAAAGGTAAAAGTAAAGAGGATTTGGCAGAAGAAACAGCAGACCTTTTTATATTGTTATTAGGCACTGCCATTTCTGCTGACATTGATTTAAACCAAGCCTTTTGGGATAAAATGGATAAGATCATGCAACGTGAATCAAAAATGATTGATGGACGTATTCGTGTTTCTGAATTTAAAGACTGATATTTAACGCAAAGACGCATAGGCGTTAAGTACGCGAAGCATTTATTAAAAATATAATTATCATGTCATACAAAAATAATCATCAACAATTCCTCAATATAATATTGTATTTTTTTGCGTGCTCTGCGCCTTTGCGGTCTCTGCGTCAATCACGTAATTGAATATGAAAATTATTATACTAGATCGCGATGGTGTGATTAACCAAGATTCTGATAACTTCATTAAAACTGTCGATGAGTTTATTCCCTTGCCTGGCAGTGTAGACGCTATCGCTAAGCTTAAGCAAGCCGGCTACAAAGTTTATATCGCGACTAACCAGTCAGGTATTAAACGAGGTTTGTATAAGGAAGAAACATTGCACGCTATGCATGAAAAGTTAGCGACATTACTAAATCAGCATAATGTTGAAATAGATGGTATTGAATTTTGCCCACATGGTCCTGATGATCATTGTGACTGCCGCAAACCCAAAGCCGGCATGTATCTTACTATTGCTAAACAAGCGGGTATCACAGACACTTCAGAAATTTTAGTGGTCGGTGATTCTTTACGTGACCTACAGGCCGCACAATCTATTCATGCAAAACCACACCTTGTACGCACCGGTAAAGGTGAACGTACGATTAATAAAGATGAAGGCTTAAACGATATTCCTGTTTATAATGATCTCTCAGACTTTGTAAACCACTTATTAAGCAAGACAAACTAAGACGAAATTTTATGTTTAAAGCTAAAACCTACACACGTTATTTTTATTCACTTGCATTTGTTTGCACTATGTTTATATCGTCAGTTTATATTTCTATCATTGGTACGATATTTTTACCTTTATCATTTTCGATACGTTATAAATATATTAATTTTTATTCTGTATTAAACCTTTGGGTACTCAAGCATTTATGCCGTATTGATTATCGTGTTGAAGGTGAAGAAAATATTCCAAAAGATGAAGCATGTATCATTTTAAGTAAACACCAATCCGCATTAGAAACGATGATGGTGCAACGCATTTTTCCGCCACTTACCTTTGTGGTGAAAAAAGAACTCATTTGGATTCCCTTTTTTGGCTGGGGTTTGAAATCTCTCGATCCCATCGCTATCGATCGCAAAGCAGGACGTAAAGCTATTTTTGAGGTGGTTAATCAAGGTATAGATCGTCTTAAAAAGGGTATATGGATTGTTATTTTCCCTGAAGGGACTCGTTCTAAACCGGGCACTAGGCTTGAATATAAAAAAGGCGGCAGTATCTTAGCCTCAAAAAGTGGGCACCGTGTTATTCCTGTGGCGCACACGGCGGGTGAATACTGGCCAAAAGGCTTCTTTTCACGTCAAACCGGCACCATTGTGATGAGTATTGGCCCTGCAATTGAGACAAAAGGACGAAAACCAGATGAAATTATGAAAGAAGCCGAAGCGTGGATAGAGACTAAAATGAAAGAAATCAGTACTGTTCCTACTTACCCTGAGCCTGATTATTGATATTTTTTCGATTTTAGCGACTTTTAGGTACAACTTTGTTTATTTATTCAACCGCACAGGGATTTTTCAGCAACACAATCTATCCTTTATTTAAAATATCATAATACTCTGATATAATTGCTCAAATTTTAAACTTTCTTATTGATACGCCCTTCATCGGGCGTATTTTTTATTTAACCTTTTAATATAAAGCAAACACTCACGAACAGCTGAGGTTTGTATTTGGAGTTAATAATGCACAACGGTAAAACATCCATTACCCAATTTATTATTGAAGAACAACGTCATATTGATTCAGCGACAGGTGACTTCACCTCTCTTTTAAATGACGTCGTGACTTCTTGTAAAGTCATCTCAAACCTAGTTAACCAAGGCGAACTCGTAGGTGTTTTGGGTTCAGCGGGTTCAGAAAACGTTCAAGGTGAAGAGCAAAAGAAAATGGATATCATCACCAATGACGTTTTCTTAGAAACTAACCAATGGGCTGGTCATTTAGCCGCAATGGCATCTGAAGAAATGGATGACATTTACCATATCCCTGCAAAATACCCTAAAGGCAAGTACTTACTCACGTTTGACCCTCTAGATGGTTCTTCAAACATGGATGTGAATGTTTCTGTTGGTACCATTTTCTCGATTGTTCGTTGTAAAGGCGATTGCCAAAACCCAACCGCTGAAGATTTTTTACAAGCGGGTACTGAACAAGTATGTGCGGGTTACGCATTATACGGCCCATCTACAATGATGGTGCTTACAACAGGTAACGGCGTTAACGGTTTCACTTTAGATCAAAATATCGGTGAATTCGTATTAACTCACCCAACTATGACCATTCCTGAAGACACACGTGAATTTGCTATCAACGCATCAAACTCACGCTTCTGGGAAAAACCTGTACAACGTTATGTTGATGAATGTTTAGCTGGTAAAACTGGCCCACGTGGTGAAGATTTCAACATGCGTTGGGTTGCGTCTATGGTTGCTGAAGTACACCGTATTTTAACGCGTGGTGGTATTTTCATGTATCCAATCGATGACAAAATGAAAAGCAACGGTACTGAAGGTAAGCTTCGTTTATTATACGAAGGTAACCCAATGTCATATATCGTCGAACAAGCAGGTGGTTTGTGTTCTACAGGTCGTGAACGTGTAATGGAAATTACACCAAAAGAATTACACCAGCGTGTGCCGGTGATATTAGGCTCTAAAAATGAAGTAGAGCGTGTTATCAGCTATCACACAGAAAGTGATGCAGACGCTGTAGCATAAATAAAGTTTAATACTTTTTATTAAAAAGCCCGACTAACTTTAGTCGGGCTTTTTTTTGCTTAAAATTTCGGATTTAAATTATTCACCAAATAATGACTGTGATCTCGTTACTCATATATGAACATAAGCTATCATCATGATAAACATTATTAATAAATTAATTCCTATAACACTGTTTTCATATAATCTAAAGTGAAAGTTTAATGTTGAATAACTATATTAGCTGGCTGTTACGACGGTATAAATTCATCGTTGTTTTATCACTTCTATTTGTGACGGCTCTTGCTATTGGGGTTAAAAATTTAAGCACAACCAATGATTTTCGTATCTATTTTAGTAAAGATAATCCACAACTTGTCGCTTTTGAAACCTTAGAAAAGACATTTGGAAAGCAAGATACTCTGTTCTTTTTCATTGAACCAAAAGATGAAGATATTTTTAGCCAACCAGCACTTTCGCTTATTTGGCAATTAACAGAAAAAGCTTGGAATTTACCTAATGCCGATCGTGTTAATTCGATTACTAATTACCAACATACTACCGCCGTAGGTGATGACTTAATAACCGACTATTTACTCAATGACATCACTTTATTAAGTCCAGAAAAAATTTCATCAATTAAAAACATTGTTTTAAATGAACCCACACTAATTAATTTTTTAACCAATGAAAAAGGTAGTTTAACAGGGATACAAGTTCAGCTTGATTTAGATAAAGGAAAGACTAAAGCTACCGATGAGACGGTTGTCGCGGCTCGAAAGTTACGCCAAGAATTTGAAGCAATATACCCCGATATCAAAATACATTTAGGCGGCAGCAGTACCGCAGGTGTTTCTCTAGGTGAAGCTGTTGAACGAGATATAGAGTCTCTCGTGATATGGAGTTATTTAGTCATTATCACCATGTTACTCATTTTGTTACGCAGTATACGCGGCACCATCGCCACGGTCCTTCTCATCTCATTTTCCACCCTCGCCACTATGGGTATTTATGGGTGGTTTAATTTTGTATTGACGCCTGTTGCTGGCTGGGTGCCTAGTATTGTAATGACAATAGCGGTAGCTGATAGTGTACACATCCTTATCAGTTATTTTCATGGTTTACGGCACGGCTTAAAACAGCATGATGCTATTCGTGAATCTTTGCGTATTAACTTTAACCCCGTCTTTATTACCAGTATAACAACGATAATAGGTGTGTTATGCCTTAACTTTAGTGACTCGCCTCCGTATCGTGAGTTAGGTAATATGGTAGCACTTGGTGTTTTCATTGCATTCGTTTTAAGCATGACATTCCTGCCTGCTATTTTGACTTGGCTTTCTATTGGTAAATCACATATTAAACGTGGCGATAGCAGAAGCATGGATCAGCTAGCAAACTGGGTAATTAAGCAACGGCGTGTGTTGCTATCCGTTATGATCATTTTCACCGTTGTGATTGCCAGCTATATTCCTAATAACGAATTGACTGAACGCTGGCATGAATACTTCGACCACAGTTTTGAAATACGTAACACAGTTGAGCTCGTTAATGACAAGCTAACTGGTGTACATTACTTACGTTATTTGATTGAAAGTAACGAAGAGGGTGGTATTCATGAACCACAATACTTACAAACACTGGACAACTTCTCTGACTGGTTAAAACAACAAAACAAAGTTGCTTATGTTTCAAGTTTAGCGGATATAAGTAAACGACTTAACAAAACATTACATGAGGACAATCACGCCTTTTATACTATTCCAAATAGCCGTCAGCTCGCATCACAAATTTTCTTACTTTATGAGCTTGGCTTACCACGAGAACTGAATCTAGACACTATGGTTAACCATAACCGTTCTGCCACCATGGTAACAGTGGTTATAAATAAAACAGATTCTGAGTTTTTGTTGCAGTTTGATCAGCACGCACAACAATGGCTAAAACAAAATGCGTCCAAATATATGACAAATGAAGCGAGTGGTTTAGATATGATATTTGCACATATCAATCATCGAAATATTCGCAGTTTATTAAAAGGTACTTTGGTTGCATTAGTGCTTATCTCAATTGTGCTTATTTTTGCATTACAATCATTACGTTTAGGTTTAATCAGTTTAGTGCCTAATTTAATTCCGGCTGCATTAGCATATGGTACATGGGGATTATTCATTGGCAAAATTGACCTTTCTGCCTCCATCGTTATCTGTATGAGTTTAGGTATTGTGGTTGATGACACAGTACACTTTTTAAGTAAATATTTGCGTGCTCGTAGAGAAAAAGGCTATGACGTCAATGAAGGCATGCGCTACGCTTTTAATACCGTAGGTATTGCTCTTATTATTACGACGGTCGTATTAGTTTCTGGCTTTTTAGTTTTAGCCGGCTCGCCTTTTTCGCCTACTTGGGTTAGCGGATTACTACTCGCAATTACACTTAGCTATGCACTATTAACCGACTTTTTCTTATTGCCGCCTCTTTTAACTGTATTAGATACAAAACTGTATAAATAATTACCATGGATTTATTACAAACTCATAACATAAGCTGCCCTTATTGCGGTGAAACCATATCTATTGTTGTTGATTGCTCTATTGAAACCCAAGATTACATTGAAGACTGCCAGGTTTGCTGTCGACCTATCATTTTTATTATTAACATTGATGGTGAGTTTGTGAATATTCAGGTGAGTGATGAAAATGAATAACATAGCCTTAGTAAATTTTTTAATTCGTTTGTATATATGAATAATAAATAGACTAAACTGATTTCAATATTACTAAATATGGATAACCTAATGAAAAGACATCTCATCATTCTCTTTAATCTGCTTCTTTCATTTAACTTACATGCAATCACTATTTCAAATGTCGAGATTGCAAAGATTGTTTCTCATTCAGACCAATCCACAAAATTAATCCTCAATGGTGCAGGCGTACGCACTAAATTCTTTTTTGATATTTATATCGGCAGTTTATATTTAGAGAAAAAGGCTAA
>Ga0316204_10012280_pt1 | contig 10490 bp, 6 predicted proteins | sample 6monrhotite_MG_2_FD_205661 | JGI IMG/M metagenome (GOLD analysis project Ga0316204, IMG submission 205661) | Microbial mat bacterial communities from mineral coupon in-situ incubated in ocean water Damariscotta River, Maine, United States -... | ecosystem: Environmental > Aquatic > Marine >... | reverse complement strand
TTACCCGCCAAACCAGTGCCGGCGCGTGCTCCGAAAGTGGAGGTTCCATCGACTGATACGGATGCCGTCGAATCTCAGCCCGCGGCCGATGAGGACATGCTCAACGAGGACATGCTCAACGAGGACGTGATCAACGAGGACGTGATCGGCGAGGGGACCATCGACGCGGATTCCCCACGGGGCGAGCAACGGCCGCAACTGACCATCGACAAACAGTCGCCTCCCACAGCCGTGTTGGGTAAACCGTTTATCTATTCCATTCTGATTAAAAACGTGGGGCAAAGTCCCGCGGGCCGAGTGACCGTGGAGGATGAGATCCCCCGCGGTGCCAAACTGACCGGCACGATTCCACAAGCAGAGTTGGTCGGTAAAAAGCTGATCTGGAAGTTCGGTACACTTCAACCAAACCAGGAACGCAAGATTTCAATCCGCGTCATCCCGATAGCCGAAGGGCCGATTGGCAGCGTAGCAACAGTCAATTTCGTGGCGGAAGTCGCCGCCCAGACCGTTGTACAAAAACCAGATCTGAAGGTTTCCATCAATGCACCCAAAGAGGCGCCGCTGGGGAAACCGGTCGTGTTCCAATTCAAAGTCACCAACCTGGGGACGATGGTTGCAAAAAAGGTCGTGTTGCGGGACATTCTGCCGAGCCACTTCACACATCCCGGCGGTAAGGATTTGGAATACGAAATCGGCGATCTGGCGGGTGGGCAAACACGCGACGTGCAACTCACGCTCACGGCCGCAGAAATCGGTGCGGGTGTCAATCAAGCGATCGTCACAGCCGATGGGGACATTTCCATCAAAGCTGAAGCTGAAGTGAAAATCTTGGACCAAGGGATTTCAATCAATCGCGTGGGACCGAAAAGCCGCTTACTGCGCCGCGCGACATCGTTCACCAACTCAATTCGTAATAAAGCCAAATCGCCTATCAACGATCTTGTGGTTGTCGAACAAATTCCCGAAGGAATGAAGTTCCTCAAAGCATCGCAGGGCGGCAATTTTGACCCCCAGAAGAAAACTGTGACTTGGAATATCCAACAGATTGCCGGGGAAGAATCCGAAGATGTCAGTGTGATGCTGCTGCCCGAGGCCCCCGGAACCAAAGAAAGCGTGATCCGCGTCTTTGGCGAGACGGGACAAATTGGATCGACAACCGCTGAGACTGCGATCCGAGGGTTCGCCCTGTTGGACATCAAAATCTCCCAGGCCGATCAACCTGTGGTGATTGGCGAACGCGTTTCGTATCGCATCGAAATCCAAAATCGTGGTACCGAAGCTGCGACGGGCGTGCTGGTGTCGACGTTGTTGCCAGAGGAAATGAAAATGGTCAGCATCAAAGGACCGTTGGAGCACCAGCAAACTGAGCAACAAATCGACTTCAGCCCGATCGCCGATTTGGCCCCTAACAAGCATATCGCCGTCGATATATTGCTCGAGGCACAAGCTCCTGGGGATACGCGCCTGCACGTCCAAGTGCAAAGCGACCAAATGAAAAAGCCACTCAGCCGTGAAGCCGCCACAGTGATTTTTGGCGAGCAAAACTAAGCCCTCCGGCACCAAGACGCCACGCCTAACTTGCTCTCTCTGCCACAGGGAGAGGGCCGGGGTGAGGGTTTCCGCACAACAAGCGATATCCCATCGTGCAAGATCAGCCGCACACGTTTAAATTCGCACGGTACTGCGCGTGGGTGAATCAGCTGTCCTGTATACAACGGTGCGTCGCGACGCACCCTATGGCACTAGAGGTCGAGCGAGTTTTGCCCCGCGTGGCGCAGCCAGTGGTCGGCGAGTACGATTGCGACCATTGCCTCAGCCATGGGAATGAACCGCGGCAGTAGACACGGGTCGTGGCGGCCCTTGGTTTGAATCGTGGTCGGTTGGCCGTCACGGGTGACGGTTGATTGTGCGATCGGCAAACTGCTGGTCGGTTTCACAGCGGCGCGCAACACGATGGGTAGGCCACTAGTGATCCCCCCCAACATTCCTCCATGACGATTCGTGGGGGTTGTGATCTCCGCTTCGTGTCCCGCTGGCCCTGCGGTGAACAGATCGTTGTTCTCGCTCCCCCGCATCGTGACGCAACCGAAGCCGATTCCGTATTCCACTCCCAAGACGGCCGGCAAACTGAAGAGTGCTTTGGCGAGATCAGCTTTGATTTTGTCAAACACCGGTTCTCCCAATCCGGCCGGCACGCCAGAAGCGACAATTTCTCCCGCGCCGCCGATCGAATCCCCTTCCTTGCGGACCGATTCGATCAACTCGACCATCTTTGTCGCTGCCGTGATATCCGGACAGCGGACAATATTCGGTTCCCCGTTCGGCAGTTTTTCCACCGCATCGAGCGTGACGGCCGCTGGGTCGGGAATTTCGGCGCGGATGTCACCGACCTGTGAAACGTAACCGACAACCTGTCCGCCGAATGCAGCGGCGATCAGTTTTTTGGCGACAACACCAGCGGCGACGCGGGCCGTCGTTTCGCGGGCGCTGGAACGCCCTCCGCCGCGATAATCGCGAAAACCGTATTTGGCATCGTAGGTATAGTCCGCGTGGCCGGGACGGTATTTGTCCTGGATGTCACTGTAATCCCTGCTGCGCTGATCGGTATTCCGGATGAGGATCGCCAGGCTAGTGCCGGTGGTGTGCCCTTCAAAGACGCCCGCGAGAATTTCCGGCAGATCGGCTTCGTTGCGCTGCGTGACAATTTTGCTTTGTCCGGGACGACGGCGATCGAGATCGACCATCAAGTCCTCGACTGACAACTCCAGCCCGGGCGGAACGCCGTCAATAATCACGACATTCCCCGGCCCGTGACTTTCACCGGCGGTGGTGATCCGAAATGCCTGTCCAAAAGAATTGCCCGTCATGTGCGCCCTGAATCGTGAGATGGCTTAATACGTCAACGCGAAATCAACTTGCCTGACGTGCGGAGGTCGGGTGGCACTGGCACCCTGTGAAATTGCACGAATACGTCATTGTACCATATTCAGCAAAAACACGAAGCCCCGCAGGGCGACGTTCATACGGGCTCTGTCGTGGAGAACCAGGGCAAGCGTTTTGGTAAAATGCGGCTCGCCGGGAGACTCGCCCTCCCGGAAAACTTCATGCGGAGAATTACTTCCACGGGAATTTAGCTTTTGCCAACGTTTCATAGGCCTCGACGTATTTTGCACGCGTCTTGGTGACAATATCATCGGGCAGGGCAGGGGGTTCGCTGTTGCGGTCCCATCCGCATTGGACCAAGTAGTCCCGCACGAATTGTTTATCGAAGGAAGGTTGCGACTTGCCCGGTTCGTATTGGTCCACCGGCCAAAAGCGCGAGCTGTCGGGGGTGAGGACTTCGTCGATGAGAATGATCTCGCCGTCCAAATGGCCGAATTCGAATTTCGTATCGGCGATAATAATGCCTTCTTTGGCTGCGTAGTCCGCACCCGATTCATACACCTGGAAACTCAAGTCGCGTAGCTTTTTCGCTGTCTCGGGCGGGATCACTTCGCACATCTGTTCGAATGAGATGTTGATGTCGTGTCCGGTGGTCGCCTTGGTAGCGGGGGTGAAGATTGGCTCGGCGAGTTTATCGCTTTCCTTCATTCCCGCTGGAAGTTGAATGCCGCAGACTCGGCCGGTTTCTTGGTATTCCTTCCAGCCCGATCCTGACAGATATCCGCGGACAACACATTCGACCGGAAACACCTCGGTCTTGAGCACGACCATGCTTCGACCGTCGAGTGCCTCGACGTCGACGCCGTCGGGCAGATCCAGGTCCCCCATGTCCATGCTGATCAGATGGTTGCGTACGTCCAATCGGTCAAACCAGACCTTGCTCATTTGCGTTAGCACACGGCCTTTGTCAGGGATGCCGGTGGGCAAGACCCAGTCGAAGGCGGAAATGCGATCGGTGGCGACGAACAACAGCTTATCACCAAATTCGTACACGTCGCGGACCTTACCGCGGCGGGCTTCGACACCGGGAATGGTACTTTGCAGCAGCGAATTATTGCTCATGGGGATGACTTATAGTTATACGAATGGGATCGGGACCAGGGATTCCAAGCACACAGAATCCACAACGGACCCGCAGTTTAGCAAAGGAATTGCACGATGAAAACCAGCCCGCCGCACAATTGGCCTCGCGCCTACTTCCACCGTTCTACGCGCTGCTGGTTCAGATGCGATCCAGCGCGTCTATCCAGCGTCCGATCGCCTCGATGGCTGGTTCCGGTGGATAGTCATGTCCTAATCCCGGAACGGAATGATGACTCACCGGATAACGCATTTTCTCCAGCGCCTCGATCGACGCCTGGATTTTGCGGCTCTGAGGGTCGTCCGCGCCGTAGACGAAATCCCATTGCAATGGGAAGTCAGGACGATTTTCAGGTGGCTGGACGGCCAGCGGAGCACCGGCTAAACAGAGAGCCGGGAATAACTCCCGTTCTTTGAAGGCCAATTGTTGGGCCAAGGTTCCTCCCGAGTCAAAACCGTGCAACACGATGCGCTGCCGGTCAATTGAGTACCGCTGAACAAACAGTTCGACAGCCGCCTTGATAAAACCCATTTCATTGGGTGTCCATTTCTCCGCTGTACCCGCCTTGGGGGCCAACAAAATCACACCCCGTTGGCGGCAAATCTGTCGCCAGCGTTTGAGCATCTCGGCTTCCATGGTGTTTCCCGATGGATGAATCCATACCAAAAGGGCGTATTGATAATCCGGATTGTAATCGTCGGGAATAAATGACCACAAATCATGGGCGTGCGATTCCAGGGTCTCCGCCAGCCGTCCCGTTTTTTCAGCAGCATCGCCTTTTTCCGGCGGCAACGGAATGGGAGACCGTGGTAATTCGGCGGGGACATTGGCGGGGATTGTTTGCAATTCCAGTTCGACGGTGTTGGGGGCACCGTTGCGCTGATAGGTGAGGACTGCTTTGTCGCCGGGACGCGCGCGACTAAGGGCGTCGCGCAGCTCCATCGCGGAGTTCTGCGGCGTATCGTTGAATTTTATAATGCGATCGCCGCGCTGTAGTCCCGCAGCGGCTGCCGGGCTGTCGGCATAGACGTAACGAACTCCCACTCCAAGGGCGGCGGCGGGCTCGGCGTTCGAAACACGATCAGGCAGAATTCCTAAGAAGGCAGATTCGTAAGGCTCTAATTTGGCGGCCAGAGCGAATTCAGCCGTGATGGTCTGGCCGTCGCGATTGACGCTTAAGGAAATTTTATCACCGGCATAGGAATTGCCCAGCGCGTGCCGAACTTGGGTAATTCTCGTTGTTGCAGTGCCATTGACCGCGACGATCGTGTCTCCAGATTTGATCCCCGCTTTTTGAGCAGGGGAGTTGTACCACACGCGATCAACCACCGGGGGAGTGCTGTAGAGATCTTTGCCTTGTAGCGCAACGCCCAACAAGCCACGGTGCAGGTCTTTGCCCGTTTTGAGCTGATCGAGTACTGTATAGATATCGGCCATCGGAATCGCGAAGCCGATTCCAGAGTCGTACCATTCAACGCCTGCGGCGTCGGATTTTCCTTGCGGCGACAAGGGAACCAGCACGCCCAGTACGCGGCCCTCGATGTCGACCAACGGGCCGCCGTAATTGACGGGCGAGACTTTGGCATCGGTTTGAATGGCCTTGCCCCAGATCCGACGGAGCGCGCTGACAATTCCCACCGACAGACTAGGTGTAGGTGAATCGTAGGTCCGCCCCAGGGCGATGGCCCATTGTCCGACGCGGATGCTATCAAGCGGAGCAGGCGGCGCAGGAGTCAAATTCTCGGCGTCGATTTTGATCAAGGTCAACATCTTGAGGTTATCCGATGCCACCTGCCGAGCAGCAAAGCGGCGTCTGTCGGGCAATGTTACTAGGATTGACGCCGGTTTGGCCGCGAAATTGAAGGAGCTGGTGATGATGTAGCCGTCGGCCGAAACGACGACACCCGTGGTTGGTCCGGTGCCGGCCAGGATATCGTCGACACGCTCTAAGCCACCGACGGTTTCAATCCGCACAATTGACGGTGCGACAATCGCGGCAGCTTGTTTGAGCGCGCGTTCTTCTAAGGCGGCCAGTTTGCCGTCCGGTTGCGCTGCGGTCGCCGGCGCAACGTTCATCACAACGGCAACGCTTAATAACATTAGATTAGTAAGCCGTGGCTTTTGATTCGGCATCATGGTTTGTTCAATGGTTGAAGGTGAGACATCAACTGTTGGCGGAGTGACTGCCGCTTGCACGGGCGGTCAAGCCGCCAACGGCACCCCAAGGACGTTTGGTTGCGAGTCAGCTGAAATTCGTTACGGTTCGTCTTTTTCAGGGGCTTCCAATTCCACGGAGACTAAGCTGTCTCCGCGGCGGACGACCAACTGGACGACATCCCCTTCTTCCTGGCGGCCCAATTCGGATTGCAATTCCTTGCAGGACTGGATGAGTTCGCCGTTGATGAATAACAACAGATCGTCCGGTCGTAGGTCTTGTTTGGCGGCGTCGCTGCCAGGGAGGAGGCCATCGATATAGGCGGGCGTCCGGTTCAGTACGTCAGGAATCAGCACGATGCCAAAGTCGATAGCGCGATAGTTCTGGGGTGGCGCCTTTCGATCCCTGGGCGTATCGTTACGACGGAATGTCCCAGTCTTGATCTGATGGGCGATGTCAGCCAATTCATCCACCGGGATGGCATAGTTGATCCAGGTATTGGTTTCGGCGTTGCGTAGCTCTTTCCCAATCATGGCCAACAACCGGCCGTCGCGGGTTGTCAGCACTCCACCTCCCATACCGGGATTGTTGGTGATGGCATCGACAACATAGACCGGCCCGTCAAAGGGAACCTCAAACGCGCCTCGCCGTGCACGCAACTTTGTTTTGGCCGCGATGACCCCTTGCATGACCGAGACCGGTTCATCGCCGGTGGCCACCTTGTACATATTGCCAAAGGCCAGGACGCGCTGCCCGGTTCCGGCTGTGGCAGCATCGTCCAAATCGAAATAGGGGAGGTCCTCGGCATCGACCTTGAGAATCGCCAGATGCAATTGCGGCTCGGCCCCGACGACACGGCCGTCCAGTTTACGACCGTTGCCCAGCACGACTGTCACTACATCGGGATCCAAAACGTGGCTCCAGACCGTGGCGACATAACCATCAGGGGAGATTATGAAGCCGGTACTGTACGAATGCAATCCGCCTACGCCTCCGGCACCAAAGATTTTCACCAGCCGCGTTTGAACTTCCTCGATGGGAGATAACTCGTCTTGCGCGCTTGCAAGGGGCATGATCCCACAAACAACCAGGATCACAATACTGCAACGGAAGAGATGTTTCATCGGCCCGCCTCCTTGACAGTTTCGTCGTCGGACGTTGGAAACTCACAGTTATCAATGTTCAATGTGACGAAAATTTTGTCGGCATGTTTGACCGTCCACTGCGCGGGTAACATCCGTCCTCGGAATTCTCGCGTGCCTGAAAAACGGACTTCGCACGGGTCAGCATCGTCATGGATCCAAAAATCAAAGCCAGCCAATTCACCCGTGCTCTTGTGGAAATACCACAGCGAGCGTTCAGCATTCAATTCCGCCTCGACAATATCGACGCGTTCGCCAACGCCGTCCAGCGGGGTACTGCCCACGTAAAAAAATTCAGAGAAACCAGAAGGGCCCAGCGTCAATAGTCGGCGGAGATGGTTCAGTCCGGCCAACAGCCCGCCGCTCCCCGGAGGTTCATCAATTGTCACGACATCTTCGCCCAAGGGTTGCAAGTAGGCGTTCTCGCCTAAGAGCATTCCCATGCCCGTGGAGGCGAAGACAATACGGAAATCTTCGCCAGTTTCCGTCTTGCCGGTCACGATCCAGCGGCCTTTGACACCGGAGAAATCGCCTAACTCAGGAAGCCCCCGCAGCGCGCGATCGCGTTCGAGTTCATTGAAATAGTAATTCAGAAAGCCCGGTTTTTTCTGATAGTATTTTGCCAGTTCCGGCGATGTCTTTGCCGGGTCCGGTTGTTGATCCTTTCTTTTATTTTTGGGTAGTTGGGGGCCGCGCGGTTTTTTGGCGGGACCGCCGAGTGTTAATTCACTACTACGGTGCAATGCCTCTAAGCGGACGATGATCTCGTGGGTCTCGATATTGCCATCGACTTCCCGACGAAACGCGAGCGGCAACTTCCACCCCTTGGGGTAAATTCCCAGGATGTTTTTGAATTGATTGACGCTGCGAATCGGCCGCCCGGCAAAGGAAACGATCTCATCATCCAGTCGCAAGCCTCGGCGAAAGACCGGAGAATCGTCCAAGATGTTGTCGACCATGACTGCTCCGTCTTGATTCGTGGAAACAATCGCGCCCAACGTGGCATGGTCGACGATACGTCCGCTGCGGAGGTGATCCATGAAATGTTTGATTTGATTGATCGAGATGGCATAGCCTGCCCCCACGTTGACGCGGCCCCGTTTGTCGAGGGAAATGCGTCCGTTGATCCCGACCACCTCGCCAGCGGTGTTGAACAAGGGGCCGCCGGAGTTGCCGGGATTGATCGAGGCGTCAGTTTGAATGCAGTCGGTGTACTCCAATATCGTGCCCGAGGGATATTGGTAGCGGTGAATGCCCGAAACAATGCCAAACGTGGCTGTGGGGTGAAAGTCGGTCGCCAGCAGGAATGGATTGCCCATGGCAAACACGGGATCCCCTTGATGGAGCAAATCACTGTTGCCCAACGGGGCGGCGGGGAAATCGTCCCGTCCCAAGAGTTTGATCAAGGCCACGTCGCCCGTGGGATCGATGCTGACAATCACCGCATCATACAAGACTCCATCGGCCAGGCCGCACTTCATGAAATTACCGGCGCCTTGCACGACGTGAAAATTCGTCAGCGCATATCCGTCGGGCGTGATCAAGACCCCTGAACCACCTCCAGCCCCTTCGGCGCCAAAAACGGCAACCACCGTCGATGCGGCGCGGGCCATCACCTCGACGCGGTGTTGTTCCGCTTGCGCAACTGTCGGCTCAACAGCGTGGGCTGGGGCAGCCGAAATTGGCGCAATTATCAACATGGCCGCAATCAGCGAGGTTGGAATGTTTAGCATATGTATTTCCGTGTCGGTAGGAACGGCGGGCTGCGCAGTTATGTTGCCCGTTACTATTCAACGTTATTTCGTAACCCGGGCGTCTGCAAGGTCGAGATGATCGGCGATATCGAGGTCGTCGCCAAAATCGACGAGAATGGTCAGATCCCGCGCGCCGCTAACGTCCAAGTCCAACGCTTGCGGTGCATCGGTTCCTTTCACGGTTGTTTCCAAAAGGATGTTGTCATCGGCCGAAATCACGACCTTGACATTTCCACGGCCTTCGACGACTTGGTCAATCCCCATGATGGCGCGAAATCGTCGATAGTCGCCGCGTAGCCGATATTGCAGCGTCGTGCGGCTGTGGATCGAAAGTCCCTTGGAATAACTCTGCCCGCCGAGGCGAATTGGTCCCCCATCCAGATTGCTGTTGCGGCGGTAGGTCCAAGTAATATCGAAATAGGGGACATATTGGATGTCGCGCGGTTCCATGTTGCCGAGATAGACGACTTTGCCGTTGCTGAAATCTAGACTCTCGATATTGCTGAGAGGAATTTCGAGTGAGCCGCCGGCGGAGAGCCGCGCGTTCAGGTTCGTCTCCATCAACTCGACCGACCGAGCCAATAACAATCCGCCGTCCGTCAGCGAAATACCGCAGACTGATTTGGTCTTACGGGGCGCTCGGTGATAAAAAATCAGGCCAAAAACTTTTTCGCGAGGAAGCTCTAATTCGTCATTGTCGATGAGGAATTTAACTGTCTTGTCGTCGATGTCGCCGATGACGCCAGTCAAATAGTCCAGAATGTCCCCCTTGCGGATGATGAGCGCGTCGGTCTCGAAGTCGCGTTTTCCTATGTCGCTCCACAGTTGAGCGATGGCTCCTTCGGCCGGGGCGAACCGCACTGTGTTCAATGATCGAGACGAAAAACTAACCGACTCGAGTCCGTCGATTGTCGGCCGTGCCTTCTGGGAGGAGAGCGTGAATGCCTTGCACGCGAAATGCGAACCATCGGTCAATGAGACATGAATCGAATCCCGCGGAGGAAGTACCGGTTTTCGTCCAGAAAAGCGGATTTCCAACAGGTCCTCCGCAGAAACGGTTGCTCCTCCCTCGTCGGTCGTAATGACCGCCCCGTCGGCGGAGAGTTGCGACAATGCGCCGAGCTGGGGGGCGCCCTCCAGTGTTTGTAATTCCACCTGGGGTTGTTGTAGCAAGGCTGCAGCTGTAAGCAGGAACCAAACGCTCATAATCTCTTCAATACGCAAGTGGAACGGGGCGAGGTCAAGTACAGGGGCATTCGGTGAACATCAGGGGTGCTGGGGGAGGGGACTGGGCATCAATTATTTGTCGGCACGGTCCGTTTGGCGGCGTTGCGGAAATACTCTTCAACAGCGCGGCGGTAATGTTCTGGAAAATCACGGCCGATGAGTTGTTTGATCCGCGAGCGGGCTTTGTC
>Ga0316204_10012279_pt1 | contig 10491 bp, 12 predicted proteins | sample 6monrhotite_MG_2_FD_205661 | JGI IMG/M metagenome (GOLD analysis project Ga0316204, IMG submission 205661) | Microbial mat bacterial communities from mineral coupon in-situ incubated in ocean water Damariscotta River, Maine, United States -... | ecosystem: Environmental > Aquatic > Marine >... | reverse complement strand
CGGTCGTCGAGGCCGACAGCTACATGGTCTTCGGCAACAACGGCGACAGCGCCACCAACGGCGGGGTCGACGTCGACTACGACTACGGCGGCAGCAGCAGCAGCACGACCCTCGCCAACGGCGATGACGAGGTCTACCTCGCCTACGACGGCGCCGTCATCGACAGCATCCGCTGGGACGGCGGCCCGGACTGGCCGGACCTCACCGGCGCCTCCATGGGCCTGGACCCCACGCTGACCGATGACATCGACAACGACGACGGGTTCAACTGGTGCGAGTCCGTGAGCGCCTACGGCGACGGCGACTACGGCACCCCCGGCTTCGAGAACGACGCCTGCGAGGGCGAGCTCTTCAACGTCGGCTACGACTACGACCTGGGCGGCGAGAGCACCCACTACGATGACTACCTGCTGGGCTTCCGGATCACGATGGAGGCGGACGTCACCTTCACGGCCTTCGGGGTGCTGGCCGTGGACGCCGGCGACGACGTGCAGTTCGCGCTCTACGACGACGACGGCACCGGCAACCCGGGCGATCTGATCGCCAACACCGACGGGGACACGCTGGTCAGCGGCATCAACGAGTTCGAGGTGGATGAGGTCGCGCTCAGCGCCGGTGACTACTACATCATGGCGGTCTACGACACCGACGCCAGCATCAGCTTCGACACCCCCTCGGGGGCGGAGGTCTGGTACACCAGCCTGAGCTACGGCAGCGCCCTGCCTGACCCGTTCCCGACCCCCACCTACTACACGGGGCAGGCGATGGCGTACTACGCGGTGGTCTACTAGCTGCGCCCGGCGGCTCTGATCGCTCAGGGGTTCGCGGCCATCCAGGCCGCGATCTCCTCGGGCGTGTAGTAGTTGTACTCCTTGGCCTCGACCTCGCTGGGGTCGATGTGGGCGTACAGCCACTCCCGGTACTGGATGAGCCCCTCGCCGCAGCCCAGCGCCAGGGCGTGCTCGTCGGTGGCCCGCTCGTACTCCGAGATGTCGTCCGCCGTGGCGTACCAGAGCCCGAACTCCGCCAGCGCCTCCCCGTCCAGCTCCGTGTAGTCCGACACATGCTTCAGCTCGTGGGCCAGGATGGCGACCACCGCCCCGTACGGCGGCGGATCCGGCAGCAGCAGGGTGCTGTAGATGACCACATACTCCCGCTCCAGCGGCGGGTCATCGATGGTGGCGATGACGAGGTTGGCGGCGAAGAAGGAGCTGTCATCGGAGTTGGCCTGCAGGGTCAGGCTCACCTCCCGCAGCTCCGGGAAGAGGTTCAACCGGACCGCCTCCAGCGCCCCCTGGAGGCCCGCCTCGCTGGAGGCGTCGCCGGGCTCGGCCATCAGCTCGGCGCAGGTGGCGGGCTGCACCGCGTCCGCTGTGTCCGCGGGCGTCTTCGTACAGGACAGCAGGGCCACAAGCCAGAGCATCGCGTCTCCTGAGCCGAGTATCAGGTACCCTGCGGGGGCATGTCCAGCGCCTCCGCGACCACCGACGTCATCGTCGCCACCTACCTCGGCGGCCCGACGCTCACGCGCTGCCTGGACGCCCTGGCCGCCCAGACCCGGCCGCCGGACGCGGTGCACCTCGTGGTGTCCAACCCGGACGACCCCACCGGGGACCTCCCCCAGAGCTGGCCCTGGCCGCTGCACATCCACCGCTCGCCCCGGCGGCTGCACTACGGCGCGGCCATCAACGTCGGCGCGGCGGCGTCCACGGCGGACGACCTGCTGGTGCTCAACGACGACACCCGGGCCGAGCCGGGCTTTGTGGCGGCGCTGCGGGCGGCGCGGGCCGAGAACGGCGAGGCCTTCTACCAGCCTCGCATCCTGCTGGGGGCGGGGGAGACGCTGGACAACGTGGGCCACGGGCTGTTTCCGGACGGCTTCAACTGGGCCCGGGGGCGGGAGGCGCCCGATCGGGGCTACGCCGAGGCGGGCACGGTCGGGGCGGTGAGCGGGGCCGCGTTCTATGTGCCGCGAGGGCTCGTGGATCGGCTGGGGGGCTTCGATGAGACGCTGGTGGCCTACGGCGAGGACGTGGACCTGTCGCTGCGGGCGGTGCGCCGCGGGGTGCCGCTGAGGTATGTGCCCGGGGCGCGGATCGCCCATGAGCTGGGCGGCAGCTACGGGCGCTATGGAGCGAAGAAGGTGTTTCTGATCGAGCGGAACCGGGTGCGGGCGGCTGTGCGCAGCCTGCCGATCACGGCGGTGGTCACGCTGCCGATGTGGACGGCGGCCCGCTGGGCCTGCTTCGCCGGCGCCGCGGCGGCCGGGCGCGGGTGGGGCGCGCGGGTCGGGATCGCCGGCCAGGTGGCGGCGGTGGTCGGGGCGGCGGCGGGGGTGGCGTATGTGCCGGACGCGCTGCTGAAGCGGCGATCGGATGCACAGCACTGGGAGCGGGGGGAGGTGGCGATGTGGCGGCATCTGGTGAAGGAGCGGGTTCATCTGCGGGACGTGTGGCGTCCGGGGGGGGAGGGATGAAGCTCGACTTCCCGGAAGGTGCGCTGCGTGCCATCGACAGCCCCCGCCTCGACGCCGTGAGCGCGGCGGCGTCGGACAGCCCCCGCCGCCGCGCCATCGTGCGCTACCACGACCACGAGGAGCCTGTTCAGCGCATGCTCAACGCCATGGAGCCGGACACCTACGTGCGGCCCCACCGCCACACCACCCCGCCCAAGACTGAGGCCTTCCTCGCCCTGCGCGGCGCCGCCGCCGTCCTGCGCTTCGATGACGCCGGCGACATCGCCGAGGCCGTCATCATCCGGGCCGGCGGCCCAACCTTCGGCGCGGAGATCCCCCCCGGGACCTGGCACACGGTCGTCTCCCTGGAGCCCGGCACCGTCCTCTACGAGGTGCTCCAGGGCCCCTACGCGGCCGCCAGCCACAAGGACTTCGCCCCCTGGGCCCCCGGCGAGGCCGACCCGACCGCCCCGGAGTTCCTCGCCGCGCTCCGAGACGAGGTGCCCCGATGATCCACGGCAAGAAGGTCATCGTGGTGCTGCCCGCCTTCAACGCGGCGGAGACCCTGGAGACCACCATCCGGGAGATCCCCATGGACGTGGTCGACGAGCTGGTGCTGGTCGACGACGCCAGCAGCGACCGGACCGCCGCGGTCGCCCGCGGGCTCGGCATCCCCACCATTGTGCACGCCGAGAACCGGGGCTACGGCGCCAACCAGAAGACCTGCTACCGGGAGGCGCTGTCCCGGGGGGCGGACGTCGTGGTCATGCTGCACCCGGACTACCAGTACAGCCCCCGGCTGGTGCCGGCGATGGCCAGCATGGTCGCCACCGGCCAGTACGACGTGGTGCTGGGCTCCCGGGTGCTGGGGCGCGGGGCGCTCAAGGGCGGCATGCCGGTCTACAAGTACGCCTCCAACCGCTTCCTGACGCTGGTGGAGAACGTGCTGCTGGACCGCAAGCTCTCCGAGTACCACACGGGCTACCGGGCCTTCAGCCGTGAGGCCCTGGAGGCGCTGCCGCTGGACCGCAACTCCGACGACTTCGTGTTCGACAACCAGATCCTGGTCCAGGCCGTGTGGCTGGACCTGGAGATCGGCGAGATCGCCTGCCCGGCCAGCTACTTCCCCGAGGCCAGCTCCATCAACGTTCAGCGCTCCATCACCTACGGCCTCGGTGTGCTCTCGGCGGCGGCGAAGTACCGGCTGGCCCGCATGGGCCTGGCGAAGCCGGCGCTGTTCGAGGGGCTGGAGTGAGGCCGCTGAGCATCGCGCTCGCGGCGCTGATCGGCTGCGGTGACGTCAAGGAACCCTCAGACTCCGCCGGGAGCGTGGACAGCACAGACAGCACAGACAGCGCGGACTCGGATGGCGAGACGGACGAGGGCGCTGACAGCAGCACGGACGAGAGCACGGGGGACGACACCAGCGTGAACCACCCCCCTGAGCTCGACCTCCCCGAGTCGGGCTCGCCCCGTGAGGACCGGCCCTTCTCCATCGACTTCGAGGTCAGCGATCCGGACGGCGACTTCACCCGCGTCTGGGTCACCGGCTTGCCGCCCGGGGCGACCTGGGATGAGCCGAGTCGCACGATCCGCTTCGGCGCGGACTTCACCCAGGGCGGGCGCTCCTGGACCGTGCAGGTCAGCGCCAGCGACGGCGAGCTGACCACCACCGGCAGCATCCTCCTCGAGGTCCAGGACGCCGTCACCCCGCCCGCGCCGGTGGTGGTCAGCAGCGAGGACTTCGGGGCCTGGACCCGGCTCACGCTGGAGCAGACCACGGACGCCTTCCTCGACAGCGCCGAGCGGGCCGGCCGCACCTTCAGGGCCGTCGTCACGGTCCCCAACCACAGCCACTCCGTGCCCGTGAAGGTGGCCCTGCACGGCTACGACGGCGTCGCGGACGAGAGCGGCTGGGAGGGGGAGTACCGCATCAACCCGGAGGACCCGGAGAACACCTACTGGTGGGGGTACTACAACCCGGCCGGCCACGACGTGCCGCCCTACACCCAGCGGCGCGTGCTGCACCTGCTGGACTGGGTGCTGCGCACCTACCCCGGCGCGGATCCGGAGCGGGTCTACCTGTCGGGGGCCTCCATGGGCGGCGCCGGCGCCGCCACCCTCGGCCTGGTGCACGCGCGTCACTTTGCCTGGGTCGAGTCCACCATCGGCCAGATGATCCCCGCCAACCACCGCCCCTCGCGCCTCGAGCAGCTCTCGGGCATCTGGGGCACCCCGGCGGAGGGGCTGCCCGCGGACGGCGTGCGCTCGGTCTGGGACTACCAGGACCTCACCTGGGTGATCGGCGGCGTGGACGAGGCCCGGGATCAGTTCGTGTTCACGAAGCACGGCAAGGACGACCCCACCATCCACTTTGGCGCCGTGGTGCACCCCAGCCCGCTCACCGGCATGAGCTGGTACGAGGCCGCCCAGGACGAGCGGCTGGGGCACTACGCGGTGTGGGACGAGGGCGGCCACGGCAGCGAGGATCCGCTCCTGGGCGGGGAGTGGTGGCACGCCGGCTGGAACCCCATCTACGACGACACCGCCTGGCTGCGCCGCGATCGGGCCTTCCCGGCCTTCAGCGCGTCCTCGGTGGATGACGACCCGGGGGACGGCACCGGCAACGGCCGGGTGAGCTGGAGCGACGAGTCGGGCTACGCGGCGGACGTGGCGACGCCCGGGGACACCGGCTGGACCGGCGACATCGCCGGGGCGATCGGGCGCTCGCTGCGCTGGGACAGCGGCGGGGTGGTGGACACCTTCGAGCGCTTTGAGATCCCGCTCAAGGTGCTGGACGGGGAGGGCGGTGAGCCGCCGGCGGCGGGCTACCCGACCACGGGCGACAAGCTGGACGGGGCGCCGCCGGTCACCGTCGACGTGACCCTGCGGCGGGTGCAGGCGTTCCGCTGCATGTCTGGCGAGCGCATCCTCTGGCAGCTCGGCGACGCCAGCGGAACGATCGTCGCGGTCCTCGATGGCGTGACCGTGCCCGCGCTGCCGCTGACCACCGACTGGCAGACCCTCACCCTGACCCGGGAGTCCTTCCCCTGAGCGGCCTTACTCCTCGGCCGACAGGCGGGACTCCAGCACGTCCCAGTTGATCTTGCTGGGGTGACCGCGCCACACGACCACGCCGTCTGCCACCACCGCCGCCGCGGGCACGCCGCGCACGCCCATGGCCTCGGTGACCGCCCCGTCGTCCATTCCCACGGCGAAGGTCACGTCGTTCTCCGCCATGAACGCCTCCGCCTCCTCCTGAGTGGTCTCACGGCTCAAGCGGGTGAGCCCCACTACCTTCAGCCCCTGCTCGCTCAGCACCTTGTGCCGGGCCTGCATCCGGGGCATCTCGTCCCGGCAGTGCGGGCACCAGACCTCCCAGAACAGCAGCACCGTGATCGCGGAGTCCGCCGGGGCCTCGCCGAACCAGTCCACCCCGTCCAGCGCCGGCGCGGGCTGGCCGATGACCGCGTACTCGCTGCTCAGCTTCTGGGCGTACTGCCACTCGCGGGTGCCCGGGTAGCTGGTCAGCAGCACCTCCAGCGTCTCGGCGGCCTCCGCCGTGGCCAGGGTGCCCAGCTGGGCGTCGTAGACCTCGAACAGGGCCAGGGCGGCCTCGGCGTCCAGGCCCTCGGGCTGCGCGCCCTTGAGCGTGTCCACCTCCGCCTGGAGCATCGAGAGCTCCTGGGTGAGGGTGAAGACGTCGGCCTGGAGCTGCTTGTAGCCGCAGCCAGTGAGCAAGAGTGGCAGCGCAATGAGGGATGTGAGCATGGGGCTCCGTCGGTTGGGCAGGCCACCCTCTATCGGGCTGGGTACTATGGGCGCCATGCTCGCCACACTGCTCCTGCTCACCGCCTGCGGTGACCCCGATAAGGCCGACGACCTGCCCACTGAGGGCACGCTCACGGTCCTCACCTACAACGTGCACGGCCTGCCGCCGGAGATCACCGGTGACGACACCGAGGCCCGGCTGCTCGCGATCGGCCCCCGGCTCGCGGGCTTCGATCTGGTGGGGCTGCAGGAGGACTTCGACGACGGGCGGCATGAACAGCTCGCTGCCGACGCGGGCTTCCCCACCAACGTGCGCTTCAACGAGGCGCTCGAAGACCGCTTCTATGGCTCCGGGCTCGACGTGCTCTCGGTGCTGGAGGTGGTGGACTACCTCCACGAGCACTTCGACGACTGCTACGGCACCCTCGACAACGCCGGGGACTGCCTCGCCTCCAAGGGCTTCCAGGCCGTGCGGCTCCAGCTCGGGGCGGGGGAGGTGGACGTCTACAACACCCACCTGGAGGCGGGCGGCGGGGAGGAGGACGACCTCGCCCGGCTGAACCAGATCGACCAGATCGTGGCGGCCATGAACGGCTGGAGCGCGGGCCGGGCGGTGATCTTCACCGGCGACACCAACCTCCACCCGGACGAGGCGCCGGAGCTGGCGGTGGTGGAGGACTGGATGGCGCGGGCGGGGCTGTCCGGCGCCTGCCTCGCGGTGGACTGCCCCGAGATCGATCACATCGACCGCATCTTCTTCCGCGACGGCGACGACATGACGCTCGCCGTGGAGGACTGGACCAACCACGACCCGGAGTTCCTGGACGACGCGGGGGAGCCGCTGTCCGACCACGAGCCCCTCTCCGCGACGATCCGCTGGGCCGTCCAATAGGGGACCGCCGCGCGTCTCAGCCCTTGTAGTGACGACGCAGCCAGTCCTGGTACTGGGGGGTGGCTCTGACCCGGTCGAGCCAGCCGCGATGGCTCAGGGTCCAGTCCACGGTGCGGCGCAGCCCCTCCGCCAGCGGTGTGCTGGCGCGCCAGCCGAGCTCGGCGGCGATGGCGGCGACGTCCATGGCGTAGCGGCGGTCGTGGCCGGGGCGGTCGGCCACGAAGGTGATGGCGTCGGCGTGCGGGGTGGGGCGGGGAGCCGCCTCGTCGAGCACGCCGCAGAGCTGGCGGATGACCGCGAGGTTGGGGTGCTCGCCGCCCGCGCCGACGTTCCAGGACCGGTTGGCCGGCCCGCCGAGGATGGCCAGGACGGCGGCGGCGTGGTCGTCCACGAACAGCCAGTCCCGGCGCTGGAGGCCGTCGCCGTAGACCGGCAGGGGCCGATCGGACAGGGCGTTGGCGATCATCAGAGGCAGCAGCTTCTCCGGGAACTGGCGGGGCCCGTAGGTGTTGCCGCCGTGGGAGATGGACCAGGGCAGGCCGTAGGTGCGCCCCCAGGCACGCACGAGGTGATCCGCGGCGGCCTTGCTGGCGGCGTAGGGGTTGCCGGGGCGGTACCGGGCGCGCTCATCGACCGGCGAGGCGTGCTCGGGGATGTCGCCGTAGACCTCGTCGGTGCTCACCTGGTGGAAGCGAACCGGGCGGTCCAGGCTGTCCGGGCCGCCCTCGTCCAGCCAGTACACCCGCGCCGCCTCCAGCAGCGCTGTGGTGCCCGCGATGTTGGTGTCCAGAAAGACCGCCGGGCCCGTGATGGAGCGATCCACGTGGGTCTCGGCCGCGAAGTGCACCACCGCGTCGATGCGGCGCTCGCGCATCAGCGTCAGCGCCCCCGCGCCGTCGCGCACGTCGCCGTGCACGAAGTCCAGGCGCTCGTGCTCAGGCAGGTTGGCCCGGTTGCCGGCGTAGGTCAGCGCGTCCAGCACCACCACCGAGGCGCTGGGCAGCGCCGCCAGCGCCGCGCGGGCGAAGGCCGAGCCGATGAAGCCCGCGCCGCCGGTGACCAGGAGGTTCTTCATGAGGGAGCTCCCGTGAGGATGCGCCGTGCCTCGGCGAAGGCGACCCCCGCCGCGTCGCGCTCCGAGACCTGCGGCGGGCCGTCGAGGGGCCAGTCCACGCCGACCTCCGGGTCGTCCCAGAGCAGCGTCAGCTCGTGGTCCGGATCCCAGGGCGCCGTCACGAGGTAGAGCAGGTCCGAGTCCTCCAGGGCGTAGAAGCCGTGGGCGAAGCCCGGCGGGATCCAGAGCGCCGCCCGGTTGGCCGCGGAGAGCACCCGCCCGGCCCACTGCCCGAAGGCGGGCGAGCCCGGCCGCAGGTCGACCGCGACGTCGAAGATGGCCCCCCGGGTCACCTGGACCAGCTTGCCCTGGGGGCGCCGGGTCTGGAGGTGCAGGCCCCGCAGCACGCCCCGGTGGGAGCGGGACTGGTTGACCTGGACGAAGGGCGTCCAGCCGGCGAGCGCCTCGCCGTCCTCGGGGGTGACCAGGGGCTGGAACCAGCCCCGATCGTCCTCGAAGCGCTGGGGGATCAGCGCCACCACCTCCGGCAGCGCCGTGGGCTCGCGGGTCGCCGTCACTCGCGCTCCGCGACGAGGCGCTGGGCGCGGGCCAGCGAGGCGTGGGTGCCCGCGTCGGACCACGCGCCCTCCAGCACGCCGTAGCCCAGCTGGCCCCGCCGGATGTAGTCGTTGTTGACGTCCGCGATCTCGTACTCGCCCCGAGCCGACGGGGTGAGCGTCGCGGCGACGTCGTAGGCGCTGGCGTCGTAGAAGTAGATGCCGGTCACCGCGTAGTCGCTGGGCGGGTCCGAGGGCTTCTCCAGCACCTCCACCAGCCGCTCCCCCTCGAAGCGCGCCACCCCGAAGCGCTGGGGGTCGGGCACCTGCTTGAGCAGCACCCGGGCGCCCAGGCCGCTGGCCAGCCAGGCGTCGAGCTGCGGCCGCAGCGGGGCGAAGAAGATGTTGTCGCCCAGCACCGTGACGAAGCGCTCGCCGGCGGTGAAGTGCCGGGTCAGCGACAGGGCGTGGGCGATCCCGGAGGGCTCCTCCTGCACGAAGTAGGTGAAGGCGCAGCCGAAGCGCTCGCCGGAGCGCAGGTGGCTGACGATGTCGCCGATGTGCTCCACACCCGTGACCACGGCGATCTCGGTGATCCCCGCCTCCACCAGCCGCTCGATCGGGTAGTAGATCATCGGCTTGCTGCCGACGGGCAGCAGGTGCTTATTGGTGGTCAGGGTCAATGGACGCAGGCGTTGACCCGATCCACCGGCCAGAACAACTCCACGAACCGTGACAGGGGCTGACATGCCTCGCAGGATACCTTGATCCGCATGACCTCCATGAGCCGTCACTACGACATCGCTGGCTGGATGCACATCGCCTCGGGCGTGATGGGGTTCGTGAGCCTCGCCGGCGCGGTGCTGCTCTTCTCCCCCGGGCTGGCCGGCCTGGACCTCGGCATGCCCATGGACGCCATGATCTTCGGGCTCACGCCGCTGGAGCTGATGCTCGGCATGCTCGCCTTCGGCGCGGGCCTGCTGGTGCTGCTGGGCCTCGTGAGCATCATCACCGGCTACGGCCTGCTCAAGCGCCGCCCCTGGGGCGCGAACACCGCCATCGTCGTCAGCCTGCTGCAGCTGATGAACGTGCCGCTGGGCACCGCGGTGGCCGCCTACACGCTCTGGGCGCTGCTGTCGGAGGACGGAAAGGCCGCCTGGGAAGAGGAGCTGGCGGCCGCGTGAGTCAGGTGCCGACAGCCAGGGCCGCCGCCGCGCCGAGGGCCGCGACGATGCCGACGATGTCGGCGATGACCACCTTGCGCAGCAGGGCGCTGTAGCCGCCGGTCAGCAGGGCGATCGCCAGAAAGCCCACCATGCTGACGAGCCCGGCGATCAGCGCGCCGACCTGCAGGGCCGGCAGGAAGGCCGCGGCGATCAGGAAGCCGCCGAGCACCCCGAACAGCAGCGCCCGGTGCCGCATCAGGATGGCGAGGTTGGGATCGTCCATGGGCACGCCGTACAGCGCCTCCAGACGGGCCGGAGAGATCACACCGATCACGGGGATGGTGTTGATGACGCCGGCGACCAGCAGCAGAGCGGTGACGAGCATGCCGCGAACCTAATCCCCGGCGCCCCTGAGCGCCCGACAGGCGGCGGCGAAGGTGTCCTGGGGGGTATGGCCGGCGCTCGTCGAGTCAGGGAATGATCGACAGGGCCAGCCCGCTCTCCCAGTCCTTGTACCCCGCGTCGTAGTACAGGTACGCGCTCGACGCCGGGCCGGTGAAGTCGCCGGGGATGTCCGCGCTCAGATCGAGATCAAT
>Ga0316204_10012278_pt1 | contig 10491 bp, 9 predicted proteins | sample 6monrhotite_MG_2_FD_205661 | JGI IMG/M metagenome (GOLD analysis project Ga0316204, IMG submission 205661) | Microbial mat bacterial communities from mineral coupon in-situ incubated in ocean water Damariscotta River, Maine, United States -... | ecosystem: Environmental > Aquatic > Marine >... | reverse complement strand
TTTGAAGTTAGTTAGATTTTATAGAGAGGGAGAGTTGTCTTCAATGCGTATGTCAAGTACGGATGAAGCCGTGTCAGAGGTGCAAGCATTTTTCTTTGACGAACAGCTCACAGAAGAGCAAATCATTTTAGAGATTTATAGTAGAAATAGAGGTAAAATTTCTGATGTTGATGAATTGAGATTAGATTTCGACAGAATTTTCACTAAAAAGCAAATCCAGAAAAAGGCCCTTTTAACAGGCGCAAAATTCATGGACTCTGCAGATTTTGGAAAAGATTTTTCTATTCAAACTATTCTTAATATCAAAAGTGAACAAAGATATTTAAATGCTAATTTTCACGGTTTCTATGTCCTTCAACCAAGATCAAAATGGTTTAATAAACCTGGAGAGCCAATGTTATTAGCTTCTTTAAAGAACAGTAACTTCTATTGGTTAAACCAAAGTCAAGTTGTTAAGGCAGATAACAAATTCAAATCAGCCTTAAAGTGGATTCAAAAAAGGATTTCTTCAAAGACGTCTTCGAAGTCGTAGAACTCATTCCTAAGGGAAGAGTGACATCTTACGGCGCAATCGCAAAGTATTTAGGAGCAGCAAAATCAAGCAGAGTCGTTGGCTATGCAATGAATGCATCTCATTCTAATGAAAAACCAATTCCGGCTCATAGAGTTGTGAATAGAAACGGAATGTTAACAGGTAAAATGCATTTCCCGACTACGGATGCTATGCAAGAGCGACTTGAAAAAGAAGGACTGATTATCATTGACGATAAAATCCAAAAGTTCTCTGATCATTTTTGGGATCCCATGATCGAATTGGCCCTCTAATTGTTTCTTGAATAAAAACAACCTATCTTTGCACTGAGTTTTTGGTTTATCTGCCTCAGGTAGATGATTAAAAGGGAATTAGGTGTAAATCCTAAACTGTTCCCGCAGCTGTAAGCTTCGAAACTTAAAACATACCACTCTAATTAGGGGAAGGGTTTTAAGCCATGAAGTGAGTCAGAAGACCTGCCACTATTCTCACAAACAAGCTTTCGGGATAAAAGCATAGTTTGATCGGCAGTTCTGCCTTTCACTATATTTCTATTCCATTTTATTAATTCTGTCAATCACAAAAAAGAAAACGATTGGCTTAAAAATTTTAAAATGAGAAAAAAATTACTTTTTGCACTAGCAATAGCCTTTAGTACCTTATCAAAGGCGCAGATGACACAAGAAGACTTGCAATATTATGTGGGCTCAGGGCCTGATACGGCAGTGGTTGTCATTGATTTTTTGGACGGAACGGCCGATAGTTCATATGCTTGGGGATATCTTTTTGATGCCACAAATAACATGACTGGTGGAGACGCTCTAGCAGCAATTTCATCTGATGAAGCAACACTTGATGTTGTGACTGGTGGTGGGTTTTTAAATGACATCACCTACAACTCTCATGCAGGTATTGCTGCGACCCCTAATTATTGGGGAACTTGGAGTAGAACTGCGCTTACTGCCTGGTCATCAAATACTGGTATAGGAGAAGTTTTAGCTAATGGAGATTGGTTCGGTTGCTCTTATACTGATTTTTCACCTGCCATTGAACCGGGTGACTCGTATCCTGCTTATGCATCAAAATGGTTTTCGGTTGATGATGTAGATTACTGGGTTGGTTCTGGATCTGATACAGCTGTAATGGTTGTTGATTTTGTAGATGACGTTTATGGCGAGCAAGTTTCTTACGCATGGGGATATCTATTTACGGGTACAACTGATGGTGCTACAATGATGGCCGATATTTCGGCTCATGATGCTAACCTTGATGTCGTTACCGGTGGCGGATTCTTAAATGATATATACATGAACGCTTGGTTAGGTGAAGCCGGGTCTCCTTATTATTGGGGGACTTGGAGCGGAACTAACCTTTCAGATTGGACTTTAAATGCAGGTCTTTCGACTTCAATTTCAAATGGAGATTGGTTTGGTGCATCATATGATGATTGGGAGCCAAGAAGGCCATTTGCACCTTCAGCTGCACAAGACTCTGCGGCATTTACCTTTGATGACATACCTTGGTCTTCTTTTGGTATTCATTATGCTGGTTTCGGACCAGATACAGCTATGATAGTGATTGATTTTAATCAAGGATCAGGAACTTCATATGCATTTGCTTATTTGTTTGATGAATCAAATAATGTGACTGCAGAAACTGCACTCAATGATTTGCAAAACTCAAGTGATATTTTGACTGTAAGTATTGGTGGTGGATTTTTGAATGATATTGTTTTTCAACAGTCAGGAATTGGAGGTTCACCAAATTACTGGTCAACTTGGTCAGCAATAAATAATGGTGGATGGGAGTTAAATTCAGGTATTTCTGAAGAACTCAGTAATGGAGACTGGTTTGGTTGCACTTATACTGATTTTGATCCAGCAACTTTCCCAACAACTCCTAATGCTGAATCATTAACTTCAGGCTTAGAAGATCTTGCGTTGAAACTTGAGGCATTCCCTAATCCTACTAGAGATATTCTTAACGTCAAAACAGAATTGAATTCAAATATTCAATTGTATGACTTAAACGGAAGATTGGTTAACGAATTAGTTTCAAATACATTGATCACAACTTTTAATATTTCTGATTTAGAAAGTGGAATCTACCAGCTGCAAATCACTTCGGGATTAAGAAAAAGTCAAGCAAAAATTGTTAAGCAATAGTTTACATATAAAGTATATGATAAAGAGTACAGCAACTTTGGTTGCTGTACTCTTTTGTTTTTCAACTTTTGGTCAAGACAGTATACCCGAAAGATCTAAAACCTTAAAGGTTGTGCCAGTCACTCAAGGTAAAACCTGGCATACACATGTTTCTGATTTGAGATCTAGCAGCCCAAGATATTCAATTGATAGATTTCGAATGGAAGATATAGGCGCAACTGACGTTGGTGCAGCTTTAAATTTTGTTCCAGGAATTCAACTCAAAGATTATGGTGGCGTTGGGGGAATAAAAACAGTATCTTATAGAAGTTTGGGTGCAACCCATACTGCTGTCACAGCAAATAACAATGTGTTAATCAACAACCAAATTGGCGCCATTGATTTGTCAACTATGCAAAGTTTTGGTCTAAAAGAAGTAGTCTTCTCTGCGGGTCAACCTCAACAATCTTTTGCTTTAGCATCAGCTTATTTACCGGCGAGCACAATTAATATTTATTCGAAAATTGGAGTGTCTGATACGGCTACTTCTTTTGAAGTTTATCAAAAAATGAGCACGGTAAATGATTTTGAAAGTGGATTGTTGGGTCATTTTAAATTAGGTAAAAAAGGATTTGTTGGACTTCAAGCTTTTTCTAATTACGGCAGTGGTGCTTATAACTATACGTACAATTTGAGCGGTTCTGATGAGAAGTTTAAAAGACAAAATGCCGAGCTTTTCAATTACAACTTAGCTTTGGGCTATGGGGTCCACGTGAGTGAGCATAGCAGTATATTCGGAACCGTAGACTATTTCAATAATCAACAAAATTTGCCGGGTGCGGTCATATTGTTTAATCCAACCAATGATCAAAGTTTGGCCAACAAAGATTGGCGAGCGAACATCCATTTTTCAAGAATTAAAAACAATTGGATTTTACACCTCCATTCTTTTGCAGCTCAAAATCAAACTCAATATGATGATCCAACTTTCTTAAATGTTGCCGGCTTTTTAAGTTCAAATTATAAAATGCAAACTGCCGGTGGTGGGTTTATGGTAAATAAAAGATTTAAATACTTTTCAAATCGATTCTTCTTTGGTTCTGATGTAGTCTCTTCAAATTTGCGAAGTAATGAGTTCGCCAATAGCCCTGATCGTGTTAATTTGAATTCAGTTGCGGGATTCTCTGTTTGGATTAAGAAATTTAGAGTTGAAGGAAATCTTTCACATCAATTGATTCATGATAATGCACGGTCAGCTGATTCAATTACCTCTAATTTATTTTCTCGTTTGGCACCTTTCATAGCTGTCTCTGTCTTACCTTTTGAAAAGGCCAAGGTTCGGTTCAGAGCTTTTTATAAAAACGCCTTTAGAATGCCAACCTTCAATGATTTGTACTACAATTTTATTGGTAATACTAACCTTAAGCCCGAAAACGCACACCTTTCTAATCTTGGTGTTTCATATGCAAAACATTTTGGCGACCCTATGACCATTAAACTCTTTGACCAAAAATCTTTTGAAATAAATGTTGACGGTTTTTACAACTATGTTTTTAATAAAATTGTTGCCATTCCGACTAAAGATTTATTTAATTGGAGCATGCAAAACATAGGCGAAACTGAGATTTACGGACTAGATGCTTCTGCAACATTCTCGTTCACCAAAATGGCTTGGACAGGAGCGTTTACGACAAATCATACCATCAACAAATCAATTGATAAAACGAATCCATCTTTGGCATCTTTTGGTGATCAAATTCCTTACACACCTTTCTATTCTGGATCTTTAACTGCCATAGTTGGTTATATGGGATATAGGTTAAATGTGAATGCCTTTTATAATGGCGGCCGCTATACTTTGAATGAAAATATTCCGTCTAATTATTTAGAAGGATTTATAGATTTGAATATTGGATTACAAAAACGCTTTGAGCTTAAGAATTATATGGGACTTAATGTGAATTTCAAAGCCATGAATATCCTGAATAAAAACTATGAAGTAATTAGAAGTTTCCCAATGCCAGGTAGATATTATCAACTGACTTTAAACTTTAGTTATAAATGAAAAAATTAATCTATTTATCGGCAATTCTTGCGCTTACGGCTTGTAAAAAGGAGGATCCGATTGAGCCATCTCCTGAAGTTTATACCAACGGAATTTTGGTTTTGAATGAGGGCTTGTATCAGCAAAATAATGCGTCAATATCTTATTTTTCTAAGGCAGATGAAACTGTTTTACAACAACAGTTTTTGGCAGCAAATGGAAGAGGGTTAGGTGATACAGCAAATGATTTGGTGACTTTCGAACAAAACGGAAATACCTTTTTTGCTGTTGCTGTTGACGTTTCTTCACAGTTAGAAATAATCAGTGCTAGCAACTTACAATCAATAGCTCAAATCCCGCTATTTAATGGCGAAATTGCAAGGCAACCAAGAAGGGTGGCAGTAAACGGTTATAAAATCTATTCATGTAATTATGACGGAACGGTGAGCGTTTATGACAAGTCTAGCTTGCAAGAGCTCGCCTTAATAGATGCCGGTCAAAATCCTGATGGATTAGTCATTGTGAATGACAAAGTTTACGTGAGTAATTCTGGGGGCTTGAATTCGCCCAACTATGATAGTACTTTAACTATAATTGATGCGAATACCGACATGATATCAAGTGTTTTAACCACTAGGGTGAATTGTATTGATGCCATTGCCGGAGAGAACAATGATGTTTATTTAAATTCAAGAGGAGATTATGCTGGTGTTGCACCTGCAATATTGAGAATTGATGCAGACGCAGATACCGTTCTTTACGAATTTCCCTTAGACGTTTCATCTTGGGTTTATAATGATGGTTGGCTGTATTATATTGATGCTACCCTTAATGGCGTTTACCGATACAACACATCCAGTAATACCTTCGAGAACAATCAAATTATTGATTGCTCCGATTTCAACACTCCGTATAAAATTGAAGTTCACCAAAATGAGATTTATCTGGTGGATGCCAATAACTATGTCAATTCATCTGTTGTAAAAGTTTATGATTTATCGGGTAATCCTTTATATGAATTTACCGCAGGTTTAAATGCTAAAGACTTTGTTTTCAATGATTAAGATTATACTCCTATCCACTGCATTGGCCTTGCCATTATTTGGGAAGACTCAATTTGCGCCAGCAGCAAATGTTCTGGGTACAACAGCCATCCATAAAGATTCTTCAGTAGTCGTGAATTGGGCCACCAAGGTGACTTCTTTTACAAGAGGATTTGAAGATGTAGCCCTTGGTGGTCCTCTCGCTTCATATGGAGATTCTACTGCGGCCCTAGGTTATGCTGAAGGCACAAGTACTGAAGTGGTTTCATTAGGTGATGCCGGCGAAATTGTACTAGGGTTTCAGTATCCAATTAAAAATGAAGCTGGTGCTGATTTTGCTGTATTTGAAAATAGTTTTAGCCATGACTACTTAGAGTTCGCTCATGTTGAGGTAAGTACTGATGGCGTCAACTTTGTTCGAATTCCATCTGAAACATCTATTCAAACTGCATCCCAAACTGGAACATTCGGAACAACCTTGGCTGAGTGGACACATAATTTGGCTGGTAAATACATTCAAGGTTACGGAACTCCTTTTGACTTAGAAGATATTTCTGATTCTTCGGGTGTAAACTTAGATAGTATCAATTATGTTAAGATCATTGATGTGGTCGGTTCAATAAATGCGACTTATGGATCATTTGACTCATTTGGTACTATTATCAATGAGCCTTATCCGTCAGCATTTGAATCAGGTGGGTTTGATTTGGATGCAGTTGGTGTGATTAACGAGAATAATGTATCTGCCAACCTTCAAGAAGAAGTAACACAAATTAATGTGTATCCGAATCCTGCTCAAAACGAGCTCTTTCTACCTGGATTCGTCGGAGGTATCCAAATGTATGATATGAGTGGACGAAAAGTTCTGGAAACATTTGTTTCTGCAAATGATGCCGTAGACATCTCATCTCTTTTGGACGGAATGTATCTTCTGAAGAGCACAGAAGGTTCTGTGAAAATTCGAAAGATGTAATACACTCAATAAGTGTGCAGGTGGTGTGAAAAAAATTGCTATTTTTCAATATCAAAACACTACCCATGAAAATCTCTTTTCTTCTTTTATTGATAGTTTCATCTATCAACCTATCTGCTCAGAACCACACTACAAAACCGATTAGGTACATTTTTGAATCTATTCATGATCACATGGGTAACCTTGACTTGAATTCAAAAAAGGTGATGCTTTTTAGCGAGGATAACAGATTATTATATGAAGCCGATTTTTATGAAGGAGAAGAATTAGATGAACAATTTTTCTCGTATAATGAAGACAAAAAGTTAACGAGAGATAGACGCATTTTTCATAAAAAGGAGGAGTGTGGAGACTACAGAATGACTTATGATGAAAGTGGAAATTTGATTTCGGAAGTAAACGTGAACGCGAAGGGAAGAGAGATTGAAAAGAAGACAATGACATATGATAAGTCTGGAAATATGATTAAACATGTAGTAGAGTTCTACCATGAGTCTTCAGACAAAATGATAATCGAATCAGCTTTTGAGTATGTACATGAAGGTGGCAAGCTCGTTTCAAAATCTGGTTTTGAAGATGAAAAGAAAGATCAAATAATTACATACAAGTATGAACACGAAAGCAATACTGAGACGATTTCGAGATATGATTCGAATAACAAAATCACTGAAAAATGGATGACAAAAAAAGATAGTGATGGCAAGTTAATTCAGGATGTTCACACCAAATATCAAGACGGCAGATCTATTGCTAAAACCATTGATTTTGCTTATGATCAACACGGTCATATTTTGACTGAAACCATGACAAAAACAGGAAGTTCAATTAAGAAAGTCATCAGTTTTGAATACAAGTATGATGAATTTGGGAATTGGGTTGAGCGTAAAGAGTTTAAGAAATCAGGAGCGAGAGAATCACAGGGGGCACATTTAAAAAGACACATTGAATATTTTGAAAAAACAGATTATAACCATCCACCAATGGAAATGGATGAAAGTTATAATTATGAAACGAGAGATGGAAAAAGAGTGAAGGTGTTTCAAGAAACTCACGTAAGAATAAACAATAACAAAGGGGAGTTAGAGTGGGTTGTGCGAAGAAACGGTCCTGACGTTTTTCAGTTGGATGAGTATGAATATGAAGGAGGAAGATTAGTTAGAGTCAATCATCTTAACAATGAGAAATCGGGTAATGCGTACACCTTGGTAAGATATAATGCAGATGGCAAGCCTTCGGAAGAAAGTTCATACGGAAGCAATGGAGATATGAACGATAAGATCATATACACTTATGCCAAAGACGGTAAGTTGGCTTCAAAAGAAGAAATCGAAAAAGGAAAATCTATTCTGACAGAAAATTATACTTATGATTCAAAAAGCGGTAAAGTTTCGAAATGTGACCTTGTTGAATTTGAAGAAAAAACAGAGGTGACTTATGAGTATGACGAGTATGGGTTTTTGTCTAAAACCATAGAGGTTCCGAACGGAAAAACTGCTGAGCAAACAGTGTCTCAGTTTGTTTATGCTAAAGGAATCTTGTTAAAAGAACTTGACTTTGAAGGGAAATCAAAGAAGGCTTCGGAAGAAGTGAAATATACTTACGAAAAGGGAGAAGTTTCAAAGCGCGCCATTTATAGAGGTAATGAGATTCACAGTGAAATCGAATTTACTTACTTCGAGTAGATCCTACATCACCTCCCCAGCTCCTCTTTCCCAGCAATCAGCATAGTGCTTTTTTAGTAGATTTCTTATTTGCTGGTATTGATTATCAAATCGTTCATTCACAAAGTGAACACGTTTTGGGTCTTTGCCGACAATATGAATGACCTTGTCTTTTTTCATCATGCCAACTCTTTGAGCGGTCGTGTCACCTTCAATTTTTTCAATGATGGTATCAATTTCTTCTTTTTTAAGAACGATTGGTTTCCGCCCAGCAATGAACTTTGTTCTGATTTCATCTGCCGTATAAATGGTCGTTTTAATGGCAAATAAAAGCACCAGGCCTAATCCCCACATGATGCATGAAACCCAAAGCGGGGCAACACCTTTCATGAAAAGCGGAGCAGTTCCTAAAAACAATACCAGCAAAATGGCAAAGTAGAATTTGTACGAAGGCTTTGAAGTTATTTTATCCATTGGGTCTTAATCTGCATCCACAATTTCGTCATTTAATTTCAGATTCTCATCTGGAAATTTTTCTGAATGATAGTTTAGAATGAGTAATATGGCGTCAAGAGAACCAATCAGTCCTGCGTACTTGATTAATTCGGCACCATACATATTTCGAGAAAAAAGTAGTAAAAACACTCCTGCGAAAGAACTCAAAGTAAACACAATCATCATGATGCCATAAAATTTGAGATATACTCTTTTTCTCGCCGAACTTACAATAAATGATATTCCTGAAATCATTATAACGAGGCAGTAAAAAAGATAAAAGCTTCCGGCCTCAGTACTATAGTTGCCATGAAACTCAGCCTGATAAGTAAGGTAAGTTACTATCGGACCACAAATGAAACAGGCAATCATCATAATCAGAGGAAAGTGAAATCGCTTTTTTTTGAGGTAGATAATAAAGATGATTGTAAGAGGAAAAGTGATAACGGAAGAAATGATAATTAACATGCTTTTATCTTTCATCCCAAAATTGAATAGTTCAGGGTCGATAGTCAATAATGAATGTAGAAAATTTGTGCAGATATTTATCAGTATTGCAATAATCGCAATATTCAAAAATCGTATACTTAGTTTCTTTTCCATTTCTATTCGGCGTCAATAATATCATCATTAACAATCTCTTCTTCTTTTTGAGGATTTAATTCAAAGTAGTAATTCAAGACCATCATAAATCCGGATACGTGAATGATAAGTAGAGCGTAATACATGAGTTGTCGTTCTAGTTTATTGCCAAGTTTTATAGATAAAAGGACACCCAAAATGGCAAGTAAACATCCACATATAATTCCAAACCATCTTAAAAACTTTCTTTCTTTAGATTTAGTAAGTAATAATCCAAAACAATGGATTGCTAACAGAAATAAATATAATGTGAAGGTCATGCCGGTGAGCCCTAGGTGATCACGTTCAATTTCGGCTTGATATAAAAAAATAGAAAAAACCAAAAAAGCCAAACTGACCAAAATCCATGTAACCAGTGAAAACCAATATTTTTTTTCATTGAGGTAGTGCATGAGAAAGATGCTCGAAACTCCAAAAGAAAAGGGCAGGGCAAGCAAGATTATTTTCAATGTTTCTTTCTCGTAGCTAATTAAAGAACGACCTGACATTCCTATGAAGTAAAATAATTGAGTTAAGACTCCTATGGTCGTGAATACCATAGCCCATTTTAAGAATACTTTTCCTATTCCCATATTCTTAGTCAATTGGATTCATCACTTTCCATTCGCCATTTGAACGGAATGTATTTAGCTTTTGCCAGCTGCTACCACCATCAGGGTAATAGCAAATTTCTGTAATTACGAAATGGTCATCAGCAAGCTGTTCTCTTCTAAAGGCTCTTTTTACTCCTTTAAACTTCGGCATTCCGTCTTCTTGACTTCCTTTCATGAAAGACAGTTTTAAAACTTCGGCTGTACTCTGAATAAGCTCTGCATCTGGTGAAAACGCATCACCCATGGTTTTTTGAAGCATTAATTCGGCTTCTTTTTCAAAGTTTTTGCAATTTATTGCGGCATCTAAGTTGTCGGCGTCGTAAGCATTTTCTAGAGAAATAATTGCACCTTCAGGAGTCTCAAA
>Ga0316204_10012277_pt1 | contig 10491 bp, 8 predicted proteins | sample 6monrhotite_MG_2_FD_205661 | JGI IMG/M metagenome (GOLD analysis project Ga0316204, IMG submission 205661) | Microbial mat bacterial communities from mineral coupon in-situ incubated in ocean water Damariscotta River, Maine, United States -... | ecosystem: Environmental > Aquatic > Marine >... | reverse complement strand
TACCCGAAGACGAGCGCAATGTGCCGATGGCCGAAAAACTGCGCCTTTTGGGGGCTGGCGTCCTACCTTTGGCGATTTTCGCAGTGATGATGGTGCCTTTCGTCAAGGGTTATACCTCACTGGTCGAAAGTTCGGCCATCGGTGCAATGGCCGCGTTTTTGGCGGCAGTCCTGAAAGGCCGGATGACCCGCGAGGTGTTTGAAACTTCCGTGCGTCAAACATTGGCGATTTCATGCATGTTTATGTGGATCATTCTGGCCGCCCTTGGTTTTGGCGCAATCTTTGACGGGCTGGGCGCGGTCAAGGCAATCGAGGATCTTTTCACCCAACAACTGGGTCTGAACCCATGGACAATCCTGATCCTGATGCAGCTGTCGTTCATTCTGATGGGCACGTTTCTGGACGACACCGCAATGCTGGTGATTGTGGCACCGCTATATGTACCTCTGGTCGGATCGATGGGCTTTGATCTGGTCTGGTACGGGGTGCTTTACACTATCACTTGCCAAATCGCCTATATGACCCCACCATTCGGTTATAATCTGTTCCTGATGCGCGCTATGGCGCCGCCTGAGATCACGATAAGGGACATCTACCGCTCTATCGTGCCGTTTGTGATTGTTATGGCTTTTGCCCTGGCTGTGGTCATGATCTTTCCGCAGATCGCCCTCTGGCTACCTAATTATGTTTACGGAAAATAACCAAAAGAACTCCGCCAACGGAGCATCCCGATGAAACCCAACTAAGGAGAGTCCCATGACGACCAGACGTTCATTTCTACGCGCCGCAACACTTGGCGGTGCCGCAACTTTGGCCACACCGGCCATTGTCCATGCACAAACCCCCATCAAATGGCGCTTCCAGACCTATGCTGGCGCGGCCCTGGGCGAGTTTGTTACCAAGCCAGTCATCGACTACATCAACACCGCCGCCAACGGCGAGATGGAGATCGAGCTGTTTTATGCCGACCAGATTGTTCCCACAGGTGAGCTGTTTCAGGCGCTCCAAAGTGGCACGATCGACGCAGTTCATTCCGATGATGATTCAATGGCATCGCCCACGCCTCTGCAGGTGTTTGGCGGCTATTTCCCATTGGCGACAAAACACGCGCTCGATGTGCCGGTGCTGTTCGAGCAATACGGGCTGGCCGACATCTGGCGCTCGGAATACGAAAAGGTCGGTGTTGCGTGGCTGTCGGCCGCAGGTCAGGACCCGTGTAACTTCAACACCAAAAAAGAGGTCACATCACTGGCCGATCTTGACGGTCTGAAGCTTTACACCTTCCCGACCGCCGGGCGTTTCCTTGCCCAGTTTGGCGTTATTCCAGTATCGATCCCCTACGAGGATGCCGAAGTGGCCGTGCAAACCGGCGAGTTGGATGGCATGGCATGGTCTGGCATCACCGAAGACTACACAGTCGGCTGGGCCAATGTGACTGACTATTTCCTGACCAACAACATCTCGGGCGCATGGATTGGGTCGTTCTTTGTGAACCAGAAACAATGGGCCGATCTGCCCGAGCATCTCAAGTCGATTGTGATGGCCGGGATCGAAGCGGGTCACACCTATCGCAACCAGTGGTACTGGGGCGGCGAGGCACGTCTGCGCGCCACGGGTGATCAGCTGAAACTGCGCTCAATTCCGCAAGCCGAGTGGAAAACGGTTGAAGACGCGGCTGTCACTTTCTGGGACGAAATCGCACAGGAAGGTGAAATTCACTCGAAAATCGTCCAGATCTTCCGCGATTATAACGAAGTGCTCGGCAAAGCTGGCCCGCCCTATTCGTTCGGCTAAAAACAAGCGCCCCGGTGGTTCGCTACCGGGGCACCCCTAACCTCCAATTTTCAGGATACAGACCATGCCCGGCAATCTGACCTTTGACGCTTTAAAATCCGCCGTAAAATCTGGTGAAATTGATACGGTTCTGACCTGTATCGTGGATATGCAAGGCCGCCTTATGGGCAAGCGATTTCTGGCGCAGCATTTTGTCGATAGCGCGTGGGAAGAAACCCATTGTTGTAATTATCTGCTGGCGACCGACCTCGAAATGGCAACGCCGGAGGGATATGCCTCGACAAGTTGGGAAAGCGGGTATGGCGATTATGTCATGAAACCCGATCTCGACACGCTTCGGCTGGTTCCCTGGCTCGAAGGCACTGCAATGGTGTTATGCGATGTTCTGGATCATCACACCTATCAGGACATCATCCACTCGCCGCGCGCTATTCTGAAGCGCCAGATTACCCGGCTGGACGAATTGGGTATGACGGCAATGATGGCGACCGAGCTTGAATTCTTTTTGTTCGAGAAAAGCTTTGACGAAATCCGCAAAAGCAAATTTCGCGATCTGGCACCGATTTCAGGTTACAATGAAGATTATCACATTCTTCAGACGACCAAAGAAGAACACGTAATGCGCCCGATACGAAACCACCTGTATGCGGCTGGCATTCCCGTGGAAAATACAAAGGGCGAAGCGGAGACAGGCCAGGAAGAACTGAACATCAAATATGCCGCGGCACTTGATACGGCTGACCATCACACAATTGCCAAACACGCTGTTAAGGAAATCTCTTGGCAGCAAGGGCATGCGGTGACCTTCCTTCCCAAGTGGCACCATGAAAAAGTTGGGTCATCCAGCCACGTCCATCAGTCGCTTTGGAAAGACGGAAAACCAGCGTTTTTTGACAAGAACGACAAGCTCGGCATGTCAGAAATCATGAAGTATTACATGGCGGGTCTGCTGAAATATGCGCCTGACTACACTTATTTTCTGGCGCCATATGTGAACAGCTACAAGCGATTCCAAAAGGGAACCTTTGCACCTACCCGCACAATCTGGTCGGTCGACAACCGGACAGCCGGTTTCCGGCTATGTGGCGATGGGACAAAAGCGGTGCGTGTTGAATGCCGTGTCGGTGGTTCAGACCTCAATCCTTATCTGGCAATGGCGGCGCAGCTCGCGGCGGGGATCAAAGGTATTGAAGACAAGATGAAACTGGATCCGCCGACAGTTGGCGATGCTTACGAAGGCAACTCCGGCTTCATTCCGCAAAACCTGAGGGATGCACGCGAAACGCTGAAGAATTCCAAGATGCTGCGTGAGGCTTTGGGCGAAGATGTGGTGGATCATTACTGCCGCGCAGCTGAATGGGAACTGGAAGAATTTGACCGTGTGGTGACAGATTACGAAGTCGCCCGCGGTTTTGAACGTGCGTGATTGGGGATAATATGACGCAAGAACTGAAATGCATTTCACCGATTGATGGATCGGTCTATGCCACCCGTCCTGTACTGTCTCAGTCAGAGGCGGAAGCCGTAGTCAACCGCGCAAAGACTGCGCAAAAAGCTTGGGCTGCACGACCATTGGCAGAACGTGTCGATCTTGTCATGGCTGGTGTCGCCCGTGTTGGCGAGATGAGTGACGAGATTGTTCCAGAACTCGCCCATATGATGGGGCGTCCGGTGCGGTACGGCGGCGAATTTGGCGGTTTTAATGAGCGCGCCAGTTATATGGCGAAGATCGCCGAAGATACGCTGGCGCCGATCGTTGTGGAAGAAAGCGATGCTTTTGAAAGAGTCATCAAGCGGGAACCACATGGGGTTGTTCTGGTCGTAGCCCCTTGGAACTATCCTTACATGACAGCGATTAACACGGTTGCCCCCGCGCTTATGGCAGGGAACACTGTGGTGCTGAAACACGCAACGCAAACCCTGTTGGTTGGCGAGCGGATGGTGCGCGCCTTTACAGAGGCTGGTGTGCCAGCGGATGTTTTCCAGAATGTGTTTCTGGACCATGACACGACGTCTGCGCTTATTGCAGCCAAATCCTTTGGATTTGTAAATTTCACTGGGTCTGTCGGCGGTGGCCGGGCAATGGAAATGGCTGCGGCAGGCACCTTTACCGGTGTTGGGCTGGAGCTTGGCGGTAAAGACCCGGGCTATGTCATGGAAGATGCTGACCTCGACGCAGCGGTTGATACGCTGATCGATGGGGCGATGTTCAACTCAGGCCAGTGCTGCTGCGGGATTGAACGGATTTACGTGCATGAAAGCCTTTTTGATGCTTTTGTTGAAAAGGCTGTGGCGATTGTAAAAGGCTATAAGCTTGGCAATCCGCTGGACACTGAAACTACACTTGGTCCGATGGCAAATGTGCGGTTTGCAGCAGAGGTGCGCGCACAAATTGACGAAGCTTTGGCGATGGGTGCGACTGCGCATATTGATACCTTTGCCGAAGATGACGGTGGTGCCTATTTGACGCCGCAAATTCTGACAAACGTAACGCACGAAATGCGGGTGATGCGGGATGAAAGCTTTGGGCCGGTCGTTGGCATAATGAAAGTGTCATCCGACGAAGAGGCGATTGCACTTATGAATGACAGTGAATTCGGCCTGACAGCGTCTCTCTGGACGCAGGATGTTGGACGGGCAAGCCGGATTGGTGCAGAGGTTGAAACAGGCACGGTCTTCATGAACAGGGCTGATTATCTTGATCCGGGCCTTTGCTGGACCGGGTGCAAAAACACCGGTCGGGGCGGCGCGCTAAGCGTCATTGGTTTTCATAACCTGACCCGGCCAAAATCTTATCATTTGAAAAAGGTGACGAAATGAATCTCGTCGGAAATTGGTCTTACCCGACCACAATGAAATTTGGCGCAGGTCGTATCAAGGAATTGCCCGAGGCCTGTGCGGCCGCAGGTATGAAGAAACCGCTGTTGGTGACGGACAAGGGGTTGGCCGGGTTGCCGATCACGGCGACAACGCTTGATATCATGGAAGCAGCGGGCCTTGGGCGCGGCCTGTTTTCTGAGGTTGATCCGAACCCGAACGAGCTGAACCTCGCGGATGGTGTTGCGGTCTACAAAACAGGCGGCCACGACGGTGTTATCGCCTTTGGTGGTGGCTCGGGCCTCGATCTTGGTAAAATGGTTGCCTTCATGGCTGGCCAAACGCGCCCGATTTGGGATTTTGAAGATGTTGGCGACTGGTGGGCGCGCGCGGACGCAGACGCGATAGCGCCCATTGTTGCCGTGCCAACAACAGCGGGAACCGGGTCGGAAGTGGGCCGTGCCAGCGTGATCACTGACAGTGTGACCCATGTGAAAAAGATAATTTTTCACCCAAAGGTTTTGCCAAGTGTTGTGATCTGCGACCCGGAACTGACAGTTGGAATGCCAAAGTTCATCACCGCTGGTACAGGGCTCGACGCTTTCGCACATTGTGTCGAGGCGTTCAGCAGTCCGCATTACCACCCGATGAGCCAGGGTATTGCGCTTGAAGGAATGCGATTGGTGAAGGATTACCTGCCACGCGCTTACGAAGATGGAAATGATCTTGAGGCGCGGGCTCAGATGATGTCTGCGGCAGCGATGGGTGCGACAGCCTTTCAAAAAGGGCTTGGCGCGATTCACGCAATTTCCCATCCGATTGGTGCGGTCTATAACACCCATCACGGCACAACGAATGCTGTCGTAATGCCACCGGTTTTAACGTTTAACAGGCCCGCGATTGAAGACAGGTTCAATCAGGCCGCCGCCTATTTGGGTATCTCCGGCGGATTTAACGGATTTTTTGACTACGTGTTGAAATTGAATGATGATCTCGGCATTCCGAAGAAGCTATCTGAAATGGGTGTTGGCACCGACAAGATCGATACGTTGACTGAAATGGCGTTGAACGACCCAAGTTGCGGTGGAAATCCGATTGAGTTGAATTCTGAGAACATGAAACAGTTGTTCATAGACTGTATCTGACGCGAACTTTAAAGCGACGCCCCGCTGGGGGAGGACAAAGAAGCCTCCGGCGGGGATATTTTTGGAAACTGGTAAAACAACTGATTTACAGACATTTGTACCAGTTTGCTGGATTAAATATCGTTTTGATCTTGATATCTTTTCATTCGGAGAACGCTGACGGTTTCTTTTTGCAAATTATTCGCAATCTAGTTGACAGTTGCGAACGATTCTCATAATCAATTGGCGAAGCCCTTTGGGGCAAAGGGGTGCCCAATGCAAAAAACCGTTAGAATTCTGATAGGTGCGACTGCCTTTCTCATTGCCGCGAGTGCGGTTGCCACCGCAGCGGAAAAATTCAAAGCAGTAACCACCTTTACCGTCATTGCAGATATGGCATCGAACGTGGCAGGAGATGCCGCAGTCGTGGAATCGATCACCCGGCCTGGCACGGAAATTCATGGATATGACCCGACGCCACGCGATATTTTGCGTGCGCAGGACGCGGATCTGATTTTGTGGAACGGGATGAACCTTGAACTTTGGTTTGAGCAGTTTTTCGGCAACCTTTCTGATGTTCCAAGCGTTGTTTTGACCGAAGGCATTGAGCCGGTCAGCATTTCAGAAGGGGCCTATGACGGAAAGCCAAACCCACATGCCTGGATGTCGCTGGATAATGCTATCATTTACGTCGACAATATTCGGGACGCCTTTGTGACGTATGACCCTGATAACGCGGAAATTTATAAGGCGAATGCCGAAGCCTACAAACAAAAACTGGTTGCCGCTATTGCACCCTTGCGGGACGCCATTCTTGCGGTGCCGGAAAGTGAACGTTGGCTTGCAACTTGTGAAGGGGCTTTTAGCTATCTGATCCGGGATTTTGAGATGCAGGAGCTTTACCTCTGGCCGATCAATGCAGATCAGACGGGGACACCTCAGCAGGTGCGCAAGGTGATTGACGGTGTGCGAGAGAACAATATTCGCGCAGTATTTTGCGAAAGCACTGTCTCAAGCGACCCGGCAAAACAGGTGGCCCGTGAGACTGGGGCGGCGTTTGGCGGTGTTCTTTATGTCGATTCTCTGACGGAAGCGGACGGACCTGTGCCCAGTTACCTCGATTTGCTTCGTGTAACCTCTGAAACCATAGTTGCAGGTTTGACTGCGAATTCTGAATAGGACATCCCAATGCTGGCGCCGCTTGATTCAGGTATTTTCGCACAAGGCGTAACGGTCACGTATCGCAATGGTCTGACGGCGTTGCGAGACGCCAGTTTTGAGATTCCGACAGGAACGATAACAGCGCTTGTCGGGGTGAATGGGGCTGGAAAGTCAACATTATTCAAGGCGATCATGGGGTTTGTGCCGGTAGCAAAGGGTGAAATCTCGATCCTTGGAATGCCGGTAAAAGAGGCGTTGAAGAGAAACATCGTAGCCTATGTGCCGCAGGCCGAAGAAGTCGACTGGTCTTTCCCGGTACTGGTTGAAGATGTGGTTATGATGGGCCGTTATGGCCACATGAACTTTATGCGGATGACACGTGACGAAGACCGGAACGCGGTGACAGAGGCCTTGGCCCGAGTTGGAATGAGTGAGTTCCGATACCGCCAGATTGGCGAACTGTCTGGCGGGCAGCGTAAACGGGTTTTTCTTGCACGCGCTTTGGCGCAAGACGGCAAAGTCATCTTGTTGGATGAACCTTTCACAGGTGTCGATGTGCAGACCGAGGGTGCTATTATCGCGCTGTTGCGTGATATGCGTGATGAAGGCCGTGTGATGTTGGTGTCGACCCATAACCTTGGGTCTGTTCCTGAATTTTGTGATCGTACAATTTTGGTAAAAGGCACCGTGCTGGCACACGGCCTAACAGAAGAAACCTTTACACAATCGAACCTTGAGGCCGCTTTTGGCGGTGTGTTGCGTCATTTTGTTCTGGGTGGCAAAGACTTGCATGACGATGACGACAGCCGTCAGGTTACGGTTATTACCGATGACGAGCGGCCCTTCGTTGTTTACGACGATAAGCCAGAGGGCGAAAGCTGATGGAAATGCTGCTGGAGCCTTTCACCTATGGGTTCATGATCAACGCGATGTGGGTCAGCGCACTTGTGGGTGGGGTCTGTGCATTTCTGTCCGCCTATCTGATGCTCAAGGGATGGTCACTAATCGGGGACGCGCTTAGCCATTCTATCGTGCCCGGTGTTGCTGGGGCTTATATGCTGGGATTACCATTTGCCCTTGGTGCCTTTCTGGCAGGGGGGCTGGCGGCCGGAGCGATGTTATTTCTGAACCAGAGATCCGGGCTTAAGGAAGACGCGATAATTGGTCTGATTTTTACTTCGTTTTTCGGGCTCGGGTTGTTCATGGTCTCTCTTTCGCCGACTTCTGTTAACATTCAAACGATCACGCTTGGAAACATCCTTGCGATCACACCGGGTGATACACTGCAATTGGCAGTTATAGGGTTTGTCTCGCTCACAATTCTTCTGTTGAAATGGAAAGACCTGATGGTGGCGTTTTTTGACGAAAACCATGCGCGATCGATTGGGTTGAAACCTGATCTTTTGAAAGTGCTGTTTTTCACGCTCTTGTCGGCGTCTTGTGTTGCTGCGTTGCAAACGGTGGGCGCGTTCCTTGTTATCGCAATGGTGGTGACACCGGGGGCGACAGCCTATTTGCTGACGGATCGCTTTCCGCGTCTTTTGATGTTGAGCGTGGCGATTGGATCCATCACAAGTTTTGTAGGAGCTTACGCAAGCTATTTTCTGGATGGCGCGACAGGTGGAATTATCATCTGCCTTCAAACATTGATATTCTTAACCGCCTTCTTTCTGGCACCCAAGCACGGTTATCTTGCCGCACGCCGCCGTTCCGCAGATGCATTGGAGGGTGGGGCATGATTGACGAACTGCTCTTGCCATTTCAATTCGAGTTCATGATCCGCGCCTTTATCATCACCACAATTATCGCGGTGCCGACTGCGCTGTTGTCTTGCTATCTGGTCCTGAAGGGATGGTCCCTGATGGGCGATGCAATTAGCCACGCGGTGTTGCCGGGAGTGGTGCTGGCGTATCTGATTAATATTCCGCTCATCATAGGTGCTTTTGGTGCTGGAATGGTCTGTGCGCTGGCCACCGGTTTCCTGAAGGACAATAGCCGCATCAAACAGGATACAGTCATGGGGGTGGTGTTTTCGGGCATGTTCGGTTTCGGATTGGTTATCTACACAAAAATCGAAACTGATGTGCATCTGGATCATATCCTGTTTGGAAACATGTTGGGCGTAAGCTGGGGAGATATCCTGACAACTGGCCTAATCGCACTTTTCGTTGCTGTGATCGTAATACTGAAACGTCGCGATTTCCTGTTGCACGCCTTTGATCCAGCGCAAGCGCAGGCAGCTGGATTGAATGTTAAATTGCTGCACTACGGTTTGCTCGCGATTTTGTCGCTGACAATTGTTGCGACGTTGAAAGCGGTTGGAATAATTCTGGCGATCGGTCTTTTGATTGCACCCGGCGCTATCGCGTTTCTTTTGACGCAGCGGTTCGAGCTTATGCTTGTTCTGGCGGTATTATTAACAATGTTCGCGGGCCTTGCTGGGGTTTACTTTAGCTTTTTTATCGGAAGCGCCTCTGCGCCAACGATTGTATTGATCTTGAGCGGAATCTTCATCATTAGTTTCATTTGGAAAACACAGATATCTGCCAGAAGGGTCACTTCTGTCTGACAGGCATTTTGTGCGGCCGCTAATTTTTTCGCTAAGTGCGAAAAATCAGATGACCATTTGACAAACGCATGGCCCACGGGTTCTTTTGATAATGTGCGGCAGCGACCGTTAGAAAGTAATGCATCGCTATGCAAACCAAGCCTATTCACTAGGAAAGTGAGCGAATACATGTTCAAAACAAAAATTTTTACAAAACCGCAACTGTGCGCTTTTTTCGCCTTTATGTTTATGGGTACGGGCGTCCTTGCACAGGATGCAGGCTTCTGTGGTCAGCCCCTCGCCTTGACGCAGGGCAGCTATTCTATCACGGGCGAAGGTGCAGAGCCGATCAATACGTTGATTGATATCGCGCGAGGTGAACCGGCCTATCTGGAACTTACGATTCAGTCCGATACAGGAATTACGGTTGAAACCGCAGCAGGCGAAGCTGACCCGATTATCATATTATTCGATGACAGTGGCCGGATGGTGCGCTCTGACGATGATGGTGCAGGAGATTTAAACTCGCGGTTAGGGGCTGCGCTTACGGCAGGTGTCTATTGTGCTCAGATCAGAACTTTGACTGAAGTTCCCCCTGCGGTTGGGGAATTGCCGCAAGGCTTCTTCACGACGATCCCCGTAACAGTAAGTACCGGAATTGTTGCCGGGGCAGGCGGGTGCCATTCTGCCGAGGGGCTCGTAACACTGGACTCGACGCTGGCTCCGGGGTTTGAGGCGCAGATTCTTCAAGGTCGTAACCCAGGAAATGACAGCTTTGCGTTCAGTCTTGCAGAGCCGATGGCGTTGAGTATTGGTGTGCGCAGCGGTGATTTTGACACTTTGCTAACGTTGGAAGACGGTAACGGTTCAGAACTTGGGTCGGATGATGACAGTGGCGGCGGCACTGACAGCTACCTGGGTTTTCAGGATGTATTGCCTGCCGGGGACTACTGCGTTTCGGTTGGCAGTTACGACACCAGCGGCGGGGATTTCAACCTGACGCTGGAAGAATGGTCTGAAGCGGCTGCTTCACGAGGTGCCGGAAGC
>Ga0316204_10012276_pt1 | contig 10492 bp, 6 predicted proteins | sample 6monrhotite_MG_2_FD_205661 | JGI IMG/M metagenome (GOLD analysis project Ga0316204, IMG submission 205661) | Microbial mat bacterial communities from mineral coupon in-situ incubated in ocean water Damariscotta River, Maine, United States -... | ecosystem: Environmental > Aquatic > Marine >... | reverse complement strand
TGAACCGGGAAATGTACTGTCAATAATCTACAAATATAACTCTAAACTGACACAGTTTAGGCATATATCCTGATATCAAGTTAAGGTGTACTTCAACCTGACAGCCCTTGATTTTATTTGGATTAGCAAGACATTTAATCGCTTAGCGCTACTTTTCGTACCGTTGGACTTCAGACCCCTTTTATAAAGGGTACCGTGCACATTCTATAACCGAGAAAACTGGGTAAAATTGCATATTTAGGAAAAAAGATTCATAGGATTTCCTTTCTCCGAAATTATGATTCAGTAAAACTGTTCGTTTTTGTAGACCGATTAGGATCGGTCTTAGGGTAGTGTGCACATTCGTGCAGAAATATACGCTAATAAAATAACTCATTGAATTATTCGCAAAACTCACAAGTTTTGCGACAAGCATTATTACTACGAATTTATGCTAAAAATTGTGTTGCAGAAGTTTGTTCCAAATATTCCAGTATTTTGAGATATCTTTTGCAACAGATTTAGATCTTCCAAATCGCTTAGCGTATATTTCTGCACGAATGTGCACACTACCCTCAAGTCTAAGGACCGATGGTGATTCTTCGCACAATTCATTTAGGTATTCGAAAAATTCACTTAAAGCGACAATGGCCAGCGCAATAGCTTCTAGGTATTTTCAACGACGCCAATTCGAGCGAAAACCCGCTCCAACCAAGCGACGATTCGCACAAGCCACGTAAACAACCGCGTAAGAGCGCGTAAGAGCGGCAATACAGCCGCCAAAAACCTTAAAATGATCGGATAGTAGGGTGAGTGCATCAATCGCCGTTTTGATGGCTCCTATGGTTTGACACGAGAGGGTTTTATTTTCGCCATCACACCAGCTTTCTGTGATCAACCGTTTCATCAATTGCCAACGGGCTGAGGCCTCCATGTGTTGGCAGATGATTTTTTCAACTTGATCGGGGGGTGAATTCGATCGTAAAACAATCTTTTCGATTGAATTATGAACGATCTTGGCCTGTTCTTCAGGAGCGAGGTTACAGTTAAGTCATCGCGAGTAAACGTGCAGTCTTTATCAGGGTATAAATTACCTTAATTTATGGAGGTGAAATAAAAAAAATGGGGGTGCATACCTAAGTTAGGTCAAATCACTCCTGTTTTGTAGTGATTTTAATTTTTTCTGTCTAGGGGTCAAATCCCATAAAGGTACGTAAACCGCCACTTATTTTCCTATAAGATGTTGTAACGATTGATTAATATAGTCATTCCCACCTCCCATTTTTACCTGTCTATCAGGCCACTAATTTTTGGGGGATGGATTAAGAAGAAAATTTCGAATGATCTTTCTTGCAAAAACATATTACCTTTCAATCTAGATATGAAATAGATTTGCGCAAGAGGAAACCCCTTGAAATAGAGTCACTCCACAAAGCTTTTGCAAACGAACGTTTGTAAAAGGGCTAAAGCCACGATCTCATGAATCGTAGCTCAACATAGACAACCAATCGAATAGTTATAAATTATACAGCAAGTGGCGGTTTACGTACCTTTATGGGATTTAACCCGTCTAGGGGTTTGAAGCCCGGTGGAGCGGAAACCTACGCTAAGAAAGTAACTTATTGGGATCAAATTACATAAAGGTACCTAAGCCGCCACTTATCTTCCTGTAAGGTATTGTAACGATAGATTAATACAATCATCCAAATCTCCCATTTTTACCACCTGATTAAGCAACTAATTTTGGGGGATGGATATCGAGGAGATATTTGAACATCTCTTTCTTGCAAAAATATATTACCTTTTAATCTAAATATGAAATAGAGCAACCCCACAAAATTTTTGCAAACGACCGTTTGTTAAAGGGTTGAAAGATGATTTTCGGATATAGCAGAGTCTCAAAAGGTGATAAGCAAGATAACAAGTTACAGCTTCATGCATTTAAAACAGCAGAGGTTAAAAAAGTCTTTGAAGAAACCGCCTCGATTCAAAATTGATTTTTCTTTCTGGTAAGCAAATGTTTTTAGCTTTGCTAATTCCCGTATTAGGAGATGTTTTCCCGCTTTCTCGGAAAGGCACGTTCTAGATATTACTTTACATTAGTATTGAGCAAATATCGACTCATTAAATAATAAGTGACAAGCTAACGTTTTATAAAATTGAACGATGGAAAGACAACGGTACAAAATAACTCAGGAGGTGGAGAATTCAAGATAAAGCCTCTTTAGATCGTATCAATTATTGGACGGAATATTACGTACCTAACCCAACTATGTTGTCTAGACTCCCAAGCCATTAAACTGTTTAGCAAGAAAAGTTGCATAGTTGTCTGTCATACCACTAACAAAATCAACAACTCTCATCAGCACTAAATAATCAGAGGATAGTTCCTGATTAGCGGTTTTAAAAGAGTCAACATTAATTAAATCTAAAACACGACTATTCTTAAACGATAGCCTATTTTGACTCTTATCTTGGTTAAGAGCAGCTTGGCACAATACGTTTAATAATGTTGATATTACATTATATGCCCCTATTTCTAATTCTATTTTTCGTGGATGCTTAAATATTTCACTCTGTGCAAGTTCTTTTGCGTTTTTAATTGACTCCTGAATATTAGTATCGCACAATGAAATTAGATTTTTGGTGTCATCACCATTCATATAATTTTCTAGATTTTTAATAAAGGCTTTAGCAGCGGATTCTACACAATAACCAATTATTTTTCCTCTTAATATAGATGTTTTTCTAGTGTTAGAAGTTTTGGGGTTATCGCTTTTTATCTTTGATATATCTGCTCTACTTAATGCCGGTCTTAGCGCTTCATATACATCATCCCACTTGAGTATATTCATTTCTATCCCATCTTCTAGGTCCATAATTCCGTAACAAAAATCGTCAGCGGCTTCCATTAAATGAACAAGAGGGTGTCGATTATACCAATCGCTACCGTTTTGTTTAGTTAACCCTACATTATTTGCGATTTCTTTGAATACATCTAGTTCTGACGTAAATACTCCATATTTTTTACCATTAGGTCTTTGACCATCAACTGCTGGGCGGGAAGTCCAAGGGTATTTGATAAAGGATGCTAATGTAGCGTATGTAAGGCGCATACCGCCGTCATGTAAATGATTCTCAATGGTAGTTAAAATTCTTAGACCTTGAGCGTTACCTTCAAATGTTTTTAAGTCGTTAGCTTCACAAGGCTTCATGTTTTCGAGATAAAGGCCACCACCGTTGCTAAACCAACTACGTATTGCTTCCTCACCAGTATGGCCAAATGGTGGATTACCGATATCATGAGCAAGGCAAGTTGATTGAACGATATCAGCAATGTTGGCTACACAGGTATTGCGAGGTAATTTTTTTTTTCTATGAAGTTCTTGACCAACCAAAAGCCCAAGACTTCTGCCTACACATGCAACCTCTAAACTATGTGTCAGTCGATTGTGTATGTGATCGTTTGTAGCTAATGGATGAACTTGTGTTTTTTTAGCCAAACGTCGAAATGCACCAGAAAAAATTATTTTGTCGTGATCTGAATTAAAAGGAGATCTTACTGATTGAGTTTTTGGAGGAATATTACCTAAACGATTAGAATTTAGCAGTTTATCCCATTTCATTTCCATTATCGAATGATTCTCATTATTAATTTAGAAGTATAACGTGTATTACGAAATTCAATTGATATTTATTTATGCTGGAACGAAAGCAGTAAACTTAATTGAAAGTCGATATTTTCATACCTAACATGAATATAAATTTTATTAACTAATAATTTTGGCTGAAAAAATACTATTGCTTTCAACTATAACGACAGAGGTACTAAAAACTGTATTGGGATTCATAGGGGTCTGAAGTCCAACGGTACGAAAAGTAGCGCTAAGCGATTAAATGTCTTTCTAATCCAAATAAAATCAAGGGCTGTCAGGTTGAAGTACACCTTAACTTGATATCAGGATATATGCCTAAAATGTGTCAGTTTAGAGTTATATTTGTAGATTATTGACAGTACATTTCCCGGTTCAAAGAGCCTAAACTGACACTTTCCATTCTTACAGTGACTTTTCGTACCGTTGGACTTCAGACCCCTCATACGATTAGTACTAGTTTTACCACTTCAAACATGAGATATAAACTGTAACCAGTAAGACTCATTGCTGTAAGGGATACAATAACAACGGGGGGAAGATTCGTGATTTTATTGAAAAGGAATTTGCGGTCATTAATTATAGATCTCCAAAATTAGTTTTAATCTCTAAAGATTCGGAGGCCCAAAATTTAGGAAGAAACGAATCTTAGAACAAAGAAAAAAACATTAAAAATTGCTAAAAAATTAGTATTCTTTGTTCGAAGACTCGCACTATCAGTGCTTAGGATAAAACGGGTCATCTTAATGATAGATTATCCAACAAGTGGAACTTTACGTACCTTTATGGGATTTGCCCCCCTTGGTAGTAACGGCATAGGTTTCGTTACCATGTGTCCATTTTGAACAACCTACCCTGTTTTCCTTCATCGTGGAGCAACAAAACTATTTCACTTTCATCAAATACACTGGTTTGCGTTTCTGATATTACTGGAAGGTCTGAGTCTATCAATGTAATCATGTTTTGAATTCCGTAATCAGTGTATCTACGAATAACATTCAGTAAGTTTTCCTTCTTTCGATCATCTAATGATTCGAATATCCCATCATGATAGACAAATCGTGGGAAATTTTGGTTAAGATGAACACGAAGGACAGACAAGTCAAATGCCGCACAAAGTAATTTTTTGTAGGTGTTACCCAAATCGGCACTAGTTACATTACCAGATTCATCAAGAATTTCTGCTTTGAATTCTAGGTGTCCATATTGATTTGGAGAAACACTTAAAAGAGCTTTTCTATCAATAACTTCTTCAATAATTTCACTAAAAAATAGCCGAATAGAAGAAAAAGCGCTTGTTGATTCTGAATTTTGTTTCTCTACATCGTTTTCTATTTGTGCTTGTAATTTTCCTTTTTCTTCGCCCAAATGACGAATTTCAGATCGTAATTCTTGAAGACGGTGCGATAAAGTGCGCTGCCGTTCAAGAGAAGTTATATCCGCTTTCAAAGTTACTAGTTCATCCGAGATTTGTTTATATCTGTTAAATACATCTGTGCCACTAAGAAATGAAAGAGATTCAGAACGATGTTTTCCTAGGGTATTAAGCTCGGAATTAATACGCTTTAATTCTTTTTCAATTTCAGTACGCTCTTCCATAAGGTAAGCACTACGTTCCTCAGTTATCGCTTTATTGAAATCTATAAGTTGTTGATAATCTTTTTTTATTTGGCCGTCAAATATAATTCCAGCTTCTTTAAATAGTTTCTGTGCGTCATCAGGGTTGAATATAATTTTCTCTTCTCTCAAAGAAGAAATTATTTTCTTTCTATTTAGATTTAACGAATATCTCTCAGAATTAAGTGTGGCTATATGTACGTCAATATCGTCAACGAGGTTTTTTGTTTTTTCTTTATCTTGCTCTCTAAAGTCAAATGAATCCAATAACGTCTGCTTCTTTTCTGCTTCCTGTTTTTTCAGTAACAAAATACCTTCTATTTTGCTTATATCTTCAACAGAACCACCCATCTCAGAATTAATAGTAAGAGCTGTGTTTTCCTTTTCTTCAAGCTCTTTTTCTTTTTTATAGTGCGCACTAACAAGTTTTTCATCAAAGCCTAATATCTTTGCTAAAAAAGGTTTCCAATCACCGTGTGCTGAGGCGAATTTTCTCAACTGAAAAACATCTCGAAAGTCATCTTGCGACCTAATCAAGTACCCTAAACCCTTTCGATAATTCCATGGCTTTAGTGCATGAAAATCTAATAAACCGTCCAAAAAAATTTTAGCTCTATCAAATGATATATCTAAATGATCCCATTCATGACTTGATAAGCTAGTGAAATCTTGTCGACCTACTTGATGCGTTTTAAAGCTAATTTTGCTTGCCTGATTCACACTTCGGCGGACAGTTACAAAAGAACCATCTATCAATTGAATCTCTAATAAAAAAACAAAGTTATTGAATAAATCAAGGTGCTTAAATAAGAAAAATTTTCCACTGCGTTTTGACAATAAACAAAAGTCAATCATGCGACCAAGCGTTGTTTTACCAAGGTTGTGTGTGTCTTTTTCCTTATTTTGTGGAAGCCTAATTTCCGCTAAAATAACATTCAATGTTGAGACAAATTCAATCGGTTCAAAAATATTTGGCTTGTTTGAATATAGTTTAGATAATTTCATTTGTCCCTAGATATTCCACGGCATCTGATTTTGATTTGTAATCAATTACTCCCATTAGGAATAATAAATTGAGCGCAGGCAAGAACAAAACGTCTCCACCGATAACTGAACGCTTAATATATTTTTGGAGCGTATCATATTCTTCGATACGTCGTTCTCTTAAACGAACAAGTATTAATAGCGAAACATTGATAATTGTTCGATCTGGATGAGAATGTTTAGTTGGCCTAAGCATCCCCAGTCTCTCCAATATCACAATTCCAATACATGTAAAAAAACATAACCCTAGTTAGTTTCTTATGTTTTCTCTGACGTAGAACAGGATCGCGATTAAAAAGCAATTCAATAAGGTATTCCATTACATCATCAAATGATTGATAGTCTCTACGTTTTGCAACTATTTTCAATTGAAATTCATCAACTACACTTTCATAAAGTTGAAGCAGCCCATTATTTTCAGGGGCGGATAAAAAAGTCCGTATCTGAGCAGTATCTTTTAAATAGCGATTTCTTTGTTCTTTCGCATATTGCTCGCTCATATTGTTCAATTTATTTTTCTTTTCATACGGAACCCGTGGTGTCGGGGGATCATCAAGAATATCATTTATGACATCCCTTTGGCGTGCTAATGCCTCCACTATTTCCGCTAAGTCATCGGGACTCACAATAAGTGGTGAGTCAACTGGATCGAGATCAGCCAACGTAGGAATATTTGGAAAGTGTTTTAAAAACATTTCCATTTGTTCTAATCCACAAAGATAAAGCGAACTTTCTGGAATATTACATTGTTCTGCGATATAAGTGCGTATATCACTTTCTGTATTTCCAGTTAATCTACGATTTGCAAAAAGCATGTAGTGATCAAGATTATTTCTGTTTCGCAAATTTATAATACGCGGAATCTCTTTAGCTATTGTGGTGCTTTTGCTTGTATTGCAATGAAAGTCATATTCAGAGAAGCTTTTGTTATATCCGTTCGTATGTTTTGCTTGTATTATAACTGTTCCAGTCCACGGAGCTGCTTTACTAGGGTGCAGCTCTGCTGTACCAACAAATTTGGCGTCTCGACCACCATCCGCACCTGCGGTGAAACCTTGTACTGATATTCCTAATAATTTTTGGCAAATTAAAATAATTAGTTTTTCGAATTGCTCTGAACTTAGGTCTTCATATGCGTACTTCATGGTTATTTCACAGTTTCTCTAATACTGAATTATTCTTCATTATTATTTTCCCGAAGCTAATAAGTTTACTTAAAATCATATTTTTCAGAATTTTGTTCCGCTCTGGTTTTATGTATAATATATATTATATTAATCAATAATGTTAGCTTGTCACTCATTTATAATTTGATATTATGGGTGTGGGTTTCTTTCGTTAACTTTCTTGCAAAATCCTATAAAAGCCGCTTTGATATTTTTAGGTACAGACTTCCCAGAGTTTGCGCACCAGTTACGAAATTCTTGCTCTAGGTAATAAATATCATAATGCGGAGCCACTTTTCGCGCTTCTTCGTAGGTTGATGGTGATAGGCTGGGGAGAACAGGTTGATTGTCTGGTTTGTCTTTCCACCATTTGCTACGGTTTTTAAAGATTGCTTTATCGTCTTGTTCATCGTATTGAATTGAGTAGTCAGGCAAATGATCATGTGTTACAAGGTTTTTTACCACAAGCCGAAATTTTTTTAATGGACTTTTTGATCCGCTTTTTTTATGTAGTAATTCAAGTGCGATTGACCATTCTTTTTGTTGGCCGCAATGTTTACGAGAAAGTTCATAAATCCGTCTTTCTATAGGCTTTCTCAAGCGGAAATAATTACGATTTAGCGTTAAAACCTGATTTGCTTTTATAGCATCAAACATCCAATCAGAAAGTTTTATCTCAACCCATTGTAAACGACCATTAAGGCCATTCTTTCTACGGATACTGGCGGCATCAACCAAACCTATAAAGTCTGTTTGTTCTTCATCACCAATTACTATGTTTGTTTTTATTCTTGTTCCTGCCAATCTGTCTAATGCTTCACAAAGAGCCTTGTAATCTTTTCCTGCGGTGCCCCGATTAGTGAACATGAGAACTTCACGGGCGCTAATTTTCACTTTTTGACTTATTTCTTCACCCGAATTAATTTTTGTCATGATCTGTGAAATAGCAAAGATGAGAATATCCTTGTCATAGATGGTTGCTAAACCTTTGATGCTTGGCACCACTTCGAGCCAGTTACCGTTATGCTCATAACGCCTAATAGTCATATCAGGTTTTTTTGAAAGAGAATAAAAGGGGTGTTCTAGTTGCGGCATAATATCTTTTAAAACTGCGTTTGCTACATCGCAAGTAAATAGATTATCTGACGGGTAACGCTCAGGAATTAACTGGTTTTTCTGATTTGGGGTTTTAATAATCACGCTGGTTTTTTCTCCATTTTGATTCGGGGTTTCAGGAACCAGGTTGGATTATTTCTGGGTTTAAAAACCCTGTCAAGCCATTCGGGGTTTTAGGAACTACGCTGGTTTTTTCTCCATTTTGATTCGAGGTTTTAGGAACCAAATCGAGTTATTTTTGAACGAAAAACTCGATGGATCAATTCGGGGTTTTAGGAACCGTAATTCGGGGTTTTAGGAACCGTAATTCGGGGTTTTAGGAACCGTAATTCGGGGTTTTAGGAACCGTAATTGAGATTTTTAATAAAAATTTTCTTTAAAAACAAGTATTTAAATACCCGTAAAAAATGGTTAACACTATTTAACACTAATTAACACTATTTAACACACAGGGAGCCTGTGGATAACTTTAAACCATCTTAAACATGTGGATATTATTCAGCCGATAATTTTCATGGTGAAAAATCCGCCGTTGAAGATATGCTGAGGCTAAATTTAAACAGTAACAGGCTACTTCTTTTTAAGAGTAAAATTCAACCACGTCGATATCTGAAAAATACAAGACAGGTTTTTTATGTAAAGAAAAGTATTTTACTTGAACATCAGATTTGAATTTTCGGCCCTACACTTTTTTTAATGCAAAAGAAAACCAATGTCTATGCGAAAAATTCAATTTATTGTTAATCGCCATAGCATACCTAGAGAATAAGAAGAAACGTAAGCGTAAATTCTACCATTTATTTTACGAGAACCGTATTTACTTTTATTTCGATAAGTCATTTAATTTGACTGTTTTTTGTTTTTCAATAGATTTTTCTGATTCACTCATCGCGGCCGCAGATTTCAGCGCAATATTTATTGCGCGATTGTATTTATCGATTTTCATCTTTCCTTAAAATTTCAATCAGTAGATGAATACTATATTATTCATCTACTGTCTAAGCATGATTCGTATTGTTGTATTATTTTTTATCTGCAATTTCCATTATTATTTTGCGTTGTATAAATTGAGAGAGACGTTGTCGATATCGGTCATTATCTTCATGTAACAAACTCTGTATCCAATTATTAACAACGGACTTAGATTTATTTGTCCCCGCTTCACGACAAAGTTTGATAGAAAGTAAATCTACCAACATATCAACAACAGAGACTGTTGTCCGACACTCACCGATATAAACATTAAATCGTTGTATTTCTACTAACCAATGAATAATATATTACTCATTGGTTTCATTTATATGGATATTAACTTCTATACTACTGTACTACTGTACTCATAGAACTAAAAGCTAGGCGGATAAATACCAACCTGTCGATAACTGAAAAATACAAGATCATGTCTCTATGTAAGCGAAATGGGTTTTCTCCATTCCCAGTAATGGAATTCAATCGCTAATCCCATTGAGAGACGGCACTAGGCTTCAGTTCCCCCATCTTTAGCGATAACGGATAGCTCAGCGATCAGTTCATTCAGAGCGTTTGTATCAAGTAGGGTAGTGTGCACATTCGTGCAGAAATATACGCTAAGAAAATAACTCATTGAATTATTCGCAAAACTCACAAGTTTTGCGACAAGCATTATTACTACGAATTTATGCTAAAAATTGTGTTGCAGAAGTTTGTTCCAAATATTCCAGTATTTTGAGATATCTTTTGCAACAGATTTAGATCTTCCAAATCGCTTAGCGTATATTTCTGCACGAATGTGCACACTACCCTGTCTTTGATAAGCAATAAAAGATACTAACAGAAGTATATAAAACTGGTTCAGACAAACAAAGTTTACTTTATTGAGCCTGAATAAGTTCGCTAAACTGGCCTGCTTCGGCAGGAAGGTTACGAGCAAATCCTTCA
>Ga0316204_10012275_pt1 | contig 10493 bp, 7 predicted proteins | sample 6monrhotite_MG_2_FD_205661 | JGI IMG/M metagenome (GOLD analysis project Ga0316204, IMG submission 205661) | Microbial mat bacterial communities from mineral coupon in-situ incubated in ocean water Damariscotta River, Maine, United States -... | ecosystem: Environmental > Aquatic > Marine >... | reverse complement strand
GTGAGGATAGGTTGCGACATGGGAGGGCTTTTGTCTCAGAAATGAGTGTGGTAATTCACTTCTATCCGACGGGGCCCTCCCTCTTCCACTCCTGTGATTCAGCACAAAATACCGCGAAACCCGAGTACGACAAACCTCGTGGAATGGATATGACCCCCCTGCTCTCAGTAATGTCGCCACGTCCGGGAACAACAGTCTCAGGCGTGAGAACCTTGTGGGTTGTTGTGCGGGATCCTGATGTTGTCCAAGTGACCTTCTATGAAGGTTCGACGTCTCTCTGTACCGATGTTTTTGTGTTGGATGGCATCGCCGAATGCTCTGTTGATTGGAGCACTTGGACGGCCGGCGACTATGTCATTGAAGTAGAAGCCACGACCAGTACCTCAGATCAGTATCGTATCCAAGTGCCGTATAATGTCCCCTGAGACCAACCATCACAACGCTGCCGGTGACCAAGAGAGGACGCCGAGGAAAGTACTCAAGCAGTTTTGCCAAAGTCTGCTCGTCCTGACGTACTGCTTTTCAACTTTGTTTTTTGCTCTCGGTAGGCGAGAGCAAAATATCTCAGGGCGAGATGATTTCTATATTTATGTGGTTGATGTATGGGTGACACTTCTTCTATTTGGAGGTGGGTGGTATTTAACAAAACACAGTAAATGGCCCGGGTGGGCAGCATTGATCTGGTTGGTGTTAGTCATGGTGTTATATCTCTTTGTGTGGCTGAGTTGGGTAAACTGTTCCTGGGGGCCATGGGATCCAGATTGTCAATTCCTGCCTGATTTATACTAAGGCCGCTCCAGGAAAAGAATCATCCCGTGCGATGCCCAGCACCTTCGCTCAGCGAACTTTTGAAGGATCGGAATGACATGTCATGCCTTCACCTTCAAAAGTCCACTGAACTCGGCGCTGAACGCCGCACGGGACAATTCTTTTCCTGGAGCGGCCTACACTCCGACCATTGTGGAAGTACAGCACCGCAGGTCCAGGTTGATACCGTCCTCGCGGCCCCATCGGAGTGTGAGCCGTCTCGTATTGACGACAGTGTATCTGGATATTCCGAGACAATGCGGGGCGGCTCACGCTTCGATGGGGCTGCGAGGACGGTATCAACCTGGACCTGCGGTGCTGTAGTAAATTTCCCTCGGCTGGGGGGCATCTCCCCCGGCACGATGCGTGACCACGCCCCCTGTCCGGCTCCTCGGGTCTGTAGGTTCTGTCCTCCTGTGATAGGAGCCAGTCCACCCCCTGCGGCACCCCACGTCATGGGATGTGCGCATCCGCGATCTTCACAAAGAGGAACATCGACCCCCGATCCGGCGGCGCCCGGCGCAGCGCGCCCTCCAGATCGGCGCGAAGGAGCAGCCAGGTGCTGTCGGCGAGGGCTGCCAACGTGAGCGCGGCGATCACGGGGGTTCGGCGATGCATCGGGGTCGTCTCTCCGCGTCGAGAACGCGCTGGATCCCCGAGGGACTATCAACAAGGCCGTGTGTACTGCCACAAGTCAGAACACCCCTGCCAAAGGTACGTCCTGCTACGGGATCGGCGGGAGGGTGACGATGAAGCGGGCGCCCGGCCCGTGCGCGGGATCCAGCCTCAGCTCACCGCTCGCGCCCCGTGCCAGCGCCTGTGTGGTGCCCAGCCCGAGGCCGGTGCCGGTCTCCTTGGTGGTGAACATCGGCTCGAACAGCCGATCGTGGAGGCCCTCGGGCACCCCCGGCCCGACGTCGCGGACGGCGATGAAGCACGCCCCGTCGCTCGTGACGCCGCTCTCCATCGTGACCTGTCCCTCACCGCCCATGGCCTCGCAGGCGTTGAGCACGAGGTTCAAGAGGATTCGATGGAGGTTGATGGACGCGACGCTGACCTCGGGGGTCGATGCCAGCTCCAGGCTCACGGTGACGCTGGGCCCGGCGATGCGGCGAGCGATGGGCACGAAGGCCCGCAGCGCTTCGGCCAGATCGGTGGGCACCGCGAGCCGCTGCCGGGCCCCGCTCGTCGCCAGCGACAGGAGATCGTCCGTGAGCGCGGTCGCCCGATCCAGGCTCTCCTCCAGCTTTCCATTGAAGCGCGGGGTCGGGCCCTTCACCGTCGCGACCTCCAGGAAGAGGTTGATCGTCGTCAGGATGTTCCGGAGATCGTGCGCGGTCCCGGCGACGGCGCGCGCGACGCTCTCGACGTGGCGCAGCTCCTCCAGCTTGTGCTCCAGCAGCGCCTGGGCGCGTCGGGATTCCTCAAGCGCGCGCAGGGTGTTGAGGTGCGTCACGCTCGCGAGGGCCTCGTCCCGGCGGAGCTTTCGATCGCACTCCAGCAGCGCCCGCTGCGCGGCGAGCGCCTCGGGCCAGCGACCCGCGCGCTCGTGCACGCGGCTGGCGATCTCCTCGAGCTCAGCGGCCGCGTCCGCGGTGGCGCCCTGGGCGAGCACGGCCCGCGCCGCCGCCAGCGCCGTCGCCGCCTGCTCGTGAGCCCCGGCTTCGCTCAGGAAGTCCGCTCTGAGTGACTGGACGTGGAGCAGCACGTCAGGGTCATCGAAGCCCTCCAGGAGCTGCATGGTGCGCTCCAGCGCCACCATCGCCGCCGCCCTGTCGCCGGCGCCGTGGAGGATCTCCGCCAGCGTGCACCAGGACGCCGCGAGCTCGGGCGGGGAGCCGAGCGTCTCCCGCTGAGCGAGCGCCTGACGCGCCCAGCGCTCCGCGGTCGGGTAGTCCTTGAGGTTCTGATGGATGTCGGCGCGCAGGTTGGCCGAGGCCGCTGAGAGCCCGCCCGCGGGCTGGGCGGAGATCGCCAGCTCCTCCTGCGTGTGTTCGCAGAGGGTCAGCGCCCGCTGCCAGTGCTCCAGGCGGTTCAGGACCACCGCGTAGTTGTGGAAGATGCCGGCGATTCCGTAGTGGTCCCCCAGCGGTTTGGCGGCCTCCAGCGCGCGCTCGAAGGCGCGGATCCCGCCGTCGTAGTCACCCAGCTCGCTGTAGGTGATGCCGAGGTTGCACTGGAGCCTCGCGCGGCGCTTGAGCACCCACGGGGTGTCTCCCTTGAGCGCCTTGATCGACTCCAGCGAGCGCTCGTAGGCGTCGAGCGCCGCGAGGTGGTCCCGGCGGTACATCTGGATGTTGCCGATCAGGTTCCAGAGCTCGGAGGCCTCGCGGGGCGGCGGATCCCTCAGGGACGCTTCGAGGCAGACCTCCAGGGCGCGCTTTCGCTCACCGAGCTGCTTGAGGGAGCGGCCGAGCACGATGCTCTGGCGGAGGCGCCAGATGTGCGACAGCGCGCCCTCCTGGCAGGTCTCCAGGGCGGCGAGGGCGCGCGCATGCTGGCCCTGCTGGCGCAGCAGCTCGGCGTCCAGCACCGCGAAGGGGCCTCCCCGGGTCGGTGTCTCAAAGTCCGCGAGGCGCTCAGCGAATCCTCGCTGGTTGGCGGAGAGCCAGGCTGCTTCCAATGAATCCAAAAAACCCGAGGGCATAGACCGAGACTAACAGACGGGATTCGGGGTCGCGACGCTCAGAACTGAAAGTAGATGAACGCGGCGACGCCCGGCGGCGCGAGGGCGTCGATGACCATGAGGGCCAGCGCCAGGGTGACGCCCAGCGCGACAGCGGGGATGTCGTCGATGGCGGCGTCCAGTCGGGGCAGCGCGCCCTCGGGCAGGTACTGGATGCCGACGCCGACAGCGATGGCCGCGAAGGCCGCCGGCGGGGCGACGGGCAGGTGGTCCCAGCCCGTGAGCAGCCCGCCCAGGATGTCGCCCACCGCGCTCATGGACTGCGCCCGGAAGAACACCCAGCCCAGGCAGACGACGTGGAAGATCCAGACGCGCTGGAGCCACGCCCGGGCCGGGCCGCCCTGCCCCACCTGGATCCATCCCTTCTCGCCGAGCCAGCGCTCCAGCGCGAGGTAGCCCCCGTGGATGCCGCCCCAGATGACGAACATCCAGCTCGCGCCGTGCCAGAGCCCGCCCAGCAGCATGGTGAGCGCGAGGTTGCGGTAGGTCTTGAGCTGGCCGCCCCGGTTGCCGCCGAGGGAGATGTAGAGGTAGTCCCGCAGCCAGCGCGAGAGCGTCATGTGCCAGCGCCGCCAGAAGTCCTGGAGCGAGCGGGCCTTGTACGGGGCGTTGAAGTTGTCCGGGAAGCGCAGGCCCAGCAGCAGGGCCACCCCGATGGCGATGTCCGAGTAGGCGCTGAAGTCGCAGTAGATCTGGACCGCGTAGCCGTAGATACCCAACAGCAGCTCGGGGCCTCCGTAGAGGGAGGGCGTCGCGAAGACCGGCTCCACCACGGTGCGCGCCAGCACGTCGGCGATGACCACCTTCTTGAAGAGCCCGCCCGCGATCAACCGGAAGGCCCGCCCGGAGTCGATGGCGTCCGGATCCCGGGGCTCCTTGAGCTGGTGCAGCAGCTCGCTGGCGCGCACGATGGGCCCGGCCACCAGCTGCGGGAAGAGCGCCAGATACACGGCGAAGTCGAGCATCGGCGAGGGCTCGATCTCCTCCCGGTAGATGTCGATGACGTAGCTCATCGCCTGGAAGGTGAAGAAGCTGATGCCCACCGGCAGCACGATCTCCAGCAGCGGGAGGTGGACCTCCAGGCCCAGCGATCGCAGCAGCCCTTCCAGCGAGAGGGTGAAGAACCCGTAGTACTTGAAGAAGCCGAGCACCCCGAGGTTGAACGCGACCGCCGCGGTGATGAGCCGCTTCCGGCGAGGGGCCTCGGCCTCCTTGTCTCGTCGGTGCAGCGCGACCCCGAGCCACTGGTTCACCACCGTCGACGCCGCGATGAGGCCTACGAACTTCCAGCTCCAGGCCCCGTAGAACACGTAGCTGGAGAGCAGCAGGAACCAGCGCCACGCCCGGGGGCGCTGGTTGAGCGCCCAGGTGACCGGGAGCACGATCGCGAAGAAGATCGCGAATTCCAGTGTGGGGAAGAGCAAGGCCAGACCGGACGGGACGCCCTCTCATATCCTGTGCACCAGTGGGTTACTGACGCTGAATGTCCGCACTGCTCTTCGCCCTCCTCGGCTGCACACCCTCGACCACCGGGGCGCCGACCGGGGCGACTGAGGCATTGCTCCCTGACACAGGCCCCGCTGACACAGGGCCCACCGACACGCTGACGGACACCGCGACCAGCGCCCCCGCCTACACGCTCGTCGCCGAGGGCCCGCCGGAGACGGTCCCGGGGGTGGTGCTGCTCGCGAGCCTCATCGGCGAGGAGGCCGCTGTCTCGGGGTTTGTTCGGGCGGATGTGCACGTGGACCTCGACGCCTGGGAGGAGCGCTACCCCTTCCGCTACCAGGTGCTCTCCGCGGACGATGAGGTGCTCTACAGCCGCACCACCCCCGGCCCCGTTCAGGTCCAGGAGTACCTCGCCTACTACTCTGAGCTGTCGGGCATCGACCTGCTCGTGCTCTACCCCGACCTGGGAAACTTCCCGCTCATCGCGCCGCTGATCGACGGCGCGGACCACCTGACGATGGCGCTGCGACAGGCGTCCGGGGAGTGGGTTGAGGTCGGTGAGTGGTCCTACGCGGCGCTGGAGGGCGAGGGTGAGCCGCTGAATGACGCCGTCATCGGCACGGAGACCCTCTGGCGCTCGGGCTCATCCGAGCAGCGGCTGGATATCGCGCTGGTGGGGGACGGCTACACCGAGGCGGAGCAGGCGCAGTGGCGGGAGGACGCGGACGACCTCTCGGCGGCGCTGCTCGCGGTCGCGCCGCTGTCGGACTACGCGTCGCGCATCAACATCCACCGGATCGACGCCGTCAGCGCCGAGAGCGGGATCTCCTACGACTGCGTGGGGGAGTGCCGCTTCCGGGACACCGCCTTCGGCACGGTGTTCCCCGTCGAGCTGGCCAACATCCTGCTGGGGACGGACTACCGGGCCTCGGCGGTCTTCCAGCGCGATCAGTGGGCTGTCGCCAGGGCCGTGAGCGCGGTGCCCTGGGATCACGTCATCGTCGCCGCGAACACGACCCACTACGGCGGCTTCTCGCTGCACTACGCCACCGCCCCCAACGGCTCGCCTGACTGGACGGGGACCGCCGTGCACGAGTTCGGCCACCTGCTCGGCCTGCTCGGGGATGAGTACGTCGAGGACATCTGCATCGTCAGCGACGCGCTCGGGCTGCCGGACAACATCTCCGCCGACCCGAAGTCACCGTCCTGGGCGCACTGGATCGCCTCCGACACCCCGCTCCCCACCCCCGCCGACTACGCGGGCGAGGTGGGGGCCTTCGAGGGCGCCTTCAACTGCGACGACCTCTACCGGCCGGCGAGCACCTGTCGCATGCGCTCCTCCAACACGACGGACTTCTGCCCGGTCTGCGGGGAGCTGATGGTGCGTCAGCTCTTCCGCTTCACCGACCCGCTGGAGGCGATCACCGCTGAGGCCGTCGAGGATGAGGGGCGCGCGTGGCGCTTCACCCCCGAGGGTGAACTCGACGTGACGATCGACTGGACGCTGGATGGGGAGCCGCTGGCGCGGACCGCGGGGGGCGAGGCGCTCACGGTCGATCCGGGCGCTCACGGCGCTGGTGAGCACCTCCTGGAGGCCACGGCGGTTCACAACACCGCGCGCGTCCTGGAGGACGACGGAGACCTGGAGGGGCGTCGTCGCTGGCGCTTCGAGTAGCCGGTTATCAGGGGCCGCATGATCCCCGTCGCCGCGCTGCTCGTCGCCTGTGCATCCTCCCCGGATGAGGGAGCCGTCGCCCCCGAGCCGGGCGCTGTCCCCGCCAGCGAGCTGGTCCCCGAGGAGGCCCCGGAGGAGATCCCCGAGCCGCTGCCCGCCCGCCCCCCGGCGGTGGGCACGCCGCTGCTGATCCCGGACGGGGCGCTGGACGACCTCTTCTCGGCGCTGGCGGCGGTCGAGGCGGCCGGCGGTGAGCCCGCGGGGCCCATCGCGCGCATCTTGAGCTGGGGGGACTCCACCATCGCCGGAGACGGCATCGTCTCCACCGTTCGCGCGCGGCTCCAGGCTGCGCTCGGCGACGGCGGCCCCGGCTTCCTCACCGCCCACGTCGATCCGAACCACGCCTACCGCCACGGCGTCGCCCAGTGGGCCGAGGGGGACTGGGTGAGCCTTTCCATCACCTTCGGCGGCGCCGAGACGCCGCGCTACGGGCTCGCCGGCATCGTCTCCACGGCGACCGGCGAGGCGAAGAGCGTGCTGGGCGGGCAGCTCATCGACGGCCAGCGCCAGCCGCTGCACCGCTTCGATGTCTTCTACCAGTACCAGCCCGGCGGCGGCAGCTTCACGACCGGCGGCGGGCCCATCAGCACGGCGGCGGCGGGGGGCGACGGCTTCCTGGAGCTGCGCGCGGACGACGGCATGCCGCTGCTGGGGCTGACGACCCTCGGCGACGGCCCGGTGAGCTTCTACGGGGTCGCGCTGGAGACCGCGGGGCCCGGCGTCACCTGGGAGACCTTCGGCGTCGCCGGCTCCGGGGTGGGATCCATGGGGCGCCAGCTCGGCAGCCACCTGAAGGCCCAGGTGGCCCGCCGCGACCCGGCGCTGCTGGTCTACTGGACCGGCGCCAACGAGTGGGGCTACGAGAGCGTCACCGAGGGCGGGGGCGAGGTGTATCAGGAGATCTACGAGGGCGTGGTGGAGCGCCTCCGGGCCGGCGCCCCCGAGGCGAGCTGCCTGCTCATCGGCCCGCTGGACCAGGGCACCTGGGCGACGAAGGCGGTCACCAGTGAGCCCGCGCTGGACAAGCTGATCACGGTCCAGCGCCGCGCGGCGGAGCACATCGGCTGCGCCTTCTGGGACGCCCGGGCGGCCATGGGCGGCGAGGGCAGCTTCAAGCAGTGGCTGGAGCACGACCCGCCGCTGGCGCTGGACGATCGCCTGCACCTGAACGATGACGGCAAGGCGCTGATCGGCCAGGTTCTCGCGGACGCGCTGCTGAGGGCGTACCGGGACCGTTGATGGCACGTCGCTTGCTTCATGGTAGCTCCACCGGGTCGAAATCGGGCAATCCAGCGCGAAATGACACACCCCAGTGTGGGATGGAGAACCGGCGTGATCTGTTCAGTCCTCGGTAGCCCGGCCCGATCCACCGAAGCGCGTGTGTTGCTGACGCCGCGAGAGGTCAAGACCTTCATCGAGCAAGGCGCGACCGTGATCGTCGAGGCTGGAGCCGGGCGGAAGGCCGGCTTCAGCGACCACGCCTACGAAGACGCTGGTGCCCGCGTGGTGCAGCGTGAGGAGGCGCTGCGACGGGGCGACATCACGCTGTCCGTGGCGCGGCCCGGGGCCCACGAGGTGGTCATGCTGCCCGAGGGCGCCGCGCTGCTGGGCCTGCTGCATGTGGGCGTCGACAGCCGCGAGCTGTCCGCCGCCGCCGAGGGCGCTGGCGTGAGGCTGGTGAGCCTGGATCAGGTCGTCGCGTCCGACGGCCGGCTGCCCTTCCGGTCGCGCATGGCGGCCATCGCCGGGGCCCTCTGCGCGCCGATGGCCGCGCGGCTGCTGGAGACCGGGCCCTCCCGCGGCGTGCTCCTGGGCGGACTGCCCGGGGTGCCCCCCGCGGCGGTCGTCATCGTCGGAGCCGGGGTGCTGGGCAGCGCGGCGGCGCGGGCCTTCTCGGGCCTCGGCGCCAGCGTGACGGTGCTGGACAAGCGACTGGCCCCCATGGAGAAGCTGTCCACCGAGCGGCTGCCCGGGGTGATCACCGTCCAGGCCAGCCCGGCCATGCTCAAGCGGGCAGCCACCTGGGCAGACGTCCTAGTGGGCGCGGTCTACGAACCCGGGCGGTCCACGCCCCGGGTGCTCAGCCCGCGCGACGGCAAGCCGGGCGCCGTGTGGCTCGACATGGCGGTGGACGAGGGCGGCTGCCTGGAGGGCTCACGCCCGGTGGCCGGCCCAGAGGACGCCTACCTCGACAACGGGGTGCTCTGCTGCCCCATCCCAAATATGGCCTCGCGGGTCGCGCGCACCTCCTCACACGTCCTCTCCGGACTCGTGGCACCGAGGCTGCGGGCGGCGCTGGCTGGAACCCCCCTGGAGGAAGCCCTTCGATGAGCTGGTCGGATCGTTATCGCGCGCGGCTGTGCAGCCCTGCCCAGGCAGTCGACGCCATCGCGCCGGGTGACAACGTCTACCTCGGCGGAAACGCCGCCACCCCTCGCGTGCTGGCCGAGGCCCTCGCCGATCGAGCGGAGGCGATCCCCGGTGTCACCGTGGGCCACGTCCTCCTGCTGGGCGACGACCCCTTCGCCAGCGCCCGCTCACGCGGCCTGATCCGCCACCGGGCCTGGTTCGTGGGCCCCGCCGATCGAGAGGCGGTGAACGCCGGCCGGGCCGACTACGTGCCCTGCCACCTCTCGGAGATCCCCCAGCTCATCCGGCGCGAACCGATGGACTGCGCGCTCCTGATGACCTCCCCACCAGACGCCCACGGCTTCCTCTCGCTCGGTGTCGAGGTGATGGCCAGCCTCGCCGCCGCCGAGTCCGCGAAGCGCGTGGTGGTGCAGGTGAACCCGCAGATGCCGCGCGTCCTGGGCAACGCCTTCCTGCACGTCGATCGGATCGACGCCCTCGTCGAGGCCGAGGCCCCGCTCCCGGAGCTGAAGCCCCGCCCGTCGACCGAGGTGGAGCGGGCCATCGCAAAGAACGTGGTGCCGCTCATCCCCGAGGCGGCGACGCTGCAGCTCGGCATCGGCGGCATCCCCGACGCGGTGATGGGCCTGCTCGAAGGCCGAACGGATCTGGGCGTGCACTCGGAGATGATCTCCGACGGGGTGATGCGCGCGGTGGAGAGCGGGGTCGTCACCGGCGCCAGGAAGAGCCTGCACCCCCGCAAGGTGATCACGACCTTCACGCTGGGCAGCCGGGATCTCTACGACTGGGTCCACGAGAACCCGATGGTGGAGGGGCACCCGGCCGACTACACGAACGACATCCTGGTGGCGGCCCGGAACGACCGGTTGGTCGCCATCAACTCGGCGATCTCGGTGGATCTGACGGGGCAGGTGAACTCGGATTCTATTGGCGGACGGATCTACTCAGGGGTGGGTGGTCAGGTGGACTTTATTCGGGCGGCGGCCCGTTCGGAGGGGGGACGACCTATCATTGCGATGTCTTCGACTGCTCGGAATGGGACGATCTCACGCATCGTGGCGGCGCTGGCTGAGGGGGCGGGGGTGGTCACTTCTCGGGCGGATGTTCACTTTGTTGTGACGGAGTACGGGGTGGCTGAGATGTTTGGGCGGACTGTTCGTGAGCGGGCTGCTGCGCTTATTGCTATTGCGCATCCGGATTTTCGGGATGAGTTGGGGGTTGAGGCTCGGGAGCGTAAGTTGCTTTAGGGGGTTGTTGGTTGTTGGGTCGGTTGTTGGTTCGGCGGTTTGTCGGGTACGGCTCGGCTTGACGGATGTTTTTGGTGACGCTTCGATCGGTCTCGGCAGTTGCGGGCCCGTAGTTTGAGCGTCTCGCCGGTTTGCCGTCGTTCTGCCTGTTGTGTTGTTGGACTTCCCGATCGTCGTGGGTGGCGCGGTGCCCCTGGGT
>Ga0316204_10012274_pt1 | contig 10496 bp, 8 predicted proteins | sample 6monrhotite_MG_2_FD_205661 | JGI IMG/M metagenome (GOLD analysis project Ga0316204, IMG submission 205661) | Microbial mat bacterial communities from mineral coupon in-situ incubated in ocean water Damariscotta River, Maine, United States -... | ecosystem: Environmental > Aquatic > Marine >... | reverse complement strand
CCCGTCGCCGAGGGTGCCCAGAAGCTCTTCAGCGAATCGGGCCCCGGTCGATCGCTGTCGTGCGGCATCGCGTTCGCCACCCCGGACATCACCGCTCCCGGCCAGCTGCTTCGTGCTGCCGATGAGGCGCAGTACGAAGCGAAACGCCGGCGCAAAGGACTCCCGCAGCTCGATGAATTGCCGTCGATCGCCGAGCGCCGACGGGCCCGCCGCGGCGTTTAGCCCGGAAAGCCGCGGTCGTCGATCCGACGCTCGATCTCGGCGACGCCCCCGGACAGATCGCTGTAGACGAGCCGGAAGACCGGCACGGTCTCGGCGACGCGAGCCAACGTGGTGAACGCCCGCTGGGCATCGACTCCGAACTCGAACGACTGACCCAACAGAAGGTGGAGCGCGTCGATGGGCCCGAGCCGAGTACACGTCGTCGCCGCCCCTTCGGTCCAGGACGGGGATACGACCAGGCTGGCTCCACACGGACCACTGACCGGGCCGAGCCGGGCCGGGTCGATGTGCCATTCCCGTTCCTGCACTGCCTGGCTCAGGGAGCCTCCGGCATGATCGGGACGAGCCTCGGGAAAGAGCTCGAAGCTCCCGGGATCGAGGGCGAGAGCCTTGGGGTAGGGGCGGAGGCTGAGGTCAGCGGAGACCGCCGCGGCTTCGTCGGTGAGATAGCCGTGGCCACGCTGCACGAGCGCAGCCGTCAGAGTCGACTTCCCGTGATTGCTTGGCGCGGGCAGTAGGACACCGCCGGCGGGGGTCGCCACCGCCCCGGCATGCAGCACCAGGTGATCGGGCACCGACTCCACCGCGAGAGTGTTGAGCTCGCCAACGATCCGTAGCACGGCGGCCACCTGCGAGCCGACGATGACGGGCGTTCGACCCGGCATCTCCAGGCTGTACAGGTGGTTTCGCGTCGCGGTCACCACGATCTCGTCGGTGGGTTCCCCAGTCGACATCAATGGTTTGAGGATCGGTGCGAGCGCGTCGGCCAGCTCTGCGTCGTCGACGGCGATTCCGACAACGGCGTCCAGTGCTCGCACGGTGAGCTGATGGTCGGCTCGAATGAGATTCCTGGCCCGAACGGGTCGGGTGAAGTCGGACTGGCGGAGATCATCGGTGACCAACCCGTCCCCTCGCAGGCGGTCGATGAGACGATGGATGTCGTCGCGGATCGCCGACGCCGAGACCTCGAAGTTCTCAGCGACCTCGGAGACGATCTCGCCGACGGTGGCGCCCGGTTCGAGCCGTTCCCAGACCGCTCGGGCGCTGTTGTTCAGCTCGTGCAGCCGACGGTCCCGGGGGCTCATCAGCACGAGCGAGTCGTCGACCATGGCAGCCAGAGTCTCCGGATGGCGGGCGGGTGCGACCACCGACATAGCCGACATCATGACCGAGCGCTCCGTCGATGCTGGACCCGTTCGCGGGCCGTCGGAAGAGCGATGAACAACAGGACCAGCGGGATGGTCATCGACCGCTGCCGAGCAAGGATCCCGAAGTTGCCGAGGGCCGAGAAGAGGTAGATGAAGACCAGGGTGAATGCCGCGGCGTAGGCGACATACGCCTCGGTTCGCAAATGTCGGACGGCACCGAGAACGCGGGGCACCGCGAGGGCGAGCAGCATCGCCAGGGCGAGTCCCTCGATGGCGGTGAGCAGCATCGCAATGCTGCTCGTCTCCTGCGGGAACGGCCGAATGAGTACGGTGATGAACCCCCAGGGATACTCCGTGATGCCGTCGATCCGGGCCGCATGGAACGAGGATCCACCCTGGGCGCTGCGTTGATTCGCCAGATCCAGAGCGCGAGCGACACCCGTCGGGTTGAGTCCGTCGATGTTGAACACGCCTTCGAGTGCGTTCGCGGCAAACGAGCCGGCGAACAGGAGTCCACCGATGATGACCAAACGGATGATGAGACCGCGGCCGTTGCCCCGGGGGCTGCTCAGAATCAATGCGGCAATGGCGGCCGTCACGGCGATGAGCGCAACATGGGGGCGCACCAGGCCTGACAGGGTCAGACCCAGCGCCGCCGGGACCGCTCCACTGAGGCGGCCCGTGAGGATACGGGCCACGCCGTAGGCGACGGCACCGAGTCCCAGGACGAGCACGGAGTCCTTTCCGATGCTCGATGGCCAGTAGATCATCGTCGGCCAGAACAACAACAGGAGCGCATAGCGGCGGACGTCGAGGGCAGGGAGGGCGATGATGGCGGCGGCCAGGAACAGCACGACACCGACCATGCCGAAAAGGGCGAAGACCACGAAGGTCGCCATCTCGTCCTCAAAGGTCAGGACCTCGACGAGGCCGGTGAGGTACCGCACCGAACCGGTCCCGGGAATGCCACGGCCGGGGTCGATGGCGAAGTCGAAGCTCCGGAAGTGGTCGGCGAGTTGCTTGCCGGCGCGGTGGTAGTCGCGACTGTCTTCACGCAGCGCGTAGCGAGGAATGATTGCGAGCAGCTTGAGTCCGAGGCTGAGACGGAGCAGGCCGGGGAGATCGACGGACGTGTCCAGGGAGCCGATCCTGGCGAACCAGGGGGTCGTCACGCCGACCACGGCCAGCACGACCAGCAGGGCGAACAGTGAGGTGCGCCCGATACCGATCAGGCCCACGTAGGCGAGGACGGCGATGCCCACTGCCGTCCAGCCCACCGGAGTGGCCCATGCCACGTGCGTCGGCGGGGCGGCATCGACCCGCTGACTCGGCCGCCGAAAGACCGGCTCGACAGCCGAGCCGGTGTCAGCCGTCATGGTCACCGTCCGGCTTGGAGCGGCAGATCGTCGGCGGCGCTCAGGTCGGGTTCGATCGCGATGTCGTCGGACTTGATCCAACGGCGCTTCGAGCCACGACCACTCTGAACGAGATACGGGTCGTCGTCGCTGTAGTAGTACTCCGACGAGTTGGGCACATCTCGCGTGCCGATCAGAGCGACGCCAAGCGGCGGGCGGCCACGGCGTTCCAGCAGCTCGGACGCGAGCGCCGCGGCCTCGGCCTTGGTCTGTCCTGCGCTCACGACCAGGACGACGTGATCGGCGACCGAGAGCAGCTCGGCCGCATCATTGGTCGTCAGGATCGGCGCAGTGTCGAGGAGGATCACGTCGAAACGCTCCCGAGCACGCTCGACGAGACGGCGCTGGGCCGCCACGACATCGCTCGGGGTCGCGTCCGCATCCGAAGGTGTCACCTGCGTGACGAGATGGACGCCGGGGATGTCGGTGACGTTGAGTCGTTGGGCCTCGGTACCGCCGCCGAGATAGTGGTGCAGCCGCGGCCGCCGGAAGTCGCAGTTGACCGCGAGCACGCTGCGGTCACCCTCGGCGAACACTGCAGCGAGGTTGGCCAGTGATGTGGTCTTGCCCTCGCTCGGTCCGCCCGAGGTCACGAGGATCACGTGGGCCCCCGGGCGGGCAGTCCCTCGCTCGGTCTCGACCAGCTGCGCATAGTCGAGCGCTGATCGCAGGGCCCGGAACGACTCGGCGGACCGGGAGCGCGGTTCCTCCACCGAGATGAGGCGGGTGGACTTTCGATGCCGCCGTCCGAGGGGTGGAATCTCGGCCAGCACGGGAAGATCGAGGGCTGACTCGACATCGGCCTTGCGACGGAGTCGAGAGTCGAGGCGTTCGGTGAACTGAACGAACGCGAAGCCGAGGCCGGCGCCGAACAGGAGCCCACCCAGGGCTCGAGGGATCGGTCCGTCCGGGATGGAACGGCCCGGCGCCGACGCGGCCGAACTCGGAGTTGCTGTTCCCAGGGTGTTGTCGAGACCGACGCTGACGTTTGCGCCGGCGGCAGCCGAGCGCACCTTCTCGTTGAAGTCCCATTCCGCGATTTCGACCGCGGATGCCGGGGCGAGGACCTCGAGCGGGACGATCGGCACGCCCCCCTGCTCACTGCGAATCAGGTCGCTGCGGGCCCGGCTCAGCTCGAGTTCGCAGGCCGCGCTATTGCGGTCGACGCAGCCTTCTGCCTGTTCGACGGCCGCAGCGGCGCCGGCCAGTTCGGCGTCGTGGTACTCCTGGGCATCGGCTTCGAGCGTCGCGACCGTCACCTCGGCGTACGTGTCAGCGAGCTCTTCGGAACCGCCTGGTGTCTTGCCAACGGCACAGATCGAGATGCTCTGGATGTCGCTGCGTACGCCCACCCGAACACGTGTGGTCACGGTGGCGAGGTCCTCACCGAGCGTCGAGGCGACAGCCTCGGGGATCACGCCCCGGGTGATGCGCTGGCCCAGCTGCGGAAGATTGTGGACGTCCCACAGCGGAACATTGCCCGGGATGGCCGAGTCGATCAGCATGGTGTGGCACGAGTCGTAGCGGATGACGGGGACCGGCGGCGGCGCGGCATCGGCCGCGACTGCCGCGCTCGCGGCACCCATGGCGGCACCGAGTACGGCAAGGAGCGCAATCGGTCGCCAACGACGTCGAATCGTCCGAATGAGATGTTGGGGTTCCATGTGGTTTTCTCGCCCACCCCTCGGGCCCGGCCGGCATCTCCCTCCGAAGACGCCAATCGAGCGTGTGCTTGTGCGACGCTTTCTCAATCGGCACCTCCGCCACCGGAATGAGTCAAAGGACCCAATGGACAGGATCTATCTGTCACCTCCCGACATGACCGATGTCGAGCGCTCGCGCCTACTCGAGGCCTTCGACGCGAACTGGGTGGCACCGGTCGGACCGGACCTCGACGCATTCGAGCGTGAGTTCGCGGCCCGGCAGGGTGTCGAACACGCCGTTGCGCTCTCCAGCGGCACTGCCGCGCTCCATCTGGCGCTGCTGATCGCCGGCGTGCGGGCCGGCGATTCGGTGATCGTGCCCACGTTCACCTTTGCCGCCAGCGCCAACGCCGTTCGCTACTGCAACGCCGAGCCGGTCTTCGTCGACAGCGAACTCGCCACCTGGAACATCGACCCGGCGCTCGTGGCCGATGCCATTGCCGGTGTCCAGCGCTCGGGTGGGCGAGTCGGCGCGGTCGTCACCGTCGACCTGTACGGCCAGTCCGCGGATCATGCGCCGATCCGGGCAATGTGTGATGCGCACGGCATTCCCCTGATCGAGGACGCCGCCGAAGCGGTGGGAGCGACCTGGGAGGGGCGTGCCGCCGGTGCTTGGGGGGACATGGGTGTGTTCAGCTTCAACGGCAACAAGATCATGACGACCGGCGGCGGCGGCATGCTCACGTCGGCCGATCCCGCCATCGTCGAGCGGGCCCGACACCTGTCCACCCAGGCTCGGGAACCGGCCCTGCACTATGAACACCACGAACTCGGCTTCAACTACCGGCTGAGCAACCCGCTCGCCGCGATCGGGCGCGGGCAGGTGGCGCGGCTCTCCACCATGATCGAGCGCCGCCACGAGATCCGTACCCGCTACGTCGACGCGCTCGCCGAGCTCCCCGGCGTGTCGTTCAATCCGATCGACGGCCGCGGCACGGTGAATCACTGGCTCACGGTCATCCGACTGTCGCACGGCGCCGCGTCCACTCCGGCCGAACTCATCGCCGCCCTCGACCGCGTTGATGCGGAAGCCCGGCCGGCATGGAAGCCCATGCATCTCCAACCGCTGTACCGCGATGCCAGCGTCCTCGGAGGCGACGTGTCCGCCGCCATCTTCGCCGAGGGTGTGTGCCTCCCGTCGGGGTCGTCGATGTCCGACGACGACATCGACCGGGTCATCGCCGCGGCGCGCGTCGTGCTCTCGTCGTGACTGACCACCGGGTCCGCCATCTCGTGAAGGGGCTCGGGCCCGGGGGTGCGGAACGGCTCGTGGCCACCCAGGCGACCGCGGCCGAACCAGGCACCCATGACGTGGCCTACGTACTCGACTGGAAGAACCATCTGGTCGGTGAACTCGAAGCGGCCGGCGTCGCGGTGCAGTGCCTCGGAGGCAGTCGGCTCCCCGGTGGTTGGGTCTGGCGCCTGCGATCCTCCCTGCGGCGAGACCCCGTCCAGATCCTGCACGTGCACTCCCCCGCCCTCGCCGTGGTGAGCCGACTCCTCGTCCGCACGCTGTCACGGCGATCACGTCCCGCGGTCGTGGTCACCGAACACAACCGCTGGCCCCGCCATCACCCGATCACACGGCTGGCCAACCGATTGACGATTCGTCTGACCGACGCAACCATCGCCGTCAGCGACGACGTCGGGTCCACGATCCGGGGCGTGGACCCCGACCAGGTCCGCACGATCAGCCACGGCATCGATCTCGACCGTGTACGGGCGAGTGCGGATCGAGCCGGCGTACGCGCCGAACTCGGCATCGACCCCGACACCGTGGTGGTCATCACCGTCGCCAACTACCGCCGGGAGAAGGCGCTCGACGTGCTGATCAGCGCCGCCGCCGAAGCGCTCACGGCGGCGCCGACCCTGCACTACGTCCTGGTGGGGCAGGGCCCGCTGGCCGACGAGGTGGATCGTTGGGTGACCGACGCCGGTGTCGCGTCGCGGTTCACGGTGCTCGGCTATCGAGAAGACGCGACCCGTCTCATCTCCGCGGCCGACATCTTCACTCTGAGCTCGCGCCACGAGGGACTTCCCGTCGCGATGATGGAGGCGTTGGCCCATGGCGTGCCGGTGGTGTCCACCGCCGCGGGTGGGGTTCCCGACGGTGCCGGTTCAGCCGGGCTGATCAGTGCGGTCGACGATGCCCATGCGCTCGCGGCCAACCATGTCGCCCTCGCCCTCGACCCTGCGGCACGCGACGCGCTCAGCGCGGCGGCCCGCGCAATGGGTGATCGGTACGACCGACGGCGGGCGATGACCGAGATCGACGAGGTCTACGACGCCGCGCTGGCGAGCCGCGGTTCGGCGGCCCCCAGGAGGGAATCGTAGGCCCGTAGGGTGATCCCGATGACCTTGCGGTCGTCGAAACACTCCACGGCACGTCGGGCGGCAGCCTGCCCCTGACGGAGTCGGACACTGGGATCGGCCACGAGCCGTTCGATCGCGTCCGCCATCGCCGGCGCGTTGCCAACGGGCACCAGCGAACCGGTGATCCCATCGACCACCACCTGGCGGCAGCCGCGGATGTCGGTGGCCACGACGGGCAACCCCATCGCCGATGCCTCCATGGCCGAACGGGGGAATCCCTCGCGATACGAGCCGAGGGCATAGACGTCGAACATCGAATAGAGCGCCGCCATGTCGGTGCGTTGACCCAGGAAGTGGACGCCGGCAGCTTTGGCTGCCACGATCGCCTCGGCATCGACCGCATCGGCCTTGTCCGGTTCGGACGGACCGACAACGACGAACGCACAGTCGCGGTGCTGGAGGCGGCGGGCGGCCTCGAAGACCTCCCGATAGCCCTTCTCCCACACCAAGCGGCCCACGAGGCCGACCACAACCGTCTCCGAATCGATGCCGAGTTCGCTTCGCAGAAGAGCGGCCGCGGCCGCGTCGTTCCGTTCGGGCCGGAAGCGCTGCAGATCGACACCATTGCCGAGCACGGTCATGCGGTCGTGGGGGATGCCGAGCTTGCGCAGAACGGGAAGGTCTTCGGGGTTCTGCAGGAGTTCGAGGTCAGAGCACGTGGCCGCGATCCGCTCGAGGCCATAGACCACGGCCCGCTTCCGTAGCCGGTCTTCAGGAAGTGCGTAGAGACCGTGCACGGTGTTGACCACCACGGGTACGCCCGCGAGGCGAGCGGCGATCCGGCCGAAGACGCCCGGCTTCGGATTGTGGGTGTGGACGATGTCGGGCTGGAGGGCCCGAAACCCCCGGTAGAGCTCGACCATCGCTTTGAGATCACGGATGGGCGACATCGAGCGTGACAGTGATTCGATCGGGTGGTGCGTGAACCCGCTGGCCTCGAGCGCCGCGACATGGGGACCCGGCGCGGACATGGTGATGACCTCGAACCCGGCGTCGGCAAAGGCCTCGAGTTGGGGACGAAGTAGCCAGTCGAGGCTCATGTCAGTCGTCGTGAGATGGACGAGCCGGGGGCCGTTCATGCGCTCGCGCCCTGGTACCGACGGCGGTTGACCATCCGTCGGATGTCGTCTTCGAATCCCATTCCGCCGACCATCTTCTGCCGGAACCAGCGGTCGCCGTCGGTCGTCTGCACGGGGCTGCGGAGGAGCCGGTGGACGTCGGTGCCGGCCGAGTTCGCCCGCGTGCCGGCCAGTGCCGCGGAGGTGAACCGCTTGCGTACTTCTCGATCGGCCGGCCCGCTCGGCGCCAGCGCCTTTGGATAGGCGAAGTGTTGCGCAGCGACCTGGAGACGGTTGCCGATGAGATCGATCGAGCGGTCGAGTTCGTCGGCGATCTCGTCCGCGGGGAGCCGGTCGAGCAGGGCGTGGCTGTGCGTGTGGCTACCAATCGTGACGAGGCCGGTGGTGACACTGTCGGCGAGCGCCGACCAGCTGGCGGGTCGGCCGTCGTCGGGGAAGTCGATGCCGTCCTCGATGTGGCGGGTTGCGACATAGAGAGTCGCGGGCACCATGGTTCGCGCCAGCACAGGAACGGCCTCGTCCACGAAGTCGGCGGTGCCGTCGTCGAAGGTGACGGCCACATGACCCGAGAGGTCCTCGCCGGCGGCGAGTCGGGTGACGGCGTCGTCGAGCGGGAGCACCATTCCGGTGTCGGCGAGCAGTGTCATCTGGTCGTCGAAGTCCGGCGTGGGCAGATCGACGACGACCGGCGTGTGGGCGCCAACCCGGTGGTAGATGAGCACCACGAGCCCGCGGGCGGGCGTCCGCACGGTGTCCGCGGCGCGCGCCACTAGCTTGACGGCGCGGGGCAGGAAGGTCATGCCGGCCCATCGGCAGGGCCCGAGATGACATGAGCCGTTCGGCCCAGACGGCGCCATAGTCTCGGGGCGTGGACCGGCCCGACCCGACCGTGCGTGCAGCGACGAGCGACGATCATTCCGAGATCATCGAGGTCGCGGCCGCGGCGCTTGGTTGGTACGCCTCGGATCCGAATGAGGCGTTCTTTCGGTGGAAGCATCTCGACAATCCGTCGGGTCCGTCACCGATGTGGGTGGCTGTCGAGGACGGAGCAATCGTTGGTTTCCGGACGATGATGCGCTGGACCTTCTCATCCGGCACCGGTTCCCGGTCGGCGGTTCGAGCCGTCGACACTGCCACCCACCCTGATCATCATCGGCGCGGGATCTTCACGCTTCTGACCGAGGCGGCCATTGCCGAGTTGACCGATGCGGGTGTGTCATTCGTGTTCAACACACCGAATGACAAGAGTCGGCCGGGGTATCTCCGAATGGGGTGGGACGAGGCCGGCGTGCTCGCGGCCCGCTTTCGGGTGCGGCGGCCGGTGGGCGCGATCCGGATGCTGGGGGCCCGTACCGCCGCCGCCAAGTGGAGCGAGCGAATTTCGGCGGGCGACACGATCGACGCGGCGCTGGACGATGTGGCAGCGCTGGCCGCGTCGACCTCCCCGGAGGGAATCCATACCGACCGTACCGGGGAGCATCTGTTGTGGCGGTACGGCTTCGAGCCGCTGGCCTATCGGGTGATCCGCACCGATGATGCGGCTGCGATCGTCCGGTCGCGCCGGCGCGGCAGTGCGACGGAGACGGTCGTCGCCGAGTTGTTCGCCGGTGATGACACCGCGGCGCGTGGCCTCCTCGCTCGGGTCGGTCGGGAGTGTGGCGGCGACTACGCGTTGATGGTCGGGTCCGGTGTGCATCCAACCCCGGGGACGTTGACCGCTCCGGGCCTCGGTCCGACGCTCACCTTGCGGGATCTCGCCGATCCGCATCCGACGCCTGACGAACTGTGCTTCTCGCTGGGAGACATCGAGCTCTTTTGAGCGAGCCGTGTGGAGAGAGCTCTTTTGAGCGAGCCGTGTGGAGAGAGCTCTGCTAGTTGCGGAGCCAGCGGGGTGGGTCGGTGGTGGGGTCGACGGTCTTGCCAGCGATGCCACGCCAACCGTGGGCGATGGCTCGGGCGTTCACTCGGAGATTGGCCCAGGCGGCGCGGGGCGCGATCGGAAGATTGAGGAGTGGTTTGGCGAGCCCGGGGCCGATCGACATCCACAGGGGGGCGAGGAGTCGCTTGTCGCGGCGCAGCGTGGCGATGAGGTTGCGCAGGCTGTAGTAGCGCCGCCAGCCGGTGTCACCAACGGTGGTGGAGGCGCGGCGGCCATCGACCATGTGGGCGAGGCCGTGGCGTCGGGCGAGCCCGGATGCGTGGAGTTCCCAGCCGGCGCGGCGGATGGAGAGTCCGAGGTCGAGGTCGTCGAAGCCGAAGAACATGTCGGGGTCGTGACCGTCGGCGGCTCGGAGTGCCGCGACCCGGTAGTGGGACATGGCACCGCCGGGCAGATAGTCCACGGTGCCGGGGCCGTCGCCACCGATGGCCCTCAGCCGTCCGCTGGGGCGCAGGATGGCGCCCCACAGGCCGACCCCGCCGAGTCGATCGGTCGTCGCGCTGAGCTCGTCGATGACCGCGCGGAGTTCCTCGAGGGCGTCGGCGCGTTGTGGCGGATCGTCGTCGTCGAAGAAGACGACCCAGTCGTTGTCGGTGGCCCGTGTCAGTACCTCTTCG
>Ga0316204_10012273_pt1 | contig 10497 bp, 8 predicted proteins | sample 6monrhotite_MG_2_FD_205661 | JGI IMG/M metagenome (GOLD analysis project Ga0316204, IMG submission 205661) | Microbial mat bacterial communities from mineral coupon in-situ incubated in ocean water Damariscotta River, Maine, United States -... | ecosystem: Environmental > Aquatic > Marine >... | reverse complement strand
CTTTAGAGGGAAGACAGTTTGTTGATGCCTATAGAAGTGGTGGTATTACCTCACTTATTATGGAAAATACGGATGTCGTAGCAGATGCACTACAAACGGAGGCTAATAGTGATTCTAAGTTGAATGCAGAAATCACTTTATGGTGGGGAAAATATAAATCTGAATATGGTGGTGGCGATAAGACAAAAGCAAGAAAAATATTGGCACAAGTCAATATTTCTAATTGGATTGGTAAGTTATTATTTGCACATATACTTCAGGGACAGGATAATCGAGCTCAAGCTGTTACTAAAATAGATGAAAATACCTCCCCTTCTGATGCACTTGCTATTTTTAAGCAATTATCTCAAGAATGTAACTTTTGGACTATTTTTTCAGACAGTATAGGGTTGTCAATTATACCTGCACGTCCTTGGGATCAATTAAAACAACTTAATAAGTTACTAACAGACTTGCATATTGGCTCAATCGAACAAAGCCAACTTTCTGGTGTGTTAGAAGCTACTGTAGAAGCTTCTGTTAGAAAATTAAAAGGACAATTCCCAACTCCGCCGACTCTAGCAAAATTATTAGTAAACTTATGTGTTAAAAACGTTGCTAATGATAGGGTTCTAGATCCCTGCTGTGGAAGCGGAACTATCCCTAGAGCAGCTCTAGAACAGAAGCTTGAAGCTGGTATTTCTCCTGATAGGGCATCACAAGATGTTTTTGCTAGTGACCAAGATCCGCAAGCGGTGCAAATTGCAACCTTTGCATTGGCAAAGCCATCTCTTATGCATATGCCTCTAAGAATATTCCGTAAGGATGCCTTTTTGCTTGATCCAGAAACTGATATTGAATTTCGTAACCCAAGCAATGGTGTGCTTTTTACCGAAAAAGCAGGGAAGTTCAACGCTATTACTAGTAATTTTCCATTTGTTGCACAAGACGGAAGAAAACAATATGGAAATGCTATAGCTAAGGTTTCAACTTCCTTTGATGACACAATAGGGAAATTACCTAAAACTGCAGATGTTTCAGCATATTTGCCTTTTGCCCTTTACCCTCTTCTTGAACAGGATGGACGGCTTGGCATTATTATTACTAACGCATGGCTTGGCACATCTTGGGGGGATGCATTCTTTAATCTTATTAGTCATTATTACAAACTGAAATCAGTCATAACATCTGGTGCAGGTCGTTGGTTTCAAAGTGCTGACGTAGTAACAAATATTCTTATTATGGAGAAAAAAGAGATTGCTTTAAACGATGATGATTCTGTCGATTTTGTTGTTTTAACACGCCCATTAGAGGAGTTATCTGATTCGGAGTCTATATCTATAGCATCTGCCCAAATAGAACTTGGTCAGACACAAGATGAAACGATGACCATTCGTTCTGTATCATATGAAAATATTAAACAATTCCATACTTATGGCTTGAGAGGAAATGCACAGTTTGTTAATTGTGATTGGGTTCTTGATTTGCCATTGGTTAGGGTGCAAGACTACTTTACAATAAGGCGTGGCGAGCGTAGGGGGTGGAATGAATTATTTTATCCTGCATCAGGACATGGAATTGAAAATGAGTACATTAGACCTCTCCTAAAATCATCATCAGAAATTAAAGGATATACAGCGTCAGCACAGAAAGAGGCCTTTTGCTGCTCTCTTACGATAGAAGAGTTAGAGAGCAAGGGGCATTCAGGAACAATTTCTTGGATTAAACGTTTTGAGGATGTTTCTAATAATAGTGGCGTTCCGTTAATTGAAGCTTTAGCAAAAAGGAATATGCATTGGTATGAAATGCGTGCGGATAAACTAACTGAGTTTGTAATGCCTCTAAATCCAGGTAATCGTATCTTTGTTTCAAGATTAACACCTCCTGCATTTACTGATCAGCGATTGACATGCTTCCAAGCCAATGATGGTGTGGATGTTGATCTATGCCATGCTCTTATGAATAGTGCTATCAGTATGTTTATGATTGAAGGTATGGGATTTGGACGAGGATTAGGAGTTCTTGATCTTAGTAAAGATAGAATTGAGAAATTCATGCACATTCTTGACCCAAATAAACTAGATGCGGCAAATATTCAAAAAATCAAAGAGGCTTTTACTCCAATTCTTAAAAGAGACCTATTCGATGTAGCAGATGAACTGGAGCAAGAAGATAGAAAATTATTTGACCAAACTATTATAGATGCCTTTGGTCTAACTGTTTGTAGAGAGCGAATTTATGATAATTTACGTAATCTTGTTGAAATTCGTCAAACAGCAACAGACGTTTTCGATTAGCGGCTTGGGTGATGGTGAGCTTAAAAGGAGGTTTTGCGTTTAAATTTTTTATAAACAAGTCATATTAGTGGTCACCTTAACCTTTGCCCAACATCCGTGCCATATGTAGCAGAGAGTCCTTTGCTGATTGCTGCCGTATCATTGAAAAGGCTTCCAGCAGATGAATATTCTGGCTACTCAGTAAAACGGCAGGATGGGCATCTTCAAAAAAATCTTTGATATCCCTACGTGTGATGACAGCGATACTGCTTAGTGCTACCGCAGGAATTTTTTCAGTACCTTTCTCATAATTACGGATAGAACCTGGTTTAATCAGGATTTCATGATGTTTGAGAATTTGCTTACTCAATTGCTTGATATTTAAGCCAGCATTTATTCGATAAAGTCGAATATTTTCGCCGACATTTTTATTGGATTGGTTGTTCTGCATGTTATATTCCTTTTATTGGTTGAAAGCACTCTAATCGCTCTGCAAACCATGAAGCCATACGTTTTTTTATCTATCAACTCATATAAGGAAGATTATTGAACAATCCCTTTTTAGCATTCGAACCCGCATGTAAGCACGCCTGAACAATTACGAACTTTTTGGTAGATATTAAAAGCCTTATGGGGTAATAGTTTGCGAAGGGGAGAGAAGTTCTGTAAGTGGATGTTTTACACCGCCATTTTCTTACTAAAAACCCACTCTCTGTGGTGATTTCCATATTTTATATTAGCGTCAAAAGCCCAGTGTCTATGGGGTTTTGCGAGTTCTGCCCCTGATTCCAACCACTCTTTCCTTGTGGCACACCTCCCACCAAAAACAGCATTATAAACGATTTTCTCTCTCTTTCTCCGTTCCAACCTCTCTTTTTAATTTTCGGTAGAGGCTATATCTAGCAAGGCTTTCCGCTGATTGGTTCGAATATTAAAAAACGCCTATCCGTGATTTATCACAAATAAAAAAGAGTGCGTTGATAAAGGTAAATTTGCGTATTTGTGTCATCTGGTAACTTTCTGTACCTCCTACCGTCTGGCTGACATGGTTGATCAGCCGCTACATATTCCTGAAGATATTATCGCCCCACGCATTTTAATTCCCGGTGGCATGTTGCTATTCGCCGGAGCGCCTAAAGTTGGCAAGAGTGACTTTTTGCTATCGATGTTTATCCATTTTGCTGCAGGCGAAGAGTTTCTGGATATGAAGCCACAGAAGCCTCACCGCATCTTTTATCTGCAGATGGAAATACAGGGTTATTATGTTGGCGAACGTATTGCCAACTTGTCGGTGAGTTATGATTTAAAGCAACGGGCCGGAGAGAATCTCTTTATCACCCCCCGGCTAAAAATGCTGCTCAATGCCGATGGTGTAAAGGCATGCGTCCGCCATATCTGTGAGCGCTTTGGCAAAAAGAGATCACACCACAGCAAGTGGTGCTGTGCCTGCTCGATCTCAAGCAGGAGCGATTATGTGGCGACCCATGCCATATCGACAGCATTGCCGACACCGCAGGCTATGCCGCCGTACTTGCTGAATTGGTTCCGAATCAAAGAGGTTTATTTGATGGCAGATAAAAACTGGACAGTGACGGACATAGCGGATCGCTTTGAGGAGGCAGTGGCAACAATGCGCCGCCTTCCTCCTGTGCGTGTGCAGGGATATTTTAGTGCATGGCCGCCGATCGTTCGTACTGTCTGGGAGCAAATGGCTGCCGATAAACTTCCTCTACGCTTAGGCCCACCGCCTGCAGATGCAATCAGTCGTATGGAAGAGACCTTCGATTGGGTGTTCTGGCTGGAGGAGGAAGAGCGCAAAATTATCTGGCTACGTGCCAGCAAAGTGCGCTGGAAACAAATCCAGTGGAAGATGGGATACGGAAAAACAAAAACACGCGAGATCTGGACGATCGGATTATTAAAAATAACCTACCGTCTGAATGGCGAAAATCGGAGGAAAAAATGACCGGACATTTTTTTTGCAGACAAAACGGACATTTTCTGGCATACAGGTACATATACTCGCGAGAGATGTGGCTAAATACATCTGCAGCAGTAAAAAATCCCAACATTGCAAAAATACAGGATGTGCGACTTGTCGCCAATCCCCGGCGCATGTCTATGCTAGGGAGGCGTTATGATTACTGATTTGGAACCATACCAAGAGGAATTAGCAGCCTTTAATCTCGATGATTCAAAAAAGCTGGAGCTGGTTAATGCATTGGCACAGGTTGTTGATCATTTTGTTGATAAAGCATTTGGCAGAAATTCAACGCAGTTAGCGCTGCAAGAGAACTTGGCTTTAAGCAATAAAACGACTATTCTATTCATGGATTGGCTCTATGGCTGATCTGGAGTGTCGAAACTCTTTCAAGTATGGGTATGCATCGGCCCTGATGCGATGTATCCTTGATCATGCTTCTTATGGTCGGGGGGATGGTGGCGTATGTCCAGAGCTTTGGCTTAAAGGCCATCATAACCGAATACTTGCGGTTTTTCGAACTCCCCGATCACCAGTCCGTTTGGGTTGGTGGTCTTGTAACCAAACAAGACAAGGGAGTTGAAAAATGGTTCAACAACAAGCAGTGATTTATTGCCGCGTATCTAGCCAAGCGCAGTTACGCAAAGGTGATGGACTTGGGTCACAAGAGACGCGCTGTCGTGAATATGCGCGTCATAAAAACTACGAAGTTTCCGAGGTTTTTTTAGAAGAAGGTGTTACAGGGAAGATTTTTGATCGGCCCAAGATGCTGGAGATGTTGAGCTATCTCAGCAAGCATAAAAAGAAACATCAGCATGTTGTCATCATCGATGATATAAGCCGCTTGGCGAGGGATATTGAAACACATATCCGTCTGCGAACGGAAATATCAAGCGCCGGAGGTAAGCTGGAATCACCATCCATTGAATTCGGTGAGGATTCCGATAGCAGGCTGGTGGAACATTTGCTGGCATCAGTCGCAGCTCACCAGCGCGAGAAAAATGCCGAGCAAGTTAAGAATCGGATGAAGGCGCGGATACAGAATGGTTATTGGGTATTTCCTGCGCCAATAGGATATAAATACGAACGCAAAAGTAGTCATGGTAAAATTTTAGTACCTGATGAACCTGTTGCAAATATTGTGAAGCAAGCCTTGGAAGGGTTTGCTGTGGGGCGATTTGATACACAAACAGAAGTACAACGTTTTCTTCTCTCGCACGATGCCTTTCCAAAAGATCGAAATGGGGAAGTGCATTTCCAGCGCGTACCAGAAATGTTGCAGCGCTTGATTTATACTGGCTATTTTGAATACCCCGAATGGGGCATCCCCCTCATGAGAGGCAAACATGAAATAATAATCGACTATGAAACACACAAGCGTATTTTAGAGCGCCTTAAAGTACAGGCAAAAGCCCCGGCAAGAAAAGACATACACAAAGATTTTCCGTTGCGTGGTTTTGTGCTGTGTGATTGTTGTGGCAAACCCATGACTGCATCATGGTCTCAAGGAAAGTATAATAAATTCCCCTACTATCTATGTCGGAACAAAGCCTGTGATTATAATCGAAAAACGATCCGTAAGGAAACAATGGAAGACGAATTCGAGGCTATTATCGCGCATATGCGCCCTTCGAGCGATACACTGCAATTAGCACGGAAATTAATGCGGGAGAGTTGGAATCGCGCTCTTGAATTTGAACACATTAACCAAGGGTCTGTCGAAGATCAAATACGCCAAACAGAGCGGAAAATTGATCAACTAATCGACCGTATCACTGAAACAGATAGCACCACATTGATGGGAGCATATGAGGCCAAGCTAAAAAAGCTAGAAATAGACAAGGTGATGCTTCAGGAGAAAATTGCAAAATGCGGCACTACGCTACCAGACTTTGAAAACACCTTTCAAACTCTTGAGGGTTTTTTATGTGACCCGCAGAAAATGTGGGGCTATGACGATATTGTAGACCAAAAAACAGCCCTAAAACTCCTATTTAGTGAGCCAGTGCGATACCGCCGAAAAGTCGGTTTTCAAACTCCTCGAAAGGCGCAGATATTCGGGCTTTTCGAGGCAATTGAAACGGGTAATTCCGAAATGGTGGTGTATGTAGGTGGTGTTTTCTAACTAATCAAACATTCCGCAATATATTGATTTATAATAGAAAAATATTTTCTGAAGTTTTTTTAGTTATTTAAGATGCAATCGTTTTTCAATTAAGCTAATATTGGCTTTGCTAACTCCGCACTCTATCGCCAGAGATTTCCAGTTATTTAGGGCTGTTTTTGTCTGATCAATTACTTGCGTTATAAAGCTGTCATCTAATTTGGCGGTTGCTCCGAGTTTTATCAGATGCTCCACTGTAGGATTTTTACCTTCACCCATCACCATCATGCTTTGCTCGCCGTTTGGGCCAGAAGAAAATGTTAAATCATAGGCTGGAGACAACTTCCACTGGGCGGTTGCATCCATTAGGAAAGTGAAATTCTTGGAGTGGTCGTCACGATTATGCGACAAGACGTTAAACACAGCAAGGCGGAACATCTTTTTCACCTCACGAATATCCTTCGTTAGTGCGAAAGTTAGAGCCAGTAAATCCTCATAATCTAGCGATGGAGTACGGAAATCTGAATGTAACAAGCCACATGCGGTATGTGTATGGAGGCGATTTTTACCCTCTCTGTCAAAACGTTTTGTTGCAAAATACCCCACTCCATTTTCAGCAGGAAAGAGATGTATATCAGACATTTCAACACCCGCATCTTGAGCCATAATTGCATAAACATATTCAGTCGCACCAGCGTCCAAACCATCGGTGGAATTAGCAAATTTTACAAGCCAGTGTTCATAATCTTCAGGCAGATCATTGTCGCCATGAATGATATTTTTCCGCTCCGCATCAACTCCAATCATGGCTTTTGGGCGAGCACCTGCTGAAGATCCATTCAAAACCAGCAATTCTTGCAAAACATCATTAGAATCACTGTTGATAACTTCCTGTGTATGTGCGGATATTACGTCTAGATTTAGCTCAATATCAGCCGTTTTTTCGCTATAATCAGGCTGATAAACCAATGCACCAATTGCAGAATTTCCAACATTTGCAAGCCTGTCCAGAGGGCTTAAATTATCGGGTAAAATATCTTGTAATCGCAGTGATCTATCAAGTAATAACCGCCCCCAACCATCGGGCAAGGAATCATTGAATACACCAGCAATACCTTCAAATAAATGGCGGTCAAAGCTAGTCACACCTGATTGCAGGGGCAATTTGAAAGGTGAAATATTCAGCCCAAATTCTATAAATGAGCTATCATATTCAAAATAAATCTGTCTATTTTTAATCGCCAAACGCCCGACCGATATAGGTGTTTTACCAAAATCTAAGCTAACTTTAATTTCATTACTGGAAGAATGTTTCATGTTTTCCACCCTTTTTTGTGAGTGGGTTTTTTATCAGATTTCAGCACATCATCAATAGATGAAAAGTCCGTTTGTTTTGGCTCTAGCGCCTGAATTACTTCATCTATTCCACCCAAAACCATCAATAATTTGAGGAACGACTCAAGGGAAATAAGTCCCCTCTGCTCAAATTTCCGCAAAGTCGGCAAAGCAACCCCCGAACGAACCGCCAACCCCTCCTGCGTTAAACCAGTAGCCAAACGCTTGGCACGAAGCTGCGATGCCAATATTTCCTGTGCTTTAGTAATTGTTATAAGTGATGCCATAATATTAGTAACCTGCATTATTTGCCGTACACTCATATTATAGTATTAGTTGGCGGTAATTTCAAGCTTATAATTACCGCGCAGTTATCCCAAGCTCTTCCCACATCCAGCTAAAATCGTATGCATGCTCACCAATATTCTCTCTTTTTGTGCGACTTAGTTCGGTATTTTGCATATCCTTTAGTAGATCAACCAGCCTCTGACGACCTATTTTTGTCTTAGCTGCTGATCGTGGAGTTTTATTTTTTAAAGCAGGGAGCTTCACATCAAGCCAATCAGCATAGTGACTATTTTTCATCTCTGTAATAATCTTAATTTGCTCTTCTAAGGGTATTTCAGACTGCTTTGGCTCATGCGCCCCTAAAGAGTTGAGGATTTTTTCTATGTTTTCTATGCTTATCAAGCTTTTACCAACTAAATCACCCAAATTTCTTTTGTAATATTCCTCAGCAATATTTGCACGTTGATATGAATTCGTCTGAATAATTAGTTTTTTGCCTTTTATTTCCATGGTGGCAAAAACTTTGTATGTTTTTTTATCACCCTCATTTTGCACATGAGTTTCAAAATATGCAGTTTTTCCTCTGGCTTTATCCCCTTTATTTTCAACAGGCCATAACCAAGCAAACTCACCATCTGGGGCTATTTCAGGTAGATTATCCAGCAGTTTTTCAAGTTTCTTCTTAGACCCTTTTATTGGAAATTGGATAGTGCAAAACTGCAGTTGATGACCGTCAGAATTTGTCATTCTACTGGCATCTAACTTGGGCTTTTCAAGAGCATCCATCATCCAAGCCATAGAAATTTCCTTAGCCCATATTTTCTTCTGCATACTATCCATTTCCTCTGCAGAAAGCCCAAATTCCTTTAACATCGCAGGAGTTATGGCCTTTTTCATCTCTTTGTGCATAGTTTTGAGAAAGTCTATTACTTCATCAGCACAATCTTTTCTTAAATTCAGCCCCCCACCAGATAGGACAGTTTTATCTCCTTGTTTAATAAGTCGTGCAGCAAGGCGATCCCACTTTACGGCACCTATAGTAGCCATTTTCTCTGTAACAACCACTTTTGGCTTATTCTGGATTAAATCTTTTAAAGTTATTGATTTATCAGGAACCATATCAACAACCTCATAAATACTCATATGCGAATTGCGTAAATTCACTAAATAATCTTTTTGCTTTTGTGATAAAGCTCTACCACGGCTTTTAAGGAAAGAATCAATGATATTCCAATATCCGTCATCGTCAACATCAGGGCAATCTGTAGAGAAAAAATACTCCATCATACAGGGATATATTTGGTTATAAGCCTCCTCCCCAAGAATAAGCTCGATATCTTCAAGAGAAAGCCCTCCTTCCTCTTGCATAAGTTCTTCAAAAAATGAATCAATTGCCACAGAGAAATATCTACTACATTCTGATTCTGACTTAGCATCCGCCAGAAATTTTATTAAACTAGCAATCCCATTATCCATATTTTCTCCACATGTTTGAGTTTGAATAAGCAACAACTGCACATAATAATTGCCTCTTGCTATCTGCCCAATTTTCACTTATTTTCAACATAACTTACATATGATATATGGTTCAATCAAAAATGACTAATGATAAGATTTTTACTATCAAGGAAGTTGCTGCCTATTTGAAACTGGCAGAGAAAACTACTTATCGCTTGTCGGCCGAAGGGAAACTACCCGGCTTCAAGGCTGGTGGGTCATGGCGGTTTCGCAAGAGCGAAATTGATAACTGGATTAAAGATCAAGAAAAAACAAACAGAGGGTAAATAGCTTGCTACCCCTCGGTTTTTGTCATTGCCAGAATTGCGAAGCAATTATAGGGCAATCTCGTTGTAAAAGCACTAGATTACCCTATAATTTTCTGCGAAAATTCGGGTAATGACGGCAAAATCTAAAAACGAGGGGTGTTAAGGGTAAATAGTGGATAAAGAAAACACAATTATCCTCTTTAAGGAGTGGGAAATTCGCCGCACCTGGCACAATGATGAATGGTGGTTTAGCGTGGTTGATATATGCGGAGCGCTTACAGAAAGCCTTGATGCTGGAGCATATGGTATTATTACAAAAAAAAGGGAAGCACCTTTCTGATCCAGCAACATTCTTGCAAAACAACGCTTAAAGCAATATATCACCTCTCTATCGATATTATTTTCTCTATAGCAGAAGCAATTCCTTGGTGTGGCAAAATATGTTCTTCTGCTGAAAACCCTTGATATTTTGGTGAAGTATCATCAACAAGAACCTCTAAATTATGTCCAATATAATCATTTTTTGATACTACAGGATCAAACAAAAAGAATGTTCCTCCTATATTCATGCCAAGATCACGTAATTTTTCAGTTTGATCTTCAGGGTCGCCTCCGCTAAATATAACAACATTTACTCCTGCTTTTTTTGCATCAGTAAGGTCTTTAATTAAATGTTTATTCTTCTCGCCTCTATCCCAAGCATTCGTAGATATCAAAGTGCCATCTACATCTACAAATATTCCCTTTGTAACTGGGGCATTATTTTCT
>Ga0316204_10012272_pt1 | contig 10497 bp, 8 predicted proteins | sample 6monrhotite_MG_2_FD_205661 | JGI IMG/M metagenome (GOLD analysis project Ga0316204, IMG submission 205661) | Microbial mat bacterial communities from mineral coupon in-situ incubated in ocean water Damariscotta River, Maine, United States -... | ecosystem: Environmental > Aquatic > Marine >... | reverse complement strand
GCTCAATTGGCCAATATTATTGATTTAGCTGTGCCGGTTAAAGATAAATACAAACATCCCGCTACTCGCAGCTTCCAAGCCATCCGTATCTACGTAAACAGCGAATTGGACGAAATCAAAACCGGCCTAAAAGCGGCTTTGAATACCTTAGCGCCACAAGGGCGTTTAGCTGTCATTAGTTTTCATTCCTTGGAAGACCGTTTAGTCAAACGTTTTGTACGGGAGCAAAGTCGCGGTTTAAACGTACCTCATGGTATGCCTATTCTGCAGGCAGAAATTGACGCGGCCAAAGCGATGAAACCCATAGGTAAAGCAATTAAGCCATCGGCTGACGAATTAAAAAGAAATGTGCGAGCACGAAGCTCGGTGTTAAGAGTGGCCGAAAAGTTATGAGTGGCCACAACAGCAACTTTAATCTATTCAGTTTTGTAGCTGCTGATTTAGCCCGCCATCCAGTGCGGGTTTTGTTGTTTCTAGCACTCTTAGTTAGTGCTGGGTTAGTCATACTCAGTGCCCACCATAATAGGCAAATGTCCATAGCCATCGAGCGCTTGATGCAAGAGAAAGATCAGCTAGATGTGGAGTGGCGTCATTTAGTGCTTGAACAAAGTGCACTGACTGAACACAACCGTATTGAGGCGCTGGTTAAAAGTGAGCTCAACATGCACCGCCCTCTGCCCAGCGAAGAAGTAGTGGTGCGCATAAAATGAGCCGAGTCAGCAGCGATTCAAGAAATAAAAGTAGCAGCAATCAAGCCAAAGTGAACAGTGCTCCGAGTTTTTTACATTGGCGCTTTGTTTTGGTGGTCGCTGCGATTTTATTGGTTTTTGTTGGTCTGGGTATTCGAGCGGCTTACATACAAGTGGTATCACCGGACTTATTAATAAAACAAGGAGATAACCGCACTTTGCGTACTCGTGCTAATCCTTTGCATAGAGGTTTAATTGTTGACCGAAATGGTCAGCAGTTGGCGGTCAGTGTCCCGGTTCGAGCAATCTGGGCTGATCCCAAGGCCATTGCCCAATCCATACAAGAAGCACAGCAGAAAGCTAAGGAAGACCCTAGCTTTGATTTGCAGGCACAGCAGCGCGAGAATAAAAAACGTTGGCAGGCCTTGGCTGAAGTATTAGGTCAAAATTTGCATAAGCTTAGAGAAAAAGTCAGCAATCCAGAAAAGCGTTTTGTGTACGTACAGCGCCAAGTCTCCCCTGCGATGGCCGAGTATGTTGAAGAACTTAAGTTGCCTGGAATATATCTGCGTGATGAGTCCAGGCGTTATTATCCAAGTGGCGAAGTGTCGGCTCACGTTGTTGGTTTTACCAACGTTGACGATGCTGGCATTGAAGGGGTCGAAAAGTTATACAACAAATGGTTAGCAGGTGCCCAAGGCTCTCGCAAAATTCGTCGTGACGGAAAAGGTCGAATGGTCGAATTGATTGAATCTGAAGCAGGCAAAAGGCCTCAAGATATTCAATTAACCATTGACCAGCGAATTCAAGCTTTGGCTTATAAAGAATTAAAACAGGCTGTTCAATATTACAAAGCAACGTCTGGTTCGGCTGTAGTAGTGGCGGTTAACACAGGTGAAATTCTCGCCCTAGTCAATAGCCCGTCTTTTAATCCAAATAACAGAGCAGGGGTGTCGGCACACAGAATTCGCAATAGGGCAGTAACCGATGCATATGAACCCGGTTCATCGGTCAAGCCTTTGGCGGTGTTAAGCGCATTAGAATTTGGCTCTGCACAAGTGGACTCTTTGATTGATACGTCACCGGGCTGGATGCATCTTGGTGGAAATATTGTGAGAGATCCACGAAATTATGGCGAAATTGATTTAACTGAAATTATTCGCAAATCCAGCAATATGGGTACCTCAAAGTTGGCTTTGTCGGTACCTAAAGAGTTTTTGCTGGATATGTACTATCACGTTGGACTGATGAGCGACAGTGGTGCAAATTTGCTGGGTGAAACTAACGGTATTTTTAACGAAAGAAACCGTTGGTCAGACTTCGAACTATCTACCCTTTCTTTTGGTTACGGCATCTCAGTAACGGCTTTGCAGCTTGCCAGAATGTATAGCATTTTAGGTGATGGCGGTATCAAACGACCGCTAAGCATTGTCAAACCTGACGAGCCTGTTGAGAGCGAAAGAGTTATCAGTGAGCACGCCACGCAACAAGTATTACGCATGATGGAAAGTGTTATACAAGAAGGCGGGTCCGCACAAAAGGCCAGTGTATCCGGCTATCGTGTGGCAGGTAAAACTGGCACTAGTCGTAAGGCGAATGGCAACGGTTATGGCGAAGAATATGTCAATATTTTTGCCGGCGTTGCCCCTGTATCTGACCCGCAATTAGCTGTGGTTATTTTAATCAATGAGCCTAAAGGTGAGCTTTATTATGCAGGGCAAACCGCAGCCCCTGTGTTTGCCAAAATTATGGCTGCCAGTCTACAGATGCTGAACGTACCACCTGATGATAAGACAGTGTCGTCAATAGCCGTATCTCCTTTTAAAACTAGCAAGGAGGCGCTAAATGCAGGCTGATATGGTAAGCATCAATAAACAATTTCCTCAAGCGTTTGATCAGAGCATCAAACCTCTATTGGCCCATTTTGGTATTGATGCACCGGATATTATGATCAGTGATTTGGTTCTAGACAGCAGAGATGTGGCTATTCACAAAGCGTTTATCGCCATTGATGGACACGCACTGGATGGACGAGATTTTATTCCTCAAGCGGTCAGTTTAGGTGCCAAAGTAATAGTGGCGCAATGTGACGATAAGAATAGTCACGGCTATGTAGAAATGCGCGAACAAAGTGTCATTGTGTCTTTTTATCAACTTGCCGAAAAGCTCTCAGAGTTGGCGGGCCACTTTTATCAATTCCCCGCTAATTCAATGTCTGTTATCGCAGTGACAGGGACAAACGGTAAAACCTCTACTGTGCAGTTAACCAGTCAACTAGCAGATTTAATGGGTGAGCAAGCGGCTTCTATCGGCACCTTAGGTGCTGGCATGTATTCATCCTTTGGTGATCCGCAGACACTGCAAAACACCGTTAACACCACGCCAGATGCTATCAGTATACAGCGCTTATTAGCCGAATTTGTTAGCGAAGGGGCATTTCAAGTGGCATTAGAAGCATCGTCACATGCCTTAGTACAAAACCGTATCAAGGCCGTTAAAACCGATATTGTGGTGTTGACGAATCTAAGCCGTGATCACCTTGACTATCATGGCTCAATGGCTGAATACGCTGGGGCCAAAAGGCTTTTGTTAAACCAGCCGGAATTGGCTTACGCTGTGCTTAATGTGAACGATCCTGAGCATAAAAACTGGCTGGCAAATATTCCCGAAACAACCTCTGTTGTGCTTTATGGGCAGAATATTAGTGCCGCTGACATGCCCAATGCATATCAATACTGTGTGGCGAATAATGTGCGTTATACCGCCGAAGGCATTGCACTTTCGATGCAATCCTCTTGGGGAGACTGTGAACTGCGATTATCGCTATTGGCTGAATTTAACGTGGCCAATGTGTTAGCTGCAATTTGTAGCCAATTATGTCTGGGTAAAAGTCTTAAACAAATTGCTTATATCGCTCAGAAGCTTAAACCTGTCGCCGGTAGAATGGAGCTGTATAGCCGTCAAAACCACGCCACTATAGTGGTGGATTATGCACATACTCCAGACGCCTTAGAAAAAGCATTGCTGGCCACTAAACAACACTGTCATGGAAAATTATTCTGTGTGTTTGGCTGTGGGGGTGATCGCGATGTGGGTAAACGTTCTTTGATGGGCGAAATTGCCGAGCGATTATCCGATCTGGTTATCTTAACTGATGACAATGTGCGCCGTGAAAGCCCTAAAGACATTGTGCAAGACATCTTATCAGGCTGTATCAACCCAGAGAAGGTTGTAGTGGAACATGATCGAAAAACGGCGATCAAGCTTGCCGCCACGCAGGCAACTGCGGGTGACATGATCTTAGTCGCGGGTAAAGGCCATGAAAATTATCAAATTATAGGTAATCAAACGCTGGCGTACGATGAACGCCAGTTTGTTGCACTTTTTCAAGAGGGGAAAACACTATGATCCCGGTTTCACTTTCCTGGGTTGCAGAACAGGTCAATGGGCAATTAATAGCTCAGCAAAAGCAGGATTTGGTTATCGAAGGTGTTAGCACTGATACCAGAAATATTCTGCCTAATGATTTGTTTTTGGCACTAAAAGGTCCTAATTTTGATGGCCATAAGTTTATTCAACAAGCCGAAGAAAAAGGTGCCGCAGCGCTGATTTTATCACGTAAAGTTGAAACCGACCTTCCATGTATCTTGGTTGACGATACTATGCTAGCGCTAGGTTTATTGGGGGCGGCGGTGAAAGCTAGAGTTGCGCCAAAAACTGTGGGCATTACCGGTAGTAGTGGAAAAACCACGGTGAAAGAAATGGTTGCGGCTATCCTATCTCGCCGTGGCAAAGTGTTGGCGACCAAAGGTAATTTTAACAATGAATTAGGCGTGCCTATGACGTTGCTTAGACTAGAGCAACAACATGAGTTTGCGGTGATTGAAATGGGTGCTAATCATTTAGGTGAAATTGCCTACACCACGAATTTGGTCAAGCCAGATGTCGCAACTATCGTTAACGCCGCTGCCGCTCACTTAGAAGGCTTTGGAAGCTTACTTGGGGTTGCCAGAGCAAAAAGTGAAATATTTAAAGGTTTGTCTGAGAAAGAGGGGTTAGCGGTAGTCAACGCAGATAGCCAATTTGCTGATTATTGGTTAGGTAAACTTAAGTACAACATGGTGCAAACCTTCTCAGCTGAAAAACAAGCTGATGTGTATGCACAAGACATTATTCTTGGCTTAGACGGCTGCGCACAGTTTGAATTAGTCACGCCTAAAGGGAGCATCGCCATTAGTCTGTCTTTGCCCGGATCACATAATGTGAGTAATGCCTTAGTGGCCGCTTCATTAGCTTTACAAGTGGGCGCAACCTTACAGGATGTGCGCGAAGGGTTGCGTGTTATGCCACATGTCGCGGGGCGTTTACATGTCAAACAACTGACTAATCAAGTGAAAATTTTAGATGATACCTACAATGCAAATGTAGGCTCGGTAAGTGCTGCAATTGATTTGTTATCGAGTTTTGCTGGAGTAAAAATATTAATACTTGGAGACATGGCTGAATTAGGTGAAAAATCCCGTTATTACCATGAACAAGTCGGTGAATATGCCAAGCAAAAAGGCATAGATAAGCTGTATACCTTGGGTGTGTTAAGTCAAAGTGCTAGTGATGTGTTTGCTGATCAGGGGCGACATTTTAGCCGTTTAGAGCAGATGGTTGAGTTTATCAATCAACAAACATTGCCGGAAAAATGTGACATCAGTATTTTGGTCAAAGGCTCTCGCAGTGCACGTATGGAATTAGTGGTTAAAGCGTTGGAGGAGTCTCCGTTGGGAAAGCTTGAACGCTTTAGGGAGCGAATTGCATGCTGATTTGGTTGGCAGATTGGCTGCAGCAGTTTGATACAAGCTTTCGAGTATTTTCGTACTTAACCTTGCGGGCCATTTTAAGCACCTTAACCGCCTTGCTTATTGCTGTGATTATTGGACCAAAAATGATCCGTTGGTTGCAACGTATGCAAATAGGGCAAACCATACGTGATGATGGACCAGAATCCCATTTTGCGAAATCAGGCACGCCCACTATGGGGGGCTTGCTTATTTTGGCTGCCATTGTGTCCAGTGTGTTGTTGTGGAGTGACTTGACCAACAGATACGTGTGGGTCACCTTGTTTGTTTTGGTGAGTTATGGAGCGATCGGCTTTATTGACGATTACCGTAAAGTTATTCGTAAAGACGCTAAAGGTCTAATCGCCAGATGGAAGTATTTTTGGCAGTCTGTGATTGCCATTGCTGTCGCGTTCTACTTGTATTCAAGCCAACAAAACCCTGCTGAAACAGCCTTGTTAGTGCCATTTTTTAAAGACGTTATGCCACAAATGGGTATGTTATTTATTGTTGTCAGCTACTTTGTCATTGTGGGTACCAGCAATGCAGTCAATCTGACTGACGGTTTGGACGGGCTTGCAATCGTCCCTGTAGTTTTAGTGGCAGGGGCTTTTGCCATATTTGCCTATGTTACGGGCAACATTAATTTTTCTGCTTATCTGCATATACCCTATCTGCCACTCACCAGTGAGTTAGTGATTGTGTGTACCGCAATAGTGGGCGCTGGACTAGGGTTCTTATGGTTTAACACTTACCCTGCGCAGGTATTTATGGGCGATGTAGGTTCTTTGGCATTAGGCGGAACACTAGGGATTGTAGCTGTGTTAGTTCGCCAAGAAATTGTTTTATTTATTATGGGCGGTATTTTTGTTGCCGAAACTATGTCGGTTATTTTGCAGGTTGGGTCATTCAAAATGCGTGGCAAACGGATTTTTAGAATGGCACCAATACATCATCACTACGAACTAAAAGGCTGGCCCGAGCCGCGGGTTATTGTGCGCTTTTGGATTATTTCGTTGATGTTAGTGTTAGTGGGATTAGCCACCTTGAAATTGCGTTAAAGGAAGAATAGATAAAAGTGCAAAAATTGACGTTAGCTAATAAAAATATCGTAGTAGTAGGGATGGGCCTGACTGGCTTATCTTGCGTGCGATTTTTATTGGCTAAGGGCGCCAAAGTGATAGCCATGGATAGCCGTAATGAATTAACACTTAGCTTGGATATACCCTTGGTATTAGGGGAGTTGCAGGGGGATAAGTTAAGTCAGGCCGACTTGTTAGTGGTAAGCCCCGGTGTCGACCTAAATACCCCAGCTATTCAAAAAGCTATTGCGGCTGGTGTGCATGTGATTGGTGATATTGAGTTGTTTGCCCAGTTTAATAGCTGTCCTGTGATAGCGATTACCGGCTCAAACGGCAAATCTACTGTTACTCACCTGGTTGTAGATATGTGTAAAGCAGCGGGTAAAAAGGTGTTGATGGGAGGCAATATTGGCGTGCCTGTTTTGGATTTATTAGAGCAATCGGCCGATGTTATTGTGCTCGAACTTTCCAGCTTTCAACTAGAAACCACTTACTCCTTGAAGCCACTAGTGGCAACAGTTTTAAACATTTCCGAAGATCATTTAGATCGTCATGGCGATTTGACATCTTACCAACACATCAAGCTCAGCCTTTATCAACACTGTCAATTTATGGTCTGCAACAGAGACGATGTTTTGTCTTACCCCGTTAACTCAAAAGCCACCATAAGTTATGGGCTATCCCCAAGTAGTTCGGGTTTTTCTTGGGATAATGACAACGCCTGTATCTTATTAGACGGCAAGATATTCTTGGACAGCAAGCGTTGTTTATTGGTTGGCGCACACAACATGTTGAACATTCAGGCTGCCGCCGCTTTGGCCAAAGTATTTGGCATAGACGATCACAGTATCAGGCAAGGCGCGCAACATTTTGGAGGCTTGCCCCATAGATGCCAAACCGTATCTATGTTCAATAATGTACGCTGGATCAATGATTCTAAAGCGACCAATGTAGGTGCTACTTTGGCTGCTATTAATGGTCTAGTTTCTAACCTTAAAGGCAAGTTGATATTGATTGCTGGTGGCGAAGGTAAAGGTGCAGACTTCTCAGTTATGAGTAAGTGCTTCACGCAATCTGTTGGTTTACTCATAACCCTTGGCAAAGACGGCGACAAAATCGCTGCTTTGCATAGCAATAATGTAAAAGTACAGACTATTCAAGAGGCAGTTTTGGTGGCGGCTAAACACAGTCAAGCAGGGGATATTGTATTGCTCTCCCCAGCTTGTGCCAGTTTAGATATGTTTGTTAGTTACCAACAAAGGGGCGATTGTTTTGCCCAAGCTGTGCAGGGGTTAGCAGCATGAGTGTAATACTTGAAAACAATGTCAGCTCACTTAGGCAATTATTTACCTCTAGGCATGACAACTCCCAGACAGCCGTTAAAGCCAATTTACAACCCTATGATCAGGCATTAATACTCTTGGCCATTGCTTTGTTATCCATAGGTTTGGTTGTAGTGACGTCAGCCTCAATGCCGGTAGCAGATAGGTTATTTGGTAATCCATTTTACTTTGCTATTCGCCATGGCATATATATTGTATTGGCGATGATTGCAGCGTTGATCGTCATGCAGATACCTATGCGTTGGTGGCGTATGAGTAATGTTTGGTTGTTGCTTTTGGCTGTGGTTTTATTGATTGCTGTGCTGCTAATAGGCCGTAGCGTTAACGGCAGTACACGTTGGTTGGTCGTTGGGCCCATCACCATACAAGCTGCCGAACCCGCTAAATTATTTTTCTTTTGTTATTTGGCTGGATATCTAGTGCGCCGCTATGAGGAAGTGACTGAGAATTTAAAAGGTTTCATCAAACCTTTAGTGGTATTTTTTGCCCTTGCTTTATTACTGCTGTTACAACCAGATTTAGGTACGGTAGTGGTTATGCTTTTGACCACTATTGGTTTATTGTTTTTGGCTGGGGCTAAACTTTGGCAGTTCTTCAGTTTGGCTATTGCCGGTAGTTTGGCCGTGGTGTTGCTCATCGTTTTTGAAGAATACCGGGTGCGCCGTATTACGTCTTTCCTTGACCCATGGGCTGACCCTTTTGGCAGCGGCTATCAGTTAACTCAATCACTGATGGCATATGGTCGTGGGGATGTGTTTGGTCAAGGGTTAGGCAACAGCTTACAAAAACTCGAATATTTACCCGAAGCCCATACTGATTTTATCATGGCCATCCTAGCTGAAGAGTTGGGTTTCTCTGGCGTATTGACGGTTTTGGTTATCATGTTGGTTATTGTGATGAAAGCCATGAAAATGGGCAATTTAGCCTTACGTAAAGAGCGCCCCTTTGAAGCCTATTTGGCTTATTCGATTGGTATTTGGTTCAGTTTACAAACAGCCGTGAATGTAGGGGCAAGCGTAGGTATTTTACCCACTAAAGGACTCACTTTTCCTTTATTAAGCTACGGTGGCTCAAGCATGATAGTGATGTCCATAGCGGTGGCGATTTTAGTACGCATCGATTTTGAAATGCGTGTAGACGGTATTCAAGCCATCAACAAAACAAGCGCGGCAAGAGGTAAAAAAAGAATTATAGCCAGAAAAGCGAAACAAAAAGTCAACACTGTTATCGAAGACGTAATTGATGAAGCGCAAATAGAGCCATTTTCCAGTGCAAAAACTGGGGGTCTCAATGACTAAACGTTTACTTGTTATGGCGGGTGGCACTGGGGGGCATGTTTTCCCGGGCTTAGCCGTAGCTGCTGAACTGGCTGCGCAAAACTGGCAAATTCATTGGTTGGGCACGGCTGGGCGAATGGAGGCACAGATAGTCCCGCAAGCGGGTTATCCCATAAGCTTTATAGATGTAGTGGGTGTGCGCAAAAATGGGTTAGTCACTTTGTTATTGGCTCCGTTTAAAATTATTAAAGCAACACTCCAAGCCCATAAGGTGATTAAACAATTTAAACCGCATGTGGTAATCGGTATGGGTGGTTTTGCTAGTGGACCGGGTGGTGTGGCCGCTTGGTTAAATTGTTTGCCTTTGATATTACATGAACAAAATGCAGTACCTGGGCTGACCAATAAATTGTTGTCTCGCATAGCCAAAAAAGTGTTGACCGGCTTTGGTAACACCTTCCCAGCGCAAAGGTTAAACCATAGCAGTAAGTACTCTTGGGTCGGTAACCCAGTGCGGAGTGAGTTTGCAGCACTACCAGAAAAAAATAACATTGATTTGCCTCTTAACCTACTTGTCATTGGTGGCAGTTTAGGCGCGCAAGTATTAAACGAAACCCTGCCTGTGGCGCTGGCAAATATTAAACAGATAAATGTTCGTCATCAAACTGGGACGGGGCATTTCGCCACAGTACAAGAGGCTTACATCCAGCAAACTATTGATCCAGACTGTTACCAAATCACTGAGTTTATCGATGATATTCCGGCCGCTTATGCATGGGCGGACCTAGTAATTTGCAGAGCGGGGGCATTAACCGTGGCTGAAGTTGCTGCAGCGGGTGTAGCTGCGATATTTGTACCTTTACCTTACGCAGTAGACGATCATCAAACAAAAAATGCGCAAACTTTGGTAGCTGTGCAAGGCGCACATCTATTACCCCAAAGTGAGATGACCGCACAAACATTGCGAACATTGTTGCAAGGATACCTATCGTCTCCAGAAACATTAATTGAGATGGGTAAACGAGCTAAAACCTTTGCCCGCTTTGATGCCGCTAAAGACGTCGCTCATTGTTGTATTGAATTAAGCGAGCGAGCAGCATGAAGAAAGATACTCCAGCCCATTACCACGTGCCTGAGATGCGCAGAATAAAACATATTCACTTTGTGGGTATTGGTGGCGCCGGCATGGGTGGCATTGCCGAAGTATTGCTTAATGAAGGTTACGCAATTTCAGGCTCTGATCGTCAAGCTAATGGCATGACAGAAAGATTGCAGAC
>Ga0316204_10012271_pt1 | contig 10498 bp, 9 predicted proteins | sample 6monrhotite_MG_2_FD_205661 | JGI IMG/M metagenome (GOLD analysis project Ga0316204, IMG submission 205661) | Microbial mat bacterial communities from mineral coupon in-situ incubated in ocean water Damariscotta River, Maine, United States -... | ecosystem: Environmental > Aquatic > Marine >... | reverse complement strand
CTCCGCCATGGCCTCGGTCAGGAGGCCCCCAGAGCAGAGGTTGGCCACGATCTCGCCGAGGATGTCCTCCTTATTTGCGCTCTTGAGGCGCACGGAGCAACCCTTGGGGTCGAACAGCTTCCAGAAGTCGGGGGTGCGAGTTGGCATCGGGGGGATGACGCGGATCAAGTGGACTTGGGAGGTCGGATGATAGCACAGCAGACCCCCTGAACGTGCCGCGGGCGGACCGGAGAAGCTCTCTCCGGCCCGCCCGCGGCGACATCAGGGTCCTTAGGCGCCCTAGCGGCGGCGGGCGTCCATGACCTTCTCACGCTGCTTGCGGAGGGTTCGCCCCATGCGCTCGACCGCCATGTCCACGGCCGCGCGAGGGTTCTCGCCCTTCTGCTCGATGACCATAGGGTCGACGCCGTCCACCTTGGCCACCAGCTCGACCATGTGGTCGTCGTGTTGCTGGTCGAGTACGGCGCGGATCGAGTTCAACCGATCGTTGAACTTGACTAGGCCTGACACCTTCTCTTCGACGAAGGTGCGCAGGTCGGTCTTGTACTCCTTAGAAAGCATGGAGACTTCGATGTTCATCTAGGGGTTCTCCTAAGAGGAAAGAGGTTGGGAGCCCCGGAACGGGGACCCGATAGGAACGAGGCTTGCACCGACCGCCCACCGCCTTGGGCGCCGAGGTGCGTGGAACCTTGCTGCAGCTTCGCCGCCCCGGTCACCGGACCGAGGGGACCGGAAGAGTCCGGAGGCTGGGCGCTCCGAGGGCGCCGAGGAAGCTCGTGCATGGGTGTGAATCAAGGTGTCCAGGCCACCTGAAATGTGGGCCATGGAGGCGCTGCCGTCAAGGCTCCTGACGGCCCATTCCCCATCGACCACGGGCCTAGTCTGCCTGTAGGCCCCCAGGCCCGTCTTGGCGCAAAAGCTCCGGTCCCGCGGGCCTAGCCGCGCCAGCCGTCGGGGTACTTGACCGAGACCAGGTACAGCCCCTCTGCGGGCGCGGTCGGCCCGGCGTACTTGCGGTCCTTCGCAGCCAGGATCTCGGCTACCGCGTCCGGCTCGAGCCGCCCGCGCCCGACCTGGATCAAGGTGCCTGCCAGGGTCCGCACCATGTTGTAGAGGAACCCGTTGCCCCCCACCACGATCGCCAGCCCCCCGCGCCGGCGCAGGATGTGCACGCCGAAGATGCGCCGCACGTTGGTCGCCCGGGTGGAGCCCGCGCTGGCCAGGGACGTGAAGTCGTGCTCGCCGACCAGGTGCACCGCACCCGCGCGCATCAGGTCCACGTCCAGGTCCCCGCGCACGAAGGTCGCGCGCCCCGCGCTGAACGGGCTGCGGAAGCGCCCGAGCTCCATCATGTAGGCATAGCGCTTGCCGACGGCGCTCATCTGCGCGTGGAAGTCCGGCGCGCAGGTCTCGAGGTCGCGCACCACGACGCCAGGGACGAGGTGCGCGTTGAGCGCGTGCCACAGGCGGTTGTCGTCGAGGTGCGTGTCGATGTGGAAGTTGGCCACCTGGGCCAGGGCATGCACGCCGGTGTCCGTGCGACCCGAGCCGCGCACGGTGACCGCGTCCCCGGTCAGGGACTCGAGCGCCTCCTCCAGGGACTGCTGGACGGACTCGAAGCCGTCCTGGCGCTGCCAGCCGAAGAAGCGAGAGCCGTCGTAGGAGACTCGGATGCGGATGTTGCGGGTCACGGGCAAGAGGATACGCCCCGCGCCAGGGCTGCCCAGTCCGGGCCCGTGGTTTCACCGACCTGCCCCCGCGGACCGAGGGGGGCTCAGCGAGGCCACCTGCCTCGCCGGGGGCCCTAGCTGCCCAGGTAGTCCCGGCGCTGGTAGGAGCTCGGCAGCCCGAGCTCTCGGCGGTACTTGGCGACCGTTCGGCGCGCCAGCTGGTACCCGCGTGCAGCCATCGCCACGACGATCTCCTCGTCCGAGAGCGGCGACCGCTTGTCCTCCTCGGCCACGACGCAGCGGACGAGCTCACGCACGTCGACCCGGGCGGCTCCTCCCCCCCCACCCGGCTCGCCGGCGGAGGCCTGGAAGAAGTGCTTGAGCGCGAAGACGCCCCAGGGCGTCCACACGTACTTGCCTGCGACCGCGCGGCTGACGGTGCTGCGGTGCACGCCGATCAGCTCCGCCACCTCGCTCATGCGCAGGGGCACAAGATGCCCCGGACCATGCTCGAGGAAGGGCCGCTGGTGGGCGAAGACCGCGCGCGCCACGCGCAGCAGGGTGGTCTTGCGCTGCTCGACCGCGTCCACGATCCAGCGCGCCTGGTCGAGCTTGCCACGCAGGTAGCTCTTGAGGCCCGAGTCGCCGCCGCGGGCCAGGCCGCGCAGGTCCTCATCCACGCCGACCTTGGGCCAAGCGGCGCCGTCGACGCGCACGCTGAAGCCGTCCTGGCCCTCTTCGACGAGCACCTCCGGATGGATCGCCGGTGCGGTCGCGGTCGAGGCCGAGGCCAGGGGTGAGCCGACATCAGCCAGGCGGCCGAGCAAGCGGCCGAGCTCGTCGAGCTCGAGGCCCATGGCTGCGGCCACGCTGGGCAGCTTGTTGGTGGAGAGCTCCTCGAGGAAGTCGATCAGTAGGGTCTCGAGCAGGGCGAGATCGGGGTCGCTGGGATCGAGCTGCAGCAGCAGGGCCTCGATCGCGTTGCGCGCGCCGACGCCGGCCGGCTCGAGGCGGTGCAGCACGGCGACCGCGTCGGCGAGGGCCGCGTCCTGGTCGAAGGGCTCGCCGTCCTCGGTGAGCTCGTGCTCGAGGGGGAAGCGCTCGAGGATGCCCGCGCTGCGCACCCCCATCAGGAGGGCGTCGTCGTCCTGGGTCAGGAGGCCGCGCTCGTCGACCTCGTCGACGAGGTGCCGGACCCACGCTTCCTGGCGGGGTCCGCTGAAGTCTAGGAAGGCCAGCTGCTCGACAAGCCGATCGGCGAGCCGCGCCTCGGGGGCGGGCTGGCTGTTGAGCCACTCGGAGTGGCGATCGCTGGCCTCGGAGCTGCCGGGAGCACGGCGCGGCGCGCTGAAGTCGTCGCGCTCGGCATCTCCGTCGTAGCCCTCGCTGCGGGCCGCATCGGCGGGCGTCTCCGCGCTAGGGGGGGCCTCCACGCTGCCGTGGGGCTCCTCGAGGGTCAGGGCCTCGTTGCTCTCGAAGGCGTCGCGCAGGTAGGTGCTCAGCTCGAAGGCGGGCAGCTCCAGGATCGTCAAGGACGGCAGCAGCCGCGCCGACAAGCGCTGCTCCTGGTGCGCTCCCTGGTTGAGTCTTGGACTGATGCCTGCCATGGCGGAAACCATCGACCGGAACCGGGAAGAGATTGAGCGTTCGAAGCCAGTTCGGAAAAGCTTTCCGACCGATCGGACCAAGGACGCGCCCTGCGGGCCAAGTGGCGGGTGCCCAGCTGGAGAACGCCGCGGAGCTCGGCTAGCGTCGCCGCAGCGGTCGGCGGTCTTCGATCGCATCCTCGAGCACGCCCTTGTGCAGGTACTCGATGCCGCTGCCCGCAGGCAGGCCGCGGGCCAGGCGCGTGACGCGCACCTCGACCCCGGTGGACTCGATCGCCTCGAGCACCAGCAGCAGGGTCGCCTCGCCTTCCTTGTCGGGGTCCATGCCCAGGACGATCTCCTCGATCGCCTCGCCACCCGCGCGGGAGCCCGCGTTCAGGCGCTCGATCAGACCGCCGATTCCGAGGTGCTGCACCGCGCCGCCCTCGGCCGGGTTGTAGCTGCCCATCAGCACGTGGTAGCGGCCGGGCCAGACGTCGGCGCGCTCGACGCTCTCGACGTGACTCGGCTCTTCGACGACCAGGATGCGGCTCGCGTCGCGCTCGGGGTCCGAGCAGATCTCGCAGGGGTCGTCCTCGCAGACGTTGCGGCAGATCGAGCAGCGCGTCGTGTCGCGCACGGCGGTCTCGATCGCCCGTCCGAGGATCCGCGAGCCGGGGTCGCGCAGGATGTGTAGCGCGAGTCGCTCGGCCGTCCGACGCCCGACGCCGGGCAGGCGGGCGAAGGCATCGACGAGCGCTTCGAGGGGCGCCGGATAAGCCATCAGGGTCGGTGGGTAGAGGTGAGGAGCGGGGTGTGGGTCGCTACATCAGACCGGGGAGGTTGAGCCCACCGGTCACCTTGGCCATCTCGTCCGTGGAGGTCTTCTCCGCCTGGCCGACCGCGTCGCGCACGGCGAGCAGGGTCATCTCCTCAAGGTCTGCGCGACCGGCCGAAGCGGCGAACTCGTCGGAGAAGGTCACCGAGAGGACCTCCTTCGCGCAGGTCATCGTGACGACGACCGCGCGGCCGCCGGCGGTGCCCTCGACCTTGCGGTCCTTGAGCTCCTCGCGCACGCGATCGAGCTCGCGCTGCATCTCTTGGGCCTGCTTCAGCAGGCTGCCCATGTCACCGAGGGAACCGCTCATCTTCGTAAGGGGGTATGAGTTTTGGGGGGGATCAGTCGTGTTCGCGCTCGACCAGGCCGCCGAAGGTCTCCGCGACCTTGTCGGTGAAGGGGTCGGACGGGGGAAGGTCGGCCTTGGTCGGGGCGCGACCGAACTCGATCTTGAGCTCGATGTCGTGCCCCACGGCCTCGGCGAGGGCGCGCGCGATCGCGGTCTGCACGCGCGGGGCCTCGAGCAGCTTGCGGTCGGCGTCGCCCAGCGGGCGCGTGCTCACCAGGGCCCGGCCGCCCTCGAGACGGGTCAGGCGCGCGCCGCGCGCGAGCAGCCGCTGGACCTCGCCCTGGCGGCCGGCCAGGGAGTCGAGTGCCGCGCGCCAGTGAACCGCAGGGTCCGTAGGGCGGCCGCCCGGACCCGGGAGGCCGGGGGAGTCCGGCTCCGGATGGTGGTGCTGGGTCGCCGGGGGCGGCGGCTGGTCGGGGACCTGGCGTACGGGTGCGGCGCCGGGGCTCGTGTCCGGGCGCAGCATCGAGGGCCTGCGCGGGGCTGTGTCCTGGGCGGGGCGCTGCTGGGGTGCGGCGCCGCCGCTGGCCTGGGGGCGCGGGGTGACCTCGCCCCCACCGGCGGCCAGGCGGCCCTCCATGGCGACGAGGCGTGCCTCGAGCTCGGCCAGGGGCCAGTCGCCGCCGGGGCGTGCCAGGTCGAGCAGGGCGACCTCGAGCACGAGCCGCGACTGGGCCGGTAGTTGGCGCATGCGCTCGCGGGCGGCGAGCAGCTCCTCGAGCCAGATCTGCAGGCGGTCGGGCCCGAGGCGCTTGGCGCGCTCGACGAGCACGACGCGCTCCTCCTCGCCGGCCTCGAGCATCGGCGCGTCGGCGCCACACAGGGCGACGACGAGGGTGTGCCGCAGGTGGTTCAGCAGGTGGCCGAGGTACTCGCCCTCGCCACCTTCGCGGGAGGGCAGCAGGGTCATCACCGCGGAGCGGTCGTTGTTCTCGACCGCGGTGAGCAGCTTGTCCAGCTCGGCCAGGCCGCCCTCGCCACCGAGCCGCGCGACGTCCTCGACCTTGGGGCTGGTGCCCGCGAGGGCGATCAGCTGGTCGGTCATCGAGAGCGCGTCGCGCATGCCACCGCGGGCGAGGCGCGCGACCTCGCGGCTGACGCCGGGCTCCGGCGTGAAGCCCTCGGCTCCCATCACGAAGTCGAGGCGGCCGGCGATGTCGGTCTCGGAGATCGGCGACAGGCGCAGGATCTGGCAGCGCGACAGCACCGTATCGAGCAGCTTCTGGGGCTCGGTCGTCGCGAAGAGGAACTTGACGTGGGGCGGCGGCTCCTCGAGCGTCTTCAACAGGGCGTTGAAGGCGCTCTTCGAGAGCATGTGCACCTCGTCGATCAGGTAGATCTTGTGGCGCGCGGCCATCGGCGCGTAGGCCGCCTGCTCGCGCAGCTCGCGCACGTAGTCGACGCCGGTGTGGGACGCGGCATCGATCTCGATGATGTCGACCTCGTGGCCCTCATCGGCGGCCACGCAGCGCTCACAGACACCACAGGGGTTCGGCGTCGGGCCTTCGACGCAGTTCAGCGCCTTGGCGAAGATGCGCGCCGTCGTCGTCTTGCCCGTGCCGCGCGGCCCGCAGAACAGGTAGGCGTGGCCCACGCGGTCGTCGCGGATCGCTCCACGCAGGACCTCGGTCAGGTCCGACTGCCCGACGACGGAGTCGAAGTCGCGGGGCCGGTACTTGCGGGCGAGGACGAGGTAGGACATCGGCCCAGTCTAACGGTCGCCGGACGGTTCGCCAGGATCCGAAGTCGCCTCCGTGGCATCGGCGGACTCGAGGGGCACGTCCGGGTGCCTGCGGTGGTGCTCGGCCTGGGCCTGCCAGCGCTCGGCGACCGCGAGCAGGAAGCCCTCATCGAAGAGCCGGCCGGTGAAGCAGATCGCCTTGGGCCCGGTGTAGCCCCCCTCGCGCCCTGGATCGGCGAGGAAGAGCGGGGCGACCAGGGTCGGGTGACCGGTCAGGTTCGTGGCCGACAAGAGCCCACCGGCGTAGGGCGGATGGACCAGGAGGTCGACCTCCTGCAGCCGGGCCTCGAGCTCGCGGATCAGGAGCGTCCGGTGGCGCTGGGCGTTGACGTACTCGACCGCCGGGATCAGGCGCGCCGCCCGGAAGAGGTTCGGCCAGGCGTTGTCCCCCTGGCTCACGAGCTCGTCGTCGGCGCCGCCGAGAGTCAGGTCGTCGAAGGCCGCCGCGGCCTCGGCCATCAGGCCCAGCAGCATGCCGTCGAGGGGCGCCTCGGGCAGGTCGAAGGCCACGACCTCGAGGGTCAGGCCGAGCGCCGCCTGGGCCTCGCGCAGCTCGTCGAGGGCCTGCATCAGGGCGGGGTCCTCGCCCTCGAGCGCGGCCCGCGGGGCGCCGACCTTCAGGTTGCGCACGGTGTGCTGGGACGCGCGGGTCGCGGGCCAGGGGCCAGGGATCAGCGCGGCGGTGTCGAGCTCGTCCTCCCCGGCACCTGTGATCGCCGACAGCACCAGGCCGGCGTCGACGAAGGAGCGCGCCATCGGCCCGAGCTTGTCCATCGACCAGCACAGGGCCATCGCGCCCGCACGGCTCACGCGGCCGAAGCTGGGCCGGATCGCGGTCACGCCGCAGCGCACGCTCGGCGAGACGATCGAGCCCAGGGTCTCCGAGCCGATTGCGAAGGCCACGCCGCCGGCCGCCACCGCGGCGGCCGAGCCCGCAGAGGAGCCCGAGCTGCCCATGCGCGGTTCCCACGGGTTGCGCGTCTTGCCACCGAACCACACGTCCCCCATCGCCAGGGCGCCGAGGCTGAGCTTCGCGATCAGCACGGCGCCGGCCTCGTCCAAGCGGCGCACGACGGCCGCATCGGTCCCGATCTCCTGGCCCTGGAAGGGCGCAGCGCCCCAGGTCGTCGGCGCGCCGGCCACGGCGAGCAGGTCCTTGGCGCCCCATGGGATGCCGTGCAGCGGCCCGCGCAGCTTGCCGGCGGTGAGCTCCTCGTCGAGCAGCCGCGCCTGGGCGCGGGCGCGCTCGGGCAGCAGGGTGACGACACAGTGCAGGCTCTCGTCGAGGGCCTCGAGGCGGGCGAGGTGCAGGTCGGTCAGCTCGAGGCAGGTCGTGCGGCCCTCGCGCAGGAGCAGGCCGAGCTCGGGGATCGACAGGCTCCAGAAGGACTCGCGCCAGCCCTCGGCGACCCGGATCGGAGCGCTCGGCCCGCGGGCGAAGGCCGAGTGAGGCCTGGGCTCGACGCCGGCAACCAGCGGACTGAAGGTCAGCGCGGGCGCGACACCGTTGTCGAGGCCCTGGGCGCGCAGGCCGGCGAGGCTCGTGCGCTGGCCGGCGAGCTCGCGTGCCATCTGCTCGACCTCGGCACGGGTCAGCTCGAGGCCGATCAGCTCGGCGGCGGCGAGGGCGCCCACGGTCTCGGGCGTGGGCTCCTCAGACGCGGTGAGCGCCTGGGGCGGAGCGGCGGCAGCGGGTGCGGGATCCTGCATGGCGAAGCAGACCAAGCCGAGGGCGGCGAGCAGCATGAGTGACGATCGAGGGGGAAGAAGGATGAGGGGAGCAGCAGAGGGCCCGGGCACCCAGCACAACGAGGCACTTCCTTAGGGCTGCTCCGTTCCCGGCCTGACCCGGTTCGAAAGGCCCCGCTTGCCGGGGACCGAGCCCACTGCCACTCCCACCATCCTAAGGATGGAAGGTGGCGGAGAGGGGGGGATTTGAACCCCCGGTACCGTTGCCAGCACACGCGCTTTCCAAGCGCGCTCCTTAAGCCACTCAGACACCTCTCCGCTCGTTCTTCAGGATCCCGTGTCCGCCTACCTTTGCAGTAGGGATGGCGGAGAGGGGGGGATTTGAACCCCCGGTACCCTTGCGAGTACTCTGGTTTTCGAAACCAGCCCGTTAAGCCGCTCCGGCACCTCTCCACACGGGATCCATTGCTCTGGTCGTCCTTTCGGCCCGTTAGGCCTTGGGCTTGCGCCGCGCGCGGAAGAAGTCCACGAGCAGGTCGCGGCACTCGTCGTGCAGCACACCCTCGGTCGTGCGCGCTCGATGGTTCAGGCGCGGGTCGGTCAGGACCTCGCCGAGCGAGGCGCAGCCGCCGAACTTGGGGTCCCGGGCGCCCCACACCACCCGCGCAACGCGGGCGTGCACCAGGGCGCCGGCGCACATGAAGCAAGGCTCGAGGGTCACGTAGACCGTCGCGCCGAGCAGGCGCTCGTAGCCGGTCGCGGTCACTGCCGCTTGGATAGCGAGCAGCTCAGCGTGGCCGAGGGGCGTCTTGTCCGTGCGCGTGCGGTTGTGGGCGCGCGCCAGGATGCGCGGCTCGCCTCCACCATCGTCCCCAACTTCAGAGGGGCCGACGATGACGCAGCCGACCGGCACCTCACCAAGCTTGGCGGCGGCGCGGGCCTCGTCGAGGGCGAGTCCCATGTAGTAGGAGTCGTCTTGCACGGCGTCAGGACCAGAGCAGATCGTCACTCGTTTTCAAAGCTGGGCGGTCCAGCGAGGCGATCGTGTTGGGAAGCGCTTCGAAGAGCCGCGCCGAAACGCAGCGAACCCGGCCCGCGCGGGGCTTGCCCATCCGTCGGCCGGGTCCGTGAGAGGTGGTACACCCTAGAGGATTCGAACCTCTAACCTCCTCATCCGTAGTGAGGTGCTCTATCCAGTTGAGCTAAGGGTGCCCGTCAGGGGGGAGAGTTTTTATGCGAGACAGGGCCCCAAGTCAACCTCACGAGCCGAACTCTGCCCGCATTTGTGCCCTTTCGTCCGGACAGCTCCCCCCTGAGGCGGGTTGGGCGGTTTCCCCGTGAGCTTGCCCGGCGGCTGGATTACCTTGGGCGACCCAACGGATCCCCCCGCCGAGCGCCTCTTCTAGCACTCGCCACGAAGCCATGACGACCCAGACTTCGCCGCGCCATCTGGTGCGCCTGCACGACCTCTCTGCCGAAGAGCTCAACGACCTCCTCGACCTCTCCGCACGTCTCCGGGCGCGCGCGGGTCGCGGTGACCAGCGCCCCCTCGAGGGACGCACGGTCGGACTGCTCTTCTTCCGGGGCAGCCTGCGTACGCGCGTCTCCCTCGAGGCTGCGGTGCACGCCCTCGGTGGCTTCCCGATCAACCTGACCGCGACCAGCGACTTCTGGGAGCTCGAGCACCAGGTCGGCGCCGTCATGGACGGCCGCGCTCCCGAGCACATCCAAGACGCCGCGGCCGCGATCTCGCTGTACGTCGACGCCCTCGCGATCCGCACATCGCTCGAAGGCCAGGCCTGGTCCTCCGAGCGCCGCGATCGCAGCATCAACGCCTGGGCCGAGCACGCCACCGTCCCGGTGATCAACATGGAGAGCGCCCTGTGGCACCCGCTGCAGGCACTCGCCGACCTGCTCACCATGCGCGACCAGTTCGGTGACCTGGGCAGTCGCCGCATCGCGATCCAGTGGGTCCATTCGCCCGCGCCGACGACCCTCGGTCCGGTGCACTCGCTGGTCGCCAGCGCGATGCGCCTCGGCATGGACGTCTCGATCGGTCACCCGCCGGGCTTCGACCTGGACGAGGAGGTGCTCGACGAGGCCCGCGAGGCCGGCAGCGCCGCCGGCGGCCGCCTGCGCGTCTGCCACGACCCGGCCGAGAACGTCGAGGGCGCCTCGATCGTGTACGCGCGCTCCTGGCGCAGCCTCGAGACCTGGGACAACCCCACTCTGGCCGCCTCGCGCCTCGCCCGCCACGAGGACTGGTGCATCACCGAGGACCTACTCGAGGGCAGCAACGACGCCAAGCTGATGCACGCCATGCCCGTGCGCCGCAACGTCGAGGCCACCGACGAGGTGCTCGACGGCCCGCGCAGCCTGCTGCTGGCCCAGGCGGCCAACCGCCTGCACAGCCAGAAGGCCCTGATGACGCGTATCCTGCGCCGCTGAGCCCCTCGCCCTCCTCCTCCGCACCCCCCCCGACCGCGCCCCCCACCACCACATGGCCCGACCTGACTTCGTCCACCTGCACGTCCACTCGGAGTACAGCCTTCTCGACGGAGCCAACCGCATCAAGAACCTGGTCAAGGCCTGCCAGGACGACGGCCAGCCGGCGATCGCGCTGAC
>Ga0316204_10012270_pt1 | contig 10498 bp, 10 predicted proteins | sample 6monrhotite_MG_2_FD_205661 | JGI IMG/M metagenome (GOLD analysis project Ga0316204, IMG submission 205661) | Microbial mat bacterial communities from mineral coupon in-situ incubated in ocean water Damariscotta River, Maine, United States -... | ecosystem: Environmental > Aquatic > Marine >... | reverse complement strand
TCATATCCATGAAGGGAAAAACCATTCGACCTTCGGCGACGGCAAGGATGGTTTGCACAAGTCGTTCAGGACTTTCGTTTTTGCCACAAAAACCGGCACCTCCCAGTTGCATGACCTGTCGGGGTACATCGGGCGATGCATTGCCGGTATAGATGATGATTTTAGGTGTCTGTTCGCGCGTGTCGGTCAAGGACTTTAACACGCCTCGCCCGTCCAGGTAAGGCATGTTCCAGCCAATAATACCAATATCAAATGTCATACGGCGGACAGCCTCAAGGAACCGGTCCCCGTCCGCCGCCGTTGCCAGAAGCGTGAAACGGTCATCTTTGTCGACAATATTGGCTATCCCGCTCTGGATCAGGGGGGACTTGTCGGCAACCACTATATTGATGGTTTGATTTCCCATGGCCTATATAAGTAAAAGTTAATATAAAATTAATATAACCCACAGGGGTAGGGTTGCCTACCCATTATTTCATGGCTTGGAAATATTAAGCTGTAATTGCCGGGATTTACCTACCCTTAATTGGGGCAGAACTGGTCTTGGTATTTAGTCGAACATGTCCTGCAGATGACCCTTCGCCCAGATCTGGGCCTGTTCACCTTTTTCTTGGTCACGTTCATTTATGGCGAAGTTCTCATGGTGAGCCCACTGCCCGGTTGCCGTATCGATTTTGTATTTACCGCTGACCATGATGCCTTCAAGGGGCATGGTATTGACGATTGAATAACACAGTGTATGTGGGCTTTCCCAAGGAATATCCTGGCCCTTGGCGCGGGCCGTGATCACTTTTGCAAGGTACATTCCCTCTGTCCTGGCGGTCTGGCCACTTTTGGAAAAGGGCATGGGGCGGCAATCGCCGGCAATATAGATGTTCTCCTGACGGACCCCGTCAGATATGGCGTTATAGGTTAGCGGGTCGATTGACGCTTCTTTTTGTTGGCTGTCCGGGTCGACAAATCCAAGCTGTTCAAGCAAGCGTGAACCGCGAATGCGCGGGTATATGGCCCCGTCATCAAAGGCCACGTCATCGAAACCGCTGACGATGGTTTTTCCCTCGACATCGATGTTTTCAATAACTGTCGAGGGCATGTATTCGATGTGATCGCCATAAAGTTCCGAGAAGGCTGTCAGGAATCCTTCGGCCTCAACTGCCGGCTCGGCCCGGGGGTCGATCAGCACGACCTTCCCCTTGATGCCGTCGCGCTTGAAGACCGAGGCTATCATACAGGCCCGTTCGTATGGCGTCGCTGAGCAACGGTATATTCCAGGCGGCGCGGTCAGGACAAAAATGCCGCCTTGGAAATTGAGCACCTTGTTGCGCAAGGTAATATGTTCGGAGCCCGATACGTAACCTGCAGGATAATGCGTTTTAAGGGTGTTGACCGCGTGCGGGTCGGTGACCCCGAATGAAGCGTAGTCATAGTCGATGCCGGGAGCCAGAACCAGGTCGTCATAATCCAACCAACCCTGGTCGGTATAGGCTTTGCGGGCCGACCGGTCGATATCGATCAGGCTGGCGTTAAAATAAATATAGCCATTGTTACGGGCACCATCGAGGTAGCTGTAGGTCAATGTTTCCAGGTCGGTCATGCCGGCGATCCACAACCCGCTTATGGGGTGGGACATAAACATGGACCTTCGCTCGATCAGCACCACGTCACAGTCCGGATCATTGATTTTAAGGTACTTGGCCACACTCAGGCCAGACCACCCTCCTCCGACAACGACAATGCGTCGTCCGGTCGCCTGCGGCAGGTCGGCGGGGCGTCCGATCAAAGTAGGCAGTGCTGCCGCTGCCGGGCCTGTCGACAGGGCTGCTCCCCCTGCCCCGACCATGGCGAGACTGCCTGTAGCCAGTTTGCCAAATTCGCGACGGGATACTGTGCCTGTGGTGTTTTTGCTCATGATGTATCTGTATATTACATCATGGCGTATGACATCCAGCGCGAATCATCCGGGCTCCGGCGATATGAATGATATGAAGGTGTTATGAAAACAAATAATTTAACAGATCTTATTGATCAGGCGACTGGCCCGTCCCGTGCGCTGGATCAAGCTGTATCGGATATCCTTAGCGTTCCCCTTCGCGATTATTCATCGTCCGTCGATGCTTGCCTGAGCGTGATCCACGAACGTCTGCCGACCGCTCACTGGCATGTCGGAAGGGCAGATGATGGCGTGTCCATGTATGCTACGCTGACCAATGGTCGACACCGCGCAGAAAGCACAAATGTCACCGTGCCGTTGGCGCTTTTGAAGGTTATTTCCCAAGCCCTGAAGCATTGAACCTGACGAGTTTGGAAAGCCAGATGTCAGGAACATGTCAGGTTTATGCAGTAGGATCACCGTGGGTAGGAGTCTTGAGTTTTTTTTCACCAGAGGATCACCGTGAACAATTCACCTAGAATATATTCGATCATTCATCGAATCGGGTATTTGAGTGCGATATTAACGTTTACATTGTGGCTATTGACGCCTGTCGCCAGCGCTGCGCCGATCTCTGGGACAGGATCTCCTCTGGATGCAATTCCCGGTGGAACCGTCATCGATTTCAGCACCATGGCGACAACGAATTACCCAAACATGACGATTGGGAACGTAATCTTTGATACGACTCATGAATTCTGGATAAGCGATGTTAATGGCGGCAGTTTCAACACGACGGGCAGGCATCTTGAATCAAAGAAAGTTTGGCAAATAAAATTTGATTTCCTGGCTGAAGTTGATGCTTTTGCCTTCAACCTGGGGGGGCATGACACGACCTGGACACTTACGGGGTATTCAAGCAGCGGTTCCCAAATCGGCGCTCTCGTAATTAATGCCATCGGCAGCAGCAACCAGGGGCAGTATTACGGCCTTGCCGCAGCAGGAATTTCACGCGCCGAGTTAACGACAACCCTATCCAATGATTATATCTTACTGGATAATTTCACCTACGATGTATCCGTCGTCCCGATCCCCGCCGCCTTACCGTTGTTCTTGTCGGGGCTGGCCGGGTTGGGCTTTCTGGCGCGTCGGCGAAAAAAACAGACTCTAAAAAAGGCGTCTGGCGATTAAGCAACCTGACCGCAGGCATGACCGGATGACCATGCCCATTGAAAGTTAAAGCCGCCCAGATGTCCGGTAACATCAACGGCTTCGCCAATAAAATACAGGCCGGAAACTGATTTGGCCTCCATGGTTTTCGATGAAAGCTCCTTTGTGTCTACTCCGCCGACGGTAACTTCCGCTGTGCGCAGGCCTTCTGTGCCATCTGGCGTGATGTTCCAGGCGTTAACGTGGTCGGCCAGGCGTCTCAAGTTCTTGTCCGACGTTTCGGCCAAACGCCCGGTGCAATCCGTCCATTCAATCAGTTTATAGGCCAGGGCCTTGGGTAAAATCTGGCCCAAGGTCGTGCGAACCTCTTTCTTCGGTCCATCGTTTCGGGCCGTTTTCAGGTATTCGAAAACATCGATGTCGGGCAATAAATTCAAAGTGATTTCCTGGCTCGCCCGCCAATATGAAGAAATTTGTAGCACCACAGGCCCGCTTAAACCGCGATGGGTAAACAACAATCCCCCGGTGAAATTTGTTTTACCAAGTTTGGCCGTTGCCTCCAGGGAAATCCCGGCCAGGCCATCAAGCAAAGCCAGAGTATCTGGTTTAAATGTCAGCGGCACCAATCCGGGGCGTGGCTCGATCACCTTAAGGCCAAACTGCCGGGCGACATCGTAGCCGAATCCACTTGATCCCATCTTCGGAATCGACGGACCGCCGGTGGCTATAACCAGAGATTCGCACCCGAAAACACCGTGATCGGTTTGCACGGTGAAGCCGCCATCGGTTTTGCTGATTTCCGATACATGTGTCGATGTATGGATGGCAACGCCCTGGGCTTCGGTGAGCAGCATGTCGGTAATTTGCTGGGCGCGACCATCACAAAACAGCTGACCCCGGTCCCGTTCGTGCCAGGCAATGCCGTACTGATCAATCAAGGCGATAAAATCGTAAGCCGTGTAACGCTTCAGGGCCGATACGCAAAAGTGCGAATTATCAGACAGGTAGTTCTCCGGAGTGACGTGCAGGTTAGTGAAATTGGCCCGACCGCCGCCGGATATTCTGATTTTTTGCCCCACCTTGGCCGCGTGATCAAGGATCGCCACCCGGCGCCCGCGCTTTACCGCCTGCCCGGCACACATGAGCCCAGCGGCGCCGCCGCCGATGATGATGATGTCATAATCCTGCATGGGCGACGTAAATTTTAATTTCGTAAGAAGACGTTGGGGTGGCTGACGGGACTTGAACCCGCGACAACCGGCACCACAAGCCGGGGCTCTACCAGCTGAGCTACAGCCACCACCAAGACGTTACGCATCCGTTTCCGGGCGCGGGCATTTTGTAATCCCCCGCAACGGGAACGTCAAGCGATGTGGTGTGTTTTTAAAATATAGTGTCCGATACAGGAACCTATCGGGCACAAATACAGATTTTCACAAAGCCGCTTTCAATCATCGTCTTCGTAGTCTTCCGGTTTTTTGTGAGCGACAAATTTGTGGCATTCGATGCAGGTTTTTCCTTCCTTGACCGCCTGTTGCATCTTTTCAGCCGATCGACGTTGCTGCTTTTCAAAATGCATGGCGTCGTAGGCGTGACAGTTACGGCATTCCCGTGAATCGTTTTCCATCATCCCGGCCCACACGTGTTCCGCCAGTTCAAGGCGCTTGCCTTCAAACTTTTCAGGCGTGTCGATGGTTCCAATAACCTTGTGATAGATCTCGTTTGAAGCCTGGATCTTGCGGAGCAACTTGGCCGTCCATTCCTTGGGGACGTGGCAATCAGAGCATATAGCCCGAACACCCGATGGGTTTTTGTAGTGAGATGATTGTTTGTATTCCTGGTAAACGGTGCTTTCCATTTCGTGGCAGGAGATACAGAACTTCAGGGAATTTGTATATTCCATGTAGGTGTTGAAACCGCCCCAGAATATCACCCCGAAAATGCTGCCGGCGACGAAAATAATCCCCAAGCCGTAACGTGGACTTGGGGACTTGAATAACATCCAGATTTTTTTCAGGATTTGCATGGCACTATTCCGATTCTGAAACAAGAAACCCCCTCGCCGGTATGGTGGCGAGGGGCGTTCCCTGATTTATTATTTTTTCGGCAGAGTCTGCAAAAAGGCACCGATATCGGCGGTCACCGAAATTGGCAACGCCCGCAACGCCGGCATACCTTCGCCCGGTTGGCCATTCAGGATCTTGTGCATGATTTCCCATGGGTTTTTGTTGGAAAGCTTGCCAAGCAGATCCATGTCCTTGGGAAGTTCGCCCTTGGCACCGTGGCAGTTGATGCACAGGGTATTATAATATTCCATGCCTTTGCCCGTATCACCCATGGCTTTCTTGTTTTTGCGATCGATATATTTGTCCATATCAACCTGTCCCTTGGTCACGAACATGGCCAGATCACTGAAATCCTTGTCGGCCATTTTGCCACTGTAACCGTGGGTCTTGTCTTTCATGATGGCAATCACGTCAGCAGCGTTGCCGCCGGAATATGCGCGCACACCCGGAATACCGGTTTTGTAGGACCCCGAGGCATAGGCACCATCCTTGCCCAGGTTATCCCAACCATGGCAGGACTTGCAGCGATGAGTGGCATTTCCTTTTTTCTTTGTATTGGAAGCAGGCCAGGCCATGTGGGTGTCGGCCGGCTTTGGCGCGTTGATTACTTTGAACCATTTGTCATAAAGCTTGCCGCCTCGGGCAATGGCCCCTTCGTCGGCATATACCGGAGACGTTGCAAGAAACGCCGGCAGCGCCAAAATAGACACAGCTAAAATAGCGAATTTGTGCATTGAGAGTCTGGTGGTCCACATGATGTTATCCCCTCCTCAAGTTAACCAGATTTATTATCTGGAGCAATTCTCAAGTGCAACTATAGAAAATCGAACAAAATATTACATTGATCTATATCAATTCTCTTTCACCCACATAACGAGGTGAAATGGTTCAGGTGCGAATACTATAGTGTGGCCGCTAAATATTACTGTACCACATCGCGAACCAAGAATGTAGAATGATGCAAGGTTACGTTACGGTCACATGTAGTGGGAAGAGGCTTTGCCTCTGGGGTGTATGATCGAAGAAGTGGAACCTGTTCTTAAGTTTGGCCTGGCAACGATCGACGAATTGTCGGCGCTGTCCGATAACGATGTTTCGCAGTTCAACTCTAAAATCACCTGCCGACGATATAAAGTCGGCGAAACCCTGTTTATGCAAGATGAACCGTGCAAGGGGTTGTATTTCATCGAACAGGGGTTAATCGCCGTTCGCAAAGTCGACAAGGATGGCCGTACGGCCGTTGTCAGGCTGGGATTTAATGGCGATACGTTGGGGTATCGCCCGATGTTGGCCAAAGAGCGCCACAGGGCCAGTGCCGATGTGATAAAGGCTGCGACGGTGTGTTTCATGGACACCAAAACCATGATGGAAATCCTGCATCACAATCCGGAACTTGGTATCAAGTTCCTGGAGCGCACGGCAAAGGCGCTGGGTGATGTCGAGGAACGTTTTTTCGAAGTTGCGGCACTGAATGTACGGGTCAGGCTCGTCCACTTGATCTTGCTGCTGAGCGATCGGTTCGGTGTTGTTTCCGATGACGGTTTGCTGATCCTGGAATTGCCGCTGACCCGCCGGGACATGGCATCGATGATCGGCGCGCAACCGGAATCCGTGTCACGTACCATCCACGATTTGCAGGTTGAAGGGCTGGCAAGCTTTTCTGGCCGGTATGTTCATGTTGCAGAATATGACTTATTGGCAGACGAGCTGCATTCCGGCTTGAATAGCTGATTTTATTTGAAATGTTTTCCCAGCCTGGCGATCGCTTCATCAAGCAATGCATCTCCTTTGCAAAAACAGAAACGCGCGAAATGATTAACATCGGCCTGCTGAAAGAACGCACTGACCGGTACCGCAGTTACCCCGGCCTCGGTGGTGATATGGCGGCAAAACGCCTCATCATTGCCATCAAACCCCACAGGGCGGAAATCAACCGTCAGAAAATAGGTTCCCGCACTTTCAAGAACATCAAAGCCAATATCCGTCAACCCCTTTGACAGGCGGTCGCGCTTGGCCTGTAAATCGGCGGCAAGGCCGGTAAAATAGTCATCATTCTTGCGCAGCCCGTAGGCGGCGGCAATCTGAAGGTTCGGCGGGGTCGTGAAGGTATTGAACTGATGGGTTTTGGCGACGCTGGAGAGCACGCCGGGCGCACCCGTGATATATCCAACCTTCCAGCCGGTCACAGAGAATGTTTTTCCCGCGGATCCAATGCGCAGGCAGCGTTCGCGCATGCCAGGCAATGTCATCAAGGGGATATGAGGATGTCCGTCGAACGCCAGGTGTTCATAAACCTCGTCACAAACGGCATAGGCATCATGTTTTTCCAAAAGCGAGGCAATAAACGTTAGTTCGTCGTGGTTAAAGACTTTGCCCGCCGGGTTATGCGGCGAATTCAGAATAAGAAGCTTGGTCTTGTCGGAAAATGCCGCTGCCAGGTCTTCCCTGGGCAGTTCCCAATGGGGCGGTTCGATGCGGACCAGCTTTGCGATGCCGCCTGCGCGACGAACAATCGGTAAGTAGGAATCATAGAGCGGTTCGATCATCACCACTTCGTCGCCAGGCTCTATCAAACCGAACAGGCAATCGGCCAGCGCCTCTGTGGCACCCGAGGTAACCATCACTTCGCTTTGCCAGTCTACATCAAGGCCGTAAAAACGTTTATTGGATTCCGCCACCGCCTGGCGTAAATCAGGCATTCCCATCATTGGTGGATACTGGTTCGGTCCATCGATCAGGACATCGGCGGCCTTTTGGCGAATATCCAGGGGGCCGTCCTGGTCGGGAAAGCCCTGACCAAGGTTTATGGCGTTGTGTTCGGTGGCCAGTTGGCTCATCACCGTAAAGATGGTGGTGCCATAACCCGATAAAACTGAATTGCCTGGTTTCATGTGATTTTCGCTTTTCGACCTCTGGTGGACAAAATGTAAACTGATACATATCTTACACAATGAACTGGATCACCATTTTTTTTAAACGCCTCCTGTTTGGGCATGTGCCTATTATTTAGGCGTGCCGGGTGTTCTCTGCCTCCTCAGCAGGCTATGTTAACTTGCGATAATCCGTTGATTTAACGTCATTTTTGGTTGATTTTGAAAATTGGCACGGGTTATGCAAAACCGCGAGTGTATAAAATGCGATAGTGCGCTTGACGCATTGACCAATTGGGTTTTGAAAACCAGCTAGGGGCTTGATTACGTATGAAAAAGATAGAAGCCATTATAAAGCCGTTCAAATTGGACGAGGTAAAGGAAGCCCTGCATGAAATAGGGCTGCAAGGTATTACTGTCGTCGAAGCCAAGGGATTTGGCCGCCAGAAAGGACATACCGAATTGTACCGTGGTGCCGAATATGTTGTTGATTTCCTGCCCAAGGTAAAGCTTGAAATTGTACTCGACGATGCCCTCGTCGAGCGTGCAGTAGAGGCCATTCAACAAGCCGCCCATACGGGGCGTATTGGCGATGGAAAGATCTTTATTTCGCCGATCGAAGAAGCCATTCGCGTCCGCACCGGCGAGCGCGGCACCGACGCCATCTGATTTTCTTTCAAATATAACCTTAATCAAACATCCAAGGAAAAAGGGAATACCCCATGTCTTGTAATTGCAAAACCGCTGCCGACGTTCAGAAATATGTGACGGAAAACGATATTCCATACATTGACCTTCGTTTTACCGACCCGCGTGGCAAATGGCAGCACCTGACCATGTGCAGCGAATTCATTGATGATGATGCGTTCGCCGATGGCATCATGTTCGATGGCTCGTCGATCGCAGGCTGGAAAGCCATTAATGAATCCGACATGTCGCTAATCCCTGATCCGACGACAGCTGTGATGGACCCGTTCGCCGCCCAGCCGATGATGATCCTGTTCTGCGATATTATGGAGCCTTCGACCGGTCAGCCTTACGGCCGTGACCCGCGTTCCGTTGCAAAAAAAGCACAGGCCTATCTGGGCACAACCGGTATCGGCGATACAGTCTTTGTCGGTGCCGAGCCCGAATTCTTCGTCTTTGATGATGTCCGCTATGATGTCAAAATGAACAGTTGTTTCTTCGAGTTTGATTCTGATGAAGGTCCCTACGTCACCGGCAAGATCCTCGAGGAAGGCAATTCGGGTCACCGCCCCCCCGTCAAGGGCGGTTATTTCCCGGTTCCGCCGGTTGATGCATCCCATGACTTGCGCGCCGAAATGGTCACCGTGATGAAGGAAATGGGCCTTGGTATGGATAAGCACCATCACGAAGTAGCACCGTCCCAGCACGAATTGGGAATGACCTTCGATGAAATGATCAAGACCGCCGACAATGTGCAAATCTACAAGTACTGCACCCACATGGTCGCCCACACCTATGGTAAAACAGCAACGTTCATGCCCAAGCCTGTCGCAGGTGACAATGGTTCTGGCATGCACACCCACCAATCAATCTGGAAAGACGGCAAGCCGGCATTCGCCGGTTCGGGGTATGCCGATTTGTCGGACACGGCGCTGTATTACATCGGTGGCATCATCAAGCACGCCAAATCGCTGAACGCCTTCACCAACCCGTCCACCAACAGCTACAAGCGGCTGATTCCGGGTTTTGAAGCACCTGTGTTGCTAGCCTATTCCGCCCGCAACAGGTCGGCGAGTTGTCGTATCCCGTTCGCCACTAATCCCAAGGGAAAGCGCGTCGAAATTCGCTTCCCCGACCCTGTGGCCAATCCGTACCTGGCGTTTGCCGCCATGCTCATGGCTGGCCTTGACGGGATTGAAAACAAGATCCACCCCGGCGACGCCATGGACAAGAACCTTTACGATCTGCCGCCTGAAGAACTGGTCAATGTGCCAACAGTTTGTGGCTCCTTGCGCGAAGCGCTGGAAAGCCTGGTTGCAGACCGTGATTACCTTAAGAAAGGTGATGTCTTCACCGACGACATGATCGACTCCTACATCGCCCTGAAATGGGAAGAAGTTTACAACTTCGAACACACCCCCCATCCGGTTGAATTCCAGATGTATTATTCGAGCTAAAGAAAGCTTGAAGCAGAACAAATTGAAGGGCTCCGTCGCAGGACGGGGCCCTTTTTTTTGTTGCCTTGACACCCGGCATACGGGATATACCGGATTATTGGAATGTAAGACGCGATTGCCAAGACGTTGCCATATCCATTGACATCACGCAAATATGGGAGTCATTCTTGACTGGCAGGTCAGCTTTTTTTTCTGTTCCTGTAATTACAAATGAAAATGAGATGTCTGGCCTTCGTTTTTCGTAAAAAACGAAATGCGATGGCGTAATTGACCTATTAAATCGGGAGGATACCATCTTGAAAAAACTTGTAATAGGGGCCGCCACAGGGCTGACCCTGGCATTTGGAACGATTGCATCGGCGGATGCTGCAAAAACGC
>Ga0316204_10012268_pt1 | contig 10498 bp, 6 predicted proteins | sample 6monrhotite_MG_2_FD_205661 | JGI IMG/M metagenome (GOLD analysis project Ga0316204, IMG submission 205661) | Microbial mat bacterial communities from mineral coupon in-situ incubated in ocean water Damariscotta River, Maine, United States -... | ecosystem: Environmental > Aquatic > Marine >... | reverse complement strand
AAGCAAAGGATTATTGGCTGCGGAAGCCGAATCCAAATTGGCCAAAAAATCCATCGGTTCATAGGACAAATTCACAGTTTCAATTTCTTGGTCAATGCCCAAATACTGCTTCAATGCTCTTTTTGCAATTTCAATATCATCATAGGCTTGTTGCCTTAATACTTGAATCTGCTGATATTCGGAAGAAGCCGCAATAAATTCCAGCTTACCCGTTTCCCCTGTGTCATAGCGTAATTCGGCAGCCGTCCTAAAGTTGGCATAAACACTGTCCAACTGTTCCGCAAAACGCAATTGTGCCTTGTTATAATTGATAAGGTCATACGCCTGCATCACATTACGAATCAATTGCTGCTCATTGACAGCATAGAATTTTTCGCCCAATTTAACCCGTTCTTTATAGAACTTGTTTTTTGAAAAACCAGAAAGCAAATCAATATTGCCCTGTTGTACGCCATAGGTACTCAATATACCCTGTTGAACGCCTTGGTCTTCTCTACCGGTATATAAAGAGGTGCTTCCCAAGTCGAAACTGGTGCCTTTCATCGCCTTTTCCCTTTCAATAAATGCCTGGCTTTCCTTAAGCGATGGGTAATTCTGTTTTGCCATAGCAATGGCCTCATCCACAGTCAAGGTTTTTGGAATTGTACCATCTTGGGCAAAAGCAGTTCCAGAAGCCATCAAACCACCAACCATCAATAATACAGTTACAATGTTCGTTGATTTGTTGACATAGCTTACACCTCCATCAGTATTGTTTCTTTCCTTTCTCGATTCGAGCCAATAATATAATACAGGAACGACCACAAGCGTTAAAAATGTTGCTGTTATCAATCCACCAATAACTACGGTTGCCAATGGACGCTGCACTTCTGCACCGCCAGAGGTAGAAATAGCCATTGGAATAAAGCCCATAATGGCCGCGGTAGCCGTTAGCAAAATTGGCCGTAAGCGTTCGTGTGTTGCCTCGTATATTCGTTTTTTTAAGTCTGTCATTCCACTTTCTTTTAGTTCATTGAATTTGTTTATCAGTACAAGACCGTTTAAAACCGCCACTCCAAAGAGCACGATAAAACCGACCCCAGCTGAAATACTAAAAGGCATTCCCCTTATCCAAAGGGCAAACACGCCACCAATGGCTGCTAAAGGCACTGCCATATAAATCATTAAGGACTGTGAAAACGAGCTCAAGGCAAAATAGAGTAATATGAATATTAGGAAAAGTGCAATAGGCACTACAATCATCAATCGGTCTGAAGCACGTTGAAGGTTTTCAAACGATCCTCCATAGGTTACAAAATAACCTGGTGGCAGTTTCACGTCCGTTTCCAATTTTTGCTGAATTTCCTCGACCATCGATTTTACATCGCGCCCACGAACATTGACCCCAACCGAAATACGACGAGAGGTATTGTCCCTTGAAATCTGCATTGGTCCTGGCTTATAGCTGATATCTGCAACCTCCTTTAAAGGCACTTGCGCTCCGTTTGGCAGGTCGATATAAAGATTTTTAAGACTGTTGATATCTTGTCGAAATTCCTTCGCCAAGCGGATTACTACATCGAACCGTTTTTCGCCTTCAAAAATCACACTTGCCTGTTCTCCCGAAAATGACGCACTCACATAATCGTTCAGCTTGTCAACGGTTACACCGTATTGTGCCATTTTTGCGCGGTTATACACCACTGTCATTTGTGGTAAACCGCTTGTAGCTTCCACATTGAGGTCAGCCGCTCCGGGAACGGTTCTGATGACTGCTGCGATTTCCTGTACCTTGTCTGCCAACACTCCCAAATCTTCGCCGTACAGTTTGATTGCCACGTCCTCACGAACACCTGTAAGCAATTCATTAAAACGAAGTTCTACAGGTTGCGTAAACACGAAATTTACGCCGGGAACTACTGAAATTTTTTCTTGAATTTTTTCTATGAGTTCTTCTTTACTATCTGCGGAAGTCCATTTACTCTTATCTTTTTCAAGAATAATGTAACTATCTGCAATGTCCATAGGCATTGGGTCTGTTGGTATTTCGGCTACCCCAATTCTTGAGACTACCGTTTTTACTTCTGGAAATTCATTAATTAAATTTTGAAGTTTTTTTGAAGCCTCAATGGATTCGGTAAGACTGCTCCCCGGTTTTATCAAAGCCTGAAACGCAATATCGCCCTCATCAAATTTAGGTATGAATTCGCCACCCATATTGCTGAAAATAAACCCTGCAATCAGTAATAGAGCAACTGCGCCAATCACGACACCAGCCCGAAAGCGCAGTGCGAAATTGAGCAAAGGAAGGTAAGCTCGATTTAGGCCCGCCATTATTTTATCACTGAACCTATCTATCTTGTTTTCAAATTTTGCAAACCAACTATTCTGATTTTTAGTAGGTTTAAGGAACATTGCAGAAATCATTGGGACGTAAGTAAGACAAAGGATAATTGCTCCTAAAACGGCAAATCCAAAAGTAAATGCCATTGGACGGAACATTTTTCCTTCTACACCCGTCAAAAAGAGAATTGGTGTAAATACAATAAGGATAATAAGCTGTCCGAAAAACGCCGAATTCATCATCGTACTTGCCGATTCATAAGCTATTTCATCCATTTCAGACTGGTCTATGGCGGTTGTGGTTTTTTTCATCCGTTGATGAATGTGGAATACCATTCCTTCTACAATGATTACAGCACCATCCACGATGATTCCAAAGTCGATTGCACCCAATGACATTAGGTTTGCCCATACACCAAATTGTTTCATCAAAATAAATGCGAATAGCAATGATAAAGGGATTACCGATGCTGTAATTAATCCGCCACGGAAACTCCCCAAAAGCAAAACCAAAACAAAAATCACAATGAGGGAACCTTCTATTAGGTTTTTTTCAACCGTAGAAGTGGTTCTGTCAATGAGGTCACTTCGGCTTAAAAATGGTGCTATATAAACTCCTTCCGGTAGGGATTTTTGAATTTCTACAATACGCTTCTCCACATTTTCGACCACGCTGCCCGGGCTTTCGCCTTTTAACATCAAAATTTGTCCACCTACAGATTCGTGACCATCTTGGGTAAAAGCACCATAGCGCACTTGATTGCCGTAACCCACTTTTTCCGCGACATCCCTGATTAAAACAGGGCTTCCGTTTTGTGTGGTTACAACTGTATTTTCCAAATCTTCAATGCTACGTGCCAAACCTTCTCCACGAATGAAATTTGCTTGGTGGTTTTTTTCAATATAAGCTCCGCCAGTATTGGCATTGTTTGCTTTAAGGGCTTCAAAAACCTGATTCATTGTAATGCCAAAACTTTTTAGCTTATTGGGGTTTATGGCTACTTCATATTGCTTCACAAATCCTCCAAAAGCATTTACCTCTACGACTCCTGGAACTAATGCCATTTGGCGTTTTACAATCCAATCTTGGATGGTACGAAGCTCCATTGCATCATATTTTTCTTCATAACCTTCCTTTACTTTTAGGCTGTATTGGTAAATTTCTCCCAAACCTGTAGTAATTGGGGCCATAAATGGTGTGCCGAAACCTTCGGGGATTTCTCCGGCAACTTCGGTTAATTTCTCTTGCACTAATTGCCGGGGAAGATATGTGCCTGCCTCGTCCTCAAATACGATAGTAACAACTGACAATCCAAAACGAGACACCGAACGCAGCTCGATAACGTCAGGTAGATTAGCCATTGCCAATTCTACCGGATAGGTAACAAATTGTTCAATATCTTCAGTACCTAAATTTGGGGCAACTGTAATAACTTGTACTTGGTTGTTGGTAATATCGGGTACAGAACCCAGATTTATAGTGGCCATAGACCAAATGCCCGTACCTACAAGTGCCACTATAAAGAGCCCAATAATAAACTTGTTATTAATGGAAAATGAAATGATTTTGTTAATCATAGAAAAAGTATTAATTCAGTTTAAAACTTACGTTGCGAATAGGTGCAACGCATTTATATAGCAATGCCTATCTTGAGAAGCATCACGTTAGGATATAGCTATCCTTAAAAAAAACTGAATTATACTTGAGGGGGTTGGAAAAGGGATTCCAAATATCTGGAAGTGAAGTTTACTTTATGTAAGTTAAACTGTTTTTTCTCTTCAAACTTTAGTCGATTGGTTAAAGCCGAATTGTTGTTCGCAATAATTAATACTAAAGGATGACAACATTGATTATGGGGATGAACTGGTGTATTCTCCTTAACTGGGTTATTATGATGCCCTTCATTTTTTGCATCATTGTCAATGTAATCTTCAACTACATATTCAAGGAAAGAGTCGCCATAAACTTTATGGTCTTGATAATGGGTAATAATACTTGAAATTTCTTTAATTGGCCCACAAAAGTCCATATCTATGCTAATTCCTTGAAAAAAGAATAATAACGACATTGATATGGAAACAAGTATTTTCATAAAGTTTTACAAATATACGAATTAATCGATGCACAGGTTGTGCAAAAACTTGAAGCGGGATAAAAAATAAGATTTAACTTATCAAAATATTAGAGCCATCTGCGTATTTTGCTCTAAAATCAACTAATAAGCCCCAATTATCGACGTATTGGTAATTAAAAGTTAAATAAAGGCTACAAAAGTAACTAATATCACACCCATACCTCCCTTAAGAGTACTCGATTAAGTGGTTTATTAAGGGGTAAGTAAGTGAACCTAATCCATACAAAATTTGGCAAGGTTCTATTTTTTAAAAATTGAGTAATTTCTTTTCAAGAATTTAAAATCCGTACGCGACAGAAAAATTAATCCCAAATGGATGTCCAGGACGTAAACCTGCTGGAACCCTCGATACTGCATAGGTTGTATTAAAGAGATTTATAATATTAGATGACAAGGTAAAATTGGCATCAATAAAATAACGGGCAGACAAATCCACTATAAAATTTGAATCTACTTTAAAGTTTTCTGGGATTGTTCCAGCACCTGCTTTTGTTCTGAAAGCGCTTGTGTATCGTGAATTGAGGTTTACTTCAAACTTACTGTGCTGAAACCCCAAAGATGCGTTTAATTGATTTTTTGCAATATAGGGTATCTCGTCCCCTACGGTGACTATGCCGTAAATATCCTCATTACTGTCAAAACTGGTTAAAAATTCAGTATCGGTAAGTGTGTATGAGACAGATAAGGGAAGCTTAAATCTACTACTTTGTTTATACAACAGGTTGTAATTTAGTAAAAACTCGATACCACTTACACGAACTTCGCCTGCGTTAAATTGGTCAAGGCTTCCTGTACCGCCAGTTGCAGCTAAATCACTTCCAAGTAGGTTTTGGTAGTCATTGTAAAAGCCAACAATTTCGCCGTTGAAACCTTTAACGCTAAATCGGGAACCCAATTCATAATTAATGCTTTCTTCAGGATTTTGCCCCGGCGTATTACTTGGTGGCGAAAAACCTTTATGCACACCACCGAATATTGATATGTTGTTACTGAACCTATAATTAACCCCTATTCCAGGAATCCAGACATCCACTTCGTTTTCTCTGATTGATAGGTCTTGACCCGTTCGGGAAGGATCGTCAGTACCATAATCTGTTCGGGTCAAAGTGATGTTTTCATAGCGCAACCCTGGGGTCAAGGTTAAACTTTCAATTTTTACCGTGTATAGTAAATGTGCTGCCAGTGCTTTGGCACTGCTTATACGGTTGGCATCTGTACCTTTTTCACCAACTTTAGTCTGTATTAACTCTTGGTTTTGAAACGCATATCTATCCACCCATTGAAACCTATCCTCGTCATCTTCGTGATAGCGTATTCCTGCTTCTAAGCGCTGTACCCATCGGTTACCCCAATTTAGAGTTGCTACAGATTGAATTCCGTTTGAGGTATAAGCTCTGTTGTTGGCCTTTATACCTAATGCATTTGTTTGGGTGTCTTCGTTGCCCAAGAGGGTTTGATATTCTGAAGGAAAATTTTCTGGTGAAGACAAAATGTTGTTAATACTTACGCGTTCGCCCAAATTCACGTCATCCAATTTATACCAATTTCGTTTAAATCTATTGAGATAGCCTGTTGTCCTTATATCAAGGGATGGTGACAAACGGATAAAATGGGTAAGCTGGTATTGTTGATGTTCGGCGTTCATCACATCCTCTGAAGAAGCTCTGTATCTTCTAAAAGGACTTTCCTCAAAATCTGCATCTGTAAGTCCCAAATAGGTCTCGTTGGCCTCTTCTTCTGAATATTGGATTTTAAACAATAGCGACTGATAGATTTTGGCATCCAAATCTGTATTTACTCTAAATTTGGCCATATAATCTGTCTTGTCAAAACCCGTGTTGCCACCACCGTCTAAATCCTTAAAACCATCAGAGCTGTAGTTGAAATAATCAGTCACAAACCCAAAATTCTTAAAACTATTGCCTAAGACCAATTGGGTGTTTCTTGAATCATAGTTTCCGGCAGCAATCGATGCTTTTCCAGAAAATTTTTCCGGTATACGAGAGGATATCATATTTATGGCACCACCTGTGGTGTTGGGGCCGTACTGTATTTGGCTGCTTCCTTTTAACACCTCTATGGCTTCCATTCTGCCAATAGTAGGAAAATAGTAGGCAGCTGGTGCACTGTAAGGGGCAGGCGCAATCAAAACACCATCTTCCATTAAATTAATCTTAGCGCTACGCTCAGGCGAAGTACCCCGTAAACTAATATTTGGGCGTAATCCAAATCCATCCTCTTCGTAGATGTTGATGCCTGGAACCGTGCGTAAAATTCTGTTGATATTGGTGAAAGAGAACTTTTTCAAGTCTTCTTTTGAGATATAAGTTGCAGAACCCGTTTTGTTTTGTGCCTCAAATTTACTTCCCAATAATACATTTCCCGTAACGATGACTTCCTTAAGTTGTTCGGTTTGTTGCTTAATTGAATCTTTTTGTTGTGGGTTGGTCTGTGCCAATCCCGTGATGTAAAATAGCAAGGTAGTTGCTGTGAAGGATAGAATTTTCATTTGCAATTTTATTTAGAATGATTATAAATAGGTCGCAAATATAATATCCTCTTCTGTATCATCCAAGTTATTTAGAATAATTCTTAATAGTATTTTTTACTATCAGGTTTTGAGATAATTTTAAGTTAAAGCAATAAGCTAAACCCATTATTACGGATTTTTTAAATCTTTATTAACTAATTTTAGTTAACCTTAAATATAGATTTTGCCTCTCTATAAATCCGTTCAAAATTGAGCTTTAATTCATCAGTTGTGAAATGTTGATGAGGATATGGTATTTCCCTTTTAATCGCTTGTAGTTTAAATTGAACTCTTTTATACTCGCCATCAGCAAAAGTTATAAACTCGCCTTGTTTCAAACGAAAGAAAACATCTGCCCTGCGTTTGGAAACTTCTTTTTCGCCTGTGGTAATCCGTGTATCAAAATTCAGATTATGACCACGGTTGATACTTGTGGTTTCTTTACGGACAATCTCAAAAAAACGTTCATAGTATTTTGTAGTATCTGGGTCATTGACTTTGCAAAAAAACTGATAGGAAAGGTTGCTCAAAATAGCCTTACTCGCTTTTTGTGTCAATTTTTCTTTGACTTCTTTCTTAGCGGCCGTAATTTTTTTACCGCTCTTTCTTGTGATACTCGCTTTTGTTGTCATAATACTCAAATTTTTGATTAAACAATATTTGAGCAGGAACCAAACGGAAGATAAAATCTTGGCTCAAAAGGAAGCGGAATAAATAAGCGTTGGAAAGAGCATTGGCTTTATGCCGTAGTCTTTTGATGGAAGTATTTTACGAGTTTAAATTGCGTGTATATTGTATGATAATAAACTTCCCTTACGAAGAACCGAGGTTGCGGCATAGTAAAATTTATTATTCTTCCCTAAAATCCATATTGATTATAGACAAAAGGAAACATTTGATATCAAAAGCTATTGACGTCTGAGATTGATGTTATTCTGTACTTATTCTGTACTATGTGGAATAAAAAAAGCCTTCACATTTCTGTGAAGGCTTGATTTTACTAGTAGCGGGAACTGGACTCGAACCAGTGACCTTCGGGTTATGAGCCCGACGAGCTACCTACTGCTCTATCCCGCGATGTGGACGGCAAAGATACGACCGTTTTACATTTTACACAACCTCTTTTATAAGAAATATTTATTGTTCTATGTTCCTTACTGAAAATGAGGTTAATTCACCTTCTTCAAAATCCATTTGAAGCTCCATGGGGTTACAACAGACCTCGCAATCTTCAATATATTGCTGTGAATGCTGAGATGTATCCAGCAACATTGAAATCTCCTCCCAACAATAGGGGCATTGAAAAAAATGTTCAAACATGATTCCGCCGTTATTTTAGTAATTCATTTTCCCCTAACTCATCCTGCAGTGCCTTCTTGACAAAATTATAACCCGCTTTCTTCACATAGAAGAAATTAGCAAGACTCGCTATAAACTTATAATTTGTAAGGTATTTTAGCAAATACCCGATGCGTTTTTTGATCTTCCTTTTGTATTTCTTTTCAAAAGCAGTAAAGGAGAGCTTTGGATAGGCAGACAGTATTATTTTTGCATCATCGCCATAGGTAGCAACATCCAACTGCTCATCAAAACTTTTTAGAACGCGCATGTCTGGAATAAACGGAAAGAATTTCTCTCCCACGGGGTCCCTAGGTGGAATGGCAAACTCAAAACGTTCTTTGCAATCGGTGTGAGGATCAATAGACAATCTATTTTTGATCTCTTCCTCACTTACCGCAAAATGGTATCGTAAAAAGTTTTGACAGTTTTTGCGTCCCAACTCAAAATCATGCTTTCGGAAGTCCCGACTTAAAAACCCCGCAAAACCAGCTATTGGAGCACTTGCCAAATCACTTTTTGGGCGTTCCCAAACGCCATTTTTCTCTACTTTTCGTACGGGCTCTATTAAGAATTTAGTTCTGTCATTAGTATCCAACGCGCCCAAAATACCATCTTGATTAAACATGACTTGATTCCGAAGCGCTTTAAATAAACCTCCTACAATGGACAACACTCCCCTACCCATTTCTTCAACGTCGTTATCTTTATTCGGAAAGGGATCTACCATGATCACAGCATATTTTTCATTTTCAACATGCTCCTTATTTTTCTCTTTCAGAATACGAAGTCCAATACCATAGGGTTCGTTGTTAATTACCCCGCCATCTACCGAAGTAAAACTATAGGTTTCTCCTTCGGGAAGTAATGCGGTTACTCCTTTGGTCTCGTTAAACAAATATTTTGGATATCTCTTGATATATTCCGAAGCAATAGTAATCTCCCTTGACTCCAGCCCGATAGGAAAAGCCGCCGTACTTAGGGTTGCACTTTTTAAGTAATTTATGTGTTTTTCCAAAGAAAGATCAAGCACATAATACAGCTCATTTTCATCTTTAGGAATGCCAGATTCAAACCTATCATTGGCCAATTTGTAACGAAAAAACCCTCCGTGATTAGTAATCACAGTGCCTCTGTCTTCACCCGCGCCGCTGTCATCAAAATTCACTCTAAAATTAAGGCCTCTTAAATTGGTGGTCGTGAGAATCACATCCAAACTATCTGATGCATATTTAGGAAGCGGGCGCCTTTCAGCAATGGTAAGTGCTTTATCGGCAATTACCTCTATGGGCAATGTGTTGAGTAAAGAGTTTACTTCTTTGTATTTCTTAAGATCATCTTCTTTTAGCAGTTTTTCTACGGTATCGCTCTCAGCATCATCTGCCATATCGACCCAACTTCTGTAAAAAATATTTTGATCTCCGTTGGGATTGTCTTTGTTAACGCTTCGGTATTTATTATCTGCTAAGGCCAGCAAGGTTAGGGTTCCTGAAATTCCGCCCGCCGAAGAACCACTAATTACATCGATCTCCACATTGTGCATGGGAATGCTATGATCATAATCGGGATGATTAATACCTCTGGATCTGTTCTTTTCTTTGGCTTGTTCCCACAGCTCGAGTGTCTCCAATAAATAATCCAACACACCCGCCGTATAGGCTCCAGCAGAAACCGCACCGGCCATGGTAATACATAATTTTACCGTATCCTTATCATCCATAACTTGTTCTTTAGGTTAATAACCCTTTTTTCTAACAAGTTATTACTTTCGGTAGATTTAATCTAGGGGATTTTTCCCTTTTGTTTACAAGATTTTAGCTGATATATGAAAAGTGACAGCGGACTATTGAAACGCTTCCATTTCTGTGGTAGCCACCTCCCAGGCCTCCATTAGATCTGTGAATTCCTGTTTTTTAGCTTGGTAGTTATCAAAGAAATTGGGTTTGGCAATAGTTTCATCGTAATTAATCGATAGCTCCACATCTATCTCCTTAATCTCTTTCTCTAACTTTCCTATGGCCGCTTCGATCTTACTTATCTTATTGGTTAAAGACTTTAGCTTTTTTTGATTCTCGTAAGATTGTTTGCTGGAAGTTCCTTTTTGCTTTGTGGCTGTCTCTACTTTAGTTCTCTTTTCGGCCTCCCGCATATTACGGAGGTTTCGTTACTCAAG
>Ga0316204_10012266_pt1 | contig 10500 bp, 11 predicted proteins | sample 6monrhotite_MG_2_FD_205661 | JGI IMG/M metagenome (GOLD analysis project Ga0316204, IMG submission 205661) | Microbial mat bacterial communities from mineral coupon in-situ incubated in ocean water Damariscotta River, Maine, United States -... | ecosystem: Environmental > Aquatic > Marine >... | reverse complement strand
TGTTGCGTTAATGTCTTTAACAGACTTCTTTTACGATCATAAAATTCAATCTTCAGAGGTTGATACATTTCTTTATCGAGCCAGGAAATTTGCTTGGTATAACCTGATTTTTTATATTGAGGAATTCGTTCAATCACAAATACATCACGGCCATTAAACTTGTCATCTTTAATAAACTTGTATTTATACTTGGCGACTTCCTGAGAAGAGATATCCTCATAAGAAAACTCACTGCCCATAAACGGACCTGATTTATTAGATGATGAAATACGTTTAACACGTTTTAACGCAGGCAAGTACAGCCATTGCTCATCCGCTTTTAATGTATGAGTAAAACTTAAAAAGGCTGTGCCTTTTACATCACGTGGCGTGTCAAAAATCGTTAATGATTTATCACCATCACCTTCAACTTCTAATGCCTTACCTCTAATTTCACGGGTACTTTCAGCGCCCTGACTATTTCTCAGAATCATTTTCGAAGTTGTCGCTTGATCAGTCCAACCTTGATCGCGTTTGTCTGCTTCTATGGCAATAGCCAGACCTTTTTCTTCAGCTGTTTCTGCAAAAGCTGCACCTGTAAATGCAATTAAGCCAGTTAACAAAATTATTCCTTTCATTATTTTTTCTCCAATTTCATTAATAGTGGTGGCAAGAAGAAGAAATCTGCCAGTAAAGCGAATGTAATAATAACGGCTGTTAATAAACCCATACCTGAATTCAGTGCAAAGTGTGATTGTGCCAGCACCATAAAGCCTGCTACCAGCACGATTGAGGTAGTCAGTAATGCACGCCCAACATGAGTAAAGGCATAACGAACTGCATTTGCAGCAGTATAACCGTACTCCCTTTTTGCTCGAAGATACTTACTTAAAAAATGTACTGTATCATCAACAACTATACCTAATGTCATAGTTGTAACCACTGATAAACCTAAACCAACTTCACCTACGAATATTCCCCATAAACCAAAACCCATTGCAGCGGGAACAAGGTTTGGCACCATACTAATCACACCTGTTTTTACTGAACGGAAGGCTACAATTAATATAGCGGATATAAGAATCAAGGCTAATGTTGTGCCGATCAACATACTATTAATATTACGTTGACCGATATTTGCAAACATAACAGTCGGACCTGAACCGTTCGCTTCTTTTATATACTTTGCATTATCTGAAATCCATTTAGCTGCACGTTTCTCAAGATTAAGAATCTCATTACTTGACATCGTTTTAATTGAAACCGTCATGCGTAACGCAGACTTATCAATATTTATTTGATTGTTTAAATCCAGGCCATAAGGTAACGACATTTCATACATTAACAAATATTGCGCAGCAAGATTTCTTTCTTCCGGAATCTTCATCCAGGTCTTATCATCACCATGCATATTTTTATTGAGACGTTTAATCACCTCTGTATAAATATTAACATGGCGTGTTTCAGGTTGTTGACGGTACCAGTTTGCAAAACGTTCTACTTCATTTAAATATTCAGGTGCACTAATACCACCTGGCTCTCCACTAACAAGTGAATAGTCAACAATATAAAGCCCGGTTAAATTTTTATCGATATAATCTGAATCTTGTCTAAATTCAATGGTTTCATCAAAGTAATGGACAAACACATCATTCAATTCATTTTTTGAAACAAACATAACAAGAACCAGAATAAGTGCGCCCATACCATACATTAGTGGCTTCTGTTGACTAACAACAAAATCTCCCAGTTTCACCATCCCTGGATCACTATCTTCTTCCTGAACTTTTACCCGTACTGGTAAAACCGAAACCAATGCAGGTAGAAATGTAACCGAAAGAATAAATGATGCAATCACACCCATGGCAACAAAATTACCCAAATGTTGGAATGGAGGTACTTCTGAAAAATTCATGGTTAAAAAACCAATCATTGTTGTAGTACTGGCAAGAAAAACAGGTTGTAAGTTAATACGTAGAGTTTCAATGATGGCATCATTTTTCTCTTTACCCATTCGCATGCCATGCAGCAGGGTTGTTAAAACATGAACCGAGTTTGCAATTGCAACCGTTAAAATAATTGTCATGGATGAAACTGACGGGCCCGTTAAAGGAAAGCCAATATAACCCCCTAAACCCATTCCGGTCATAATTGATAAAAAGATAACCAATATCGTACCAAACGTCGTTGAAAAACTTTTCAACAAAAATAAAAGCATAATGAACATAACAGCAAAACTAATTGGCACTAGTGTTTGCATATCACCCTGCGCACTTTCTGCAAAGGCATTATTCATTGGGACCATGCCTGACAAGCGAACATCAACATTTGGAGCAAGTACTCGCATTTCTTCAGCGAGCGCTCTTGCAAATGTCATTACCTCTGGCACTTCTTTTGTTTGATCAATATTCGGTAATGTAATTAAAGCGGATACAGATGTTACATGTCCCTTCGGTGAAACCAGGCGCTGTTTTAATAGTGGCTCATTGACGGCAACATTCTTAATTCTTATAAGATCTTCATTGCTTAAGTTTTCAGCATCACTAACCAGATCTTCAACAATTAAGTCATCACCTTCAGCATAGGTATGTTGAAAATTAGTAACCGAGTCAACTCGAGTTGAATATGGAATTTGCCAGGATTTTTCCGTTAAAATTTCAACCGCTTTTAATGTCTCACGTGTGAAAACATTTCCGTCTTTAGGACTTAAAACAAAAAGCACATTGTCGTTACGGCTGTATGTTTTTTCTAAATTATCAAAAGCTTGAAGCTGAGGATTGTCACCGCTAAAGAAAACACGATAATCCGCTTTAAAGACTAAGAAACGGCCACCACTGGCAGCTCCCAAAACTAATACTATTGAAAATATGATAATTAACCAACGGTATTTTAATACCCATGGTCCAAGGCCTTCTTCCAAGTCTTTCATGTGACGCTCCCTTTCAACTTACCTGAAATATTTCAGGTAAAATTCTGTTTATTTTTTAATTAAGCCATTCAAAATTAATAAAACCACGCCCTTTGCTAATCGCTCTAATTCTTCATAAGGAAACATGTTTATAAAAAATGGTGAGGAAAATTTTACGATTGCGGCCTGAACATACGATGCCATTTCAGTAACGTCATCAATACTAAACTCGTTACGATCACAACCTTGTTGCAAAATTGTTGTAATCAATTCTTTGTCACTTTCAACCTGACCTTTTACCAAGTCAGGTCGTTTTTTAACGATCACATCAATTAACTCTGACATCTTTGGTTCGTTACTAATCTGGCTGTGTCCATAATTCAGCATTTCTAAAACAAATATTTTCAGACGCTCAGATTCAGAAATACCTTCACGATTTACTACTTCTTTTAAAATCAATTCTCGATCACAAATACAACGACCCGCCATTGCAGAACCAATGGCCACTTTATTTTCAAAATAGCGATATAGATTTGCTGTCGACATACCTATATCTGAGGCAATCTCAGCCATGGTCGTTTTACCAAAACCATAGGTTCGAAAACGAGCTTCTGCAGCATCTAGAATTTGAGCACTAATTTCTTCTGTCATGACTGTCTTCCAAATTTGACGAAATCTTATCGAGTAGGGTCGTATTTATAGGCTATGAATAATGAATAATCAATTAAATATTCATTATTCACTAAAAATAATTCAGTAATCACTTATAAAACATAGGCTTATGATTTCAGTGGATTTCTATTTTTGTGTGTTTTGCCTTTTTCCCGATACGAATATGGCAAATGATATGTCGTTCGACATTATTGATTTTCCAACTTCCAGAGGTCTGGTAGTCGTTTAATTGCCGAATAGTCGAAGCAGACCAATTATAGGGTTGTTGCTTTTTCTGCCTGAAATGCTGGTATGAAAGGCTTTTACACCACTTTTGAAACTGTGATGCAGACTCAATATGGGCTTCGGTTTGGCTTTTTGCAGCCGCCCACTGCGCAGGATAAATAATTAGAGCAAATATAAAGATAAGTGAATATTTCATTCAATTTCCCTCCCTGGAAATAAATTGGTTTTAATTACTCTTTATCGTGAAGTACAGGTATTTATTTTTTTTCCTGTTTTTCACTTAATTTCGCTCCCACTTTAGCACCTAATTTTGCTCTGGGATGGGCCGCATCATAGACCTTGGCTAAATGCTGAAAATCCAGATGAGTATATATTTGAGTGGTTGATATATCGGCATGACCTAATAATTCCTGCACGGCACGTAAATCACCACTGGATTCGAGCATGTGACTGGCGAAGGAATGGCGCAATAAATGTGGAAACACATTCATATCAATGCCCTGCTTTTGCGCCCAATATTTCAGCCGCTTTTGGATAACTGAATTATGAATCCGTTTTCCCTGTTTACCGACAAATAACGCCTGTTCATCTTTATTCGCCAACTCTGACCGCCTGCTTAACCAGGCTTTGATAGCTGTACTGGCTTTTGCACCGACAGGTAATTCACGTTCTTTGTCACCTTTACCTGTTACCCGCACTGTACCGGACAGGCTCTTTTTTCCATCATCAATATCAAGCGATGAAAGCTCTGACAAACGTAAGCCGGATGAATAAAACAACTCAAGCATCGCACGATCTCTCACCGTTTCAACGTCATCCCCTTTGATCTCGATTAATCGCACCATACTGTCAACGTCTAAAGTCGAAGGAAGTTTGCGAGCCGTTTTCGGTGCCTGAATATTTTGCGCGGGATTATTAAGAACCTGGTTTTCAATCAGCAAATATTTAAAGAATGAGCGAAAGGTCGATAACATGCGCTGCAAACTCGCACCACCAAGACCTTGTCGATGTCGTTGTGAAATAAGTAATCGAATATCTTGATCGTCGATATCAGCCCACTGTGTGATTTCTTTTGTATCGCAATAAGTAGTCAGTGATTGTAGATCGCGGGAATAACTTTTTAAGGTATGCGAAGAATAGTTTCGTTCATTACGCAATTTAGCAAGAAATGAATCGATCCATTTCATTGCAGCATCGTTCATATCTATTCTTCCAGGTGTTGCTTAAGAATACGAGTTAAAACCTGGCCGAGTAATGAAAGAAAAAGCGTTCCCATATCTGCACGGAAACGTTGTGGATCGTAACTACCAATCGCAATAATGCCGTAACAATTTTTGCTGTCTTTATCTTTAGCTAAAGGCACCACACCGGCTGATTGAATATCGGCGTCATCAAATAATGCCTGCATTTGTTCTGCGTTAAACGAACCACAAACAGGTTGTCTTGCCGTCATTACTTTTTCACCAATAACTAAAGCAGGCTGTTGCCATGAAGTGAGTTCTTCGTGTTCTTTTAAAACTTCATTTCCTGAAGCTAATAGTTTGACCACAATCGCATCCGCTTCAAAGTCAGCGCGAATACGTTGTTCAATAATATTAATGACATTACTTAAAGACGAGGCATCTAACAATTCTAAAATTAAAGTATTTACATTGTTATTTAGTTTTTCATTCGTTTGCGCGGTGTTAATTAAGCTTTGTAGTTTTCTTTTGAGATCTTCTTTTTGCTCGCGTAAAACCTGCACCTGGCGTTCGATTAATGACACAGCAGGACCTGCTTCATGTGTCAAAACCATACCGGCTAAGAGATCCTGATGCTCTTCAAAAAAGGCGGGGTGATCACGCAGATAGCGAACCATTTCATGTTCAAATTCAGAATCGACAGCTTTGTGATCTTGAGAACTCATAGAGTTATTTTACCTTCAAAAACAGTGGTTGCGGGCCCTGTCATCATAACGGGCGAAGCCTCTCCTTGCCAACTGATTTGTAAACTTCCACCAGGTAAATCGACCTGAACCTGCTCGGCTAAGTAACCCTGCACATAACCAATGACCATTGCCGCGCATGCACCCGTTCCACAGGCTAATGTTTCACCTGCCCCACGCTCATACACACGCAAACGAATATGCGCATCATCAATAACTTGCATAAAACCAGCATTTACTCGGTTAGGAAAAAGTGGGTGATTTTCAATACCGGCGCCCAACTCATCAATCGCAGCCGTATCGACATTTTCAACAACTGTCACGGCATGTGGATTACCCATCGAAACCGCGCCAATTTGTAACACCTCACCATTCACATCGAGTGAATATTCTTTACGGCGCGTGTCTGCATTAAACGGAATATTCCAGGGACTAAATTCGGGGATCCCCATATTCACGGTGACTTGACCATTTGACTGGATATTTAACTCAATCACACCCGAGGCCGTTTCTACTCGAATTTGATCTTTATCAGTTAAACCTTTTTCACGCACAAATACCGCAAAACAACGTGCGCCATTACCGCACTGTTCAACTTCACCGCCATCGGCATTAAATATGCGATATACAAAATCCACATCATTAGCTTCAGCCGACTCAACCAGCAATAACTGATCACAACCAATACCAAAATGACGGTCAGCAATCAGGCGCACCTCTTCTTCCGATAAATCAACATCCTGATTAATCGCATCAATGACAACAAAGTCATTTCCGAGGCCGTGCATTTTTGTGAATTCAATTACCATCTGGATATTTTAAGCTGAGTTTTACTAAAGTGCCATCATTTAGAACATCTGTACATAATCACGATATACACACCGATCCATGATTACCCTTATTCCCGCATCTTGTGCCCGCACCGCTTCAAAGTCATTAATGACACCATCTTGCAGCCAGATAAGTGGAACTTTAAGCGCAATACATTCATCAATAATCGGGCTAAGTTTATCGGGTGCACGAAAGACATTAACCATATCAATTTTTTGAGACAAATCTTTAGGTATAGACTCAAGATCGGGATAGGCTCTTTCACCCAACACTTCATCAACGGCAGGACGTACTGGAATGATCTGATAACCAAAACCCTGCATGGCTTTGGATACACTATGACTTGGCCGTTTTGGTTTTGGAGATAATCCCACCACGGCAATCGTTTTCGTTTTTTTAAGAATATCTTTTATTTCATCTAACGAGGGATTACTAAACATTTAAACCAGGCCTCTAAACTAATTTTGACCATGCCAGCAAGCATGCCTACAAATTAGAGTATAATTCAGCCAGACAGAAACCTCTCCATCTATCGAGATGAAAAAATGATTACTATTGGTAAAACCTACAAATTAAAAGCCCTCAAAAAACTCGATTTCGGTGTTTATTTAGATGCTGAAGATTTGTACGAAGTGTTATTACCCAAAAAATATGTCCCGCGTGACCTTGCTATGGGAGATGAAATTGAAGTCTTTCTTTATCTTGATTCAGAAGATCGCCCAGTCGCAACGACTCTTAAGCCAAAAGCCCAACTCGGTGAGTTTGCCTACTTGCAAGTCGTTGATGTGAATGACGCAGGTGCTTTTTTAGACTGGGGACTGGAAAAAGATCTCTTCGTCCCTTATGGCGAACAACACCGTCCCATGGAAGTGGGGCATTCATATATCGTCTACTTGTATCTGGATAAGTTAAAAGGTCGCATCACCGCCTCATCAAAAATTGATAAATACCTTGATGATGAAAAACCACATGACTTCACGCCTCAACAGCCCGTCCATCTACTTATAGCCAACACCACTGACTTAGGCTTTAAAGCAATCATCAATAACAGTCACTGGGGGGTGTTATATGAAAACGATGTATTTCAACGTTTAAGCTATGGACAAAGCATTGATGGTTTTATTAAACGCGTTAGACCTGATGGAAAAATTGATTTAAGTTTGCAAGGCGGTAAAGAAACGCGCGACAAATATGAAAAAATAATATTGGATTATTTAAAAAACCAAAATGGTTTCGCACCCGTACATGATAAAACCGATCCTAAAATCATCTCTGATTTATTTGGTATGAGTAAAAAAGCCTTTAAAAAAGCAATTGGAAGTTTGTATAAACAAAGAATGATTAATATCGAAAAAGATGGCATTAATTTAGTATAATTGTAATGAAGTTAATTTATTTTTTATTTAATATAAAAACTAAATTGATATTGTAAAAACACACAATAAAGGGAGAGATTGTTATGTTAAAAAATTCTAAAAAGAGTTTGTTTTCAATAGGTGCTGTCATTGTTTTCTTGCTATTACAGGGCTGTGCTGCTCAAAATGTTAAACTCAGCAATCAAGATCGTATTGCACTTAAAAATCTAAAAAGTGTAAAAGCTTTTCACATGCGTTCAGGCTGGCCTACTCTTAAAACACCATTAGGCGTAATCGCATCAGATTTAACACTAGGACTCTCTGAAGACTGGACAGAAGGACAGAAGCTAGTAAAAAAATTCAAAATTATTGACCCAAGCAAAACGATTAAACATAAGTTTATTCGTCAGCTCAACCGTAAGAAAAAATCAGCAAATTTTGCTGTAGTGCGCACACCATTAAAATATGAAGATCGTGATATTGAAACCATGAAAAAGAAATACAAAAAAGGTGTCGTACTACAGATAATGCCTGGCACATGGCAAATTTGGTATTACCCTTTCAATTGGGCAAGTTATCAAATGTGGTTCCGTGCGAGTGCACAACTAGTTCGACTTGATGATTCAAAAGTATTATGGAGTGCTGCATGTAAAGCGAATCAAGATAAAGATAAAAACCCACCTAGCTTAGATGAATTAACTGCTGATAAAAGTAAAGTGCTTCAAAACTGGGTTGCTAAATCAACGACAGAGTGTGCAAATCAGCTTGTTAATGATTTCCTCGGTCTTGCAGTTAAAAACTAATTATGTACGCTCAATAATATTTAAAAGCCCCTTATAGGGGCTTTTTTTATACCTAAGATTAATGAATATTCTAGTATAAAACCATATAATCAAACCTTAAATATTGTCTTATCTATCTGGAATACCATTATGAAAATCACTACCTTTGTTTCAGCACTCAGTTTAATCTTTTTATCTCCACTGACCATAGCAAGTGATAACAATAAAGATGGAATGCAACTCTACGTAAAACATTGTATTTCATGTCATGGAACTGAAAATGGAATGGATATGAGTAAACGCGTTGCCCCGCCAGTCTTCGCAGTGAAGATGCACTATATCGGTACTTTCTCAGATAAAGACTCTTTTGTTATGGCGATTGCAGACTGGTTAGAAACACGTGATGTAGATAACTCAATGATGCGTGGCGCTGTACGCCGCTTCGGTGTCATGCCAGAAGTTAAAGTAACGCGAGATGATGCTGAAAAAATTGCAGCTTATATCTATGAAGGTGACTTAGAAAATCCTCTTGGCTTCGAAGAGCATTATGAGAAACAACACGGCAAAAAATTACCTACCAATTAACAGTACTAAATAATAAAAATAGAGTATTAATTATGAAAAAAATTTTAGCTTTTTTACTTTTCTGCTTTTCTTTTCAAACATATGCCCTGACTTTAGAACTCGCAGACAATCAATCATCTGATGTTGAAGTTTATGACGGTGGTAGTCAGCCATTTGAAATCATTTACATGCACGGCAAAAATTCCAGGCCTGTCATTCCGCCTGCTGAGAGGCTTTTTGAAGAACTTAGTGATGCAGGATACACCGTGTATTCGGCTGAAATGCCATGGAGTCGAAACAAGTATAAAGGCTCATTAAAAACAGCTAACGAAATTATTGAACAACTGATTAAGAAAATAAATGCTAAAGGTAAACGCGTGATATTAGCCGGCCACAGCATGGGTGCAAGTTATGCCATCATATATTCTGCTCAATTTGGAAATAAACTTGCAGGCGTTATTCCTATTGCATTTGCACATGTACCGCAAATGAATATGCGCTTTCAGAATGAAACGTCTGAAAGTGTAGAAAGGGCAAGCACTATGGTAGCCACTGGGAAAGGCATGGAATTTGATGATTTCAATGATCTCAATATGGGTAAATCATATGAAATAAACGCAACTGCGGAATACTATAAATCATTCTATGATCCAAATACCTTACCTGATGCTTCGGTTGTCATTAATAATGTAAGCATACCCACTTTGTGGATCTCTGGTGCGCGCGATCGTTTAACTGAAATCTACACGCATGATGAAATATATTCTTCCCTGCCTGACAACTCAAACAATAGTCACGTTACCATTAAAGGCAACCATGTTGCTGTACTAAAATTTAGCAGCGAAAAAATTATTGAATGGCTAGAGTCATTATAATTATTAACTAAAATGAAACACGCCCAGGAAATTTTACAGAATACCTTTGGTTATGATGCCTTCCGCCATCACCAGTCAGACATTATTCAATCACTGTTAAAAGGTGAGGATGCCCTTGTTCTGATGCCAACCGGTGGTGGTAAATCGTTGTGTTATCAAATCCCTGCCATGGTGCGTGATGGTGTCGGTATTGTCATTTCACCCTTAATTGCCTTAATGCAAGACCAGGTTGATGCCTTGCAACAACTGGGCATTCGTTCTGCTTTTCTTAACTCAACAATGGAAGATACTGAGCAACGACAAACCGAGCAACAATTAGTTAACGGTGAAATTGATCTGCTTTATGTGGCCCCTGAACGTTTAATGACGAATCGCATGTTGTCAT